>Ga0335075_10011346_pt1 | contig 13474 bp, 8 predicted proteins | sample Lox_Sample_24_FD_206723 | JGI IMG/M metagenome (GOLD analysis project Ga0335075, IMG submission 206723) | Soil microbial communities from Loxahatchee National Wildlife Refuge, Florida, United States - Lox_Sample_2.4 | ecosystem: Environmental > Terrestrial > Soil > Wetlands | place: USA: Florida...
CAGCGCGAGTTTCCCGCCGAAACGGCGCCCGGAGCGGCGGACCCGGCCAATAATCAGGCGACGCTCGACAACATCCGCCTGTGGGACGTGCAGGCTCTGCAGGACACGCTGCGCCAGGTGCAGGAAATCCGCACCTACTACGATTTTCCCGACATCGATATCGATCGCTACGAGATTGACGGCAACCTGCGCGAAGAGATGCTGGCGGTGCGCGAATTGAATGTAGACAAGCTGCCGGAGAGCAGCCGCAACTGGATCAACGACCGGCTCATTTATACGCACGGCTACGGCATCACCATGAATCCAGTGAACGGATTCACGCCCGAGGGGCTGCCCACTCTGCAACTCTCGAACATGCCCGTGCAGAGCACCGTGCCCGGCCTTAGCGTCACGCAGCCGGAGATCTACTTCGGTGAGATGACCAACACCGACGTCTACGTGAATACCCACCAGCAGGAGTTCAACTATCCCGAGGGCCAGTCCAACAACCTGACTACCTATAAGGGTACGGGCGGCATAGTGCTGGGCAGCTTTCTGCGCCGCGCGCTCATTGCTTTCGATCGTGGCGATATTACCAAGGTTCCCTTCAGCGACGACATAACGGCCCAGAGCCGCCTTCTGATGCGGCGCGATGTGCGCACGCGCGTAGCCGCGCTGGCCCCGTTCCTCACCTTCGATCAGGACCCGTACATCGTGGTGGGCCAGGACGGACGTCTCCACTGGATACTCGACGGATTTACCGCCTCGGACACCTATCCCTACTCAACGCAGACCAGCCTCAACGGTACGCCGCTGAACTACATGCGCAACAGCGTGAAGGTGGTGATTGACGCCTACGACGGCACGACGACGTTCTATGTTTTCGACAACGCCGATCCAATTCTCGCGGCCTGGCGCGGTATTTTTCCCGATCTCTTTAAAGACGGGTCGCAGATGCCCGCATGGTTGCACAAACATGTGCGCTATCCCGAGCTGCTGCTCAGCCTGCAGGCGCAAATTTACGGCCTCTATCACATGACAGACCCTGAGGTGTTCTACAACCGCGAGGACCAGTGGACCGTAGCCACGCAAACCGGCACCGGCGACGAGGGCGAACAGACCGCGCAGGTCATGGAGCCGAACTTTGTGCTCATGAAGCTGCCTGGAGAATCGAACCTCGAGTTCGTCGAGATTCTTCCCTTCACGCCCTTGAACCGCAACAACCTGATCGGCTGGATCGCGGCACGCAGCGACGGCGACCATTACGGCACTGCGGTGGTCTACGACTTTCCCAAGACGCGGCTGGTCGATGGCCCGCAGCAGATTGAAGCGCGCATCGACCAGAATGCGCAGCTCTCGGGACAGTTGACGCTGTGGAACCAGCAAGGCTCGCATGTTCGCCGAGGCAGCCTGCTGGTGATTCCATGCGGACATGCGCTGCTGTACGCAGAGCCGATTTATCTGCAAGCGCAGCGCAGCCCTATGCCGGAACTGCGCATTGTCGTGCTCGCGCTGCAGGACAAGCTCGCCTACGGGCCGAACTTCGAGTCGGCGCTGGGCTCGCTCTTTGGCAGTGCGGAGTCATCTTTAACGGTGAGCGAAGCCGCGCCGCCCGCACAGGCGTCGAACGCTCCTCAGTCGCAGCCGGCTGCTACGAGCATGAATGCGCTCATCGCGCAGGCTGGCAGCGACTTTGCCGACTATCAACGGCTCACCTCTCAAGGCAAGCTGGCTGAGGCCGGACAGAAGCTCGACGACCTGAAGCATGTTCTCGATGAGCTGAATGCCCGTGCAAAATAGAGTTGTGGCTCACGAGATGCGGGGTGCGGCGCCATGAAAGTTCTCATCACAGGCGGCGCGGGATTTCTGGGCGCGCGGCTGGCGCGCGAGTTGCTGCATCGCGGGCACCTTGGCGGCGAGAACATCGGCGAAATAGTCCTCGCCGATCTGTATCCGCCGCCGGCAGATCTGGCGGCCGATACGCGCGTACGGGCCGCAGCCGGCGCATTGATCGCGCAATGTGTTGGCTGGCGCCAGGAGACTTTTGATGTTGTCTTTCACCTGGCCGCTGCGGTCTCCGCCGAGTGCGAAGCCAACTTCGATCTGGGCATGCGTTCCAATCTCGACTCGACGCGGGCTCTTTTGGATGCGCTGCGCGCTGCCGGCAACGCGCCGCGACTGGTGTTTGCCAGTTCGGTTGCCGTGTACGGCGCGGACCCCGGGCTGCCGTTGCCGCAGGAGATCTGCCACGACACGCTGCCTGCGCCGCAATCCTCTTACGGGATTCAGAAGTTCATCTGCGAGCAACTGGTGGCCGATTACACGCGCAAAGGATTCATCGACGGACGCAATGTGCGGCTGATGACTGTAGTGGTTCGGCCTGGCGCGCCGAATGGAGCAGCATCGGGCTTCTTGTCGAGCATTGTGCGCGAGCCTGTGAACGGCAAGCCAGCCATTTGCCCCGTACCGCTCGATATGAAAGTGGCGCTCGCTTCGCCCGCGCGCACCATCGCCGGGCTGATCGCCGCTGCCGAAGCATCACGCGAGGCCATCGGCGGACGCATCGCCATCAATATGCCGGCGCTCACGGTGAGCGTGGGCGAGATGCTGGACGCGCTAGAGGTCGCAGCCGGAGCTGAAGTGCGTTCACGGGTCCGCTTTGAGCCCGATGCGCAGATCGCGCGCATTGTGGGCGGATGGCCGGCTGTCTTCGACAATACGCGGGCACTGCGGCTAGCCCTGGAGCCCGATCCTGATTTTCTTTCCATCGTTCGCGCTTATCTGACCGAGCGCGAGAGTAAGTAACCATTCAATTTCGGAGTGAATGCATGCCTCGTTTCGCCGCCAATCTGACCATGATGTATCAGGAGCACAGCTTCCTCGACCGCTTTGCCGCTGCTCGGAAAGACGGTTTCACGGCAGTCGAATTTCTCTTCCCTTATGAGTATCCTGCCGCGACCCTGGCTGCGCTGCTCAAGGAGAACGAACTGCGGCAAGTGTTGTTCAACGCCCCTCCCGGCAACTGGCAGGCCGGTGAACGGGGATGCACAGCATTGCCTGGTCGCGAAGAAGAGTTCCGCAGCGGATTCATGCGCGCACTCGAATATGCCGAAGCACTCGCATGTCCACGCATTCACACGATGGCCGGACTGGCGGCAGCGGGAGCTGATCGCGCGGCAATGCGTGCGGCCTATGTCGCCAATGTCGCGTGGGCTGCTGAGCAGGCTCGTGCACAGGGGGTCGATGTGCTCATCGAGCCAATTGCACAGCGCAATATACCCGGCTTCTTTTTGAATTTTCAAGAGGAGGCTCACGCGATTGCCGATGAGATTGGCGCAGCGAACGTAAAAATCCTGATGGACCTGTTTCACTGCCAGGTGGCCGAGGGCGACCTGGTGATAAAGATGCGCAAGTATATTGCCGACCCGAAGCACACGCGCGTGGGTCACTTTCAAATTGCCGGCGTACCGGAGCGGCACGAGCCGGACACGGGCGAGGTGAACTACGACTACGTGTTTGAGGTGATGGATCAGCTTGGCTTCGACGGATGGGTGGGCTGCGAATATCTGCCCACGGCGGGCACGTCGGAGGGGTTGGGTTGGTTTAAAAAGCGGCTGGCAAACAGATGATCGAAGTGTGCTTCAGGCGCAATCGCTGTGTGGCATCGCAGCGGTTCGGCGCGATCGCGCTAGCCGATTGCCCGGCGAGCCGCGAGTCTGCGAATATGAGCCTCTGAAAAAAGTAGTGCCTTGGGGAGCAACGAAAAAATGAAAATGAACAAACGTTCAAGCGGGTTCAATGGAAGCTCTGTTCTGCACGGTCCACAGATCATTTTTGTCATTTTGTTGGGCGTTATCGGCAGCATTCTTGGCGCAAATGCCGGGTGTGCCCAGGAGCTGAGTCCGGCGCGGATCCAGGAGATTGAAGGAATGCTCTCGGCACAACCCTCGGGATTTGGAGTGCCGTGCTCAGATCGCGCGGCGTGGGCCGGCAAAGCTACAGAGCTGACGCAAGCGGTATCGCAGGCCGAGCAGGATATTGCTGCGCCGCTCGCTCCGTTCGATCCCGACGCGTATCTCCAGTTCACCAGGAATGGCGACCGCCAGCCGATGGAGCGTAACCTGCATAGCCGCGAGGGGCAGCTTGCACCGCTGGTGCTGGCCGAGTGCGCCGAATACCAAGGCCGTTTTCTGCCCCGCCTAGCCGAGGTGCTCGACAGTCTCGCAGCCATGCCCTCGTGGACGCTGTCGGCTCACGATCCGCAGTTGCTCAATTTTCACGGCACGCGCTACTACGTCGATTTGAATGCAGCCGACATGAGCGACTCCATGGCCGAGGCAATGTATCTGCTCGGCGACAAGATTCCCGCAGCCACGCGCAAGCATGTAACCGCCGAGATGGAGAAGCACGTATTCGGGCCAATGCGCGAGTCCTATCTGTCGGGCAACGTCTCGGCGGAAAATCATAACGGCCATTGGTGGCTGGTGGCCGATATGAACTGGAATGCGGTGTGCCTGAAAGGCGTGACCGGCGCGGCGCTGGCTATGCTGCTGAGCGTAAAGGACCGTGCACTGTTCGTGGCCGGCGCGGAGCATTTCATCCAGCACTACGAAAATGGATTTGCCGAGGACGGCTATGATACCGAGGGGCTCGGCTACTGGAACTACGGCTTCTCGCACTTTATTGAGCTGCGCGAAAACCTGCTGCGCGCCACGGCCGGAAAAATCGATCTGCTCGCCGGTGAAAAGATGCAGCGCGTGGCGTTGTTCGGATTGCAGTTTCCCATGCTTCCGAACAACTCCGCCGCGTATGGCGACGCGGGCACCATGCCGCGGGCCGATGCGCACCTGGTGGCGATGATCGATCACATCTTCGAGCTTGCACCCCAGCCGCTGCAGGAACCGATGAACGATGGGCGTGGCACGCTCACCTCCGCCGCGCTTGACCTGTTTCCCATCTCCGGCGATCAGCTTGTTTCGCCCGCAGCGCAGGCACTGAGCCATCCCTCGCTGCGCACCTATTACGCGGACACGGGGATTCTGGTTTCGCGCGGCGCTCCGGGGCAGGACTTTGCGGTGACCATCAAGGCAGGCGGCAACACGACACACAGCCACAACGACATTGGCTCGTTCGTAATTGGCATGGGCGCAGTGCAGCCAGTCGGCGAGCCGGGCGGGCCGCACTTCTACACCGGCGCAACCTTCGGGCCGCATCGGCTGGATTCGAAGCTGCTGAACTCGTTCGGCCATCCGGTGCCGGAGATCGGCGGCAAACTGCAGCTCGACGCAACGAAGGTGAAGGTAAGCGTAACGGCCCATGAGTTCACCGACACAGCGGATCGCATCTCCATCGATATGACGAATGCCTACGATGTGCCGGCGCTGAAGCATGTGACGCGCACGCTCACGCACTCACGCGCGGACGCTGGATCGGTCGAGATCACCGACGACTTCGATTTGACGCAGCCTACGGAGATCATCGAGTCGCTGCCAACGCATGGAACGTGGAAACAGATCGATGCTCATACGCTGGTCTTCAGCCTGGGCGGGGAAGATGTGCGCGCGGTGATCGACGCGCCGGCGCCGGTGACGTTTACGGAGTCAAAGGTGGATGAGTACGCGAACCCGTTTACACGCGTGGAGGTCCATGTGCCGCTGGCCGGCCCGGGAAAGATCACGATGCGGTTTACACCGGTAAAGTAGCCGGCGGTTTTGCTGCGGGCTGGTTTGAATTTGCGCCGTGCCCACCCTTGCGGCTGAGGTGCGTTGCAAGGATGGGGCACGGCTCATCTGCAGATAGATTGAGAGGAGCTACTTCGCTACGCCGAAGGTGAAGGTTGTCGTCGAATGAAATGTGTGGCCGGGGCGCAGCTCGGTGCTGGGAAAATCGGGATGATTCGGCGAGTCGGGGAAGTGCTGCGTCTCCAGGCAGAAACCGGCGTGCTTCTCATACTTCACGCCATGACGGCCGGTGAAGGTGCCGTCGAGAAAATTGCCTGAGTAGAACTGGATTCCCGGCTCGGTTGTCTCCACGGTCAGCTTGCGGCCGTTCGCGGGGTCGGTAACGATGGCCGCGGGCCGCAGTGTGCCCGCCTGGCCATCGACGACAAAGTTGAAGTCGTAGCCGCCGGCGAGCTTGAGCTGCTCAAAGTTGTCGTCGATGCGCGCGCCAATTAACTCCGGCTTGCGAAAGTCGAGCGGAGTGCCGGCGACAGGCTCAAGTTTGCCGGTGGGAATGAGGCCCGAGTCGATCGGCGTGAACTTCTCCGCTTTGATCTCGATCTTTTGTCCGAGAATGTTGCCCTGATCGTCGCCATTCAGGTTGAAGTAGGCATGGTTGGTCAGGTTCAGCACGGTGTCTTTGTCGGTTGTCGCTGAATAGTCGAGGCGCAGCGTATCGCCCACGAGGGTGTATTTCACATGCGCGGTGAGCGTGCCGGGAAATCCCATGTCGCCGTTGGGGCTGACCAGCGTGAACTCGACACCATTGGGAACTTCCTGGGCCTTCCATAGATGCTGGTCAAAGCCGATCGGGCCTCCGTGCAGCGCGTTGGCGCCATTGTTGACGGGAATCTGGTAGGTCTTGCCATCGAGCGAGAACCTGCCCAGCGCGATGCGGTTGCCATAGCGGCCGACGACCGATCCGAAGTGCGTCTTGGTGTCGTTGAGGTAATCCTGGAGCGTGTCATAGCCGAGCACGATGTCGGCCATCTTTCCGGAGCGGTCCGGCGTCCGGATGCTCACCAGCTTTGCTCCCCAAGCCATGACCCGCACTTCGATCTGCCCGCTTTTGAGCGTGTAAATCGGCACCGGTGTTCCGTCCGCGGTGTGACCCCAAATCGACATCTTGACCTCTCCTTGCGCAACAGCCGTAAGCGCCATTGCTATTGCAAATATTGCCACACTGAATCGAGCCGCACGCTTCACGTGAGCACCCCTCCGGGAGCGCAACGCGCGCCGTCCAGTTATCGGCGCCCGGACCTCGCGTTTTTGCTCCACTGGCAAATATAGCCGATTGGACCGGGCAGCACCTACAGGCCGCGGCGGCGACTACATCGCTTTAGGCATTGGCGCATCCACCGCGGTGGATGCCTCCCTGATCAATCCGGCTGGCCATAACCTGGGTGCCCATGGCGTTGGACTCGATGCTGGTAGAGCGCAGCAGCACTTCGAAGCTGCGCAGCGAGCCGTCAGGGCGCAAGGAGCGCTTGAGGATGGGCGCGAGGGCCGAGGGGCGGAGCAGCATTTCCGCCGCGGCCCGCTTTCCTGCCACATCCAGGCCTTCAGGCAGCAGGATGTGTGTCCATTGCCGCTCAGGTTGGGCAGCAAGCCGATCAGCGCGAACGTCTCGTGGGCAGGCTCATTCCAGTGGCTCGCATACGATGTGGCTTCGCCGGGCTGTGGCTTCATATTGATGATGGCCGCACCCTGCATGACGGACCGGTCCACGATGCGGAAGTTGGCATTTGCCTCAGCCGCCCCAGCCCATGGATTGCTGCCCAGCGAGCCGATGATCACGGCGTTGTAGCTTTTGCCAGCGCCCGCGCCCGCGCAGATCAACGCGCCGGTGCGGGGCCTCTTTGGGCAGAAACATGCATCATGGATGGGCACGGGTATAATGGGCGGTTCCTTATGAAAAACTTCTTCGCAATCCCGAGACAGATACCGCGGCCCGATTTCACGTTCATGCGACTGGTTCTTTTGAGCGCGCTCTGCGCTCTGAGCTTCACCAGCGTCGTTGCGACCGCGCAGCAGGGCGCTGCTGCCTCCAACAAAGATTTCGTTCTGGAGGGCACGGTACGCGGCTCGCAAAACCAGAGCTATGTGAAGGTGCCATTTCATGTGCCGGACGGCGTCGAGCGAGTGACGCTGACATTCGCGTACACCGGCAAGGAACAGAAGACCGCACTCGATCTGGGATTGCTGGACCCCGCCGGTCTGCGCTGCTGGAGCGGCGGCAACAAGACCCTGCTCACCGTGGGGCTCTCCGACGCCACGCCCTCGTGCCTTCCCGGCGCCATTCTCGCGGGCACCTGGAACATTCTGATCGGCGTGCCCAATATTCGCGCCAGCGTGGTTTCGCATTACACCGCGCACGTGTATCTTTCATCGAGCGGCGCCGTCGCCCGGGAACCCGCGATACTGCGCGAACCGCTGCGCACCGGGCCTGCGTGGTTTCGCGGCGATCTGCACATGCATACCGCGCACAGCGACGGCGCGTGCCCCAGTCAGTCGGGCAAGATGGTTCCCTGCCCGGTCTTCTTCACCGTGGATGCGGCAGCGCGGCGCGGCCTGGACTTCATCGCCATCACCGATCACAATGCTACGTCGCAGTACGATGCGATGCGCGAACTGCAGCCCTACTTCGACAAGCTGCTTCTGATTCCCGGCCGCGAGATCACCACCTTTCAGGGCCACATCAATTTTCTTGGCAGCACTGACTTTCTCGATTTCCGTCTGGCGCGCGGCAACGTTCCCGACATGAACACTCTGCTGCGCAATGCCGACCGGCTGGGCGCGCTCACATCGATCAATCATCCGATGGCGCCGAGCGGCGAAATCTGCCTGGGATGCGGATGGACACCCGCAACTGAAGTCGACATGCATCTGCTCACCGCTGTCGAGGCCGTGAATGGCGGCGACGAACTGGGAGGACGCTCGGAGATTCCCTTCTGGGACCGGCAACTGAACGAAGGCTGCCGGCTCGCCGGCATTGGCGGCAGCGACAATCATCGCCCCATGACGCCGCTCGATCAGCCTGGTTCCGTCGGCAGTCCAACAACTGTAGTCTATGCCACTGATCTTTCCACTCCCGCCATTCTCAACGGGATTCGCTCCGGCCACGTATTCGTTGACGCGAGCGGGTCGCGCGACCGCATGGTTGAAGTCGCCGCGCGCGCAGGCGCAGAGGAAGCGCACGCCGGCGATATGCTCCACGCCGCGCAGGGTGAAGATGTGCGCTTCGAGATTCACGTAGCGAACGCAACGGGCGGCGCCATCCATTGGATTGAGGATGGGCGAGAGGCAAGTAGCGGCGACATGCCTGTCACTTCCGCCGACCAGACGCTTCCGCTCACGTGGGCAAGCGACGGACACCGCCACTGGTTTCGCGCGCAGGTTACAGGGCCCGATGGAAAACTGTGGCTCCTGGATAACCCCGTCTATGTGAACTGGAATCTATCCAACTCATGCGGCGCTCACTGAGAAAAGTAGTCTGAGCAATCCATGTGTGCAAGCGGCGTATCATGAGGAACCATGAGACATCTCGCTTGGCTGCTTGTCGTCGCGATCAGCCCGGTTTTTGGTTATGCGCAGGCAGAAGCCGCCGCAGGCGGCGCGGTGCAGGCGATTGCGCCGCTCAGTGAGCAGCAGAAGTCCGACAACGCTATCACGGGCTATTACAACGTGGGCTCGTTCGGCGCCCGGGGCATTGGGACCGACGACGAAACTTCTGCCGTTCAGGCTGCACTCACGCACGCGTGCGACAAGGATGCCGACCACCCGAACGGAGGCGCGCAGGTCTACTTTCCCGCTGGAATTTATCCCGTGCATGGACTGCACGTGGACTGCACGAATGTCCTGGTGCGCGGCGCGGGACCGAATACGACATATCTTCAATACGACGGGCCGCAAAACTCGGGCGCTTATCCCGCTGTTCCGTCGCCGGCGGCGTTTATTCTGGCGTTCACCAAGGGCAGCTCGTTTGGCGGACTGCGCGACCTGGAGATGAACGGCTATACCTCTTTGCAGCCGGTGCGCGGCATCGCCACCGACCTCGTGCTGATCCAGGGCCCGATCGATGCGGAGATGTCGTTCAGCGATCTGGCGCTCGAGAATCCGCTCAACGATGCCATCCATGTGCTGCAACTGGCTCCAGCCTTCGATCCCGACGCCATGGCCACCACACGCGGCTACATCACGGCGAGCAACATTCCCGTCAGCGGCGGATCCGGCACGGGAATGACGGTCAACATCACCGCATCGCAGGGGCGCGTCACCGCGATTAAAATCGCGTCGCAGGGCGCGGGCTATTCGCCGGGTGAAGAAGTGAGCGTGACGCAGCCCGGATCAAGCGGCGACGCGCACTTTGTTCTCGGCGCAAGCTCAGTGTTCTTCAACTGGTTTCTGCACCAGATTCGATTCGATGGCACGGGCGGGTATGGCATTGAGGTCGATGGACTGCTTCCTATGGACGGCGCACCCTTCGCGCTCGATGACTTCACCTGGACCGCGATCATCGGCCAGCCCGACTGGCGCGTAAAGAACGGCTACCTGCCCGATTTTACGCAGTCCGTTACACCGGCAGGCAAAGGCGTGATCGGCATCATGGGCGGACGCGGTTATCAGATCTCGATCTCGAATGGACGTGTGGAGGGGGCTGTGCCGCAACTGCCGATCGGCCCCGGACAGGAGGCCAATCTCTTCAGCCATGAGATGCCGGTGCAGCCCAGAATCTCGCTCGACACCGGCGGCGGCAGCGTAAGCGCCGTTCACATCCTGAGCGGCGGCTTTGGATGGAACGGCGGCGATATTCATGCCGAATACACCGGCTGCACACGAAATCCGCAGATCGAATGGATTGTTTCAAATAGCATCGTGGCGGGCGGAAAAGTGCTAAACGGGGGAGCCTGCGACAGTGGCGCCAAGGTGGTGCTGGAATTGGCCAGCGTGGAAAACACATTTGTTGCGACCAATGTGACCGGATTCATCTCCAATCGATTCACGATCCCGCTGATTTACAGCGCCTCCGGAACGGATTCGTACCGGCTGGAAAACGTGCGCATCTCGGGCTCCATGGGCGATTTCATGAACGGCCGCACCGGCGCGCTCTCCATTGCCGGCGGTCTGACCGCCAGCGACAGAAATTCATATGGAACACTGCAAAACGGATGGTCCTCGCAGGGGCACAGTTTTCTCTCCGCTTCGCAGGAGAGCCTGCCGTACGAAAACATCTCTGTGCGGGCGGGAGACATTCTCTTCCACGACGCCTCTGACTACGCAAGGCGGCCATACGGGCAGATCGGCGCTTATCGAATCGTTACCTATCCCGTCGAGGGCTACACCATGTTGTCTTCGCACACCAATCTCTGCGCAGGCAGCCTCACGCCTTCAGGGAATACGTGGAGCGGGTGCACGCCGCAGCAGTTGCGGGCTGCGCAGTTAAGCGTCAATGCGGCGCTGACTTTTCCCTCCGGCAACTCGGGAAGCAGGCTGGACACCCATGTTACGGCGGTGGACTGGAACACTGGCGTCATCACTACGGCCGCCGCGGGAAGTAGTTCTTCGGCGGTGAACTTTACGCCTGTACAGATGAGAGACTCCTGGGAAACGGCGCCCAGCTATCCGACGTCGCCCAATGCAGTTTACTACCAGGGCGAAGTGGTCTATAACTCCGCACCCGCAAAGGGCCGGCCGATATGGTGGAGCTGCACAACCAAAACCTGCAGCGGGGGGTCGGGATGGATCGACGGGCCGGCTTACGGCGATGAACACAACAAGTAAAACCGGCCGCCGCGCTGCACGGCGACGCGCTCATGCGAGCTTGCTTCTAAAAAAATCGAGCGAGCGCAACAGGCCTTCCCTGAGCTGTATCTTCGGTTCCCAGCCGAGCAGGCGGCGGGCCTTCGAGACGTCAGGCCGGCGGCGTATGGGATCGTCCTGCGGCAGCGCTTCAAAACAGAGCTGACTCTTGGAGCCCGTGACTTCAAGCACGGCCTTCGCGCACTCCAGAATCGTGAACTCTTGGGGATTGCCGATGTTCACCGGCATGTGCTCGTCTGAACGCGAAAGACGGACGATGCCGTCAATCAGATCGTCAACGTAACAGAAGCTGCGTGTCTGTTTTCCGTCTCCGTAGATGGTGAGCGAATCGCCGCGCAGCGCCTGCATCATGAAGTTCGACACCACGCGGCCGTCGCTCGGATGAAGGCGCGGCCCATAGGTGTTGAAGATGCGCACCAGGTGCGTGTTCACGCCGCGGCTGCGGTGATACGCCATCACCAGCGCCTCAGAGAAGCGCTTGGCCTCGTCGTAAACCGAACGCGGCCCAACGGGATTCACGTTGCCCCAGTAGTCCTCAGTCTGGGGATGCTGGAGCGGATCGCCGTAACACTCCGATGTGGAGGCGTGCAGAAAGCCTGCGCCGTGCTGCGCGGCCAGATCCAGTACATTCTGCGTGCCGGCCGATCCGACAGAGAGGGTCTCAATCGCCAGCCGCAGATATTCGGGTGGGCTGGCCGGCGAGGCAAAGTTGAAAACGTAATCCAGTTTTCCCAGCTCGAGCTCCGGCGCAAACGGCCGGCAGATGTCCCACTCGACAAAGCGAAAGCGCGGCTGGCCGGCAAGATGCGCTACATTCTCGCGCGCACCGGTCGAGAGATTGTCGACGCCAATGACCGAGTGGCCCTCGCCTAACAGGCGATCGGTAAGGTGAGAGCCGAGAAATCCGGCGGCGCCGGTGACAAGAATCTGCATAGTCAAAGATCGTGCTCGCAATCTAAAGCGGGATGTGGGGCGCGTTTTCCGCTGCGCGGTCGGTGCGGTTCACAGCCACTAGATCGTCACGCTGCGCGGCTTGCCCTGCTGCGCCTGGTAAGTCGCTGGGCGGCCCACGCTCACATATGTAAAGCCGTGCTCGCGCATCTGTTCCGGCTTGTAAAGGTTGCGCCCGTCAATCAGAATGGGGAAACGGACCTGCTGGTTGAGACGGACAAAATCGATACCGGCAAACTCCTTCCAGTCCGTGAGGATCAGCACCGCGTCGGCGTCTTTGGCCGCGTCATACAGGTTCTCGGCGTAGCGCATCTTGTCACCTGCCGGCAGAACGCTCTTGGCGCGCTCCATGGCCGCCGGATCGTAAGCTGTGACGGTGGCGCCGGCCCCGAGCAGCTTCTCGATCACGTCGATTGCCGGTGATTCGCGAATGTCGTCGGTATTTCCCTTGAAGGCCAGGCCGAGCGCAGCCAACCGCTTGCCGCGCAAGGTCCAGAGCGCGGACAGCACTTTGTTGAAGAAGACATCTTTTTGCGTCTCGTTGATCTTGCGAATCTCGTTGAGCAGTTGGAAGTCGACACCGCGCTGCTGCGCCACCCAATGGAATGCGGCCACATCCTTGGGGAAGCAGGAGCCGCCATAACCGAGGCCGGCGCGCAAAAACTGCGGACCGATGCGGCTGTCGAGCCCCATGCCCGCCGCGATGTCCTGGATATCTGCATCGACTGACTCGGCCAGGTTGGCAACCGCGTTGATGAACGAAATCTTCAGCGCCAGGAAAGCGTTGGACGCATGCTTGATGATCTCGGCACTCTGAGCCGAGGTAATCAGCAACGGCGCCGGATGCGACGGGCTGCATTTTCCCACCAGCGCGTCCGGCTGCGTGTAATAGGAGCCGGTGTTGAGCGGCGCGTAAATGCGGCGCAGCACCTCGGCGGGTCGCTCTGAATTCGCTCCCACCACTATGCGATCGGGATGCAGAAAATCGATGACCGCCGTTCCCT
>Ga0335075_10011347_pt1 | contig 13473 bp, 7 predicted proteins | sample Lox_Sample_24_FD_206723 | JGI IMG/M metagenome (GOLD analysis project Ga0335075, IMG submission 206723) | Soil microbial communities from Loxahatchee National Wildlife Refuge, Florida, United States - Lox_Sample_2.4 | ecosystem: Environmental > Terrestrial > Soil > Wetlands | place: USA: Florida...
AAGCTGCCGGAGGCGGTGGCGGGCCCGATCGACTACACCTCCACCAACACCAAGACCAACCCCGCGCCCGGCGTGGCGATCACCCCGCCGGTGGGCATCCAGTGGCAGAAGGGCACCACCTACGCGCTTGAGTACAAGGTGGTCGACAACACGCTGCAGCCGAACGCGAAGATAACCGGCGACCTCCTGCCCACCTTCGCGTAACCACCCCCGCCAACCGCCCCCGCCAACCGCCCCTGGTCCGCCCCAAGAGCACCCCGCTCAAGGCGGACCAGGGACCAAGGCCCGCCGAGCAGCGGCCCGCAAAGGCACCTGCCCGCCTCGGGGTCTCTTCAGGCGCGCGGCTGTGTGCGCAAGGGTGGGCTGCCGGTGGCGCGCGATGCAGCCTCACGGCACGCTAGACTCTCCTACGCACGGGCTGTAGCGCAGTTTGGCTAGCGCGCCGCGTTTGGGTCGCGGAGGTCGCCGGTTCGAATCCGGCCAGCCCGACTGACTGACCGAGCGGATGGGGAAGACGAGTCCCCGGTGCCGTCCCACGGCAGCCGCTCGGATCCGTGGCCTGAGCACAGGCGTCCGCTCACGTCGGCGCCGCTGCCCCGTCCCCGGCCGCGGCCTCGCCTCCGGCGGCCGCGGTCAGGGCGTCCCCGCCCCCCTTGATCAGCACCGACAGCACCGAACGGACGCTCGCCGTCACCGCCTCAAGCTCCGGGTCGGCGGGAAGCGGCCCGGCCACCCGGGGCGGCGTCCCGGCCTCGATCGCGTCCGCGACCGCGCACAGCGTCCCGGTCAGCGCGTGCACCGAGGCGGCGGACGGCACCGGCGCACCCCGGCCGATCGCCACCACGGTCGCCGTGACCGCGTCCATCAGCTCCTCGAGGGCCACGACGGCCGGCCACCACGCCGCCGCCCGCCGGCTCACCGACGGTGGCTCAGACATCATCCGCTGGAACTCCGCGCGCAGGTTGGACTGCGACCGGTACGCGTTGCGGCGCAGGCGCGACCGCAGGCCGGGCGCCTCACCGGGCGCGCGGTCGGGTGAACGGGCCGTGCCGGTCGACTCGATTCGCGCGGCCGGCATCGACACCAGCGCCTCGTCGATGTAGTCGGACACGGCCCGCAGCGTCTCGGCGAACTGCCCGGGCAGGTGCGCCTGCCACGCCGTCGGCCAGGGCGCGTACCCGACGACGAGCACGATCAGCGCGGCGAGCGCGGTGTCCACCAGCCGCGCCAGGGCCAGGTGCCAGCCGCCCACGTCAAGCAGGTCGATCAGCAGCACCACGAGCGGCGTGAGGAACGTCGCCTGCAGCCCCCAGTTCCTCACCTTCCCGTACGGCAGCAGCGCGGCCAGCACGCCGAACGGCAGCAGCAGCCACGGCCCGTAAGGCACCAGCGCGAGGATGACCGCGCCGAGCACCGCCCCGACCATCGTCCCGACGCCGCGCTGCACCGCCCGCGCGAACACCGAGCCGAAGTCCGGCTTCAGGATGATCCCCACGGTGAGCACCACCCAGTACGAGCGCTCGAGCGGCAGCACCTCGCTCGCCACCGCCGCGACCCCCGTGCAGAGCATCAGCCGTATCGTGAACTCCCAGGCGATCCGGCCGCCCATCAGTTGCTCGAGGATTTCCTCCGCCCAGGCGCGCAGCCGCTGGCGCCGGCCATGGTCCGCCCCGCCGCTGGCCGGCGCGACGGGGGCGGGCGTCCAGTTGCCAGCCAGCACCCGGACCAGGTTCACCATGGCGTCCCGCAGCGACAGCGCGCCGGGCGACGACGACCACGGCGGCGGGATGAGCGGCAGCGGCGGCCCGAGTACCGCCCGCCGGCCGCCGAACCCGAGCGCGCCCGCCCCGGGACCGCGGTCGGCCAGGATCGCGTCGCCGAAATGGTCGATCTCCTCGGTGACCAGCGGCGGCACCCGTTCCCCGGTCGCCCGCAGCGCCGCGTCGGCCTCGGCGAACAGGTGGCTCACGTTGAGCACGGCCATCAGGTGCATGTCCCGGCGCGACCGCCCGCTCGCGGAGGCCCGCCGGGTCAGCATCGCGTCGTAGGCGGCGTTCAGCGCGGTCGCGAGCGCCACCCGCGACCCCGCCGCGCCGGGGGTGCCGGCGCGCCGCAGGTCCCGCGCGAGCGCGTAGTAGACCTCGGCGACCGCCTTCCGCTCCGCCGACCTGGGTGAGATCAGGTACCCGGGCACGAGCAGCAACAGGGCCCACACCACCCCCGCGAGAAACTGCAACACCGTGTGCCACCACGGCCGCAACTCCCCGAGCGGGCCGAGCCCGAGCGCGCCGTAGATGAAGAGCTGCAGGCCCACCAGCGACCCGAGCGAGCCGAGCCGCGTCAGGATCGTCGACACCCCCGCGAGCACGACGACGGCGACCACCGCGATCCACCCGCGCCCGTGGATCAGCGTCCCGATCAGCAGCCCGGGAGCGCCGCCGAGCAGCGCCGCCGCGCCGATCCGCTCCACCCGCGCCCAGAACGGCCCGCCGCTGTCGATCGTGACCGACAGCAGCCCGCCCATGGCGGGGAGCAGCGCGAGTTCCCGCCGCCCGGTGGCGAAGCCGACCACCAGCGGCACCCACAGCGCGAGCACCGCCCGCGCCATCGTCCCCCACGGCAGCGGCGCCTTCTTCGGCCGCATCACCTCCGCGAGCCACTCGGGCACCACGTCGTTCAGCCAGTCGGGCACCGCCATCCGCGCGCCGCCGACCAGTCGCCCCCCGCTCACGCTCCACACAAGATCAAAGGCTAAAGATAAAAGTCGAAGATCGATAACTCCGAACGTAAGCGTGCTGACTCGCTCGCGCCCCGCGCTGCCCGCCCGGACGCGGAACCCGCGCGGCGGCTTCGCCGTCCAAGCCAATGGCATATTTCCCGTCTTGTCCCCGGCGGAAGGGCCGGCCCTTCCGGTAAAAAGAGGGCCATGAAGATCCTCGTCCGGATCCTGGTGACCGCGGTGGCCCTGGCCGTCGCGGCCTGGGTGGTACCCGGAATTCACACGGCGCAGTGGACCCTCCACGGCACTTCCGCCGTCTCCAACGACGCGTCCGTCGCCAAGACGCTGATCATCGTCGCGATCATCTTCGGCTTGATCAACGCGGTCATCAAGCCGGTCATCAAGGCCGTGGGGTGCGCGTTTTACGTCCTCACGCTCGGCCTGATCGCGATCGTCGTCAACGGCGCGCTGCTGTACCTCACCAGTTACATCGCCTACGACAAGCTGCACCAGCCGTTCCATGTCACGACATTCGCCGCCGCCGTTGAGGGCGCGCTGATCGTCGGCATCGTGACCTGGGTGGCGCACCTCCTGCTGCGCGACGAGGAGTAAATCGCCCGCGCGGTGCGACCCCCTCAGGTACTGCGCAAACCACGGCGCCCGCGGCTTGGCCGCGCTGCTAAGGTCATAGACTTAACCGCCTATACACTCGTGATGCGCTGTACATTCGCGCAGTCAATCCATCCACGTTTCTGGAGCCACGCCGCCGTGAAGACCGATGTCGAAGAGCTGAGCCCGACCCGCGTCCGGCTGAGCGTCGAAGTTACCTTCGAGGAGCTCAAGCCGAGCCTCGACAAGGCTTACAAAGAGGTGGCGCAGCAGGCGCGCATCCCCGGCTTCCGCCCGGGCAAGGTTCCGCCGCGCGTCATCGACATGCGGATCGGCCGCGGCGCGGTGCTGAACGAGGCGGTGAACGACGCGCTGCCCGAGTTCTACACCAAGGCCGTGCAGGAAGCCGACGTGTTCGTCCTCGGCCAGCCCGACGTCGAGATCACGAAGCTCGATGACGGCAAGGAGCTGGCGTTCACCGCCGAGGTCGAGGTCCGGCCGAAGTTCGAGCTCCCCGACCTCGCGACGCTGAGCGTCACGGTCGACAACGCCGAAGTGAGCGACGAGGACGTCGACGAGTACCTGAATAACCTGCGCGAGCGCTTCGCCAGCCTCAAGACCGCGCAGCGCCCCGCCGAGGACGGCGACTTCACGACGATCGACCTGTCCGCGAGCGCGGACGGCGAGCTCATCGAGGACGCCCAGGCGACCAGCCAGTCGTACCAGATCGGCAGCGGCACGATGCTCGACGGCCTGGACGACGCGCTCACCGGCCTGTCCGCCGGCGACACCGCCACGTTCAAGAGCGAGCTGGCCGGCGGCGCGGCCGAGGGTCAGGAAGCCGATATCACGGTGACCGTGCAGGCCGTCAAGGTCAAGGAGCTGCCCGAGCTCGACGACGACTTCGCGCAGCTCGCGAGCGAGTTCGACACGCTGGACGAGCTGAAGGACGACACCCGTAAGCAGCTCGAGCGAGTCAAGAAGCTCCAGCAGACCACGCAGGCCAGGGACAAGTCCGTGGAGGCGCTGGTCGATGCCGTCGACATCCCGCTGCCGGAGAAGTTCGTGGAGCACGAGCTGCTCCACGCGCGGGAGAACATCGACAACCAGCTCGTCCAGATGCGGATGTCCAAGGAGGACTACCTCACGTCGATCGAGAAGACGGAAGAGGAGTTCGACGCCGACCTCGTCGAGCAGTCGCAGCGGAGCGTGAAGGTCAGCTTCGTGCTCGACGAGCTTGCCCGCAAGGAGAACTTGCAGGTGAACCAGGCGGAGTTGTCGTACTTTGTCGCCGACCAGGCGCAGCGGATGGGCGTCAGCCCGGACTACTTCGCCCAGCAACTGGTGCAGAACAACCAGATCAACATCGCGGTCACCGAGGTGCTGCGCGGCAAGGCCGCCACGATCGTCGCCGAGACCGCCGCGGTCACCGACGAAGCGGGCAACGCCATCGACGTCAAGGCCGAGATCGAGTCGCTCAACGCCGACGTCGACGCGATGCTGGCCGCCCAGGCGGCCGAGCAGGCGGCGGGCGCCGAGGGCGACATCGAGGTGAGTGACCTCTCGATCGACGTGGCCGGCACGATCGCGGGCGAGGTCGACGAGGACGAGGCCGACGAGGACGAGGCCGACGAGGACGTTGAGGACGACGTCGAGGACGCCAAGGACTAGTCCAGGTCTCCAGCGCCATGCGTAGCCAGAGCCAGGCACCCGGCTCTGGCTACGTGCGTTCTCGCGCGGTTTCTGCCCTCACTTCGCCCGATTCATCCTCAGTAAGGGCAACGACACCGCTTTGGTTCGTGTCGACCGGCCTGATAGGATCGCGCCTTTTGCGATCGGGCCGGTCGACACGAACAGCCGGGGGGTTCCGGGGGGTCGTCCCCCCGGGCAGCACTGCGCCGAAAGCGAACAGGTGGGTACCGCGGACTCAGTTACCCCGCACTGGCGTTAATGTCCATTGCAATGACACCCGAAGTGGACGGAGCAGGTGACCACGTGACAGAGCTAGTCCAGCCAGTTAACCGGACGGCTACCCCTGACGCCCCTGTGATTCCGGGGGACCTGCTGTTCCAGCGGCTGCTGCGGAACCGCATCATCTTCCTCGGTCAGCAGGTCGACGATGACATCGCGAACCGGATCGCGGCCGAGATGCTGCTGCTGTCCGCCGAGGACCGGCAGCGCGACATAACGCTGTACATCAACTCGCCGGGTGGCTCCGTGTACGCGGGCCTGGCGATCTACGACGTGATGCAGTTCGTGCCCAACGACGTGGCCACGTACGCCATGGGCATGGCCGCGAGCATGGGGCAGTTCCTGCTGACGGCCGGCACCCCGGGCAAGCGCTACGCCATGCCGAACTCCACGATCCTGATGCACCAGCCGTCCGGCGGCATCGGCGGCACCGCGACCGACATCAGGATCCAGGCCGAGCAGATGCGCTTCGTGAAGAAGACGCTGTCGGACCTGACGGCGCGGCACACCGGCCAGCCCCTGGAGAAGATCCTCAAGGACGCCGACCGCGACCACTGGTACACCGCGCAGGAGGCCAAGGAGTACGGCTTCGTGGACCACGTCGTCAGCAGCGCCCTGGACACCCCGTCCGGCACGGTCGCCTCATAGCGGCAGCCGCGCGCGCGAGCTCCACCGACCCACCTGAAGCAGACAGGGAGAAGCCGAACGTGACCCAGTACCCATCGTCCAGGTACGTACTGCCGTCCTTCGTCGAGCGTACGTCGTACGGGGTCAAGGAGATGAACCCGTACAACAAGCTCTTCGAGGAGCGCATCATCTTCCTGGGCGTCCAGATCGACGACGCCAGCGCCAACGATGTCATGGCCCAGTTGCTCACGCTTGAGGCGATTGACCCGGACCGCGAGATCACGATGTACATCAACTCGCCTGGCGGGTCGATGACCTCGATGATGGCGATCTACGACACCATGCAGTTCATCCAGCCGGAGATCACCACCTGCTGCATCGGCCAGGCGGCGAGCGCGGCCGCGGTGCTGCTCGCGGCGGGCACCAAGGGCAAGCGCATCGCCCTGCCGAACTCGCGGATCCTGATCCACCAGCCGGCCACCGAGGGCGGCTACGGCCAGGCGAGCGACATGGAGATCCAGGCCGACGAGATCGACCGGATGCGCAAGGCCATGGAGACCATTCTTGCCAGGCACACGGGCAGGAGCGAGTCGGAGATCGAGCGCGACATCGAGCGCGACAAGTTCCTGAGCGCGGAAGCGGCCAAGGACTACGGCCTCATCGACGAGGTGCTGACGGCACTCAAGCGGGGGCAGACCGCCGCGGAACCGGTAGCCTCTTAAAGCGGGAAGGGTCTCACCTCTTCCCTCCGGGCCTGTTGGAGGCGGCGGGGGTTGATCGGTCCAACGGACCTCCACGCGGCTCTCTAGCGGAGGCGGAGCGCCTTCGTCCCGGTACTGTCTTTAAGCGGGAAGGGTCTCACCTCTTCCCTCCCGGGCCGCTGAAGGGGTTTGATTGGTCCATCGAACTCCACAAGGCGGTACCGTCAAATAGCAAGCGGTTGACGGCATGGCGGGACATGCCCGCCACGCCGGGCCGGTTAGGCCCGGCGTTGGCGGCCCCATGTAAAGGAGAACTGGGTGGCACGCATCGGAGACGGTGGCGACCTGCTGAAGTGCTCGTTCTGTGGAAAGAGCCAGAAGCAGGTGAAGAAGCTCATCGCCGGCCCAGGTGTGTACATCTGCGACGAGTGCATCGACCTCTGCAACGAGATCATCGAGGAAGAACTCTCCGAGCCCGACGGCATCAAGTGGGACAGCCTGCCGAAGCCGCGGGAGATCTACGAGTTCCTCGACGCCTACGTCATCGGCCAGGACAAGGCCAAGAAGGCTCTCTCCGTCGCGGTGTACAACCACTACAAGCGGATACAGAGCGGCGGTGAGCGCGCGGGCGACGAGACGGTGGAGTTGGCGAAGTCCAACATCCTGCTCCTCGGCCCGACGGGCTCAGGCAAGACCCTGCTCGCCCAGACGCTGGCCCGCTTGCTCAACGTGCCGTTCGCGATCGCGGACGCCACCGCGCTGACCGAGGCGGGCTACGTCGGCGAGGACGTCGAGAACATCCTGCTCAAGTTGATCCAGGCGGCCGACTACGACGTCAAGAAGGCCGAGACGGGGATCATCTACATCGACGAGATCGACAAGATCGCCCGCAAGAGCGAGAACCCGTCGATCACGCGGGACGTCTCGGGCGAGGGCGTGCAGCAGGCGCTGCTCAAGATCCTTGAGGGCACCACCGCGAGCGTCCCGCCGCAGGGCGGGCGCAAGCACCCGCACCAGGAGTTCATCCAGATCGACACCACGAACGTGCTGTTCATCTGCGGCGGCGCGTTCGCCGGCCTTGAGAAGATCATCGAGCAGCGGGCCGGCTCCAACGGCATCGGCTTCAACTCCGTGCTGCGCGTCCGGGCCAAGAACACCACCGAGGACACGTTCGCCGACGTGATGCCCGAGGACCTGCTGAAGTTCGGCATGATCCCCGAGTTCGTCGGCCGCCTCCCGGTCATCACCAGCGTGCACAACCTCGACCGCGAGGCGCTGATCCAGATCCTCACCGTGCCCCGCAACGCCTTCGTCAAGCAGTACAAGCGCCTGCTTGAGCTGGACGGCGTGGACCTGGAGTTCACCTCGGACGCCGTCGAGGCGATCGCGGACCAGGCCCTCTTGCGCGGCACCGGTGCCCGCGGGCTGCGCGCGATCATGGAGGAAGTCCTCCAGTCGGTGATGTTCGAGGTGCCGTCGCGCAAGGACGTCGAGCGCGTCGTCATCACCCGCGAGGCGGTGCTGGAGAACGTCAACCCGACGCTCGTCCCGCGCGACGTCTCCCGCCGCACGCCGAGGGAAAAGTCGGCCTGATACCTGTATATCCCGGGGGGACGACCCCCCGTACCCCCCGTCGTTCGCGCCGGCGGCCCTGATCGCAAGAACGGCGATCTTATCCGGCCCGCCGCCGCGAACCACGGCACTGGATCGCCGCTTTGGGTGCTGTTACGCTTCGCTACACGTAACGGCCACTTTGCCGGTATTGCCGCTCCCGTCGCCTGTGCCCCTATACCCTCGGTGGGGTACTGCAGGGATCACGATGGGGAATGAGCACGCACATGAGCGGCTGGGACGTGTCCTCCACGCCAACCTGGGGTCCGCAAGACGGGCCAGATGAGACCCAGGCCTTCCCGGGCCAGGAGTTCGGCGGCCAGGACTTCGGCCGTGGGGGGGCCGGTTCCCCCGCGGGGGGCTTCCCCGAGGTCAGCGGCGGCTTCCCGGGCGAGAACCCGGCAGGCGGACCACCGCCCGAGTTCTTCGGCCAGGACCAGGAACCGGGCCCTGGCGGCTACCCGCGGCGCACCCCTGGCGGCAGCTTCCAGGACCTGCCCCGGCGCGAGTCGCGCGGCAGGCACTCGGGCACGACGGGCGGCGCCTACGGCCAGAACGGCTCCTTCGGCCAGGATGACGGCTTCGGCCAGGACAGCTTCGGCCAGGACAACGGCTACGGTCACGACGGCGCTTACGGCCAGGGCGGCAACGGCTTCGGCCAGGAAAACGGCTTCGGCCGGGACGGTGGCTTCGCCCCGGGTGGCAACGGCTACGGCCAGGAGAGCGGCTTCGGCCAGGGTGGCAACGGCTACGGCCACGAGGGCGGCTACGGCCAGGACGGCGCCCCCGGCCAGGAGAACGGCTTCGGCCAGAGCGGCGGCAACGGCTTCGGCCGGGACGGTGCCTACGGCCAGGACGGTGCCTACGGCCAGGACGGTGCCTACGGCCAGGACGGTGCCTTCGGTCAAGACGGTGCCTTCGGCCAAGACAGTGCCCACGGCCAGGACTGGGGCGGGGGCGCCGACCAGGCGGACTCCTGGGGGCCAAACGGCCAGGACAACGACGGCGGCTGGGGCCGGGCGGCCGGGCGGTCGGCCGCGCCCTGGGAGGAACGCCCGCAGCAGGACCCGGGCTACCCGGGCCAGGACGGCCAGGAGTTCGGCCAGCAGGGCTTCGGCGGCCAGGACTATACGCGTCAGGCGCGTCCAGGCTTCACCGCGCAGGACTACGAGGGCCAGGACTTCGCCCAGCAGGAGCCGCAGGGCTTCGGCCGCGGTGACCGCGACGTGGACGCCAGGATGGACCCGGCCCTCCAGGACTTCTTCGCGCCGCAGCGCGGCGGCACGTCGGGCCGCCCCGCCCTGGGGTCGGGCCGCCCCGGCGACCCGCGAGAGGCGCGGTACCGCCCGCCCACCGACGGCTGGGCGGACCCCAGCATCTCGCGCGGGCCGCGCACCGGCACGGGGCCCCGTCCCATGCCCCGGGGCCCGCGCCGCGACGACCCGCCGCGGCGGCGCGGCCTCGGCACGCGCGGCCTCATCGCGATCGGCACCGTGGTCGCCGTCATCATCGTGGTCGCCGTCGTCCTGGTCACGCACAAGAGCGGCGGCGGGACGCCCACGGCGGGCAGCTCCATGACCAACGGCGCGACGTCGCCGGCCGCCAAGCCGTCGGCGAGCAAGTCGGCCGCGGCCAAGACGTCCGGCGCCGGGGCGGGCGCCGCGGCGACCACCTTCACCCTGTCGACGCCGTCCACCGCGGGCGGTTACGCGATGGGGCAGGACCCGAACTTCCTCGCCACCGCCACGACCACGGCGGGGCAGGTCGTCGCGGCGGTGAAGTCGGGCGGCGGCGGCGCGGCGACGGGCACCCCGGTGTCGGCGTCCTACATGCTCCCGGACAGCCAGGTCATCACGTTCGTCGGCTACACCGGCACCTTCACCCCGACCAAGGTGGAGACGATCCTCGCCTCGCTCAGCAGCGACCCGCACTCCTACTCGCCTGGCCCGAACGGCGGCATCCTCGGCTGCGGCAACACGACGACGTCGCCGAGCGGCGCGCTCTGCGTGTGGGCCACCGGGAACACCCTCGGCGTCACCGAGTTCTTCACCGTGTCGGGCCCGGAGACGCTGAACGCCTCACAGTCCAAGGGCGCGGCCGACACGCTGAACCTCCGCGGGAGCGTGGAAAAGAAGTCGTAGCGCCACCAGAGCCCGGCTGACTGGCCGCGGAAAGATCTTGGATCGTTGAGCACGCTATTGCGTGCTCAACGATCCGCTATCTTTGGCGCGGCCTGCGGGCTGCCCGGTTTGCCGTATTCCTCGGAGTCTCTGGCCTGCGGGCCCGGGGCGAAGCCGCCGGCAGCCTCGCCCTCCCGGATAACAGCAAGAATCCTTCCGCGTTCTAGCGTGCCCCGGGTGCACACCAAGGACGTGGGATACTTCGTGCCCCCCAGGGGGCACGAAGTATCCCACGTCCGCTGTCTCGGCCGCTCCGGCGCGCACGGGCAGCGGGCCGAGTGCGGGCAATCCGAGCGCGAGCCAAAGCACGGGGGCTTCCAGTGCGCGGAGGCGAGTGCGGGAAGAACCGTGCGCGGTCGCTCGCGGGAATTCGTAGACTCACTTGATGTGACAGAACAGCAAGAAGGGCTTCCCTCGCAGTACGCGCCCGCCGAGGTGGAGGCCCGCCGTTACGAGTTCTGGGAGAAGGCCGGCTACTTCATGCCGGAAGCTCTCGACAACGGGCCGGGGTCGGACCCCGCCGCGCCGAGCTACACGATCGTGCTCCCGCCGCCGAACGTAACGGGCATCTTGCACATCGGCCACGCGCTGAACCACACGCTGAGCGACATCCTCGTCCGCCGCCGCCGCATGCAGGGCTACCGCACGCTGTGGCTGCCCGGCATGGACCATGCGGGCATCGCCACCCAGAACGTCGTCGAGCGGGAGCTGGCCAAGGAGGGCCTGTCCAGGCACGACCTCGGCCGCGAGGCGTTCGTCGACCGGGTCTGGCAGTGGAAGGGGGAGTACGGCGGGCGGATCCTGTCCCAGATGCGCCGCCTCGGCGACTCGGTGGACTGGTCCCGCGAGCGGTTCACCATGGACGAGGGGCTGTCCCGGGCCGTCCAGACGATCTTCAAGCGGCTGTACGACGACGGGCTGATCTACCGCGCCGAGCGGATCATCAACTGGTGCCCGCGCTGCCTGACCGCGCTGTCCGACATCGAGGTGGACCACACCGACGACGACGGCGAGCTTGTCTCGATCCGGTACGGCGATGGCGAGAACAGCATCGTCGTGGCGACCACGCGGGCCGAGACGATGCTCGGCGACACCGCCGTCGCCGTCCACCCGGACGACGAGCGCTACCAGCACCTCGTGGGCACGACCGTCGAGCTCCCGCTCACCGGGCGGCGCATCCCGATCGTCGCCGACGCGCACGTCGACCCGTCCTTCGGCACCGGCGCGGTCAAGGTCACCCCGGCCCACGACCCGAACGACTTCGAGATCGGCCGCCGCCACGACCTGCCGGTGCTTGCCGTCATGGACTCCCACGGCGTGATCACCGCGCACGGCCCGTTCGAGGGGCTCGACCGGTTCGAGGCCCGCCCGGCGGTCGTCGCCGCGCTGCGCGAGGACGGCCGGATCGTCAAGGAGGTCCGGCCGTACGTGCACGCGGTCGGGCACTGCTCCCGCTGCGCCACGACCGTGGAGCCGCGGCTGTCGCTCCAGTGGTTCGTGAGCGTGGCGCCGCTCGCCAAGGCCGCGGGCGACGCCGTGCGCGACGGCCGGATGCAGGTCTCGCCGCCGGAGATGAACGCCAGGTACTTCGGCTGGGTGGACGACATGCACGACTGGTGCATCTCGCGCCAGCTGTGGTGGGGGCACCGGATCCCGGTCTGGTACGGGCCGGACGGTCCCGATGGCAGCAAGCAGGTGCGCTGCGTCGGCCCGGACGAGACCGCGCCCGAGGGCTGGACGCAGGACCCGGACGTCCTCGACACCTGGTTCTCCTCCGCGCTCTGGCCGTTCTCCACCCTCGGCTGGCCGGACGACACCCCGGACCTGCGCGCCTTCTACCCGACGAGCGTGCTGATCACGGCCTACGACATCCTGTTCTTCTGGGTCGCCAGGATGATGATGTTCGGCCTGTACGCCAACCGCGGCAAGAGCCCGGCGGAAGCGGTGCCGTTCCGGACCATCGCGCTGCACGGCCTGGTCCGCGACCAGTTCGGCAAGAAGATGTCCAAGTCCAAGGGGAACGTGGTCGACCCGCTGGAGTGGATGGACCGCTTCGGCACCGACGCGACGCGTTTCACCCTTGCCCGGGGTGCCACCCCCGGCAGTGACGAGGCGATCAGCGAGGACTGGGCGGCTGGCTCGCGGAACTTCTGCAACAAGCTTTGGAACGCGACCAGGTTTGCGCTGCTGAACGGGGCAGAGGCCACGCAACCGTTCGGACTAAGCCAAACCGGCACCGGCGGCGAGCCGCGGCCTGGCGGCGACCTCAGTACGGCGGACCGCTGGATTCTCTCCCGCCTTTCCGCCGTGATCGCCGAGGTTGACGGGCTGCTTGAGCAGTTCGAGTTCGGCAAGGCCTGCGAGGCGCTGTACCACTTCGCCTGGGACGAGTTCTGCGACTGGTACCTGGAGCTCGCGAAGGTGCCGCTGGCCGCAGGGGATGAAGCGGCGGCGGACCAGACCCGCAAGGTGCTCGGCTTCGTGCTCGACCAGATGCTGCGGCTGCTGCACCCGGTGATACCGTTCGTCACCGACGAGTTGTGGTGCGCGCTGACCGGCGAGGACTCGGTGATGGTGGCGGCCTGGCCGCGGTTCGAGTTCACCGACGAGGTCGCCGAGGCCGAGATCGGCTCGCTGATGCGGCTGGTGACGGAGGTTCGCCAGTTCCGCTCGGGCCAGGGGCTGCGGCCGGGGCAGCGGGTGCCCGCGCGGCTGGCCGGCCTTGAGTCGACGCCGCTGCGCGCGCACGAGGAGTCGATCCGCGCGCTGCTGCGGCTGACGGTACCGGAAAGCACGGGGCCGGAAAACACGGGGCAGGAAAACACGGGGCAGGAAAGCACGGGCGCTGAAGGCCACGAGTTCGCCGCCGGCGCTTCCCTGCTGGCCGAGGGCATCACCGTGGAGCTTGACCTGGCGGGCACGGTGGACGTGGCGGCCGAGCGCAAGCGGCTGGAGAAGGACCTCGCGGCGGCGCGCAAGGAGGCGCAGTCGATGACCGCCAAGCTCGGCAACACGGCGTTCACCGCCAAGGCGCCGGCCGACGTCATCGAGAAGT
>Ga0335075_10011348_pt1 | contig 13473 bp, 13 predicted proteins | sample Lox_Sample_24_FD_206723 | JGI IMG/M metagenome (GOLD analysis project Ga0335075, IMG submission 206723) | Soil microbial communities from Loxahatchee National Wildlife Refuge, Florida, United States - Lox_Sample_2.4 | ecosystem: Environmental > Terrestrial > Soil > Wetlands | place: USA...
CAGAGTAATCGTTGATCGCGGCGGTCACCGGGGCCGCGTCCGCCTGCACTTCGGCGCTCGCCAGGGCGGCGCTGACGGCATTGCCGCTGACCGTACTGTCGACCACGCCCAGCGCGATCGCCAACAGCACGCCGAGCACGATGAAGACGGTCACGAGATTCTTGGCTCCGCCGGACAGCACCAGCCTCCACGAGGCCGTCCCCGACGCCTGCTGCCCGTATCCCGGCTGCTGCGTCGCCCAGCCCTGGGGCGTGGCGGGCGGCTGAGTCACCCAGCCCTGCGGCGCGCCGTATCCCGGCTGCTGCCCGTATCCCGGCTGCTGCGTCGCCCAGCCCTGGGGCGTGGCGGGCGGCTGAGTCACCCAGCCCTGCGGCGCGCCGTACCCTGGCTGCTGCCCGTACCCTGGCTGCTGCCCGTACCCTGGCTGCTGCCCGTACCCTGGCTGCTGCCCGTATCCCGGCTGCTGCCCGTATCCCGGCTGCTGCCCGTATCCCGGCTGCTGCCCGTATCCCGGCTGCTGCCCGTATCCCGGCTGCTGCCCGTATCCCGGCTGCTGCCCGTATCCCGGCTGCGCTCCGAACCCTCCGTACCCGGGCTGCGTCCCGTCAGCCCCAGGCGTCACGGCGTCACCGTAAAGCCCCGACGGATACGCGCTGGTCAGCATGAACGCGAACCCGACGACCCTGACCTGGTACCGCAGCACAGCCGCCAGAGCCTGGTACAGCGGGGTCGGCATCTGGCCGGAGATCAGCACGATGAGCCAGCTAACGAACTGGACGATGGTGAACGCGCCATAGCTCAGCACGCCAAGAACGATCCAGACCGGGATCAGCAGGAAGAACCTGAACAGGACGGCAAGCCGGTTCAGGCTGCCAGGCCGCACCGCGACCCGGATCGGATAATCCGCATCCTCCAGCGAGAACGGCGGGTATACGTCGGTGAGCAGGAACGTGTACCCGGACACCCGAGTCTGCCAGCGCACGAAGCCGGCCAGGAAGTCAGCCGCGAAGCCCGGCAGCCGGCCGGTGAACAAGGCGCCGAACCATCCGACGATCACGATTACGTACGCGGCGATGGCCAGCGCCCACAGCACGATCAGGTGCGGGATCACCATCAGCAGCCGGACAAGGACGGTCAGCCGTGACTGCGGCGCGGGGCCCGCGTACGCGACCAGAACCGGCGCCAACTCCTCCTGGCTGGTAGCCGCGGCCGGCCAGTCGCCAGGTGATGCATAGTACGCGGACATGTCGGTGCTCCTCACTGCCCCCCGTCGGCGTGTGTCCGTACCGGACTTCATGTCAGCGCAACGATCATATCCATCACAGAGGCGGCGTTCAGGCAGTTATGACCGGCCGTTCCAGAGATGTCACCCGCGCCGCGGACAAGCAGCACGAACCGGGCCCAAGCCCGGGCCCACACGGCTCAGGGTCCTGGGATGGCGCCGGGTGGGCCGATGGTCTGGCCGTTGTGCGCGATCGAGATCGCGACCCCGACCAGCGAGGCCGCGATGAGCACGGACCAGAAGATGATCGCCATGTAGCCGAGCACCAGGCCGCTCGTGGCGAGCCCGTCGCCACGCTGCCCGGTCAGCTTCATCTGCCGCCGGGCGATATGACCGCAGACGACGGCGGGGATGGCGGTCAGCCCGGCGGTGAAGAACTCGGCCACGCCCAGCACCATGGACGCTATCGCCAGCGAGTTCGTGCCGGTGGCCGGCGGCTGGTAGGGGGCGACAGGGAAGGCGGGGAGCGCGCCGGCCGGCAGGTCGGCCGTCAGCGTGGTCAGTTCCCCGTAGGTGCGGGCGGCGTAAGCCTGCCCCATCCGTAGGTTGTACTCGTCCTGGGTGAGACGGCCCTCGGCGAAGCCCGCCTTCAGCACGTCGACGGCCCGTTCCCGGTCCGCCGAGGACGCGCGCATGGACGCCTGCGCCCTGATTTGGTAGGCGGCCTGCTGCGCCGGGTAACCGCCCGGCTGAACCTGGTAGCCGCCCGGAGCGACGGGATAGCCGGCCGGAGGGACCGGGTAGCCGGCCGGAGGGACCGGGTAGCCGCTCGTGGGCGCGGGATAGCCGCCGGGAGAGGCCGGGTAGCCGCCACCGTTCGGCGCGGAATAGCCGCCAGGGGCTGTCGGGTAACCCGCGGGCGAGGTCTTGTACTCGTCCGATGGCGCCTGGGGATCGTCGGGCGGGCCGTACTTCGGGTACTGGGCCGGCCATTGCGACTGGTTGTCTGTCACCGACGCCTCCCATTTACGCGACCCGACTGCTACGTGCCCATGACTCTTCCAGTCTAAGCACGCGAACCCCCTAAGTATGTTCCCGCCTTTCGCCGGCCACGTGATGAACCCAGGTTTCACCGCGCCGCACCTGCCGGAGTGTGCCCGGCGTCTCACCTGCATTGGAGCCGGTAGCGTGGCTGCATGCCTGGTGCGCTGCCCGAGGGTGAGCCCGTCCCCGCCGACGGCACCCTGCCGAGAGGCGCGCGCCGCGTACTCGGCGAGCGGCCGTTCGGAATCTACGTGCACGTGCCGTTCTGCGCTACCCGCTGCGGCTACTGCGACTTCAACACCTACACCGCCGCCGAACTCGGCGGCCCGGCACCGGGCTCCGTCGCGGTGTCGCTCGGCAGCTATCCCGGCCTGGCTATCGCGGAGATCGGATTGGCCCGCAAGGTGCTAGGCGACGCGGATGTCCCGGTGAGCACGGTGTTCTTCGGCGGCGGCACGCCCACTCTGCTGCCGCCCGCCGCGTTCGGCCACATCCTGCGCGCCATCGACGCAGAGTTCGGCCTGGCCCCCGGGGCCGAAGTGACGACGGAGGCCAATCCGGAAAGCGTCGACGAAGCGAAACTCAGCGAACTGCGGGCCGAGGGCGTAACCCGCGTCTCGTTCGGCATGCAGAGCGCGGTGCCCGGTGTGCTGGCGGTACTGGATCGCGTACATCAGCCCGGGCGTCCGGCCCGCTGCGCCGCGTGGGCCCGCAGTGCCGGGTTTTCCCACGTCAGCCTGGACCTGATCTACGGGACACCAGGGGAGACCGAGGCGGACTGGCGCTGCTCGCTGGAGGCCGCCATCGCGGCGGAGCCTGACCACGTGTCCGCCTACGCGCTGACCGTGGAGCCGGGCACGCGGCTGGCCGCGCGCGTGGGGCGCGGCGAACTGCCCGCCCCGGACGACGACGTCCTCGCCGACCGCTACCTCGTCGCCGACGAGGTGCTCGCCGCGGCCGGACTTGGCTGGTACGAGATCTCCAACTGGGCGGCGGGCGTGCCCTCCCGGTGCGCGCACAACATGCTCTACTGGACCGGCGGGGACTGGTGGGGTGTCGGGCCGGGGGCACACAGCCACATCGGCGGCACCCGCTGGTGGAACGTACGGCACCCGGCCGCGTACGGTGCGAGGATCGCCGCCGGCCTCAGCCCCGGCCATGCCAGGGAGATCCTGGATCAGCCTGAGCGACAGCTCGAGCGGGTCATGATGCTGATCCGGCTGGCCGACGGCTGCCCGGTGGAAGTTCTCGGCCCGGCCGGGCGAGCGAACGCGGCGGCGGTGGTGGCCGAAGGCCTGGCTAGCCGTGCCGCCTACGCCAGCGGCCGCATCGTATTGACCAGCCGCGGCCGCCTGCTCGCCGACACCGTGACGCGCATGCTTACCGAGTGACCCGCGGCTTCCGTGTCACGGCTTCGCCATCCGCGCGCAGATCCAGGCGGGTACGTCATACGTTTCTCCCCGGTTCGCCGCGCCGATGCCGCGGACCAGGTGCTTCACCACCGACAGCCATATGCCGAAGCCGACGGGAATCGCCACCACGAGGGCAACGGTGAGCGTGTCAAGCAGGAGCAGGCCGCACAGGATCAGGCAGCACACCTCGTACAGCAGCCCGGTCAGCGACAGGTTCAGCGCCATGGCCGCGTGGAACCGAACGAAGGGCGGCCTTCTCCGGCCGGTCACGTACATGACCAGCGGGATGAGCGGCCCGGTGAAGATCGCCCCCACATAGCCGATCATCGCCGATCTCGCCTCGGCCTCGCGGGCCCGCGGATCCTGGCCCGAACTGCCGCCCGGCTGGCTCCTGGTGAGCGACGGGCCGAGCCCAGGTCGCGGCCTCTTGCTCATCATGGGTCCTCGCGTGTCATCCGCTGCTGCTGTCACGCTATTCGCTGCCCGGCAAGGTCACGAAATCTATGAGCTCCTCAACCCGGCCAAGCAGTTCCGGCTCCAGGTCGGCGTAACTGGTGACCGACCGAACGATGCGCTGCCAGGCCGCCGGCACCTCCGGCGGCCAGCCGAGGGCGCGCAGCACTCCCTCCTTCCACGGCTGCCCGGGCGGAACGTCCGGCCAGCGCGCGATCCCGACCGCTGCCGGCCGCACCGCTGCCCAGATGTCGATGAACGGGTGCCCCACGACCAGCACGTCCGGCGATCGCACGCTGGCCGCGATCCGGCTCTCCTTGCTGCCGTCCACCAGATGGTCCACCAGCACCCCGAGGCGGCGGACGGGCGCGGGGGAGAACCGCGCCACGATGGCGGGCAAGTCGTCGACGCCCTCAAGGTACTCGACGACGACGCCTACATCCCGCAGGTCATCGCCCCAGACCTTCTCCACAAGCTCGGCGTCGTGCTTGCCCTCGACATAGATCCTGCTCGCCCGGGCCACCTTGGCCCTACTCGGCGGCGGCGCCACCGACCCGGAAGCCGTCCGCCCGGGACGCAGAGCCCGGGCACCGTAAGCCCCCCGGCCAGCGCCTCCTGGGCCGACCGCAGGAGTCGGCGGGACCAGGGTGACCGGCCGGCCGTCCAGCAGGAACGCCGCGGGCGCGAGCGGGAACACCCGCCGCTTGCCATGCCGGTCTTCCAGCGTCACCGCGCCCTTCTCGTAGCCGACCACCGCGCCGCAGAACCGGCCTTCGGAGTCCTCCACGACCAGCCCGCGCTCGGCCTCGACCTTCGGCACCTCGTGCCGGGCGCGCCGCCCGAAATGTCCTTCGGCGAGTATGTCCGAGCTGTACTGCCTGCTCCGCACGGGCTTTTCTCCTCCTGGGTAAGATTGCGGCGGCGGTTCGCCTCGCTGTCGCTCGCCGGGAACTTGTTGGACGCAATAGACTTAGCACTCAAGGTGTTTGAGTGCCAGAGACCGCGCCCAGGGAGGTGAACACGTGCTTGACGAGCGAAAGCTGACGGTGCTCCGGGCCATCGTCGAGGACTACGTGTCCACCACCGAGCCGGTGGGATCAAAGACGCTAGTGGACCGGCACCATTTCGACGTTTCGCCGGCCACGATCCGTAACGACATGGCGGTGCTCGAGGAGCAGGGCTTCATCGCACAGCCACACACCAGCGCGGGCCGGATACCGACCGACAAGGGCTACCGGCTCTTCGTGGACCGGCTGTCCAGCGTCAAGCCGCTGTCCGCGGCCGAGCGGCGCGCCATCGAGACGTTCCTGGCCGGCGCGTACAGCCTGGATGACGTCGTCATGCGCACGGTCCGGCTGCTGGTCCAGCTGACCCGCCAGGTGGCTGTCGTGCAGTACCCGTCGCTCACCAGGTCCGCGATCCGCCACATAGAACTCGTCCCGCTCGCCCCGACCAGGCTGCTGCTGGTGCTGATTACCGATACCGGCCGGGTGGAGCAGCGCGTGGTCGAGCTGCCTGCCCCCTGGGGCGAGGCCTCGGTGTCGCACGTGGGCGCCCTGGCGAACACCTGCCTGGGCGGGCACAAGCTGGCCGACGCGGCCGCAAAGGTCAGCGAGCTATCCGAACGAATCCCCGTCGATGAGCGGGCGAACGCAAACGCCGTGTTCTCGGTCCTGCTGGCCAGCCTGATCGAGCGGAACGAGGAGAAGATCGTGTTCGGGGGGGCGGCGAACCTGGCCGCGCATGACTTTAGCAAGGGGCTGCGGGAAGTGCTCGAGGCGCTGGAGGAACAGGTAGTGTTGATCCGGCTGCTCGGTGAGGCGAACGATCCGGCGACATTGACCGTCAGGATCGGCGCGGAGAACCAGGTCGCGGGCCTGGAGGCAACGTCGGTGGTGTTCACCGGGTACGGAAATGCGGATCAGCCGCTGGCCAAGCTCGGCGTGCTCGGGCCGACCAGGATGGATTACCCGGGAACGATGGGTGCGGTGCGCGCGGTAGCACGTTACGTCGGCCAGATTCTGATGGAGTCCTAGTGGCGGACTATTACTCCCTGCTCAAGATCCGCCGTGATGCGACGCAGGACGAGGTTAAGCGGGCCTACCGTCGGCTCGCGCGGGAACTTCACCCAGACGTGAACCCCGACCCCGAGACCCAGGAGCGGTTCAAGGAGATCACCCAGGCCTACGAGGTGTTGTCGGACACCGAGAAACGCCGTATGTACGACATGGGTGTCGACCCGTTCGCCGCCGCGGGGACGGGAGCCGGGGCGGGCCCGTTCGGACCCGGGTTCTCGCCGCTGAGCGACCTGCTCGACCAGTTCTTCGGCGGCGCAGGCGGCACTGCCACCCGCGGGCCGCGCAGCCGGGCCCAGCGCGGCCGCAACGCGACGATCAGGATCGAGCTCGATCTGTCCGAGTGTTCGTTCGGCGCGACCCGCGAGCTCACCGTGGATACGGCGGTGGTCTGTCCTACCTGTTCGGGTGAGGGCACCGCGCCGGGCACCCATCCGCAGACCTGTGACATATGCGGCGGGCGCGGTGAGGTGAGCCAGGTGACCCGCTCCTTCATCGGCCAGGTGATGATGTCCCGGGTGTGCCCGGGCTGCGGAGGATTCGGGACCGTGCTGGTACGGCCCTGCCCGGAGTGCGACGGCGACGGCCGGGTCCGGACCAGGCGCACGATCAAGGTGCGGATCCCGGCCGGCGTGGAGGACGGCACGCACATCCAGCTGGCCGGGGAGGGCGAGGTCGGCCCCGGTGGCGGCCCGCCCGGCGACCTGTTCCTCGAGATCGTGCAGCGCCCGCATGCCATCTTCGAGCGTCAAGGCGATGACCTGCACTGCACGGTGACCATCCCGATGGTCGCCGCAGCCCTCGGTGCGACGTTGTCGGTGGATAGCCTGGACGGACCCGCCGACATCGATATCCGTCCCGGCACCCAGTCCGGGCAGGTGATCCCGCTCTACGGTCAGGGCGTCAAGCACCTGAACGGCAACGGGCGCGGCGACCTGGTCATCCACGTGACGGTCGAGACGCCGTCCAAGCTCGACGTCGAGCAAGAGAAGCTGCTGCGCGAGCTGGCCAAGCTCCGCGGCGAGGAAGCGCCGCCCGGCCGGTTCGCGCCGGGCCAGCAAGGGTTCTTCTCGAGGCTGCGCGACGCGTTCAACGGGCGCTGACCCCGGAGGCCGACTGTGGCGCAGCCGCCCGTCTTCTATGCCGGCCGCGCGGAACTCACCGGCGATGTCATCGTCTTGTCCGGCCCCGAAGGCCGGCATGCGGCCGCTGTGCGCAGGCTCCGCCCGGGCGAGAGAGCCGATGTGGGCGACGGTGCCGGCCTCGTCGCCGAGTGCGTCGTCGCCGCTCACACCGGCCGCGGGCTGGAGCTGGCGGTCCGGGCCAGGCGGGAGGTTCCCCGTCCGGACCCGTCGATCACCGTCGTCCAGGCCATACCGAAAGGTGACCGCGGCGAGCTGGCCGTGGAGGAAATGACCGAGGTTGGCGTCGACCGCATCATGCCCTGGGCGGCCGAGCGCTGCGTCCCGGTCTGGCGGGCCGAACGCGGGGCCCGCTCCCTGGCCAAGTGGCGGGTGACCGCCGTCGCGGCGGCCAAGCAGTCCCGCCGCGCGTGGATACCCGAGGTAACCGAGCCCGTATCGGCCGCGGATGTGGCCGCGGTGATCGCCAAGGCGGCGAGCGCGATCGTTCTCGAGCCGCAAGCCGCCGAGAGCCTCGGCGGCCTGCGGCCTCCAGAATCGGGTGACGTGGTCGTCATCGTCGGACCCGAGGGCGGCATCACCGGCGCCGAAGTCGCCGCCTTCCTCTCCGCCGGTGCGACAGCCCGCCGCCTGGGGCCTACCGTGCTGCGAACGTCGACGGCCGGCACGGTAGCCGCCGCGATCCTGCTCAGCCGTTCCAGCCGCTGGTAGGAATCTCGCCTTAAGGCTCCGACGAGCCCGACGCCGGGGATCGGCCGGTGTCGCTCCCCGCCGACCCGGTCGTGGAGTCGGCCGAGTTCGTCGAGGTCGCCGAGTTCGTGGACTTGGCTGAGCTTGTCGAGCTGGCCGAGCCTGTGGAGCTGGCCGAGCTAGTGGAGCTAGCCGAGCTCGTCGACTTGGCCGAACTTGAGGAGCCGGCCGAGCTGGTGGACTTGGCCGAGCTTGTCGCGCTGGCCGTTCCGGTTCGTGCCGGTGTCGAGCTTGAGCAGGTTGCGTTCGTTGTCGGTTGAACGACCTTCTTGTCGGTCGTCGCGGGCTCGGCCGTCGCGCTGGCAGTCGAGCTAGCGGTTCCCGTCGGGCTTGAACTGGGGCTGGCGCTGTCGCTTGAGCTCGCGGAGGCGCTCGAACTCGCGCTTGGGCTGGAAGAGGTGCTGGCACTCGCCGTGCCGCTGGGGCTAATAGTGGGCGACGTGGCGGATGCGCTTGGCGTGCCACTCGACGCGGTCGTACTGCTCGGCGAACTTGACGTCGACGACTTCGGCGACGAGTGCACTGAAGACGAAGGGCAGGCCGACTTCGACGCACTAGGGACGGCGCCCGTTAGCGGCGTGGGGGACTGCTCGGCGACCGAGGGCACCGGAGTACTCGCCTTGGCGGCCCCAGGTTTCGCGCTGATCGTGGAGGACCCGCTTATGGCCGCGCTCAGCGTCGAGCCCAGCTGGGCGACCGCGTGCCGCGCGTTAGGCACGGCGGCGAGGACCAAGCCGACCGCGAAGACGGCCGCTCCGATCGCGAAGGCCGGCCGGAGCATCGCCTCACGCCAGTCGACGGGCCGCCGCGCTGCCTGCCGCTTATCGCCGTGGCGCCGCTGGGCGTGCTTGGTGGCGTGGCCCGGAGCATCATGCCGGAACAGGCCGGCCAGGAAACCCGCGATCGCCAGCCACACGCCCAAGACCCCGTGACGCTGCCTGGCATGTGCCGGGCGGGACCTGATCTTCTCCCGGATCCGCTCCAGGCCGTCCGGACTCGGTTCGACCTGGTCGGCGGCGGCGTGCAGTTCCCGGCGAAGGAACTCCGCGAAATCGTGCCCGCCGTCGGGGCCGTGGCCGGGCCTCACCCTGCCTCCTGCTCGAGCTCGGCGCGAAGCGCGGCCATGCCCCTTGCCGTATGGCTCTTGACCGCGCCCCGGCTGATATTCATCGTGGCCGCGATCTCGGCCTCGGAGAGGTCGGCGTAATACCGCAGGACGATCGCCTCACGCTGCCGGTCGGGCAGCTTGCGCAGCGCTGCGACCACGGCGGACCGCTCGAGCAGGGTCAGCGCACCGTGCTCGGCGCTTGGCATGTCCGGCGGCGCCTTCTGCAGGTTCTTGTCCACCACGGTCCGGTGCCGCAGCACCGACCGTGACCGGTTCACGACCGCCTGCCGCAGGTAGGCCAGCGCGTTCTCCGCGTCCCTCAGCCGCTGCCAGCCACCGTGCATCGCAACGAACGCGTCCTGGACGACCTCCTCGGCCGTAGGGGTGTCCCTCACCAGCAGGGCGGCCAGTCGCACCAGCGCCCGGTAGTGGGCCGAATAAAGCTCGGTGACCGAGCAATCCGCGCTCCAACCCAGGCGCGTCGCAGCCGACGGCGCGAAGGCAGCGGGCGTGACGGCGCCGGCAGCCATGAGGGTCTCGGTCACATTGGTTGGACGCGCGTCCCCGTCGGTAGGTTCACTCACCCGCTAGCGCCCCCGCGTTGCAGCCGGATGCGCAGGACCTGATGCCCGGCCCTTCATCCCCAAATACTCCCACCCATCTGACCATCCGCCGCCCCACCCATCGTCGGCAACCATCTGGCCAGCTACCTGGGGAAACGTGCAACCAAGTAGCAGACGGTCCGCGCCACGCTGAGCTTTCGGGCACGCCTCCAGTGATCGCCAGAGGATTGCAGAAAAAAAGAATATCCTTACCGCGCAACCAAACGACAGCACTTGTCAGCATCCAGGCGATAACAATGCATCACAACGTCGTTACTCAGCAGTATATTTCGCGATCGCCATTGTTGGGCTTGCGGGGCCTGCCGGGCTTGCGGGGCCTGCCGGGCTTGCGGGGCCTGCCCGGAGCCGCCTGATGTCGTCGGTAGGATCTTCGTGTGCTTGACTGCCTGTTCTGTGCGATCGCCGACGAGACGGTTCCCGCGACCCGGGTCCTGGCCACCGACCGTGTGCTGGCGTTCCGCGACATCGACCCGCAGGCGCCGACGCACGTGCTGGTCATCCCGAAGGAGCACCACCCCGACGTGGCCGCGCTTGCGGTCGCCGACGCGGGCTTGCTGGGCGAGGTCATCGCCCAGGCCCACCACGTGGCGGTGACCGAAGGTCTCAGCGAGGACGGTTACCGGGTCGTGTTCAACACCGGCGTGCAGGCGGGCCAGACCGTGCCGCACGTGCACGCCCACGTGCTAGGCGGCCGCTTCCTCGGCTGGCCGCCCGGCTGAGCCAGACACGCGAGGCCGAGGGCGGATAGCATGGAATGGGTTAACCCCCGGGGGGCGGTCCTCCGGGCCTTGGAAAGCGTCGAATTGACGAATTGACAGACATCCGAAACGACAACCTGCGCACCTCAGACAACGACCTGCGCGGCAAGAGCGGCCACAGCGGCAACGGGAAGCCGGCGGAGCCCCAAGCCGACCGCCAGGGTGAGCCACGATCTCAGGTGAAGATCGTGATACCGGCCGACCGCTCGATGGTCAGCCTGCTCGGGTCCGGGGACGAACTTCTTCACGTGATCGAGCGCGAGGTCAACGCCGATATCCACGTCCGCGGCAACGAGATCACCGCGACCGGCAACCCGGCCGAGACCGCGCTGGTCACTGACCTGTTCGACGAGCTCATCGAGCTGCTGCGCAAGGGCACGGACCTGACCGCCGACGCGGTGGAGCGCGCCGCGGCCATGCTGCGCGCCGAGCGCGGCGTGCGCCCGGCCGACGTGCTGACCGTCGGCATTCTGTCCGCCCGCGGCCGAACCATCCGGCCGAAGACGCTCAACCAGAAGCGCTACGCCGACGCCATCGACAAGCACACGATCGTCTTCGCCATCGGCCCGGCCGGGACCGGGAAGACCTACCTGGCCATGGCCAAGGCGGTCAAGGCGCTGCAGGCCAAGGAGGTCAACCGGATCATCCTGACCCGGCCCGCGGTGGAGGCGGGGGAGCGGCTCGGCTTCCTGCCCGGCACCCTGTACGAGAAGATCGACCCCTACCTGCGCCCCCTGTACGACGCGCTGCACGACATGCTCGACCCGGACTCCATCCCCCGCCTGATGTCCGCCGGCACGATCGAAATCGCCCCCCTGGCATACATGCGCGGCCGTACGCTCAACGATTCGTTCATCATCCTCGACGAGGCGCAGAACACCTCGGCCGAGCAGATGAAGATGTTCCTGACCCGGCTGGGCTTCGGGTCGCAGGTAGTCGTGACCGGCGACGTGACCCAGGTGGACCTGCCGCCCGGCCAGGTCAGCGGGCTGCGCGTGGTGCAGGACATCCTCGACGGCATCGAGGACATCCATTTCGCGCGGCTGACCAGCCACGACGTAGTAAGGCACCGTCTGGTGGGCAAGATCGTCGATGCCTACGAGCGCTACGACGCCAAGGAGCGGCAGCTGAGCAGCGGCAGCACCACGGGGCGGCCGAACCGGCGGAAGGGCAGCTGAAACGGACGGCCAAGCAGTAGCTGAAACGGACGGCCAGGCATGAGCATCGATATCGCCAACGAGTCCGGGGTCGCCGTGGACGAGGTCGGGCTCGCAGCGGTGGCCAGGTTCGTCCTTGATCAGATGCGGATCCACCCGCTGGCCGAGCTGTCCGTGCTGCTGGTGGACGAGCGCACGATGACCGAGCTGCACGAGCGCTGGATGGGCGAGCCGGGACCCACCGACGTCCTCGCCTTCCCCATGGACGAACTACGCCCGCCCCACATGGCCGGCAACCGCGCGGGCGACCCGGAGCCCGGCGACGACCCGGGCCTGCTCGGGGACGTGGTGCTGTGCCCGCAGGTCGCGGCGGAACAAGCCGTCAAGGCGGGCCACTCCACCCAGGACGAGCTTGAACTGCTCACCGTGCACGGGATTTTGCACCTGCTCGGCTATGACCACGCCGAGCCCGAGGAGCACGCCGCCATGTTCGGCACCCAGGACCAGCTGCTCAAAGCCTGGCGGGAGACAAAGCAGGAGACAAGACAAACAAAGGAGCGGGAAGGGACCGCGTGATGGCACCCGCGGGGTGGCTGCTGGTCGGAGCGGCCGTGCTGGCCCTGGCCGCAGGCTGGTGTGCCAACGCGGAAGCCGCCCTCGCGCTGGTCTCCGCCACCGGCGTGGCCGAGCATCCCAGGCACAGGGGCCCGCTCGAAGCCGTGGCCGCCGACCTGCCGCGCCATATGAGCGTGCTCCTGCTGGTCCGCTCGATCCTCGAGTGCTTCACCGCGATCCTGGTCGCGGCGGCCTACGTGCACTGGCTCAGCGACGACTGGCGCGCTGTCCTGGCCGCAGCGGGGACGGTGCTCCTGCTGCACTACACGCTGACCGGCGTGCGCCCGCAGCTTGGCCGGGTCGGACCGCGCACCGAACGGACCGCGGAGCGCGCGGCCCGGTTCCTGCACCCGCTGACCCGGGCCCTGGGCCCGCTGCCGCGGCTGCTCGTGGCCGTCGGCAACGCGATGCCGCCCGGCCGCCGCGCCCGCCCGGCCGTGGACCACGACAGTGCCGAAGGCCCCGTCGCCCGCTCGGAGCTGCGCGGGCTCGTCGACTACCTGGAGCGCCGGACCGGCATCGAGCCCGGCGAGCGTGAGATGGTCCGCTCGGTCTTTGAGCTCGGCGACACCATCGTCAGGGAGGTCATGGTGCCGCGCACCGACATGGTGTTCATCGAGGCCGACAAGACAGTTGAACAGGCGCTCTCGCTGGCCCTGCGCAGCGGCTTCTCGCGGATCCCGGTCGTGGGCGAGAACGAGGACGACGTGGTCGGCATCGTGTACCTGAAGGACATCGCGGCCTGGAGCCACGAGCATCCGGGGGCTGAGGCCACCGAGAAGGTCGCCGCGGTGATGCGCCAGGCCAGCTACGTACCGGACAGCAAGCCCGTCGACGAGCTGCTGCGTCAGATGCAGGCGCAGCGCAACCACATGGTGATCGTGATCGACGAGTACGGCGGCACCGCCGGGCTTGTCACCATCGAGGACATCCTCGAGGAGATCGTCGGCGAGATCGCCGACGAGTACGACACCGAGCGGCCACCGGTCGAGTGGCTGTCAGACGACTCGGCCCGGGTCACCGCCCGGCTCCCGGTGACTGAGCTCGAGGAGCTGTTCGGCGTCCAGATCGAAGGGGTCGAGGACGTGGAGACGGTGGTCGGCCTGCTGGCTCA
>Ga0335075_10011350_pt1 | contig 13471 bp, 7 predicted proteins | sample Lox_Sample_24_FD_206723 | JGI IMG/M metagenome (GOLD analysis project Ga0335075, IMG submission 206723) | Soil microbial communities from Loxahatchee National Wildlife Refuge, Florida, United States - Lox_Sample_2.4 | ecosystem: Environmental > Terrestrial > Soil > Wetlands | place: USA: Florida...
CCCCGGTGCTTGTGCCCGTGCTGGTGCCCGTGCTTGTGCCCGTGCTGGTGCCCGTGCTGGTGCCCGTGCTGGTGCTGGTGCTGGTGCTGTAGTCCTTGACGGGCACCTTCGTGCAGGCGCCGCTCACCCAGGAGTCGATCGCCGTGGCGGCCGACCCGCCGCCGCCCGCGCTGGCTCCGCCGGCCGCGCTGGCTCCGCCGCCGCTGATCAGGAAGAACTTGAGCTGCCCGGTGTGCACCAGGTCCTTGACCTTCGCGAGAGTGGGCTCGGGGACCGTGCCGCTGAACCCGCCCATGTCCATGACCTCCTGCCCGGTGGCCACGATGTAGGCGCCCGCTTCCTCCCAGGAGCCGACGGCCATCAGGTAGCTGGCGCCGTCCCGGTGCGCGCTGACGTAGTCGTAGATCCGCTTCTCGGCCGAGGTGAGGGTGGTCGTGGCGCTCATCCCGATACCGCCGCCCGCGCCGCCGGTAGCGCCACCGCCGCCGCTCCCCGCCCCGCCACCGGGGAGTCCGCCGGTGCCGCCGTCGCGGCCCGCGGTCGTGGGCGCGTCACCACCGGAAATCGCGGGCCCGCCGGCTTCGGCCGGTCCCGAGCCCCCAGCGGGCAACGTGAGGCCCTCGCCGCCGGGTCCTCCGGGTCCCTCGCCGCCCGAGGTCGCGCTCCCGCCGTCGCGCCCGGCGGCCGCGGCCGCCGGGCCGGAGCCGCCCGTCGGCGCGCCGCCGCCACCGCCGAACCCGCCGGCCGGGCCGGCGCTCGCGTTGAATGAACTGCCGCCGTACGCGGTGTCGAGCACGGACGCCGCCCACGCGCCGGGCGCCGCGATCATGGCCGCGACGCCGCCCGCGAGGCCCACGGTGACAATCCTGACCCGGGCCCGGCGGGACAGCCGGGCCGCGATCATCACCAGGATGGCGACGATCCCCGCCGCCGCGGCCACATCGCGCGCCCACGGCAGGAAGCCCGGGTAGTAGTGCCACAGGAACAGCGCCCAGGCCAGTTGCGCCGCCACCGCCGCCGGCAGTACCCAGGCGCGCCAGCCGCCCGCGCGGAACGCGCGCCAGAACATGACGATCCCCGCCGCAGGCAACGCCGCGAGCGGCGGCGCGAGCGATGACATGTAGGCCGTGTGCGGGATCGTGCTCATCTTGCTGAAGATCAGCCCGTACGTGACCATCCAGGCTCCCCACAGCACGAACCCGGCCCGCACCCGGTCATCGCGCTGCGCCCGCCGCGTCCAGGCGAGACCGAAGACCACCGCGAGCACCGCCAGCGGGTACAGCCAGCCGATCTCGGGCCCGTACTCGCTGCCGAGCAGCTTCGTCCAGCCCGTGCCGAAGCCGCCGCCGCCCGCGCCGCCACCGCCACCGCCAGCGAGGCCCGGGGTCGCCGACGCCCCGGTGGTGCCCGTGCCCGTGGTGCCCGTTCCCGTGGTACCCGTGCCCGACGTGCTGCTCGCGCTCGGCGTCCCGGCCTTGCTCCCGGTGCTCTTGCCGCTAGCGCTGCTCGCGCCCGTGGCTGGCACGGCACTCGGCCTGGCCGCGCCGCCCGCGCCCGTGGTCGGCGCTGCCCCGCTCGGTGCGACTCCGCTTGGCGCCTTTCCGTTCCCCGCGGCCCCGTTCCCCGCGGCCCCGTTCCCCGCGGCCCCGTTCCCCGCGGCCCCGTTCCCCGCCGCCCCGCTGGCCGTTGCCCCTGAGGCGGTGGAGGTCTTTCCCGCCGTGCCAGAGTCCGAGCTGGTGCCTCGCTGCCCCGCGCCCGGCTGACCGGTGGCGCCCGTCCCCCCGGTGGTGACGCCGGGCCCGGACGTGACCGCGCCCTTGACGGTGATGCCGAACCGTTCAAGCCCGTTGTAGCCGAACACCATGGCCACGGCGCTATTGTCGGTCGACCCGTCTATGTAGGGCCGGTCGCTCGCCGGGGTGAGCGTGTAGAGGGCGATCCACGACAAGGACACGGCGAGCGTCACCACGCCCGCCGCGAGTACCTGCCAGATCCGCCGCCGCAGCCGCGTGGGCGCGCACACCAGGTAGCCGATCGCGAGCGCGGGCAGCACCATCCACGCCTGGAGCATCTTGGCCTGGAAGCCAAGCCCCACCCACACCCCGGCCAGCACGAGCGACCGCAGCCGCGCCTCCGTCACCGCCCGCTGGTACGCGTCCGCGGCCAGCACCAGGCACATCGTGAGCGCCCCGTCCTCCATGCTGTGCCCGAACATCGACGCCGCGATCGGCGTCAGCGTGAATAGCCCGGCCGCGAGCAGGCCCGCGGGCACCCCCGCCCAGCGGCGCACCACCCGGTACATCGCCAGGACCGCGACGACGCCCTCGATGACCTGCGGCAGCGCGAGCGACCAGGCGTGGAAGCCGAAGACCCGGGCGGAGAGCGCCTGCGGCAGGAATGACCCGGCCAGCTTGTCGATCGTGATCGTGGCCTTCGGGTCGAAGGCGCCGTAGAAGAACGCCTTCCAGCTTTCCGACATGCTCTTGACCGCGGTCGAGTAGAACGGCGCGTACCCGGCCCTGGTGATGTTCCACGCGTAGAGCACCGCCGCCACCGCGGCGATGCCGAGCAGGGCCGGGCGGGCCCATCGCGGCTGGTCGTCCGGTGAGCGCCACACCTGCCAGCCGCGGCTCGGGCGCGCGTGCGAGGGGCGGCTATCCTTGCCCGCGGGCGGGCCCAGCGGGTCGGCCAGGGTCATGGGCACAGCGGGGCCTCCGGGGATGAGGGAGAAGCTGGGGAAGGCGCTCGCGGCGTTGCGAGGCATGCCAGGCGAGATGGCGTTGGCACATGAGGCTGCCGGTCGCAGATCAACGCACGCTGAGAAGTCCCTCAGGCACGGCGGCAGGGACGCGCGGTTTCTCAGAAATCCCTATGTTCACCGGCGGGCACGACCTCGCGCCGGGGGCCCAGGGTGATCACGCGGTCGGCCCGCGCGGCCACCGCGGGGTCGTGCGTGATGACGATGACGGTCCGCCCGGCGAAGACCGGCCCGAGCAGTTCCGTCAGCCGGCTCGCGTCACGCGGGCTGAGCCCCGTGGTCGGCTCGTCGAGCACGAGGACGGGGGCGTCACGCAAGAGCGCGCGGGCGATCGCTATCCGCTGGCGCTGCCCGCCGGACAGCAGCCGTCCGTGCTGGCCCACCGGGGTGTCGTAGCCGGACGGCAGGGCGTGGATGAACTCGTGGGCGCCCGCGGCCCTGGCGGCCGCCACGATCTGCGCGCGGCTCGCCCCCGGCCGCCCGTAGCCGATGTTGGCGGCGATGGTGACCGGCCGCAGCGCCTGCTCCTGCTGCAGCAGCGTGACGTTGTGCCGCAGCGCGCGCAGCGAGAGGTCGCGGATGTCGACGCCGTCGAGGAGCACGCGCCCCGCGTCCGGGTCGTAGAACCGCAGCAGCAGCTTGCCGATCGTCGACTTCCCCGAGCCGCTCGGCCCGGTGACGGCGACCACCTGGCCGGGTTCCGCGCGGAACGACAGGTGCCACAGCACGGGCCGGCCCGCTTCCTCGTATCCGAAGCACACGCGGTCGAACGCGATCACGCCGCGGCTCCTGACCGCCGCCCGGACCACGGCGCCGTCGGTCACCCCGGGCGCCGCGTCGAGGATCTCGCTGACCCGCGCGACGCTCTCCGCCGCGCCGGCAACCGACAGCGGGAACCCCGCCAGGTCCTGCACGGGTGAGTACAGGAACACGAGCAGGATCGCGAACCCGAGCAGGCCGCCGAGGGTGACCGCGCCCCTGGCCAGTTCCCACGCGCCCACGCCAAAGACCGCGAGCGCGCACAGCGTCTCGGTGAGGTAGACGACGGGTGCGTAGATCGCGCCCAGCCGGACCTGCGCCATCCTCCCGCGCAGCCAGGAACCGCCGGCCGAGCGCAGCACGCGCAGTTCCGCGGTCTGCCGGTTGTACGCCTGGGCCAGCGCCTGGCCCGACAGGCCCTCCTCGATCGCGGAGGTGAGCGTGCCGGTGAGCACGCGCTCCTGTTCGGCCGCCCGCTGTATCGGGCCGGAGAACGCGCGCGAGGTCAGGAAGAACGCGGGCGCGACCACGCAGGCGGCCACCGCCAGCGGCCAGCACACCACCGCCGCGGCGACCGCGAAGACCAGGGCGCTGACCACCGACGTGGCCGCGCCGAGCACGCCGGACGCGGTGACGCCCTCGATCACCGCCACGTCCTCGGTGAGCCGCACCATCAGGTCGCCGAGCGGCCGCCGGGTGAAGAAGTCCGGCGGCAGCCGCTGCGCGTGCGCGAACACGTCGTGCCGAAGCCGCAGCGCGAACCGCTCGCTGGCCAGCGCGGTCAGGTACTCGCCGCAGAACATCGCCACCGCGGCGACCGCCGCGATGGCCAGCCACCAGCCGGCGAGCGGCCAGAACACCGCGAGGTGGCGCCCGGTGAGCACGCGGTCGGTGATGGCGTCGAACACGCTCACCGTGCCGAGCTCGCACCCGGCGACGACCAGCGCGCACCCGCCGCCGAGCGCCAGCCACCGCCGGTCACCCTTGGTGTAACGCCAGAACCGCCGCAGCGGGCCCGCCGATGCGCCCATGCCTTCCCCCCAAGTCAGCCGGTCAGCCGGTCAGCCCAGTCACGTGGCCTGCCCCAGGTCGGCGGGGCCGCCGGGCGTCGCCCGCCGACCCCGCCGACCCTGCCGGTCTCGCCGACCCTGCCGGTCTCGCCGACCCTGCCGGTCTCGCCGACCCTGCCGGTCTCGCCGACCCTGCCGACCTCGCCGGTCTCGCCGGTCTCGCCGGTCTCGCCGGTCTCGCCGGCCCGCCGCGACGGCTAGCCGAGCTTGGGCGGCGCCGACTTCGGCGCGGGCTTCTTCGGCGCCGGCTTCGGGGCCGGGCCCGCCTTGGGCGCCGCGAGCGGCTTGCGTGCCTTGTGCGGACGGGGGAGGGGTGGACGGAAACTCATGCTGACTCCTTCACTGGCTTCACCGGAGGTCTCCGGCGCTTGCACCAATGAAGCTAGCCAGCCGCCGTCTCATCGGCCTCTCGCGTACCTGCCAGGCACATCAAAATCCCGGCGGGCGGAACGGCTCAGCGGAGACTGAGAGCCAATGACCGAGAAACCAATGACTGACAACCAGTAAGGACACCCGGCTAAGGCCGAGCAGGGCCGCGCCGGGACACCGGCCCCAGGTAGGTGCCCGCCGGAGTCCGTTTCCACCACGCGCCGGTCTCCCGCCGCTCCCGCCAGGTGGTGAACCGGTACTCGTAGCGGCTGACGCGAACCCGGGCCGGCGGCAGGTCGGGGAAGGGATTGACCCGCAACAGCCGCAGCACCGGCGGATCGCCAGAAAGCAGCGCCACCACCAGCCGCGACAGCCACGGCTCGGCGTAGGCCGGGGAGAGCGCGGCGAACCACATCAGCCAGTCAAGCCGCAGGTGGTAGGGCGCGACCAGCGGCGGCCGGCGTCGCGGGTCGCCCGGCTTGCCCTGGAACTCGTACTCCACCCAGCGCGTGCTCGGCCCCGGCACCGGGTCGGCCGTGCCCTCGATCACGAGCTCGTACCGGCGGCGGCTGATGCTGCCGAAGGCGCCGTAGGTGTTGACCAGGTGGAACGGGTCGAAGCTGGCGTTCATGAGCTGCTGACGGGAGAGCAGGTTCCGCGCGGGCCGGTAGCTGAGCGCCACCACCGTGACCGCGTACGCGATGACGAGCGCCTGGTACCACGACGGTCCGGGAGCAAGCGGGGGCGGCGAAGGCAGCACCCGCCCCGCCAGCCCGGTGTCCACCACGCCGCAGGCGATGGCGATCGTCAGCCAGTTGAGCCAGGCGAAGTTGCCGGAAACGACAAGCCAGAGCTGGGTGATGATCATGACAAGCGCGGCCACGGTGGCGACCGGCTGCGGGGCGAACAGAGCGAGCGGCGCGGCCAGTTGCGCGGCGTAGTTGCCAAGCACCTCCATCCGGTGCACCGGGTCGGGCAGGCGATGGAAGAACCAGCTCAGCGGCCCCGGCAGGGGCTGCGTCTCGTGGTGGTAGCGCAGGCAGGTCAGGTCGCGCCAGCACTGGTCGCCGCGCAGCTTGATCAGGCCAGCGCCGAACTCAAGCCGCAGCAGGAGCCAGCGCAGCAGCCACACCATCAAAACAGGCGGCGGACTGCCGGCGTTGCCGAGGAAGATCGCGAGGAAGCCCGTTTCCAGGAGCAGCGACTCCCAGCCGAAGGCGTACCAGACCTGACCCACGTTCACGATGGACAGGTACAGCCCCCAGAGCACCAGCCAGGCGAGCATGGCGGCCCACAGCGGTATCGCGTCGCCAAGCCCGCCCGCCAGCGCCGCCGCGAGCGCCGCGCCCGACCAGGCGACGGCCGCGAAGATCCGGTCGGAATAACCGAACTTGAACAGGCTTGGCCGGCCAAGGAAGGAGACGCCGCGCAGGTAATCCGATATCGGCAGCAGGCCGCGGGTGCCGAGCAGACCGCGGAACTGTACGCCGGCCGCGGTGAAAGCGATCAGGTAGATCGCCGCCAGGCCGCGCTCGAACACCAGCCGGGCGAACCAGTAGTCCGGCGCCGCGAACCAGCTCATCGGTCGTCCAGGAACGCCCCGGCGAACGAGCCCGCGCCGAATACCTGCCGCAGCGCCGCCCGCGCGGCGTGGTACCCGCACATGCCGTGCACCCCGGGCCCCGGCGGAGTGGCCGACGAGCACAGGTAGAGCGCCGGGTTCGGCGTCGCGTAGGGGACGGGCACCGGCACGGGGCGCAGCAGCAGCCGCAGCCCGTCACAGCGCCCCCCGGCGATGTCACCGCCGACGTTGTTCGGGTTGCCCGCCGCCGCCTGCGCGGGCGTCGTGACGGTCCTGGCAAGCACGAGGTCGCGGAAGCCGGGGGCGAACCGCTCGACCTGCCGCTCGATGTCGGGCACGAGGTCACCGTCCCAGCCGTTCGGCACCTGGGCGTAGACCCAGAACACGTGCGCGCCGGCCGGCGCGCGGCTCTCATCGAACAGGCTTGGCTGCGCGGTGATCAGGAACGGCGGCCGCGGCGCCGCCCCCCGCTTGGCGGACCGCAGCGCCGCGCCGATCTCTGGCAGCGTCGGGCCCAGGTGAACCGTGCCCGCGCGGCGCGCCGCCGGCGCGGTCCACGGCACCGGCCCGGACAGCGCGTAGTCGACCTTGAACACCGCGGGCCCGTGCTGGTAGCGGCGCAAGAACAAGTCCGCGTACCAGCGGGGCAGCCGCGGGCCGGCGATGGCCGCCGCGTCGGCCGGATCGGTGTCGAACAGGTACGCGCGCGCCGACGGCAGCTCATCCAGCGCGCGCACGCGGTGGTCCGTCACGATTGACCCGCCGAGCGAGGCGAGCAGCCCGGCGAGGGCGTCGGAGATCGCCTGCGTACCGCCGCGCGGGAACGGCCACCCGACGTCGTGCGCGGCCAGCGCGAACATCAGCGCGATCCCGCCGGTCAAGGGCGAGGTCAACGGCGCGGTCACGTGGCCGGCGAGCCCAGCGAGCAGGCCGCGGGCCCGCGGGCCGGTGAACAGCCGGGCCAGTGCGGCCGCGGGCAGCCCGGCGAGCAGTCCGAACCGCGCGTAGAGCAAGGGGTCGCGCGGCCAGCCGGCGAGCGGCGCGCGCAGCACGTCGGCGGCCAGCGCGTCCCAGCGGCCGAGGAACGGACTGAGCAGCCGCCGGTAGGCGCCGCCGTCGCCGCCGAGCGAGCCGGCGGTCTCATCGACGGACCGGGCGAGCACCGCGGCGTCCCCGTCGGGAAACGGGTGGACCAGCGGCACCTGCGGGTGGACCCACGACAGCCCGAAACGCTCAAGCCCGAGCGCGCCAAGCACCGGGGAGCCCGCGCCGAGCGGGTGCACGGCGGAGCAGGGATCGTGCCGGAACCCCGGCAGCGTCAGTTCGGCCGTCCGCGCGCCGCCGCCGATCGTCGCCGCGGCCTCGTACACCCGCACGCTCAGCCCGGCCCGGGCCAGGGTCACCGCCGCGGTGAGCCCGTTCGGCCCTGAGCCCACGACGATCGCGTCCACATCAGCCATGCGGCTGCGGTACCCGCGCCGCCGCGAGCCAATCGGCGGACATCAGGGGAACGACAAGTCGTTCGGAAGAAAAGCTAAAGATAAGGATTTTCCCGAACGACTTGTGGTTCCCGTCCTCAGCCCGCGTGCTCGTCGAGCCGGAAGCCAACCTTCAGCTTCACCTGGAAGTGACACAGGTTGTTGTCCTCGATCCGGCCCCGGATGTCGCTCACCTCGAACCAGTCGAGGTTGTGCAGGGTCTTCGCGGCGCGCCCGATCGCGCCCTTGATCGCATCGTCGATGCTCTCACTGGACGAGCCGACGATCTCGCTGACGGAGTAGACGCTGTCGGACACCGCTGTCCCCTTTCCACGTCGCCATGACGGTTCAGATCCTTCCCGGCACCTGCCACGTCATGCGTGCCCGCCCGGTCGTGGCGTCCGGCTCGACTGGCGTCCGCCTGGTCGTGCCGCCCGCCTGGTCGTGCCGCCCGGCTCGACTGGCGTCCGCCTGGTCCCTGCCCGCCCTGGTCGTGCTGCCCGGCCGGCTCGACTTGCGTTCGCCCGGTCGTGCTGCCCGGCTCGACTGGCGTCCGCCCCCGGCCGGCACTCGCCCCCGGCTTGGCCGGCCGACCATGCCCGACATTTCACCATATGTGCCGAGAGATCGGCGGGTAGATTCCGGTTACGATGTAAATTTTGTCCAACGTGTAAATAAAGCACTTCTCACGCGAGCTTTTCCTTCACGATAAAAAAAGTTTACGCGTTAAACGGAATTTACCTCTTGGCCGCCGGCGGACAAAACAGGCGGAGCGCAACAGCCGTCACAAGGGTTGTCCCCACGACTGGTGGTGTCACTCGCCGGCCGGCCAGTACCCGGCCGCATGGGCCAGCGCGCGGCCTTCTAGCAGCGTCACCAGCCGCTGGAACAGCGCGCCCGCGGCGGGGGCGCTCCAGTCGGCGGCGAGCACCTCGCGGGGCAGGCCCGGATCGTGGAAGGGCAGCTTGCGCCAGTGGTCGACCACCCCGAGGTAGGTCACGAAGGCCTGCTGCGGTCCGATCGCGGCCTGGGTCTCGAGCGCGCTGGCCACCTCGGCGTAACGGGCGATGAAGTCACGGTAGGCCCGGTCGATGCCGGCCAGGTCCCAGCTGGAGTACAGCAGCGTGGTGAGGTCCTGCCCGCCGACGTAGTCGCCGACGAAGATCGCGGCGTACTTGTCCAGGCCAAGCTCGGCGATGGCCTGCTCCGCGGCCGGGCGCATCCGCGCGGGCGCGATCCACATCGCGGTGCCGACGTTACCGAAGCCCAGGTGGGTCAGGTGGCCGCGCAGCTGGTGCCGCTTGGCCCGCGCCGACTCGGGGACGGAGAAGTTGACCACGCACCAGCCGTCGGCCAGGTCGGCGGGCTGCCGTGCGTGCCAGATGAGCTCGTCGCCCGCGGCGAGGGTCGCGGCGGCCAGCGGCGTGAGCGCGTAGCCGCGCGCACCGCCCCGGCTCTCGGCCGCGAGCCAGCCGCGCTGCTTGAGCCGGAACACGGCGGTGCGCACGCTCGGCGCGTCGAGCCCCAGCTGGGTCATCAGGTCGACGGTGCCTGCGATAGGCATCCAGTCGCCCATCCGGCGGACGACCGAGCCGAGGAAGCTGACCACGACCGTGCGGGACCTGCGCGAGCGCGCCGCCGGCGGCTCCTCCTCGGACCTGCTCATCTCCACCATTGTGCCGGATATACCTCGTTCCCGATCACGGCCGCGGTCGACGCTGCGCTGGCTACTCGGGGACCCGCCGGTCAGGCGGTCACCGGTTCCGGTTCCGGCGTCCACCGCAGGTGCACGGCGCCGGTCGGTGCCGACCGCAGCAGCGACAGCCGGGGCGGGATCTTGTCGGTCCGCGCCGTGGGCGGCTTGCGGCTGCCGGCTTGCCACTGTACGGGCCAGCGCGCGCCGTCGCCGGCGTATCCCTGCTCGGCGGCCGCGTGCAGCGTCCACTGCGGGTCGTACAGGTGGGAGCGGCCGAGTGCGCACAGGTCGGCCCGCCCGGCCAGCAGGATCGAGTTCACGTCGTCGTAGCTTGAGATGGCGCCGACCGCGATCACCGCGACGCCGGCCGGCCCGGCGACCTCGTGCCTGATCTTGTCGGCGAACGGCGTCTGGTACGACCGGCCGAACGCCGGCCGCTCATCCTTGCTGACCTGGCCCGATGAGACGTCGATGGCGGCCGCGCCGTGGGTGGTGAATGCCCGCGCGATCTCGACCGCGTCGTCGGCCGTGATGCCGCCTGGTACCCAGTCGGCGGCCGAGATCCGCACGGTCACGGGGACGGCGCCGGCCACCGCCGCGCGGACCGCGGCGAAGACCTCAAGCGGGAACCGCAGCCGGTTCTCCAGCGGCCCGCCGTAGTCGTCGGTGCGCGTGTTCGACACCGGGGAAAGGAAGGAGCTGAGCAGGTACCCGTGGGCGGCGTGCACCTCGATCAGGTCGAAGCCGGCCCGCACTCCCCGGCGGGCCGCGGCGGCGAAGTCGGCGACGACCTTGTCCATGTCCGCCCGGGTCGCCTCCCGCGGCAGGTGGCAGCCGGACCCGTACGGCACCGCCGAAGGCCCGATGACCTCCCAGTTGCCGTCGGGCAGTGGCTCGTCCATGCCCTCCCACATCAGCCTGGTCGAGCCCTTGCGGCCGGAGTGGCCGATCTGCAGGCCGATCTTCGCGGTGGACCGCTGGTGGACGAAGCGCGTGATCGCCGCCCACCCGTCGCGCTGCTCGTCGGTCCACAGCCCCGGGCAGCCGGGGGTGATCCGGCCCTCAGGCGACACGCAGGTCATCTCGGTCATCACCAGGCCCGCCCCGCCCAGGGCCTTGGACCCCAGGTGAACGAGGTGGAACTCGCCCGGCACGCCCTCCTCGGCGCTGTACATGTCCATCGACGAGACGATGACCCGGTTCTTCAGCTCGAGCGGCCCGATCCGCGCGGGTGTGAACATGGCCGGCACGCTCGGCGGGTCCGGTGGGCCGCTTGGCGCGTCCGATGCGATGGCGTTTTGTGCCCCGCGCGCGAACTCGGTCTCGATGCGCGCCGCGAACTCCTCGTCCCGTTCCCTGAGGTTCTCGAATGTGATCCTGCGGGAGCGGGTGAGCAGGTTGAACGCGAACTGCGCGGGCTCCTGCGCGGCGTACATGCCGATGTTCTCGAACCACTCAAGCGAGGCCTGCGCCGCGCGCTGGGTGGACTCCACGACCGGCTTGCGCTCGCCCTGGTAGGCGTCGAGCGCCGCCTCGACCGACGGGTGCTCGTGCAGGCAGGCCGCCAGCGCGAGCGCGTCCTCCATCGCGAGCTTGGTGCCCGAGCCGATGGAGAAGTGCGCGGTGTGCGCCGCGTCGCCGAGCAGGACCAGGTTGCCGTCGTGCCAGCGCTCGTTGCGGACCGTGCGGAAGTTGAGCCACTTGGAGTTGTTGGTGAGGATCTGGTGGCCGCGCAGTTCGTCGGCGAAGATCTCCTTGATCCGGGCCACGGCGTGCTCGTCGCTTGCCCCGGGCGGGAAGGCCACGTGCTCCGTCTCGTCGAACCCGGCGGCGCGCCACACCCGCTCGTGCATCTCCACGATGAACGTCGAGCCCGCGGCGGAGTACGGGTAGCCGTGGATCTGCATGGTGCCCCACGGCGTCTGCTTGACGAAGAACTGGAACGCCTCGAAGACCAGGTCGGTGCCGAGCCAGATGTACTTGTTCACCCGCTCGTCGACGTCGGGTCCGAACGCGGCGGCATGCCCGGAGCGGATCGCGGAGTTGACCCCGTCGGCGGCGACCACGAGGTCGTGGGTCGCGCGCAGGCGGGCGACCTCGGGCGCCGGCGTGCGGTAGCGGACGTCCACGCCAAGCTCCGCCGCCCGCTCCTGCAGCACGCGCAGCAGGTCCTTGCGGCTCATCGCCGCGAACCCCTGCCCGCCGATCGTGAACCGCTCCGTGCTGCCGCCGGAGTCGGTCAGGGCCACGTCGATGTCGGTCCACCGGGCGAAGCGGCACTCCATCTGCTCGTGGACGACCGGATCGGCGCCCTCGATGCCGCCCAGGGTCTCATCGGAGAACACGACGCCGAACCCGAAGGTGTCATCAGGGGCGTTCCGCTCCCACACGGTCACCTCGTGCCGCGGGTCGAGCCCCTTCATCAGCGCGGCGAGGTAGAGGCCGCCAGGGCCGCCGCCGGCGATCGCGATCCTCATCGGCCGGCCTCCGTGGCCGCGGCCTCCGACGAGCTTGCCTCCGCCGCGATGGCCTCGCGCAGCTTGAAGTGCTGCACCTTGCCGCTCGGGTTGCGCGGTAGCGACGTCGTGAAGCGGACGTCGCGCGGGTACTTGTACGGCGCTAGCTGGCCCTTGACGTAGTCCTGGATCTCCCTGGCCTTGGCGGCGTCGCCGGCCACGCCCGGCCGGAGCACCACGAACGCGCACACGAGGGAGCCGCGCTCCGGGTCGGGCCTCCCGATCACGGCGGACTCGACGACGTCCGGGTGCGTGTCGATCGCCGACTCGACCTCAGGGCCGCCGATGTTGTAACCGGAGGAGACGATCATGTTGTCCGTGCGGCCCTGGTACCAGAAGTAGCCGTCATCGTCCCTGATGAAGGTGTCGCCGGTGACGTTCCAGCCGTTGACGACGTATTTGGCCTGCCGCTCGTCGTCGAGGTAGCGGCAGCCGACGGGACCGATCACCGCGAGCCGCCCGGCCACGCCGGGGGCGGCCTCGTTGCCGTCGGCGTCGAGGATGGCGGCACGAAAGCCGGGGACCGGCCTGCCGGTGGCACCCGGCCGGATGTCGTCGTCGGCCGCGCTGATGAAGATGTGCAGCATCTCGGTCGCCCCGATGCCGTCGATGACCCGCAGCCCCAGGTCGTCCCGCAGCCGCTCCCAGGTCTCCTGCGGGATGTGCTCGCCCGCGCTGACCGCGGCGCGCAGCCCGGACAGGCGGTCGGCCTTGCCGTCACGCAGGATCTGCCGGTAGGCGGTGGGCGCGGTCGCGAGCACCGTCACCCGGTGCTCGGCGATCAGGTCCGCGAGTTGGGCCGGCGTCGCCGTCTCGGTGAGGAAGGCGCACGCACCCGCGCGCAGCGTGAAGACGACCAGCATGCCAAGCCCGAACGTGAACGCGAGCGGCGCCGTGCAGGCGACCACGTCCGCTGGCCGCAGCCGCAGGGTCAGCTTGCCGAAGGTGTTGTCGATCGACAGCAGGTCGCGGTGGAAGTGGGTGGTGATCTTCGGTACGCCGGTGCTGCCGGACGTGGGGCCGAACAGCGCCACGTCGTCGGCCGCGGTGTCGGCGGCGACGAAGTCGCCGGGCTTGGCGCGGATCAGCCGGGTCAGGTCGTCGGCGGCGTCGCCGCCGTAGGCGACGACCTTCAGGCCGCCCGCGGGGCCGGCGGCCGCGACGACGTCGTCGGTGTAGCGGTGGTCGACCAGCGCGATCGACGGCCGGGTCTTGGCGATGATCGGGGCAAGCTCGCGGGCCC
>Ga0335075_10011351_pt1 | contig 13470 bp, 13 predicted proteins | sample Lox_Sample_24_FD_206723 | JGI IMG/M metagenome (GOLD analysis project Ga0335075, IMG submission 206723) | Soil microbial communities from Loxahatchee National Wildlife Refuge, Florida, United States - Lox_Sample_2.4 | ecosystem: Environmental > Terrestrial > Soil > Wetlands | place: USA...
ACGTACTTGGTGCAAGCTTCTTGAGCCTCTGCTGTATTTGAGATACGAGTTCCCGAATATGGGGTGGTGGCCTAACCCAAAATACCAGACTGTGCCGCGGATCAACAAAGCCAGGCTCGATACTTGGGTCTTCAAGCCTCTGGAGGATGGAATCAAGATTAAGCCCTTTGAAATCCGCAGCGAGAAGGTTTACTTTCTGTTGGGAATTTCGTGCGGTGCGGTGGGTAGAGTACCGGTTTTGAATTTGTTTCTAGAGATGTAAGCTGAGATCAACGGATCCTAGCTTTGTATAGAGGGCTCAGACTCATGCCCTTTTCCTTAAACTATTGACATTTTGTGGGAAGAAGGTTGGCAAAGAGCGGAGATGTTGAACTTACAGGGTCATTTCCACAAGATTCAATCAACGCATTGTATGGATTAGAGAACGCTGAAGAGTTGATGCCTGATAAATCCTCAAAGGTATTGCCAGCGTCGGAGGATAATGGATGAGTTTGTGGCATGATTTAACTCTTGATAATAAATCTAGACACATAATATGAAAAACGTAAAATTTTCCTCGAATTGGCGATTATCGAGGTGTTGAGGAGGTTTATATGTCGTTCCTCTTCAGGGTCGTACAAGCCAAAGACATCACCGTGACGTACATGGATAGAGAGGAGAGTAAACTTCAACGTCAAAGAGGTAGACCCTTCTTCAGTTGGACACAATAAAGATCTAAGCACGCAAACATAGTTAAAAGTCTGCGATAAACGGCTGTATACTGTGTAGTGGAAATCTCCTCTTTGCTGAAAATGACGAAGTACGTACGTGAACTTTCAAACGAATGCAGAAATTATATTGGAATGTTGCAAATCGCCTAGGAAGTTTTACTGGCTCTTGGTTTTAAAACACAGCAAGTAGCCGTAGGACACGATTGTATAGTCTTGAGCAAGTTCTGTAGTCCAAAAGTCCTTCTCCGAGGCTATGAAGTCTCATTTTGCTCCACAATTCTTATCGCCTTAGGCGTCAAGATGTCAAGATCTTAACCCTAAACACGCCCTATAACCGAACCAATGGAAGCCTCTCAAGAGGCGGCCGCATTTTTACGCGTGAAATAAGGTCACGGCGCGTCTACTTTTGAGGGCCTGCCATGGATATGGGCTTCTCGTGAACCTCATCATGTCCTCAACCGGTACCAACCCTTCAATGGCCCCTTCCTGTCTTGTTTTGTTTGAAATTGCTCTGTTTCATGTGTAAGGCTCAATTCCTGTCCATTGTCCTGTTATGATTCTTTCCTTTGCCTGATATTTGTTCTGCTAAAGACACCATATAAGATCGATTGCTGATACATATCTTACAAGGTGCCGTTGATTTTTGTGATATACCCTTCTTTTGCAATATAGCGTCTTTATCTTATATGCACCTTGTTGCTTGTCTCAATTGCTTTGACCTTACTTTTGATATGTATCTCGTCATTGACACAACGGTGGGCTTGCTGCTTGTGCACTCAAAATGATTCGACCTCAGATGCTCACCGGAAACAATGAATCTTCGGACTCGGAACGGGAGGATTATGACCGAAGCACACCGAAGCGAACTAAATCTCATGTCCGCAGCACACCGAAGATCTTGACTCCAGGAGTTCGTAAGAGTCCGAGGGGTTCTGAGAGCTCCTGGAGGTCCAGTCTCCTGAAATGGAATATCATGCAGGCTGAAGATACCGAGGAGGCTCTTCCGGATACCGATGAAAGGACCATGGGTGACTCTTTGGCGCACAGACCCATTACAGAAAGAAACCGGAGAAGATCAGAAGGAGAGCTTCCATTATCTGATCCGAGGTCATGGGTATGGAAAGGAAAGAAGGATGCGAAGTTCGCCGTAGCTATAGATGCTACAAAGGGCATCTTTCCAGATGTATCTCGACGCCGAGAGCACGTCAGGAATATTATGAGCCAGCATGAGAGGACTGATCTTGCACCAGAGAAGCTCAAAGGAAGGTTATGGCTGGACAGAGTTGAGAGTACGTACCCTTTGTATATATTGTGTCTATAAAGGCCTTTACTCTTGACATATCCTCTCATCGAGAAGTGTATTCTTTCCTATTGAATAGTTTCAAGTGTTAGTGTCTACCTGAACCTGCTAATGCTCAATTGAGAACTCTGGAAGAGAAGGGACAACTGTCCTCTGCTTTTAAGAGCTGTTATTCGCTTCGTTATCAAGCCTCTTGTGTTACCCTTATCGCGGGCTATGGCGCGTTCGCGTACTACGCTCGCCTCATAACAACACCGGTTTTGCTGTTTATCTTTGCTTTTCACTTTTCTACACTGGTTCTTAGCCATCGTGTGTGCTATTTTTGCTTTCTTGCAGGGTTGGGCTTGGCTCACTTTGAAACCTCGAGCAAATCACCTTGCAGAACACTCCATACACAAATCACGGTCTTTGCCCCCACCTGTTGCTGGGTGCTTTCTTCCAAAGTAAGTCTGTTGTTCTCTGCTCTGCGAAGGCCTTTCTTAGTTGAAGGCTCTTGTAACTCGGTACACCATACGGCCATGAAGGAGAATGGCATCCTACCAGCCATAACCGTTAAGATGCAAGTGCTGTCTGATCTGGCCACAGCATGCAAGTATCTTATCCTCTCAGTCTTCTATGCGTCTTACTCTGCACAGATTCTCCACGCTTGTAACAGTTTCATCAAGTCACTCCTCAGGGACATGTCGAGTGGCCATTGTCAGAGCGTTATATCGCCAGACCTTGGCTTTAAGGTTGACAATATCTTACTGTACGCTTGCGAAACTATACAAATATCAAGCTCATCCCGGTTCACCTTCTTGGGCAGCTTTCTCTTCTTTGCTATTCATTCATGCCCCAGTCTTTCCATGTTTTCAAGTAGACTTTACTAAGTTCTGAAGTAGTTCCCTTGCTTTCGTCCCGAAAAGCGAATCTTGTTTTTACGACACCACTCAATCAAATGTCTATAGACAGGTTTTTCGGAGACAAGACCACTATGGCAAAACGCAAAGTCAAACCCACTGCCTCAGATAGAAAGAAAAGGCCTCGTGCTGTTGCTGGCGTGGCCTCGACCGATGCGACTCCTGGTTTGCGCAAGTCCAGATCTCCATTCGCTATGGAAGATGATGAGACGTCATCAAACGAATCTCGCCGTGATATTTCTAATTCGCTCTCATCGACACCGGCGACTTCCGCTGTTAACACGCCAGAGCCAACAGTTGGCGAGACTGTACGAGCACGTCTGTCCCGTGCCGCCAAAAAGAAGCTCCCTACTTCTCTCATTGAAACTGCTTCGTGTGGCTCAGAACTTGACGTTTCCTCAGTGTCCGACTTCATAGCCTCTGCTGATCAATCAGACTCTATAACCGAAATTGAATCAGCCACAGATTGCACAGCTACTGAAGACACCGATGCTGACGATGATGACGACGATGGTGCAGATTTTCCTGCTGCAAAGCGTGCCAAACCTAATGTTAAATCGAAGGCCTCGAAGCGCGCTTTGATATCTCGTGAGTTTTACCAAACCTTCGGTGTCTCGTAACGCTAACAAATCAAGCTGCCCTTGAAGACTCCATCGAGGAAGAAGATGCTGAAAATGATCTACCTGGAGCCAAAGCAAAGAAATCTGGAAAGAAGACGGCCAGTGATTTTCAGTACAAGGATACTTTCACCTATAAGATTGGCGTCGATGAAAACCTACCACCCATTTGTGAGATTAAGGATATATTCGGCGACATTACTGACAAAGCCTGTAAGTTGGGTTTCAACAAGGTCATCAATCACCTAAAAGGCCGTAAACTTAAGATTGCAACTATGTGCTCTGGCACTGAGAGTCCTCTTCTCGCAGTTCAACTCGTCTCTGATGGTAGGCTTGAAACTTCAAAGTCTTGTTTAAATGAAAACCGCTAATGGCTTATAGCTCTGAAGAAGCAGGGGAAAATTTTTGAATATGAGCATTTATTCAGTGCTGAAATCGTTCCCTACAAGCAGGCTTACATTGAGAGAAATTTCGCCCCAAGTATCATTTATCGGGATATCAAGGAGTTATCAATTCCGGGTGCCGTTTATGCGTAAGCTCATAACCATAGACAATGTATTTTGTCACTAATCAACGTAGGACCACTGCATATGGAGGTCGAGCCAAAATTCCAGATGGCGTCGACCTGCTTGTCGCTGGCTTCTCCTGTGTCGACTTCTCAAATTTGAACAATGAAAAGAAGACCCTGAAAGCGGGTGGGGAATCAGGAGATACATTTGGAGCGATCAGAGACTATGCCGAAAAATATCGCCCGAACATAATCATCCTCGAAAATGTCGATGGCGCCCCTTGGGACGTCATCCGAGATAAATTTATGCCTCAGATTGGCTATACTGCTGAATTTCTCAAAGTTGACACGAAGCATTATTACATTCCACAGACCCGCAAACGTGGCTACATGATCTGTGTGGATGCACGAGAACATCACGACCCTGATGGAAAGCATCACATATCAAAGGATCCAAAATTCATCAAGTCTATAATTTCCACGTGGGCAGAGACTTTAAAGGCTTTTCGACGACCTGCTAGCTGCCCAGTCGAAGCATTTCTGCTAGATGAAGATGATCCTCGCGCCATGCGTGGTAGAGCGGCGCTTGCAAATTCTGGCCGTGGTGAGAATAGACGGATAAAAGCAGTCGATTGGGTCCGCTGCCACGGCCGGCATCAAGATTATCGTTCTGCACTATGTCTTGGGCAGAAGCGACCTCTCACCAAATGGGAGGATGGTGGTTCATGTAAAGCGAGTGACTACATGTGGCAAGATTGGATGCGTGGCCAGGTGGAGCGAGTCTGGGATACAGTCGAGATTTCTTGGTTGCGTAACTTGAATCGAGGTTTTGATCACCAATATAAGTTGTGAGTTACTCCAGTTTCTTTCCATTCTTTTCTACTATCTATTGCTGACACTTATTGTTTGTAGCCGCCTTCTGGAGCTCTCTCAGAATGTGGACAGAGTCACAGACAACATGGGTTCTGGCTTGGCAGGTTGCATCACACCTACGGGCATTCCATTCAGTACTACTCGCGGCGGGCCTTTGATCGGCCTCGAAGCCCTGTCATTGCAAGGTCTTCCGATAGACAAGCTACAGTTAACTCGAGAGAAGCAGTCTCAATTGCAAGACCTGGCCGGTAACGCCATGTCTTCTACAGTCGTCGGCCCAGCAATCCTGGCTGCTCTTATAGCTGGTTATAGAACTATACCTCGCGGCTCTTCTAGCGTGATGGAGACCGACATACCTTCTTCACTTAGCAGCCACTATGGGGAGAATCATCTTGTTCCATTTCATCTCGACCTCGTTGCCTACGACCCGGTTTCCGTTGCTGATATTCTTGATGCTGCTGCTAAGACCATCCGCTTATGTCTGTGCGAGGGACGTGAGATGGTCACTACGACATCACTACAGCAATGTTCTCTCTGCAAGCACACTACATGCATCAAATGTGGCGGTAATCCTTCTCATAAGTATGCGCTTTGGAAGCAAGAACTCATCGATCAACGGATGCCACCAGCAAGGTTCGGGGATTTCATTAAAAACGCTCTCCCTATGGAGGTCATGTTCTCTAATGTGACAGAAGCGGCGCTTCAAGAGCTGGAACTAGAGCATCGAAATATTATCGAATCTCGGTTATGGAATGCCACAATACGTGCGGTAAGAAACGCTCTCGCCTCCGTCCTACATTTCCGCTCTACCAGGCGGTCTGAAGTGTGGACCATCTACTATAACTCCGAGTATGCTTCCGTCCAGCTTATTTTGTCTCATAAAAAGGCCGAGTGGCGCTTATATGCTAAGCCATCGCCGAAAGAACCGGTCAACAGTGTCATTCGTCAGCTCCTATCAAGACCCATTGCACGGATGCAGCCTACAGGAGAGGACATTTTGAAAGGTCGGTGGCAATTCTGGCTTCCGAAGGTGTACAGATTTGATGTTACCATCCAAGGTGGTGGTTCTCTTATTCGCTCTTTTGAGAACATTCAGGGAATTGGCAAGTTTGCAGATACAGAGGTCTGGGAAGAGTACTCTATTTCGGTTTCGGCTGAAGCATCTAGGCGACTTGATGTAGATATCAGTGGTTCTTACAAGCTGCTACAGAACTGCGGTACTGCTTTGGGTTCACTCTACGTTCAAAGTAAAAGTGCCGAATCCTCCACGCCGTTGTTTCTATTCCTAGATCCCGATCGTATCCATCACCCGGATGATGATAACTTCGTGTTCTCTTCAGATAAAAGACGTCTCAATTACGAAGAGCCTCGATCTGTGGTTGCTCGACTCGACACGTCGTGGCGGCCTCAGAAGTTGGAGAAAGTGGAAGAAAATCGCGCAAACAGTGAGGTGAAGTACAGAATTGACGAATCTAGAAAGTTGTTCACGCTTTCCGAGGCTCAACTACCCGTCAAAGTCCAATGCGCCGTTGATGGCCAGTGGGTTAATCTGCCAAGCCTTGAGTTCGACTTTTCGAAGGATAGAGCTGCAACATTCCATCGAGCCCCTCCAACATTTGCTATATTTCCATCTATGAACTCCTGCCAAGTTGCCCATGTGATCCTCACCTGCCTGGCAACTATACCTAAGAGTGAGCGCTCTCCCTGGCAGGCGAATGACTGGATCGAAATTCCGCTCATGGAGCATAAAGAATTCTTCGACGCCTTCGCATGGTTGACCCAAAAGGCGTCCAACATACCTGGTCTCGAGAATTGGAAAGAGATCCCTAATCCCCAATCAACTCCATGCCAAATGTGTGCACCTGATGCGCCAGGTATTAAGTGGCGACTTGAGGTCCCGAAATCAAGCAAGCAAAAGGTCGCCGTGACAGAGCCTGTTGCTGTAAAGAAAAGGCAGTCGAGTAAGCTCATTGGATTCGAGGATCTAGAGCTGGCGGCTACATTTGAGCGTAGGCTGAAGAATAGACCTTCACCATTGACGACGCAAATCCACATTGATAATGACGGGTTGGTTAAATTGAGGATAGCGGTCAATCCGGAAACATTGATGCATAGGGCTTTGGCAAAGCTTTTGTTAACGTACGATAGCGCTGGAATGTCCATGTCCTGGCGCCTCTGTACGAATCAAGCTTCACTACCAGAGGTCGACCTACCGGCCTTCGCGCTGAAGAACAACGATCATGATCCATCAGCAAGTAAACCTCCTGGATTTCTTTATGACTTGCGACCAGAACAATCGAGATCTTTGGCATGGATGATTCATCAAGAGAGTGATGAAGTCGAACCTTTCGTTGAAGAAGAAGTTGAGGAAGCAAGCATTCCCCAAATAGGTTGGCGTGCTGAAGGGCGCGCTAGAAAGCCTGTGTTAGTCCGCGGTGGAGTCCTCGCCGATCAAGTGGGCTATGGTAAGACTGTAACAACGCTCGCTCTTATCGACACCCAGCGTAGCCGCGACCGCGAGAATGCAAAACTTCCTGTCGAAGGGCGCATCCCCCTTCAAGCAACACTCATCCTTGTTCCTCCTCAGCTTCCAGATCAATGGCACCGCGAAATCAAGAAATTTTTACACAAGAATCGAGCTTATACTGTCCTGGTCATCAAGACGATTGTAACCCTTCATAAGATGACAATAGCAGAGTTTCAGTCTGCGGATATCATTATTATCTCCTGGAATTTGTGCGAAGGGGACAACTACTTATTCAATCTTGCTCAATTTTCTGGTATGGTCGAACTCCCGGACAAACCAGCGAAACGGGCTGCTGCAGTTTGGTACGAACAGGCTCTGAAGGAGGTTTTTGAACATGTGGTTGAGCTACAGAGCGGAGGCGGAGGACTTCAGGCTATGATTACCGAGAAGCTCGTCGCGAGCAAAAACAAGGCAGCCTCTGAAGAAACATTTGTTCCATCAAAGCGACTCCGTGGGCAAGCCTATCAAAAGGCGAAGCGAGGTTCAGCTTCTGGTACTAAGCGGGCACATGCCACGGCATTCAACGATGAGTCTACTGATGCTGACGATAATCAAATCGTCGTGGACTATGGAGTCAAGACCGAGACGCTCAAGCCACGTCCTGATATATTTGGGCTTAGTAAAATTGCAGCTGGCCGCAAGAACTGGACAGCAATGACATGTCCTCTTTTAGAGCTTTTTGAGTTTAGCAGAATTGTTGTTGACGAATATACCTACATTACCGGTCAGGAGAGTTTGACTATTCCCAAGCTGAAGGCCAAGTATCGCTGGATCCTGTCTGCTACCCCACCACTACGGGACTTCGCGGACGTCAAATGTATCTCAACTTTCATTGGCGTAAATCTGGGTATTGATGATCTCACACCGGGGGTGATCAAAGCTGGCAATATCAAAGCCCTTGAAAAGGACCGGACAGGTAAGTCGTTAAACAGTCGTTAAACCTAGAAGAATCATTGGAGGATACTAACAATTGTGATAGAGTGCGAGCTATTTCAATCTTTTAATCTAAGTCATTCTGTATCCTGGCATCAGCATCGATGCGAAGTTGCTCAGCGGTTCCTAGACAAATTCGTCCGGCAGGTAAAATTCCCCTTTCCTTTCGTATATCCTGGCTCCTGACAGTAATAGAACGTTGCGGATATCGAGGCAATCAGAGGTTGTACTCATATGATGCCCATTGTTCTTCCTGCTGCGGAGCGAGCTATATACTTGGAGCTAAACCAGCTCCTTGCTGGCAATGACTTCGACCTGAAGAAAAGCAAGTCGAATGGTGACAATGACCGTGCCCGACGTATTCGGGAGGTTCTTAGAAACAGCGAAAGTGCGGGAGAGGCGTTAATGAAATGCGCCTCGCACTTTACTCTTGAAGATCTCAACAAAAACTTTAAGAACGCTCCTGAGGCATGTGATGTCATTGTGAAGCTCCGACAATCACAGTACGAGGCTTTGATATTGGATCTCAAAAAGAAGCTCAGAGAAGCGGAATGGCTGAAGAATGAGTGCTCTACACACGTGATGCAGTATTCTTCATGGAAGGATCAAGTCAACAGCAACCACTTTGGTGACAGCGACTCTATGGAGCAAATCAAATCCATGATCAAAGCCGCTGAGATAGGTTCTGACAGGAATCATTGGATCGAGTTCTATGTCACTCCCAAACAGAAGGCCGAGATTGAAAAGGCAGCAAAGGTGACAGAGGCCTTAAAGGTTAAGAAAATGAAAAGCGGCGCACAAAAGAAAGACAGAGGCAAAAAAGCTGCCAGAAATTCTGACTCCGAGGATTTCGCTATTGACGAGGACTTACACCTTGGTAAAGACGAAGATTTGGTTGATGAAGAAGACCTCACAAAACCTGAGACTCGTCGCTTGAAACCCGAGGGCATCGACCCTCACAGGAATATGGAGCGTGCTGCTCTTGCGCTACGTGATGTTACCAATGATCTCCGTAAGCTTTCTACCGAGCTCGTGACTCGTCGTCGCTGTCTACGCTTTTTCGAGTGTATCTGCAACTTGCAGAAGATACACACTAGTATTTTTCAGAGTAAGCCTTTGACAGCTGGATGCTCCTGTGCAAAGTGTAGAGAGACAAATCTTTCTCCGTCTAGAGTCTCAATTCTTTCACAGTGTGGCCACACTGTTTGTAATGAGTGCCTCGACATTGGCAAGGATCGTGAGGATGCATGTCTTGTCATGGGCTGCAAGGCAGTGAACAAGGCTTACCAAGTCGTTAAGGGCCCCGAGCTTAGCGTGGAAGATGATAAAACCCGTGTCGGCCGGCATTACGGCAAGAAGCTTGAGGATATCATTCGACTCATCAAAAATATCCCCAAGGATGATCAAGTCCTGCTTTTCGTCCAGTTCATTGACCTTATGAACCCGATTACATCCGCCATGAAGGAGAATGGCATTGCATATTCAAGTCTCTGGAAGAAGGACGACGCTTCGAAAATTCTTACAGAGTTCCAGTCGAATTTTAACCATACGACCAAGAAGAAGGTTTTGATTCTCTCCATCGGGAACGCTTCTGCGGCAGGAAGGTAATTCAAACATGAAAATCTTTATGTAGCTGACAATGCTAATATTTGGCCAGCAATTTGACAAACGCGAACCATGTAATTTTCGTATCGCCATACCTCACGGAAAGTCAACAAAGTTATGATCACGCCATGACTCAAGCCGAAGGTCGTGCCCGTCGCTATGGTCAGATAAAGCCGGTTCATATCTACAAGTTCTTGTCTTTGAAAACAGTTGATGTTGATGCATTGCAATTACATTCTGGAAAGATCTTGGCTGAGAATGTTGCACCGGCTCCCGAGTTCATACCTTACAGTTCGTTTGTACCCTCTTCATTTGGCCTAATCAAGGCTGTGCGCGACGAGAAGGGTAGGTTTGGATCAGCAGAGACGACTAAACTGTTGATAGAGGATGAGGATGCCTAGATTTCTCATTTGATTGGTCTAGGAGCGATTGTACCAATATGACAAAAAGAACGAGATTTCACACATGGTTGGTCTGAAGATGATTGTAAAGAATATGGGCCGCCCCTAGAACACGGTCTGACAAAACCATGTAAGATATAATAGTTTCCAGAACTAGACAACATTGACTACCTCGACTTGGCAACCTCGTGATATTGAGCTCGAGCTCTGTTTTATGCACGTAATTTTATGCATTGTTAGCGCCGGGTAGTCGGAATCGCTGACAAACAAAATCGGAATACGGCTTATTAAAGCAATGATACTTTTCATCTTTTCGCAAACAAAGCCAAGATCTACTTGATTGTTGCTTTTTTGGACCTCTGACCATGTCATGTCATCTTTCATACATATAATCAAGCATTTTGGGACTCTCGAAGCGTACATAGGGCCACTCACGTGACAGACCTCTCCCCGATCAACAAAATGACCACTCGCGACCCCACACCCACAGAGACATCTCCACTGCTACCTCCAGACTCTGAGGCTTCATCCGAAACGCTGGCAGAGGCAGAGGAGGGGCGTCCGCAGGATCTGAACGCGGCCAATCAGTCCGTGGGAACGTTCAGGGCCATCTTGATAATATTGTCATCATGGGTTCTGATATTCTTTCAAGGTTCGTCATATCCATCGGAATTGGGGTCGCCATGGCTCTCCACTGAACTTGTAATGAGTTAGCCGCGAACATGTCCGGCTTAACGACAACGCAAGGCGCTATCGCTGCTGACCTGGATGCCTACTCGGAAGCCAGCTGGTTTGCCTCTGCGTACCTGGTATGCTCCGCTCTGCGGTCTTCCCCCGTTTCTTTGGAGGAAAGTAGTGCTAACTAGAAAACAGATAGCTGTATCAAGTATTGCGCCTCTTGCTGGCCGCTTCGCACAGGTTTTCTCCGCGCGGAACTGTATCTTTGTGTCTTCTGTAATTTTCTCCATCGGCTTGTTCGTCACTGCTCAAGCGCCTTCATTTGCGGCTTTCTTGGTGGGCCGTGTTATCAGCGGGATTGGTGCGGCGGGGATTTTGACGATTTCTATTATTTTGGTGTTGGAGCTCACGGGGAAGAAGGAGAGAGGACTGTTTATTGGGCTTGTCAATGCTGGGTATACTATTGGTGTTGCCTTAGGGGCGGTGGTCGCAGGGGCGCTGTTGCCTGTCACGGGATGGGTGAGTTGGATCCAGTTAGCAGGCAGGGTTGGATGACTGACTATAGGATAGAGGGCCTTGTTCTGGATGCAGTCGCCCTTCACCTTATTGGCTGGTACTGCAGTTTTCTTCAGCATTCCGAGGTCTTTTGTATCTGGATCTCAAGGCTCTGAAAAAGAGACGATAAGGCAGAAGGTTGCAAAGATAGATTATTTAGGAGCTGTCACGCTGGTAATACCCCACCCCCCTCGCTGAAGTTAGATAAAGTGATCTGACTACATTCTTAGACTTCATCGATTGTATTATTCCTCTATGGCCTAGCTTCCACCAAAATTCAGTGGCTGCCAATATTCATTTCGCCATTCACACTCACCGTGTTCGTCCTGAACGAGATCTATGTGGCACAAGTGCCCATCATCCCAGTTAGTATACTCAAATCCCGTGGAGCTCTCCTCACATGCCTGGCCCAACTGGGCTTCATGGCATCAAGGTGGACGGTATTATTCTATACGCCAATCTACGCAATTGCTGTTCGTGGCTGGGTTCCTGCGGCTGCTGGCACGATGCTTATTCCAACCAATCTTGGCTTCGCAGCGGGTGGAGTTATTGTCGGCTGGCTACATATTCGAAGAGCTGGCAGTTTCTATCTGTAACATTACCGCGCGTCTCTTTGAAGTAAATGGCATGCTAACATTTTTTAGATCATGTATCATATCATTCACTCTATTCGCTGTAACATTGTTTCTTCTGTCTCAACTATCGACGCCCAGCTCCTCAACCCCTGCATACATTGGGGCAATCTTTTTGAACGGGCTCTGCACTGGCGCAGCCTTGAACTATACCCTGGCACATATTCTACATCTAAGTCTTCGCGAGACTCACTTCATAGCCACGGCTCTCCTTGCCACCTTCCGCGGATTCGCTGGTAGCTTTGGCTCTGCTATTGGAGGAGGCATCTTTAAACGCTTGTTACAGTCTAGTCTGGAGCAAGGCTTCAGGGGCAGAGGTTTAAGTGGGAAGAAGGAGCTCATCAGACAACTACTGGGGAGCCCGGAATTGGTGTCGAGCTTAAAGGGTGATGATAAAGAAGTTGCGATTGCTGGATATGTCACGGCATTGCAGGGACTGTTTTTCGCAGCGAGCGGGTTAGCTATCATCATGATCATTGTTCAGGCTGGAACGGGCTGGCGTGCTCCAGTTGAGGAAAATGCGGACGAGACGTCGGATACAGAGGGTGAGGATGAATGAATTTGCGACACTGCATTAGGGTATTTTTGCATTATTGGATAGATTGGAAGGATCATAGACCACTTCTCGCATAGAATTAGGTTACATATTCTCGGACTTTGAAATACAGTAGGCGAAAAGTCTTTCACGCATCACATAAGCATATTCACTAAAGGTTAGCCAAATATGCAAATATCCTGATCCACGGCGAAGACCGGACATTGGGGTTGCTCTAAGCGACTCCTATTAACAGGGCCTATGACGCTTTCACCAGCCTCCCTTTCATCCATGATTCCCGGCCTCCTCCAACCTCGTTGGTGTTTCAAGTTTCGCCTTGGCATTCCTATGCACATATTTTCCTTATGTTCGCATAAAGATGCCAATCTTCTGGTTGTTCTCGTCTTCCGGCTCCCTGCTGGTTACGTGTCAGCTGCCAGCAATGCCTCGGCGAATGATCCGCAGGAAGAAAGGATTATGACGATGCCTCCAAATTCTGTAGATTTTCACAGCTCACTGGAACATATCTTCAGGAATAGGATTGATTGGTAGACTTCATGCCTATATCTCATCTTCACTTCTCTGTTTACCTGCCTCTTGCTTTTCAATCACTGTAGTCTGGAACAAGCAACGACTTCTAGAAAACAATCAACAGAACGTTTCAGGTTGGAATCTCATCATCAACAATCTTCCTCTC
>Ga0335075_10011352_pt1 | contig 13470 bp, 8 predicted proteins | sample Lox_Sample_24_FD_206723 | JGI IMG/M metagenome (GOLD analysis project Ga0335075, IMG submission 206723) | Soil microbial communities from Loxahatchee National Wildlife Refuge, Florida, United States - Lox_Sample_2.4 | ecosystem: Environmental > Terrestrial > Soil > Wetlands | place: USA: Florida...
CTGCCGGTCGGCGGCGAAGTTGTCCTTGCCGCCGAGGATGTAATCGCAAATCCTGGCGACGTTCGGCACCGTGACGTCCACAGACCAGGCGAGATCGCCTTGATCTAGCACGGCCCAAGCGTAGCGTGCGCCGGCCGCGAGCGTATTATGTCGCCGCTACTCCTGCTCTTGATCGGGTGCCTGGTCCGGCCAGACGCCGATGTGGTCGGGCTCCTCCTGCAGTTCGACGCGTTTGCGCATGCCGAGGCGGCGGACCATCTCGCGCGGGAGCTGAACCCGGCCCGCCCGGTCCAGCGTCGCGTACTCGCGTGCGTGGAGCGTGGTCGTGCCGCCCTCGTCGGTGGCCGCATGCCGGATCGTCTCGCTGCTCGTCTTGCCGTCCCTGATCGCGATTGTCCGGCGGACCTGCGACGACACGGCCGGGTCGTGGGTGACCACCAGCATCGTGACGCCGAGCTCGGTGTTGGCGGTCTGCAGGGCGGAGAACACGTCCTGGGCGGTGGACGAGTCCAGCTCGCCGGTGGGCTCGTCGGCCAGCAGCACCCTCGGCTCGTTCGCGAGCGCGGTGGCGATCGCGGCGCGCTGCTGCTCACCGCCGGACATGCGGTCCGGGGTCCGGTCGGCGCAGTACGCGATGCCGAGGGTCTCGAGCAGGAAATCCGCGCGCTTGCGCCGTGCGCGGCGGCTGGTCAGGCTCAGCCGCATCGGCAGCAGCACGTTCTGCCGGGCGGTCATGTAGGGCAGCAGGTTCCGCGACGTCTGCTGCCAGATGAAGCCGACGACGCTCCGCCGGTAGGCCAGCCGCTCTTGGGCGGTCATCGCGCCCAGGTTGTGCCCGGCCACCCACACCTTCCCCGCCGTCGCGGTGTCCAGCCCCGCGAGGATGTTCACCAGCGTGGACTTGCCGCTGCCCGCCGCGCCGATCAGCGCGGTCAGCTCCCCCTCGGCGACCAGCAGGTCCAGCCCTTGCAGAGCCTGTACTTCGATGCCCGCGCCGTAGTAGATCCGGACCAGCCGGTCACAGACGATCATCCCGTCCGCACCGGTGGGGGTCTGGTCCTGCGAGATAGATGCGGCAGGCTCGGTCATCTGCTGGGCCTCCTTCAATCGGCGATCCGCAGCGCCCTGGCGCTGCCGCGGTAGTAGGTGATGACGGCCTGGGCGGCCAAGACGAGCAGCGCGGCCAGTACCAGCCCGGCGGCGGAGGCGACCAGCGGTACCACGGCGGGACTCACCACGATGGCCGACCCGGTCCCGCTGTATGCCGCCAGGTTCAGCGACGGCCCGATCAGCGGCGCAAGCAGCCAGGCGCACGCGACGCCGCCGATGGCGGCGGCCACGACCGGGGGAAGCGTCTCGGCCGCCAGCAGCAGCTGGGCCTGCCAGCGCCGCAGCCCCATCGTCGCCATGCGCGCCAGCGTCATCTCCCGGGTCCTGGCGCTGAGCAGCAGCGACAGCAGCAGGACCAGCACGCCGAAGCCGGCCGCGGTGGCCAGTCCCTGGGTGAGCGCGGTCTGCGCCGCCCGCAGCACCGGCGCCCCGGTGAGCGCGGCGAGGGCCGTCGCACGCAACGTCACCGAAGCCCCCGGCAGCGCGCGGCGGACGACCGCGCTCAGCCTCGCCGCATCCAGCCCCGGCCCGGCGACCAGCTCGAGATCCGGCCCGGGCGGGTTGGGCCCGAGTGCCTGCAGCGGCAGCACCACCGCGGCGTTCCCGGAGGTGCCGGCGGCACCGGAGGCGCCGGGGACGCCGCCGACCCGTCCGGCGAGCCGGATCGTGAAGGTGCTGGACCCCACGCTGAGACTGGCCGGCGCCTCGCCGACAAGCTGGGCGGCCGCGGCGGTGGCGACCGCGGGGATGGTCGCCCCCGGCTGGCCGGACCCGGCGTTCCCCGACAGCGCGGCCAGCGGGAATCGTGGGCCCGGTGTCTGGTCGATGACGGCCGCGTACCGGGCCGGGTCGACGAACACCGCGGACAGCACGGACCCGGAGGGCAGCGAGCCGGCGTCGGCCACCGCGGGAACGGTGGAAACGACGCCGGGCACCGCAGCGATCTGACGCTGCAGCGCCGGGGTGATCACCTGACCGGACGGGGCCTGGATGATCGCGTCGGCGCCCACCAGCCGCCAGGACGCGGCCACCTGGCTGCGGGTCACCGAAGTGCTGATCATGACCGGGAACGCCACCATGGCCAGCACCAGCACCAGGGCGAACGACGGCAAGACGGTGCCGGGCGGTGTGCGGGTGGCCCGCGCCAGGCCAACGAACGCGACCACCCCGCGCGACAGGCCCGCGATCCGGGCCAGCTGGCGGGTGAGCGGAGGATAGCAGCGCAGCACGACCACGGCCACGGGGATCGCGACGAGGACCGGCACCGCGCTCGTGTACAGGCCGTTCCCCCCCGAGGTCAGGCCCTGGTTCCGGAGCGCCACAAACCCGCCGATGGCGACGGCGACGAGCGCCACCTCGACGACGATCCGCCGTGCCGCCGGCCTACGGCCGCCGGCACGGCGCGTTGGCCTGCCTCCGACGGGCCGGGCCGTGCGCTGCGGGACCACGCTGATCAGCACCGGGCCGACGAGCGTCACGGCGATCGTGACGCCGGCCAGCCACCAGGCCACCGGGTCGCCGTCGCCCCTGGTCAGGCCGATGGCGAGCGCCGCGGCCGCCGCCCCGGCGACCGCGGCGATGACCACGCTGGAGCGCAGCGCCAGCCAGCCGAGCTGGCGCAGCGCCGCGCCCCGGGCCCGCATGAGCGTGAGCTCCGTGGCGCGGCTCTGCGCCACCAGCCGGGCGCCGAGCAGTACCACCACGGCTCCCATGACGGCCAGGCTGACGTACAGCAGTCCGAGCACGGGGGCGGCGGCGCTTTCCCCGGTGATGAACGGCGACAGGATCGAGGGGATCGGGGAGGTGAGCGTCGCCGTGACCGGGACGCCGGCGACGCTCAGCGTTTCCTGGGCGGAGAGCACGCTGTCGAGGCCTCCCTGCAGCCCGCCCGCCTGGCCCGCGGTGAGCTGGGCGAGTGTGACCGGATACCACCAGGTCGCACTCAGGACCGGATTGAGGCTGGGCTCGATCAGCGGGAGCGCCCCCGGGCCGATGAAAAGCACTCCGGTCCAGTACGACGGCTCGGGCGACGCGCCAGGCGTCAGCTCGGGCGAGGCCGCCGCGGGATCCGCGCTCCAGAAGGCGGAAGCCGGGAGCACCGGCTGGATGATCCCCGTGACCATCATCGGCACCCGCCCCGCGTTCAGGCGGCTGCCGACGCGCAGGCCGAACCTGGCCGCGGTCGCGGTGGTCACCGCGGCCTGCGCCACGCCGTTCGAGCCGCCGGTCGGGAGCCGTCCGGCCACGAGACGGCTGTAGCGGGCCAGCGCCGTGCGGTAGGTCATCTGGAACTGCGGCGGCCCGTGTCCGGCGGCCCTTGCTGTCCCGGTGACCTGTATGTAGCCGGTGGTCAGGCTCGACCATACGGGCAGGCTGCCGGCTATCGGCACCCCGCCAGCGGCCAGTCGCGACCGCAAGGAGGCCGCGGCCGCGGCGAGATCGGTCGCCTGAGCCGGGATGGGCTCGTCGGTGATGGGGTTCACCAGGACCGCCGTCACCGTGACGGTCCGGTCGCCGGGCCGCGAAGCCGCGATCACGCGGTGCAGCGCCTCGTTGCGCAACCCCACGCCCTCCCGCGGGATCGCCAGGCTGGCCAGCACGGAGGCGAACACGAGCAGGCCGAACGCGACACTGGCGGCGGCCCCGGTGCCGGTCAGCGTCACCCAGGCCGCGCGCAGCCGCCGCCACAGCGTTGTCATGCGGCCTCCGCCCGCAACTGCGCCGCCGGGTCGGGTCTGCGCAGCACCGACAGCGCGGCGGCGGCCGCCGGCAGGGCCGCGGTGACGAGGGCCAGGGCAACGGCCGGGCCGAGCGGCACTACCGCCAGGGCCCACGGGACCGGCTGCGCCGCATCCGTGGTCAGGGTGATCGCAGGCATCAGCAACTGGGCCAGGCCGATCCCGGCCAGCAGGCCCGCGGCCGCGGCCGGAACGCTGAGCGCGCACTGTTCCAGGCACAGCTGGCGAGCTTGGGCATTCTTCCCGACTCCCAACGCCGCGAACACCGCACTCTGCGTCCGCCGCGAGCGGAGGCTGGCCGCGACGCTGACCGAGAACCCGCCCGCGCCGAGCAGCACCGCCACCACCCCGATGGCCAGCATGGCCTGCCGGGGTGCCTTCAGCAGCGGGTCGTCGAGCAGGGCCGCCTGCTGGCTGGCGCGGTCGGTGACGGACAGGCCGAGGCCGGCCGGCAATCGCGGCAGGCGGCCGCCGGCGGTGCGCAGCCACCAGCGGGTCACCGGCAAGGGCTGCGCCTGGTTGGCGATGAGCACGTCGTTGACGTCCGCGAGGTCGGCGATCAGCGCCCGGTTCTGCCCGAAGACGGTCGGGAACCTGGCCACCGACGCCACGATCCGGACCGTGACCGAGACCCCGCTGAGCGAAACCGAGGTGGTCGATCCGATGCCGAGCCGGCTGGCCGCCAGGTAACCGGCGGTGGCGATGGCCGGGACGGCCTGGGACGGCGACGGCGCCGTGATCGAGACCCGAGCGGTGGCGACCCCGGGGGGCAGATCGACGTCGAACATGATCTGCGGCGTTGGCTCGTTTCCGATGGTGAACGTGAGCTGCATCGCGCCCCCGGCCGCGCGATGCCAGCCCGCGATGTCTGGCGGCAAGCCGTTCGCTGCGGTCAGCCCCCCGTACGGACCCGACGGCCCCGTCGGCACATACGTCGCCGATCCCGTGTAATCCCACGCCGACAGCGCGGCGGCCAGCGCGTCGGCATGGCTGAACAGCCGGCGGAACGGGCCGGCGGCCGTCCTGGCCACCGCGACGGACTCGATGCCGAGGCTGGCGGTCGGGGCCGACGCTGCAGTCGCCGAGTCGTACGGGGGCAGGGGATAGGTCAGCGTGACCCCGGCCAGCCGCAGCGGGTAGCTGGCCTGCCGCGGGCCCGGCAGCATGAAAATGAGGGCATGCGGCCGGCCGTCTGCGGGCAGGCTCCCGGCGGCGGGTATCCCGTAGGTGGCGCCGGTGGAATCCTGGATCCAGGCCGTGACGGCGACCGAGCCAAGATCCCTCTGTGCCGCCGCCGGGCTGGTCTTCGGACCTGCGCCGAGGGCGGCGAGGATCTCCAGCCGGCCCGCCTGGCCGGGCAGCGCCAGCCCAGGCAGCCGCGGGGTGATGCGCCGCCACAGCGCGCTCGGCGGAAGCGGCGACAGGTCGGGGCGGAGCAGGATCGTCTTACCCGCCGTGCTCGAGTCCAGCGCGATCATCTGGCCCCCGTTGCCGATGCCGGTGGCGCTGGCCGATGCCGCGGCGGTGACACCCGGTGCCCCGGTGATCGCCCGCGCTGCGCCCGGCGGCAGCGGGCCCGCGGAGTCCACCTGCACATCCGAGCCAACCGCGAACGCTGCCTGGTCCGCGACCGACTGCCGCCAGCTCGCGTACCCGGCCAGCCCCAGCGTGGTGGTCGCGGTCGCGAGGACGACGAGCAGGGCCGGGCCTGCCTGGCGGATCGGCCGCCTGGCGATCTGCCAGCTCACCATCGCGGCGGCCAGCCGCCGTTCGTGGTCGGTCGCCTTGTCGGCCAGCCTGGCGAGCAGCGGCAGCCCGCGGAGCGGGATGAGCGCCAGCCCGGCCAGCGCGAGCGCGGGGGCGACGGCGACCACGGGATCGATCCCGAGCGATCCCGCCGAAGGATGCGCAACCGCCGAATAGCCGCGCAGTTCCCACACCGCGACCGCGGCCAGCGCCACAATGGCCACATCGCCGCCCGCCCAGGCGATCCCGGCGAGCCGGGCCTGCCGGCCCCGGCGGAGCCTGGCCGCACCGGGGGTCAGGATGTGCAGCGCCGGCCAGCTCATCACCACGGCGCACAGCACCAGCAGGGCGAGGGCCGACAGCCAGGCCAGCACGGTGATGCCGTGGCTCTGATAGCCGTCCAGGCGCAGGTTGCCGAGGCCGGCCAGCGCGCCCGCCAGGCGGGTGCCGAACAGCACGCCCACTAGGCCGGCGGCGGCGCCGAGCACCACCGCCTCGGCCAGCACCGGCCGCATCAGCTGCCGCCTGGTGGCGCCGCGCGCCCGCAGCAGCGCGGACTCGTCCTCGCGCAGGCTGGCCAGCAGCCGCGCGGCCAGCGCCAGTCCCGCCCCGGCCACCAGCAGCAACTCCAGCGCGGCGATCGTGAACAGCGACCGGGTCAGCACGATGGTGCTGGCTATGCCGTCCAGGAGCTGCGGCAGGTTCGAGGTCACCTTCAGCCCCTCGGGGAGGGCCACGGTCAGCTGCGAAACCGCCCCGCTGGTGTTTGCGGCGAGCGCGCTGATGTTCCCGCGGGCCATCGCCGCGGCCTGCGGCAGCACCGTCCACGAGCCCTCGGTCGCGGCGAGCGCCCCGCCGAACGCAGCCGGGTTCACCACCGCAGGGCCATAGCTGACGGAGCTACCCGCCGCGCTCTCCATTGGGGTGCTGACAGAGTAACTCCCCGCCCTGATCCCCGAGACCGGCAGCAGGTCCACCGTCCAGTACGGCGACGCCGGGTTCCTGGGCCGGAACAGGCCGGTGACCTGCAGCGTGGTCGGCGCACCGCTGGGCTGAGGGGTGCCCGTCAGCACCGAGCCGACCGTCAGGTGCAGCTGGCTGGCCACGGCGACGGGCAGTGCCACCGGCAGCGGACCGCCGTGGTGCGGAGGACCTGGCCATTTCCCTGCGGTCAGCGTCGCCTGGGCGCTGATCCCTTCCACCGACGCGGGCTGGATCTGCGTGATGGTCGGGAAGTGCGTCATGCCGTTCGCACTGATTGTGGCGACGCCGGGCGCCGAGAGCTGCAGCGGGTTTGCCCACAGCGCGCTTTCCATCTGGAAGCCGACCCCCGGCCAGGCCTTGCGCAGCGTGGCACGGATCAGCTGCGAGTCGGCGGCGGCTTGCCCCGCGTCGACCACGCCGGACAGGCCGATCACCCGGCCCTGTGGGCCGGCCAGCGCGCTCAGCGCCCCGCCGGGTACCACCGTGTCCGAAAAGGTCCAGAGCACAGCCGCGAGCCCGGTGCTGAGCAGGACCGTGACCGCGATGCAGGCCAGGAGCAACCACGAGGCCCTGGCCCGGCGGACGAGAAACGACACCCCCAGCCCGCGCATCGATCGCACCTACCCGCCCTCGATGCCAGAGACGGACCCGTCCTCCAGCAAGATGACCTTGTCCGTCAGGTCGACGAGCGCCTCGTCATGGGTGGCGACCAGGACGGTGATCCCCTCGGAACGCACGACGCTGAGCAGCAGCTCCATGATCTGCCGGCCGGTCTCCAGGTCCAGCTGGCTGGTTGGCTCGTCCGCGATCAGCAGGCCCGGCCGGCCGGCGAGCGCGCGGGCGATGGCCACCCGCTGCTGCTGGCCACCGGAAAGCTCATCCGGGCGGTGCGCGGCGTGGCTGGACAGCCCGGTCAGCGCCAGCATGGCCGCGACCCGCTCCCGGCGCTCACTGGGCCGCACGCCCGCGATACGCAGCGGAATCCCGACGTTCTCCGCCGCGGACAGCATCGGCACGAGCCCGAAGGACTGGAAGATGAAGGCGACCCGGTCCCGCCGCAGCGCCAGCCGCTCCCGCTCGGTCATCCGGTTCACTTCGCGGCCGTCCACCCACACCCGGCCCGCCGTCGGGTTGTCCAGGCCGCCGATGACGTTCAGCAGCGTGGTCTTGCCGGAGCCGGATCGCCCGCGCAAGGCAACGAGCTGACCACGGTCTATCGTGAACGAAACCCCGCGCAGAGCATGAACGGCCGTATGCCCGCTGCCGAAGGTCCGGCAGATACCTTCCGCGGCCGCCATGACCTGTGGCGGCTGGCCGACGTAATCTGTGGCGTGCGCCGGGTGTGCCTGGCCGGAGTTCATTCCGATCCTTTACGGGGTGGCTACGCGCCCGGTCAGCGTCCGGGCAGGGCGGAACCGCACTTGCGACCGGGCGAGCCTGCCCATCACCGCACCCCTCGCGTGCCCATGCCTGTCCCCGCGGGCTGGCGCCGGCCGGGGCTGGGACCATGTTCGCTCCTTAGATAGCGACAATGCAACGATGACGTCAGATCGTTACAAGGCACGACAAGATAAGGCGCATTGCCCTGCACCACGCGATACCGGTCCGGCCGCCGGCCAAGCCAGCAACTGCTCACCGCGCCACGCGCGGCCGTCCTCAACCGTCTCGGAGGCAGTGACACCTGCCGGGCCGACAGACGGGCTTTCCTGAAAGCTACTTTCTAGCTAGAGAATCTCGTATTCCATGCTTTACGAAACTCCTCGTGCCGTAAGTCACAGCGACGAGTGCAACGAGACACGGAGGTTTCGCTGTTGTACCTGCCTATGACCGTCGTCTTGATCACGGTCGTCATCGCCGTTGCCGGCGCCTCCATCGCCGTTGCCGGCGCCTCCATCGCCGTTGCCGGCGCCTCCATCGCCGTGGCGAGCACTGGTGAGCCAAGGGAGAACAGCAATGAACGAAGTAACTCGCGTAGAGACTGAGTACGACAGTCAAGGCAGGGTCATCGGAGCGCACGAGGTGCCTGCTGACCAGTTGAAGCGATACACAAGGTGTCCGGCCTGCGGCACGAGGCGCCGTACGCCGTCAGAAATCTGAGTGCTCCTATCACCTGGCGGTCCTCGCCCGCCGCGGCGTCCCAGATCACTGTCCTGTCCTCGTCGGGGCGGATGGGTAGCGGATGGGTAGCGGATGGGTAACTGTCAAGACCTGTGGATCAAGATCTTCGCGGGAGGCCATCAAGGTGACGGGCGCGCATCCAGGCAGGAGACGCTCCCCGGCAGAGCAGCGCCAGCCGTCGTGGCAGGGTCAGCCGGGCGGGCGGAGTGCGGTGAACTGCCGGCCACCGTCGCTGGTGCGCAGCAAGACGGCGGTGCCGCCGGTCGTGCTCACCACGGCCCAGCCATCGGCGGCGGTCGCAAAGCTGAGCGATTGAACGCCCGTCACGCCGAGGTTCGGCAAGATCGTGGTCCATTCCCGTCCGCCATCGCCGGTCACGCGCAGGAAGGTCACTCTGGCGTCGGTGTTGTCGCCGAGTTCGCCGCTGCCGAAGTAGAGCCAAGCGCCGGGGCCCGGCGCGGCGAACGGCATCTGGGCCGCCGAGCCGTAATACGGCGCTTCCGGGTTGAACGGCAGCGGGTGCGACTGCCAGCTGCGGCCGCCGTCTTCGGTTGTCTCGACCAATGATGGGCCCCACGGAATGACCGTGCCAGGTCCGCGAACCAGCAGCACGCCGCGGGTGCCGTAGAAGGTCGGCAGGCTGGCCGAGCCGGTGGAGCGCGGGTCGGCGCGGGGCCCGTGCGGCTCGAAGCCGGGCAGCCTGGGCTCCGACCAGGTCAGCCCGGCGTCGGTGGTCCGGTAGAGCCGCCCAGACGGGTCGATTCCCCAGCCGTCGGCCGCGCTGGTGAACTTGATCCCTGAGCCGACTAGCGGTGCCGACTGGGTGACCAGCCGCCAGTGCATTCCGCCGTCACTGGTCGCGAGGACCAGCGCATGCGGCTGCTGGTAGCGGTTGACGGCGACGAAGCCCGTCGACGGGCCGGCGAAGCTGATGCTGGCTGTGGTGATCGAGTTCCCGGCAGCGGGCTCGGCAGCGGCTTGCCAGGACCGGCCCCCGTCGGTGGTTCGGTCGATGCTCAGCATCGCGGTGGCCGACTCGGGGTGCACGACGATGACCCAGCCATCGTCAGGCCCGCTGAACGTCACGCCCAGGATGTTCGCCAGCGGGTCAGCCACCGGCGGGGTGATCCTGGTCCAGCGCGCCCCGGCGTCTGCCGTGGTGAACAGGCCGTTGCCGTCCAGCACCCAGGCCGCATCCGGGCCGAGGGCCCCGAACCCGCCCGCCGGCGCGCCCGCCTCCCGGGTCTCGGCCCGCTGCCCGCGCCGGGTCGCGGCCGCCAGCGCCGAGGCCGAGGGCGGCTTCTCGGTCGGTGTCAGCGCGGCCGGGCGATGAGCCGCCGCCGCGGCCGGGGAGGACGGACCAGAAGCAGGCGAGACGGGCCGGGAGCCACAGCCAGCGGCAACCGAGGCCGCAGCGGCCACCCCGATGACCAAGCGCGACACGCGCCATACGGCGGGCACTGTGCAGCACATCGGCCCCCGCCCTTCCTCTGAGAGCCATATGCATCTTACGACGCTGTCCCGCGCCGGCGGGCCCACCGTCACCGCTCTGGCCGGCTCCGTGCTCGCCCCCGCCTCTGCCGCGGTGACCAGCCTGCTGACCGTCGGCACGTCCGGTTCCGGCTCGCTCGTCGCCACCAACCCGCACGGGCTGGTGGTCGACGGGCTTGGGTTCCTCGGCCTGACCGCAGCGCCGAGCCGTACAGGCCGGTCACACCAGCTGGCACCGACACGCCGGTGGTGCGGTAGCAGCCGCCGGACGCGGGCGGGAACCACACGCCGGTCCCGAAATCCCCGGCAGCGCCCAGCGCGGCCTGGATGGCCGCGGTGTCGTCGGTGCTGCCGTCGCCCCTGGCGCCGTACGCGGTGACCGCGATCAGCTCGCTTGTCGTGTACACCATTGGTCAGCCCCCTTTCTCTAGATGTCGGGACGGCCGAGTAGGTGGACCCGTTGTTGAACGAGCCAGAGGCAGCCGCGCTGCCGGTTAACCAGATTGCGTTCTGGCCCACCGCCGCGCCGGGGGTGAAGTGGCAGCCGATGATCTGCGCGCCGGCCGCGCCAAGCAGGATTTCCAGGCAGACGTAATCGTTGTCCCACTTGCAGCCCTGAATGACCGCGTCGGTGCCGCCTAGGCTGGCGCCGATATTCCCGCTGGTTTCGTGCCCGCTGATCACCGAGTCGGTAATCCAGTAGGAGTTCCCGCGTCGGTACCCCCCGAGGTGATCGCCGTCTGCGGCTGGTCAGCGAACAGTTCCGTGAGCACGACGCCCTCCCGAGCACGTCGCCCTCCCGAGCACGTCGCCCCGTCCTGGCGAGCACGTCCGCGGGGCGGATTCAGCTTGCGCCGCCGACCTTGAACAAACGTGGAAGGAAACCTTGAATCGCTGGTCAGGCTGCCTGCATTCGCCGTCCCATGTGCGTCTTCGCGGCAGATCCGCGCGTTGCCGTGGTCGACCAGCTATGCATAATGCGGAAGGCCCTTGAGCTTGCCGGGGTGGAGGTCCCCTTTCCCGCCCTCGCCGCTGCAAATCTGCACGTGGTGGTGTGCTGTGTGCCGTGCCCTGTCACCTGTGCAGGGTGCTGGGCTGCGTTGTGCGTTGGGGAGTCGAACCCCATGCGCTGCCCGCCGCGCACCCAATGTGGGCCGATTGCCCGTCGGCCCGCGGGTTGTGCACGCTTTCGCAGCGACTACCCGCTCCACCTGTTGCCCGTGTCAGTCAGTCCAGCAGGTCGACCTCCCAGTTAGAGCGCTGAATGCGCACATCCAGCTCGCGCAGTTCGCGTGCGATCTCGTCGGCCTGAGCTCGCAGCTGCGCCACCGGGAGCGCGGCAAGCATTTTCAGTTCCGACCGAAGCTGACGGCCGACCCCGCCCTGGCTGCGACCAGCGGCAGCATCCGCCGCGGCCGTCACCACGGCATGCCGCAGCCGCAGCGCATCCCGGCGTGCCAGTGCGTCGGTGATCGTCCCGTCGGCACCGATCTGCGCAGCGGCGTTGGTGCGATTGATCCGCCGGATCAGGCCCTCCAGGTCATTCAGCGCCACGCCCGCCTCGCCCAGCAGCGCGGCAGCGTCTTCTGGCGGCTCCTCACCTTCCTGATACCGTGCGCTGGCCACGATCCTCGCCCGCAGCCGCTCCACCCGGCGCGCGGCATCGGCCCGCAAAGCCAGGCCCTCCGCGAGCTTCATCCTCCGCTTGCCTCCCAGTCTCGAACCCAGGCAATTATGGCCGCATACTGTGGCGTTAGCACCCGGATATCTGGGCGCGGCATGCTGGTCAGCGGTGAGCACGTAGGCCAGCCGGATCAGCGTCCCGGACCTGGCCGCGGCGAACTCGGCAAACTCCTGCCGGTCACGCTCGTTCACACGGGCCTCCTGCCTTCGGCTCACGCCAAGCAGTTCGGCTCACGCCCATCTGGGAACGCTTCGTTCCCGAAGGCGAGGGCGGGAACAGCCGCACCCTGGCCCAGGCACGTAAAAACGAACCAGGACTCGCTGCTCGCGGGATAAGCGAGCATTGCCGGCACCGGGCAGCGGAAGCCGTCGCCCCCTACCTGGCTCTCTCTTGGCTGAGCGCCGCGAATGCGATCTGATGGGCTCATCAGCTTGCCGGCGGAGGACAGGGAGAACCCACCATGACTGACCCCTATGATCCACCCAGGCCGCGCGACTACGCGCTAGAGGAGGAACTTGAATCGCTCCGCGAGCAGGAGCGCGAAGGACACGCGACGCCCAAGGAGCGGCGCCGGGCCGAGCAAATCGAGCGCCGGCTGCGCGTGGATGAGCATGGCGCCGAGGTGCGCGAGCGCCGGGAAGAGGACCGTAAGGCCGACGGGCACAGCTAGCAGGAGCACGCCCGGCGACGCCGCTGACCCCGCGGTCCGCGAGCTGGCGCCGCACATGGGCTGCCACTTCCGGGTGGTGGCCTGGCCGTTAAGCAGCCGGCGGAACAGGGCGGTCACCGGGCGCCCCGACGTCTTCGGGCCAGGGGGCAACCCTCAGAAATAGCGGTGGCCGGCGCGTGGTTGTGGACTCGTGTACGGCGCGCCCGCACCCAGCGGGCGGCACTCCGCGAAGGGTCTGACATGTCAGACAACAACTACCGCAAGGATCCCGAGGCCGTCTCCCGGCTGACGCCCGAGCAGTATCAGGTCACCCAGCGGGACGGCACCGAGCCGGCGTTCCGCAACGAGTACTGGGACAACAAGGAGCCCGGTATCTACGTCGACGTCGTGTCGGGCGAGCCGCTGTTCGCGTCGGTCGACAAGTACGACAGCCATTCCGGCTGGCCGAGCTTCACCGCGCCGATCGAGCCGGGCAGCGTGGTCGAGCGACGCGACTTCAGTCACCTGATGATCAGGACCGAGGTCCGGTCCACCCACGGCGACAGTCACCTGGGCCACGTGTTCCGCGACGGGCCGAGGGACGCCGGGGGCCTGCGCTACTGCATCAACTCGGCCGCACTCCGCTTCATCCCGCTCGATGACCTGGAGCGCGAGGGCTACGGCGAGTACCGGAAGCTGTTCGAGCCCGCAACCGACACCAGGAGCGCATCATGACGACCGAGAAGGCAATCCTCGCCGGCGGCTGTTTCTGGGGCGTGCAGGATCTCATCCGCAAGCTCCCCGGCGTGCTGTCGACCAGGGTCGGCTACACCGGCGGTGATGTGCCGAACGCGACGTACCGGAACCACCGCGGCCACGCCGAGGCGATCGAGATCACCTTCGACCCGGACAAGATCTCCTACCGGGACCTGCTGGAGTTCTTCTTCCAG
>Ga0335075_10011353_pt1 | contig 13470 bp, 12 predicted proteins | sample Lox_Sample_24_FD_206723 | JGI IMG/M metagenome (GOLD analysis project Ga0335075, IMG submission 206723) | Soil microbial communities from Loxahatchee National Wildlife Refuge, Florida, United States - Lox_Sample_2.4 | ecosystem: Environmental > Terrestrial > Soil > Wetlands | place: USA...
CTCCGCTGGAGCCCGCACCGCACCGTCTGTCCCGCGAGAGCGGGTTAAACCTTTACACGTCGGTCGGCGCCGGGGCCGCCTCGCTGCGCTGGCTGGGAACCTGCCGCTGCTGCGTGGCCGCCGCCTGTGCGTTGCGCTGCTCGGCCTTCGCCTCGGTCTTCTTCCGGTGCGGGCCGATCACCATGATCATGTTCCGCCCGTCCTGCTTCGGCTGCGACTCGACGAAGCCAAGCTCGTTGACGTCGTCGGCCAGCTTCTGCAGCAGGCGGAATCCGAGTTCCGGCCGGGACTGCTCGCGTCCCCGGAACATGATCGTCACCTTGACCTTGTCGCCCGCCTTCAGGAACCGCTCGACGTGGCCCTTCTTGGTGCCGTAGTCGTGCGGGTCGATCTTCGGGCGGAGCTTGATCCTTGACGATCGTCTGGGTCTGGTTCTTGCGGGATTCCCTCGCCTTGACCGCGGACTCGTACTTGAACTTTCCGTAGTCCATGAGCTTCGCGACCGGGGGCCGCGCGGTCGGGGCAACCTCGACCAGATCAAGATCGGCTTCCTGCGCGAGCCGGAGCGCCTCGTTAATGGAGACGATCCCGATCTGCTCGCCCTTAGGGCCGACAAGCCGGACCTCGGGAGAGCGGATGCGCTCGTTGATACGCGTTTCGGCGCTGATGTGACCTCCACAGGCTCTGTTGTCGCCGCCGGCCTTTCCGGCGGCTGCTGCCGCGACCAACGCCTGCACCCGGAAGGAAAAAGCCCCGCCAGGCGCCGTGCGCCGCGGGGCAACCACAACAACGGCGTCGAGAGCAACGCCGTGCCGTTAGGCCTGTTACCGCAGGTCACGCGCTAAACGCATGCCCTGCCGAACCGGCCACGGCCAAACCCGCCAGCCTCGTAGGCAGACTAGGTGGGAGGTGGTCCTCCGCTTGCGCGTCCGGCACTCGTTCGTACCGGACTGGTCAGCGACCAACAATAACAGCACTCGGCGGCTTTGTGGTATTCCCTCTCACGGTCAGTCATGCCTTCCGCCGCCGCAGGTCAGTTGACCACACGGTTGCGGAAGCTGCGGACCCCGAGATAGCCGAACACCGCCGTGCCGCCGACCAGCGCGAGCATGATCGCCCACAGCGGCATGTGGCCGAGGCTGGGCGTCAGCGCCGCCCGCAGCCCCTCGGTCATGTAGACCATCGGGTTGATCAGCACGACGATCTGCAGCCAGCGGATCACGCTCAGCGCCGACCACGGGTAGTAGACGCAGCCGAGCATGGTGAGCGGCAGCAGCACGACCGCGAAGACCATCTGCATCTTGCGCGGGTCGACCACCGTGCCCAGCCACAGGCCCATCGACGCGGTCAGCGTCGAGGCGAACACCATGACGGCGGCGAGCAGGAACCAGTTGGTCACGTGGATGTGCGGGCCCTGCCCAGGGGCGTGCACCCAGTACACGACGGGGAAGACGATCGCCGCGCCGATGAACGCCTGGATCGCGCCCGCGGTGATCTTCTGGATGGCCAGCACCCGGATCGGGACCGGCGCCAGGGCGCGGTCCTCGATGGTGCGCTGCCAGGAGAACTCCATCACCAGCGGCATGGTGGTGCCGAACATGCCCTGCATGAGGAACATCGAGCCCATCAAGCCGGGCACCAGGATGGTGGAGAAGGTGATGCCGGACGGGTGCCCACCGGCGCCCGCGGACCCGAAGCCGCTGCCGATCTTGGGCAGCACGTAGGCGAAGACGAACGCGAACAGCAGCGGCTGCATGACCGCGCGGATGAAAGTGGACGGCGCGTTCCTGCCGAGCACCCGGAACTCGCGCGCCATCATCGCGCCGAACGTCTTCAGCAGCGTCGGCTGCGGCACCGGCGCGTCGGTGATAAGCCGGGCGACGGACGACGCGACGCGGGCATCGTCGCCGGACGCGGCGTCGATGCCGGCCGGCTGGGTGGTGGTGGCCATCGGTTCTACTCCCGGTATTCGCGGCCGGTCAGGGCAAGGAATGCGGTTTCCAGGCTCGGCTTGGCCTGGCTGGCGTCGCGGATGTGCAGGCCATTCGCGGCGCCGATGTTCACCAGCTCGCCGAGCAGGCCCTCGGGGTCGCCGCTGAACACACGGAGCTGATCGCCATCGGCTTCCACCTTGGTGACGCCGGGGCGGCCGGCCAGCCCGGACCGCTCGGCCATCCCGTCAGGCACCGGCTCCTCGTAACGGACGGTCACGATCGTTTCCGCGCCCGCGTCGGCCAGCAGCTCGTCCAGCGACCCCTCGGCGAGGATCTGGCCGTGGTCGACCACCGCGATCCGGTCGCAGAGCGCCTCCGCCTCTTCCATGTAGTGGGTGGTCAGCAGGATCGACTGGCCCTCGGCGTGCAGCACTTTCAGGATGTCCCACAGGTTCACCCGGGTCTGCGGGTCGAGGCCTGCCGTCGGCTCGTCGAGGAACAGCACGTCGGGCTGGTGCACCAGGGCCCTGGCGATCATCAGGCGGCGCGCCTGCCCGCCGGACAGCTCGTTGGCCATCGCGTTCTTCCGGTCGCCGAGGCCGAACGCGTCGATGAGCTGGGCCGCGCGCTTGGCCGCGACCGCCTTGGACAGGCCGAAGAACCGGCTGCGGAACTGCAGGTTCTCCGCCACCGTGAGCTGCATGTCGAGCGTGTTGTTCTGGGTGACGACGCCGATCCGGCGCTTGACCGCCACCGGTTCCCTGGTGACGTCGTGCCCGGCCACCCAGGCGCGGCCGCCGGTCGGGTACACCAGCGTGGTGAGCATGCCGATGGTGGTGGACTTGCCTGCGCCGTTCGGGCCGAGGAGACCGAAGAACTCGCCTTGCGGGATGTCCAGGTCGATGCCGCGCACCGCCTCGACGTCCCCGCGGGAGCTCTTGTAGGTCTTGCGCAGGTCCTCGGTCCTGATCGCCGCGGCCGTCCCCGGCGGTCTGGCGGCCCGTGGCTGCGCCGTCATGGCTGTCATTCCCCGCGTTCCTCTCGCGTCAGCTGGCCAAATCGGCCGATCATCTGGACGAAGAACCTGCGCACGACAGCCTCGTCGTCCTTGTCGAGGAAGTCGAACGCTTTACGCCATCGGGGCGCGGCCTGCGTCACGTAGTAGGTGATGAGGGCCCTGCCCTGCTCGGTGAGGTAGAGCCGGACGATGCGCCGGTCTGTCTCGTCGGGCTTGCGCTCGACGAAGCCGTCCCGCGCGAGCGTGCCCACCACGGCGGTCATCGTGCCGGGGCTGGACCACGCGCGTTCCGCGACCTCGCTCGATTTTAGGCCGTCCTCGTCGAGCAGCACCCGCAGCACGCCCAGCCCGGCCAGGCTGACCTTGAGCCCGGCGGCCTGCACGGTGCACTGGCCGTAGGCACCCATGAGCTTGGTCGCGGTGAGCAGCAGCGCCTGTAGCGGGGCGTCCTCGGGAAAGCGCTCGACGTCCTTGGGCCAGTCCCAGGACGCCGGCTCGGCGGCCAGCGGGCCGCACGGCCCGGTGCGGTCGTCCGATAGGTTGAGTTCCCCCGAAGTCACGGGCCCCAGTATGCCCGGCAAGATGTTTGAGGTCAAATAATTTGAGTACGAACATTTGACTCTGACATATTAGTATGCGCAGACTAGTCTGCTGTGAACCTCAGTCGGCTCATGATCCTGGGTTTGCTAGCCGAGCGCGGACCGATGCACGGTCATCAGATCCGCCGGGCTGGCGAACTGGCCAACGCCGAGGTATGGGGCGGGATCACCGGCGGCGCCCTGTACGCGGAGCTGCGGAAACTGTCCGGGGAAGCACTAATCCGCGCGGTGCGCGAAGAGCGGGTAGGACGGCGGCCGGCGCGGACCGTGTACGAGATCACGGCAGAAGGCCACCTGGAGCTGGCCATCCAGCGCGACGCCGCCCTTGACGTTATCGTCGGCCCGGCCGACCCCGTGTCGGTCGTGCTGCTGTTCGCGGCTGGCGGGAACGCCGCTGACCTGCGTGAACGGCTCGCGGTCCGCAGCCGCTGGGTCGCGGTCCAGCTCGACGCGATGGCGTCAGAACGGGAGCGGCTGACTGCCCAGGGCCTGCTGTCGCCCCTGGCGATCGGCGCGTTCCGTCGCGGCGAACTCCGCCTGGAAGCCGAGCTGCGCTGGCATGAGGAGTTCGACTCCAAGCTCGTGACGGCGGCCGAATGACCAGGCCACTGGCGGTCAACGTGGGCGCCTGCGCGCTGCTCCTCATCCAGTACCTGCTGGGCATGGTCGTGAACGTGTACGTCGTGCTGCCCGGACGCCATCCCGGGGCCGGCGCCAGCGGCTATGTCTCCGGCGCCGTTGCCGGGCTCGGGTGGGTGGTCGGCGACGGTCCCGCCTGGGCAGCAGCCCACGCCGCCTTCGGCATGGCGCTCGCCGCGCTGGCGCTCGCCGCTGTCGCGCTCGGCTGGCGGCCAGGCGGCACAGGCGGCAGGGCGGCTTGGGTCGTCGGCGCCCTCGCGATCATCGGGGCGGGGTTCAACGGGGCCAGCTTCGTCAACTACGGGCACGCCTTCAGCTCGATGATCATGGCCGGGTTGTGGGCTCTGGCGCTCGCCTGCTACTTCACCGGGGCGATACTCGCCCTCCGGCGGCCGTGAGCATCACATACCGTACGCAGAGCATCACTCCAGCGAAGCCGCAACTAGCGCTGTTCCTCTTGATTAGGCGATTATCTATCGCGAGGAGGCGCGGACTATGCAGACCAGACTAGGCCGGATCATCATCACCGCGGGGGTCGGAGCGGTAGCACTGGGGGCCGGGCTGGGCGGCAGCCTCGCCGTGGCCAGCGCCGTGACATCGCACGCCGCACCGGCGTCTTCGACGACGGCGAGGACGAGTTCGGCCAATTCCGGCAAGGTCGTGGCGGCGACCCCGGCGCCGTCGGCCTCGCACTCGACCCACAACTGCCCGAACATGAACAGCCGGCCGGCCAACGGCTAAGGCGGGCGGCGCGAGGCGGGTGACCTCGACCATCACTTCCATGTCGGCTTCCGGGGGGCCGTGGTAGATGCCCTTGAGCGGGGGGACGTCGGCATGGTCGCGGCCGCGCGCGACCACCACGTGCCGTTCCCCCACCTCGGCCCCGCTGGTGGGGTCGAGCGGAAGCCACGAGCCGGCCCAGTACTCGACCCAGGCGTGGCTCTGCCCGACGGCGGTGCGACCGGGCTCCGCGTGGATGTCGGGGTGCAGGTAGCCGCACACGTACCGCGCGGGCAGCCCCGCGGCGCGCAGCAGCGCCACGGTCAGCTGCGCCATGTCCTGGCACACTCCCTGGCCCCTGTCCCAGGCTTCCTGGGCGCTAGTGTGCAGGCCGGTCGCGCCGGGCAGGTACGTGACCCGCTCGCGGACGCGGGCGGAGATCGCCCGGGCGGCCTCGTCGGGGTCCAGTCCGTTGATTTGGTTCATGGCCGCCTGTTTGATCTCCGCCGTCACTGTGGTCAGCGGGGTGGGCAGCAGGAACTCGAGCAGCCGGCCGTGCGGCGCCCGCCCGCGCAGTTCGGCCCAGCCCGGGCGCGGCCGCGATGCTGGGACGCCGGGAAACGGCTGGGTCTGCACGGTCGCGGTCGCGCGGATCAGCAGCCTGTCGTGTGGCTCGGGCAGGTCGAACGCGCTGACCCGGGTGCCCCAGTAGTCGTGATAGGTCCAGACCGGCGCGCCGGGCACCACGGTCACCCGCGCCTCCAGCGTCGTCTGCGTGGGCAGTGTGAGCGGCGTCATCCGCGCCTCGTTGAACGACGTCCGCACGGGTCCGGGGTACGCGACCCGGGTGGTGTGCTCGATGCGCAGTCGCCAGTCCATCGTTGTTCAGCCGCCCCTCGGCTCGCCGGGGAGCACCCAGACGTTGCTGCCGTCGTGCACCGTGAATAGCCGCAGGCCGTCGTCGTGGCGGCCGGGTTCCGCGGTGCCGAGCAGCGGTTCCTCGCCCAGGTAGTACCCGACCAGGGCGGGCAGGCAGGGGTGCACCAGCGTGTCGCCGGCGATCCCGTTGCCGACGGCGTTGGCGATCGTCACGGTGCCCGACCGCGCCGCGTTGAGCAGGCCGGGGCAGCCGAGCCCAGAATCGGGGCGGAAGTGCAGCGGGTCGAGCCAGTCGTCGTCAACCAGCCGGTAAATCACGTCGACCTGGCGCCTGCCGCGCAGGTAGACCCTGTTCTGGTGGCAGGACAGGTCACGGCCCTCGGCGAGTTCCACGCCCATCAGCCCTGCCAACGGGGCGTGCTCGCCTGGGGTAAGCAGCACGACGAAGGGGTCCGCCACGCCGTGCGGGGCGGCGGCCCTGAGCGCACCGAGCAGCCGTGACGGGTACTCGCCCGGGTAGCTCGTCCCTGGTGGGATACCGACGTTGTGCCCGAGAACCCGGAACCTGCCGTCCTCGCCCCTGACGAGATCGACGGCGGCGACGTGGACCCGCACTCCGTTGGGCGGCACCACCCCGGTGACCTCGCGGCGGAACTTCTCGCTCCCGAAGACCAGCCGCCACGGCAGGACGCCGTCGTCGAACGCGCGGCCCTCGCCGTAGACGTCGGCGAGGAACGCCTCGAGCGCGCGGACCCGCTGCCGCACGCCGCTCGCGACGAGGTCCCACTCGACGGCGCTGATGACATCCCGGGCCGCGGCGAGCCGGTAACCGCCGGCAATGTCCGCCACGCGCTCCAGCGTAGACACCCGCGGCCCGCGTATGGCGGCGCGGCCGCGCCGCTTCTTGCTGTTATCAGCGTGGGTCGCGCAGGAACCCGAAGACAATGGGCCGTTAGGCACACCATAGGGTGCACAACGACCCATCATCATGGCGGCGGCACCGCTTCTTGCTGTTATCAACCGGAGGTACGGGGCCTGGGCCGTGGCGGCCTACCGAGCGCGTCCAATGCAATCTTCGTGCGGGATTCGCCCCGGATAACGGCGCGAAATCCCGCACGATCCGCGGAGCCAGAGGCGCTTTTTGCTGTTATCGGCGTGGGCGGATTATCGTGTCCACTTTGCCGGCGATAACGGGGACAAACTCCACACGATCTTCGGCGGCCGCGCCACTTCTTGCTGTTATCAGACGGGATGCCCGCATTCGGGTGACGGCGCGGGTGGGGGCGGACGGCGGGAGCGGCGGTCGCCGGCGGGGGCGAGAGCGGACGGCGGGGGCGGACGGCGGGAGCGGCGGTTGCCGGCGGGGGCGGTTAGCCTTGGCAAGGATCCGGCGGGGGCGGTTAGCCTTGGCAGGGACAAGGAGGGCCCGTATGTACATCCCAGCCCATTTCGCGCCGGATGAGGCGACGGTCGATGAGCTGTTGCGCAACCATGGTGCGGCCGATCTGGTGACCGTGGCGGCGGAGGGGCTGGTGGCGACCATGCTGCCGTTCATCTACGTGCCGGACGAAGGCGAGCATGGGGCGTTGCACGGGCACCTGGCGCGGAACAACCCGCAGTGGAAGCTGCCGGCCAGCGGGGAGTCGCTCGTGATCGTCCGCGGGCCCGACGCGTACATCACGCCTGGCTGGTACGCGTCAAAGCGCGAGCACGGCCGGGTGGTGCCGACCTGGAACTACGTCACCGCGCACGTGTACGGCCAGTTCGTGGTGCACGACGACCCGGTGTGGACCGAGGACCTTGTCCGCCGGCTCACCGCCAAGCACGAGGCGTACCGGGAGCACCCCTGGTCGCCCGATGACGCGCCGCGCGCGTTCATCGAAGGGCAGCTGCGGGCCATCGTCGGCGTGGAGCTGGTGATCAGCCGGATCGAGGCCAAGGCCAAGCTCAGTCAGAACCGGCCGGTCGCCGACGTCGAAGGCGTCATCGCCGGCCTGCGCGAGCGTGGCGACGCGGCGAGCGCCGACGCCGTCGAGGAAGCCAACGCCGCCCGGCGCTAGCGGAGTGGGCTAATGAACAGCGGTCCTGCGGGCTAGCTCGGCTTCGCCCGCGGCGCGCATCGCCTTCAGGGGGGCGGGCTTGCCGGTCATGAGCTCGACCTGGCCGGCCGCCTGGTGCAGCAGCAGCGCGAAGCCGCTCGCGACCACCGCGCCCGCCGCGGACGCGGCCTGCGCGAGCGCGGTGGGCCACGGGGCGTACACCACGTCGAGGACGGCCGCGGGCGCGCGGCCGGTCTCCCTGATCCGCTCGGCGTAGCCGTCGGCCGCGCCGGCCGGGGCGGTCGAGATCAGCAGCCCGGTGACGTCGGGCAGCGCGGTGAGCGGGAGCAGGCGAACTGGGACGCCCAGCCGGCCGGCGGCCGCCAGCAGGTCCGTGGCCCGTGCCGGGTCCCTGACCACGACGTCCGCGGCGGTCGCGCCGAGGTCGGCGAGCGCGGCGAGCGCCGAGCAGGCCGTCGCGCCAGCGCCGAGGATCGTGACGCTGTCCGGCGCCGCGGCGCCTGCCTCGGTCAGCGCGCCGACGATGCCCGGCACGTCGGTGTTATAGCCGGACCTGCCGTCCGGCCCGAAAATCACCGTGTTCGCCCCGCCGGTGGCCGCAGCCAGCGGGTCGACGTGGTCGAGCAGCGGCAGCACGGTGCGCTTCAGCGGCATCGTCAGGGACAGGCCCGCCCAGTCCGGGCCGCGGGAGGTGACGAAGTCCGCGAGGGCGGCCTCGTCGCACTCGACTACCTCGTACGTCCAGTCGTCCAGGCCCAGCTCGGCGTGGGCCGCGCGGTGCAGCGCGGGCGACAGCGAGTGGGCGATGGGCGACCCGAGAACGGCGGCTTTCATCCCCAGGTCACTGGCCTTGCAGCGGGCTCGTGGAGAACTGCGACTGTCCGCCGGGTTTGGTCAGGAAGTACAGCCAGTTGCCTGACGCCGGATGCAGGACGGCCCGGATCGCCGCGTCGCCCGGGTTGCAGATCGGGCCTACCGGCAGGCCTGGGTTGAGGTACGTGTTGTACGGCCCCGGTGTCTTCGTCTCCGCGATCGTGGCGCTGACCGCGTACTTGCCGAGCCCGTACAGCACCGTGCTGTCGAACTGCAGGTGCATGCCGATCTTGAGCCGGTTGCTGATCACCCGGGCGATCTTGGGGTAGTCGGAGACGGAGCCGCCTTCGGCCTGCGCGAGGCTGGCCTCGATGATCACCTGCTGGGCCGAGAGGTGCACCGCATTCGCGGCGGAGCTGAGGTTCAGCGCCTGCGCCTCGACGTTGTACCGCGCGACCATCGCCTTGAGGATCTGCGTCGCGGTTTCGTTGGGCTCGATCGTGTAGGTGGCGGGGAACAGGTAGCCCTCCACCTTGCCGTGGGCGTAAGACGGCAGGCCGAGCTGGGCCGGGTTGTTGATGACCGCCTGGAACTGGGACGCCGGGATGGACGTCGCCTTGGCGAGGATCAAGACGATCTGCGAGGCCCGTTTGCCCTCGACGATCGTCACGGTGAGCTGCACCCGGTTCTTCGGGTTGAGCAGCGCGGCCCACGCCAGGCTGGCCTGCATATGGCTGTGCAGCTTGTAGAAGCCCGCCTCGAGGCCGGGAGCGGCACCAGTGGTCGTGCCCGTGGTCGAGGTGGTTTGCTCGGCGGCCAGCTCGAACGCGCGGGCGCTCGCCACCACGCCGAGCGACTGCAGCTTGGGCCCGAGGCTGAACGCGGTGTCCCCGCTGTTCACCTGGACGGTCACCGAGCCGGTGCCGGGACCTGAGTAGTCCGCCGGGTGGTACTTGTTCTCGTAGATGTGGTAGATGTACACGCCGCCGATCAGCAGCGGGGTGAGGATCACCAGCAGCGCGATCCACGGGGCCAGGCGGCGCATGGTGCTGCGGCGCGGCCGGTCGTCGTCGTCATCGTCCCAGTCGCCGCCGCCACCGCCGCGTCCGCCGTCGCGGCCGCGCCGGCCGCGACGGGAAGGACGGTCCTCCTCGTCGTCGTACCCCGGGTAGCCGCCGGCGTCGCCCTGGCCGAAGCCGGGCAGCAAACCCGGGTCGCGGCCGGGGTCGCCGCCCCAGCCCTGCTGGCCGCCCGGGGCGTCCTGACCGTACCGGGCGGACTCGCCGCGCCCGGGGTAGCCGCCGCCCGGATACGCGTCACCTGGGTCGTACCCGCGCTGCGACGCGCGCGGGTCGGCGCCGTAGCCCTGCTGGGCGCCCGGCCAGCCCTGCTGCGGATCGGCGCCGCGCTGCGGAGGCCGCCCGCCGTGCGGATACCGCCCGGCGCCGCGGGGCTGACGCTGCCCCCGCGGGTCCGGCTGCTCGTATCCCGACGGGCCGTAGCCCTGGTCACGCCCTTGCGGCGAGCCGTAGCCCTGGCCGGGTGACTGCGGCTGGCCGTAGCCCCGCGGGTCGTAGTCCGGCTGCTCGTATCCCGATGGGCCGTAGCCCTGTCCCTGGCCGCGACCTGGGCCGCCACCCTGGCCCTGGTAGCCGCCGGGGCCGGCGCCGGGCTGCTGCGGCCCGGCCGGGCCGCCAGGCCCGCGCCGCCGACCCCGGTACGCCGGGTCGTCGTAGGCCGGGTCGTAGTCCTGGCCCTCGTAGCCCTGCTGCTCGTAGCCCTGCTGCTCGTAACCCTGCTGCTCGTAACCCTGCTGCTCGTAACCCTGCTGCTCGTAACCCTGCTGGTCGTAGTCCTGGCCGTCGTCGCTACCGCGACGGCCGCTGCCGTAGCCGCCGCTCACTGCGCGGTCCCGGCCCGACCGGGCGCCGGGGACACTAGTTCGCCGGGGACCCGGCCGGTGCGCCGTTCTGATTCCAGCGCCGCCTCGAGCAACACGGCGGCCGCGGCCGAGTCGACGGCCTGCCGCCGCGCGCGTGAGTCGTGGCCGCCCGCGCGCAGCGCGTCGTGCGCCGTAGCGGTGGTGAACCGCTCATCGACGAGACGCACCGGCAGCGGCGCGACGCGGGCCGCGAGGTCCGCGGCGAACTGCTTCGCGCCGGCCGCGGCAGGCCCTTCGCGGCCGGACAGTGACCTGGGAAGGCCCACCAAGATCTCCATTGCTTCTTCGGCCGCCGCCAGCTCGGCGAGCGCGTCCAGGGCGCGCTTGCCTTGCCGCACGACGGTCAGCGGGGTAGCGAGCACGCCGCCGGGATCGCTGCGTGCCACGCCAATACGGACGGAACCAGGATCAACGGCCAGGCGTACCCCTGACCTCACTGGATTTGCCGGCCGCGAGAGCATGGCATCACGTTACCTGGCGGTTATCCCGCTGTCCCGCAATGCGACACGAACGGCCTCGAACGCAGCATATATCGACGCGGCCCCGGCCTCCCCGGTGCCCGGCGCGCCGCCGCCCTGCGCGATGTCCGGCTTGCCGCCGCCGCCACCGCCGAGCGCCCTCGCAGCGCCGCCGACCAGGGCGCCTGCCGCCAGTCCCGCCGACCGGCCCGCGTCGTTGACCGCGATCACCACGACCGGCCGGTCGACAGGCACGCCAGTGATCATCACCACAGCGGGCCGGCCGGCCGGGATCCGGCCGCGCACGTCCAGCGCGAGCCTGCGGATCGCGTCGGCGTCGGTGCCGTCAGGCACCTGGTGCGCTACGAACGCGACACCGCCGGCGTCCTCCGCCGCCGCCGCTATCTCGCCCGCGGACTCCAGCAGCGCCGCCGAGCGCAGCTTGGTCAGCTCGCGCTCCGCCTCACGAAGCCGGGACACCACGCCGGAGATGCGCTCGGGCAGTTCCTCCGGTCGCGCCTTCAGCTGCTCGCTGAGCTGGCTGACCAGCACGCTCTCGCGGGCCAGGAAGCGGAACGCGTCGATGCCGACCAGCGCCTCGACCCGGCGCACGCCGGAGCCGATCGACGACTCGCCGAGCAGCTTCACCAGGCCAAGCTGCCCCGAGCGGGCCACGTGGGTGCCGCCGCACAGCTCGCGCGAGTACTCGCCGACCTCGACGATGCGGACCTCGTTGCCGTACTTCTCGCCGAACAGCGCGAGCGCGCCCATCGAGCGCGCCTCGTCGAGCGAGGTGTGGAACGCGCGCACGGTCAGGTCGTTGATGAGGACCCTGTTGACCTCGTCCTCCACCTCGCGCAGCACCGACACCGGGACCGCGCCGGTCGCGGTGAAGTCGAACCGCAGCCGGCCAGGCGCGTTCTCCGAGCCGGCCTGCGCCGCCGACTCGCCGAGCGCGCCCCGCAGCGCGCGGTGCACCAGGTGGGTCGCGGTGTGCGAGCGGGACGTCGCGCGGCGCCGTTCGATCTCGATCTCCGCGTGCGCCGGCGAGCCCACGGTCACCTCACCGAAGCGGACCACCCCGCGGTGCACGATCAGGCCGGGCAGCGGCGCCTGCACGTCGGTCACTTCGATCTCGGCCGGCCCGCTCGGGCCGTCGGTCCTGATCACGCCCTGGTCGGCGAGCTGACCGCCGCCCTCGGCGTAGAACGGGGTGCGGTCGAGCACCACCGAGACGCCGTCGCCCTGCACCGCGGCCCGCACCGGCACCCCGGCGGACAGCAGCCCGACCACGGCCGCCTCGCCCGCGGTCAGGTCGTAGCCGGTGAACGTGACCTTGCCCGCCTGCTCGAGCAGCGACGCGTACACGGAGATGTCGGCGTTGCCGGTCTTCTTCTCCGTCGCGTCCTTCTTGGCGCGCGCCCGCTGCTCGTCCATCAGCCGGCGGAACCCGTCCTCGTCCACGGACAGGCCCTGCTCCGCCGCCATCTCCAGGGTCAGGTCGATCGGGAAGCCGTAGGTGTCGTGCAGCTGGAACGCCTGCTCGCCGGACAGCTCGGACGACTTCTTGCGGCGCGTCTCCTCCACCGCCACGTCGAAGATCGCGGTGCCGGTGCGCAGCGTGCTCGCGAACGCCGCCTCCTCCGCGTCGACGACCGCGTGGATGTGCCCGGCGTCCGCGCGCAGCTCGGGGAACTGCTCGCCCATCGCGTCGATGGCGACCGAGGTCAGCTCGTGCATGAAGCCGGTGCCCGAGGGCGCGCCGCCGCCGCGCTGGCTGCCCGCGAGCAGCCGCAGGTTGCGGATGGAGCGGCGCAGCAGCCGCCGCAGCACGTAGCCGCCGCCCTCGTTGTTCGGCAGCACGCCGTCCTCGATGAGCATCACCGAGCTGCGCACGTGGTCCGCGACCACGCGCAGCGCGACGTCGCTGCGGTGGTCAGAGCCGTAGTCCTGCTCGGTGAGCTCCGCCGCCTTGTCCAGGATCTTGTACGTGGTGTCGATCTCGTAGATGTTGTCCACGCCCTGCAGCAGCGCGGCCATCCGCTCCAGGCCCATGCCGGTGTCGACGTTCTTGAACGGCAGCGGGCCCTCGACGTCGAAGTCGTCCTTCCGGCGCACCGCGCTCAGCTGGTCCTGCATGAAGACCAGGTTCCAGACCTCGAGGTAGCGGTCTTCGTCGGCCTCCGGGCCGCCCTCGCGGCCGTACTCGGGACCGCGGTCGTAGTAGATCTCCGAGCACGGCCCGCCGGGTCCCGGCACGCCCATGTGCCAGTAGTTGTCACTCAGGCCGCGGCGCTGGATGCGGCTTTCCGGCAGCCCGATCTCGTCCCGCCAGATCGCGTACGCCTCGTCGTCGCCGTGCAGCACGGTCGCCCACAGCTTGTCCTCGGGGAAGCCGAAGCCGCCGT
>Ga0335075_10011354_pt1 | contig 13469 bp, 12 predicted proteins | sample Lox_Sample_24_FD_206723 | JGI IMG/M metagenome (GOLD analysis project Ga0335075, IMG submission 206723) | Soil microbial communities from Loxahatchee National Wildlife Refuge, Florida, United States - Lox_Sample_2.4 | ecosystem: Environmental > Terrestrial > Soil > Wetlands | place: USA...
CGGTCGAGATGCTGCAGCTGAAGGCGGGAGGAACGGGCGAGGCGGTGCTGCTCGGGCAAGACATCTCGGCGGGTATGCATCTGCAGCACGTGGTCCCGGGAGGAACGTGGCAAGGCGCGCGGCTGGCTCCCGGCGGAAAACTCGCGCTGATGGGGACCACAATGGCCCCAGGCTTCGATCTGCAGGACTACGAGACGGGCAATCGCGCCGAATTGGTGGCGCAGTATTCACAATATTCGGCGCTGATCACCTGGCTCACGCGATAGGCTTTCTGCGACCGGCGTGACTGATTTGATTGGGTGGTAGCATCAGAGCCGGAGGTTCCGGCATGCGATTCGCGTTCCTTGGTCTGGCAATCCTGTTCATCTTCATCTGGGTCTTGGCGTTCATCGCGTTTCACGTCGCCGGATTTTTCATCCACGTCTTTCTGATCCTCGCGCTGATATTTTTTGTCGTGCATCTCCTGCGGCCGCGCCGCGCGCCGTGATCATTGTCACACGCATGGCTCGACCTGAGCGCGAACCTGTCTCCGTGTGGCTACGGGTTCGATTTCGGTGTAGGCGCGGTCGCTCCAAACATCGATCCGGGCCCATTCGGAGGAAGGAGTTTACGCAGGCCGTTCAGGCGCGCATCCACCCGGTCGGCGTCAGCCGTTTTTCCTAAGTGCCGCAGCGCGTGGCTTTCGTATTCCAACGCCTGAATCAAATTCGGACTGTCGGACCCGAATTGCTTTTCCATGATGCCTACGATTTCCTGGTCGCAAGGCAAAGCCTTCTGCCAGTTCCCCCGTTCCCGTTCTTCGATGGGCAGCTAAGCCTGGTCGACCACCTGTTCCTTGCCCGCCTCTTTGCGGTTGATCGCATACAGGGCGAGCTCGAGCCGGTTCGATGTCCCGAGCTTGTTGAAGATGCGGAACAGATAATTGCGGACTGTGTGCTCGCTGAGGTTCAGCTCGCGCGAAATATCGCGGTTCGTGCGGCCCTGCGCCACCAGTTCAACGAGGCTTTGCTCCCGCCGGGTAAGCAGGGCGGTGCCTTGCGCGTCCACCACGGGCGCCGGTTCTTTTTTGGCGATCGATTCGACCAGGTATTGCAGTTGTTCGTTATTGGCCCAGATCTGGCCGCCGTGCACTTTTTGAATTCCCTTGCAGAGATCGCTAAACGATTCGTCGCGCGAGAAAACTCCGAGCGCGCCGGAACGAAATGCGCCGACAACCTGGTCGCGGTCCGGGGAATCGATCAACAGCACGATGCGGGCGGCCTCGTGCGCCGCATGAAGTTCGCGAGTGACCTGGATGCCTGACGAAGGGCCGTCTTTCAGATTCGCGCTGATGACGCAGACGTCCGGTTTCGTGACCGCGTAGGCCTTCAAGAGTTGCGCGGCGTCCACGGCGGACGCCACGACGGAGAGGCGAGGATGGCGCCGCAGGGCTGCCGACATCAACTCGCAACTCATGCGGCAAGTTTCACCGAGTAGAAGTTCGATAGGAGCTTCTGCTCTTCTAGCTCTTCGCATGGAACCCACCTTCGAGAACTGCTGGGAACTGCAGACCGGGCTGATGGATAACCTGAGGACCGGGGCTCAGTAAAGTTTAGGCGTTCCGTGTATGACCGGCAATGGAAAAAACGGATCGGTCCGATCAACGTAGTGAAGCTGTTTTACCGAGGCGCATGACACTCCTGAAATGGCGAAAGATGAGCAAAGATTCTCCGCATTCTCGACGTCACCTCCCACAAAATTATGAACACTGCTGCTCATTATAAGTTGCTTCGCTAGCATGGATATCAGGTGTAGACCTGAGATCATCGGGCCGCCCTACTTAGTCCGCAGAAACACATGTTCCTAAGTATGAGAAACATGTGTCGCCTCGCTTAGCGGCCGTAGTCGTGGAACAAGCTTCCACACCCCCGAGCGCCGCTCCGCCTGAACTGTTGTTCACCCTACGCAGCGGGGAACGAAATGCTCCACAAAAAGGAACAATCCGCTTCTTGCGGGGTCCGAGGCCCGCTTTTAGGATTACCGGGCGGGAAGATTTTATTGCTTGGGGCTGGAGTTGAAACATGGGGTCGAACGAAATACAAACGGGCACAACGTCTTTTAGCTGTTCCGGCGTCGACGCGACGGCGGAAATTCGCCACGAAATACGCTATCCGTTGCGCGCGCGCGCGGAATTGGTGTGGATGGGCCGCGACGGAGTGGAGCACGAGGGAAGCGGTTACACGCGCGACATAAGCGAGCATGGGGCGTACGTCCTCGCTAAGGCATGCCCGCCGATGCGGGCGATGATCCGAATGGTCATCCGTTTTCCGCATCGCGAAGACCCTGCGCGTTCTCGCCGCATAGAAATGGACGGGCGAGTTGTGCGCGTCGAGTTGATGCTCACGAACAAGTCCGGATGGGGATTCGCCGTCGCGTCGACGAATTCGGTACTCCAAGAAGTTGACGAATAGTCCGGAGCCGCCGAGCGGTCGGCGCCCCCGGTGGATGAAAATGGCCCCTGAGACGTTTCAGGGCATGGTTAGCAAGGCTCACAGAGCAGGGTGAAAGAGGCCTGTGAGTCACAGGGCGAAGCTTTACGGTGAATGACCCGGTACCGAATTCAGGCTTAGAGGGGAATGTTTGCGGGGGTTGGTGCGCCATCCACACCCGGCACCAGCATGAGAGGAAGGTCGCCGCGACTCTCTGCAGGCACGGCTTTCAGATCCTCTTACCAATGTACGACACCGTACGCCGCTGGAGCGACCGAAAAAAACAAATTACATTGCCCCTTTTCCCGGGATACGTCTTCTTCGTGGACGAGGCGGCGAGGCGGCTCCAAGTTCTGTGCACTCCCGGAGTTCATTCGATTCTCAGCGCTGGAGGGGCGCCGGCCGTTATTCCCGACGAGGAGATCGCCGCGATCCGGCGGGCTGTGGAAAGCCCGCTGCGAGTCACGCCTCATCCTTTCTTGAAGAATGGAGATGTCGTGCGAATCGCGCGCGGTCCATTGACTGGCCTCGAAGGAATCGTATCGCGCGAAAAAGGTATTTTCCGCGTAGTGCTGTCCGTCGAGATATTGGGCCGGTCGGCGGCTGTGGAGATCGATGCTTCCGACGCGGAGCGCGTGACGGCGCTTGACCCAACGTTTTCTCCACCTGCGGAACAGACGTTCCATCATGCGACCCTCCCCTTATAGCCGACGATTTTCCCTGAAGCTGGCGACGAGCGTGGCCTTTTTCTCTCGTTTGCGAGCTCGATTCCGAGCACACCATGTTTCTTGAATATTACGGATTGCGAGAACAGCCATTCGGGGTGACGCCTGACCCGCGCTTCCTCTATTTCGGGCCGGCGCACCGGGAAGCGCTCGCTTCACTGCTCTATGCGATCGAAACCAAGCGCGGCTTTTCGGCAATGGTTGCCGAACCGGGCATGGGCAAGACTTCCCTGCTCTTCCGCCTGCTGGAATCGCTGCGAAGCACGGCGCGGACTGCATTTTTATTTCAGACGGACGGAGATTCGAAGGAGCTTTTGCGCGGACTGCTCAACGATCTCGGGATCAAGACCAGAGGCAAGGGCGTGGCGGCGATGCATGCCGACCTCAACAAGACACTACTGGAAGAACTACAAGCGGGAAGGAAAACGGTGCTTGTAATCGACGAAGCGCAAAATCTGGATGAACCCGCGCTTGAGTCGATCCGGCTGCTTTCGAACTTCGAGACCGCTACCGAAAAACTGATGCATATCGTGCTCGCCGGTCAGCCCAAGCTCGCCGAGATGCTGGCGCGCTCCGATCTAGTGCAACTTAAGCAGCGAGTCTCGACCATTATTCAACTCCGACCTTTCCAACCGGAGGAAGTCGCTGCCTACGTCAAACATCGGCTGCACGCCGCGGGGCACGAAGGTCAGCCGATCTTCTCGAGCGAGGCGCTGCAAACCATAGCTCGCGCGAGCCGAGGCATTCCGAGAGACATCAACAGCCTTTGCTTCCAGGCGCTTTCGATCGGTTTTGCGGTGCAGCGGAAGACCATCGGCGCGGATATTCTGCGCGAGGTGGTTTCAGATCTTGAGGGCTCGCCAATCACGGAGCCGCCACGTTCACCGCAGGCTGCGTCCGCTGCCGCTCTCGATTCGTTGGCCTCAGTGGCGGCAAATTTTCCATCGGAGGCCGCGTCGCCGTCACCGAAATCGCATGCCACCCGCCCTTTGGACCGAGGGATCGCCCCGCCACCGGCGCCATCCCTCCAGAGTTCCGCCGCCCCGGTCTTTTGGAACTACGATCCTCCGATTGAAGAGCCGGCCCCACATAGAGGACGGAAAGGAATTCTGGCGCTCGCATGCGTGGTTGCGTTGTTGGGAGCGATTGTCGTTTTCAGCGACCCGAGCTTGGGCCTGACTGCGACTGCGCCCGGACAAATTTCCAGTCACATCGTTGATGCAGTGCTGAGGTCGGGCGACCCCAACTCGGATTTTCTGCCTGCAACACCGAGTGTGATGAAGCCGCCGACTCCACCCCCAATCGAAACGACGCCCGACTCGGCAACAGCCGAGGCGGCTAGCCAGGAAGCACAGAACGTCGGTGATGCCACCGGGGGCGCGGGTGATGGAAGCGCTTCGGCGGTCCCGCAACAAACGCAGGCACAGTCCGAGCAGGCTCCCGGAGGGACGCAGCAACGAACGGGCCAGGGACGAGAACAGGCAAATAATCTTCCGCAGGCCCCGCCTTCTGCCTTGCCCGAATTGCCCGAGAAAACGGAGCGCGTGATCGCCCCACGGCCTACCCAAGACACGCATGCAGTCGAAGGCGCATACCAATATCGAGGTCCTTCGACGGTACAAGTGGAGCATCGAGAGAATCTTTTCGAATTCTCGCTCGAGACTTTCGGTAGATCGAACTGGGGGATCGTGGAGAAAATCTGCGAGTTGAATCCAACCATCAGCGGTCCTTACGCAATGCTTTCAGCGGGCGAATGGGTAAGGTTGCCAACTGAAATTCCCGCGGACCCGCCCGAAATGCATAGCGTCTCGAGCCAAGACGAACCGTGATAAGAACAAGCGTATTTTTTTCGCGCAGAAATACAGGAGGAGCGTCAATGAATCGCGTCAAAGTCTTGGGGCGTGTCTTGGGACTCGGATTGGGCCTGGCACTTCTTCTAGCCACTCCCTCCGGTCTCCGTGCCCAGAATCAGCCGAACTCTTCTGCAGCGGCGCCAACCGCACCGACGGGTCCGGCTCCTTCGACGCCACCGCCGGCGACGGTGACCCACGCTTCCGCGACCGATCAGAGCCAAATCCAGACGGACATGCCGCGCCGAAATCCGCGGTACAAGATTCAGAGAGACGACGTCATCTCGATCACGTTCCCGCTGTCTCCGGAATTCGACCAGGCATCGGTGACGGTGCAGCCCGACGGATACATTAACGTCCAGGAAGTGGGCAGCATCTATGTGCAGGATCTGACAGTCCCGGAACTCGTCGACGCGCTGAAAAAAGCCTATTCAAGCATTCTTCACGATCCGATCATCAACGTCGATCTTATCGATTTTCAAAGGCCCTATTTCCTGGTCTCGGGACAAGTAGGCAAGCCGGGACAATACGATCTGCGTCACGACACGACCGTTGCGGAGGCCATTGCAACGGCCGGCGGACTTGCGCCTACGGCGAAAACGCAGGTCTTCGTGTTCCACCGCGTTTCAGCCGATTGGACGCAAGTGAAGAAGCTCAACCTGAAGGATATTTTGAACGGGAAGAACGTCAACGAAGACGCTTACCTCTCTCCGGGCGACATGATCTACGTGCCGGAAAAATTCATCACGAAATTCCGGAAATACGTTCCGTACGGACTCGGAGCGGACGCGGGCGCGGCGTTCTACTAGAACGCGGTGGGGACGAATTCCGAACTCGAGAAGAGGCAGAGGAGACATGAGTCCATCGAAGACAAAAAATGTACTAGACGAGGGCCTCCCCGAACTCAGCCTGCGGGACATCCTGCTGCCCATATTCCGTCACAAGCGGCTAGTGATCGGAGTTTTCTGCGGCGTCATGCTCCTCTCGGCACTCGTCGCGTGGGGCTGGGCTGCGCGGTATTACGTGTCGTCCATGCAAATAGTGGTGGACCAGAGTCGCTCGGACCCGGCGGTGACACCTGGAGAGAACGCCGCAGTACAAACCAACCGGCCCGTGACCGCGGACCAAATCGCCTCCGAGATGGTCTTACTGCAAGGCCCTGACATGATGCGCAAGGTGGCGGCGACATGTGGCTTGGCGGAAAAGAAACACTGGTCGCTTTCGAATCTGTTCCTTCCCGAGGATCCGGTGCAGAGGCGAGCGGCCGAAACGGAAGCGGCGGCCGCCGCGCTGGGAAAATCCATCAGCGTGGACGAGGACAAGAGTTCCGACGTGATCGACGTGAAATACGGAAGCCTCGGCAATCCGGAGACACCGGCGTGCGTGCTGCAGAATTTGAGCCAGCTCTACTTGCAGAAGCACCTGGAATTGAAGCGTCCTGCCGGGTCGACGGAATTTTTTGCCAATGAAACGGAGAAATACAAAGAACAGCTGGCAAACGACGAGGAGCAGTTGACTGCCCTGGGCCGTACCGCCGGTGTGGCCGCGCCTGACGTGCTGCGGACGAACATGGCGCAACAGGTCGCCAACTCCGAAGGTGCGCTCTACGACGCGCGGCAGGCCATCGTCGCCGATCAGCGGCGAATTAGCGACGAGCAAACGCAGATGGCCAAGATGTCTCCGCGCACGATAACGCAGCAGAGCACGAACGCCGCCGACACCCTGATGCAAACGCTGCAGTCCACCCTCCTAGCCGACCAGGTGAAGCGGACCGAACTGCTGACCAAGTTCCAACCCACTTATCCGCTCGTTGTCGAAGTAAATCAGGAAATCAAGGAGACCCAGGCGGCGATCGCGAAAGCCCAGGACATGAAGTACGTCAACGAGACCACAGACCGCGATCCGACCTACGAATTCCTGCAAGAGGATCTGGCGAAGACCCAAGCCGACCTTGCTTCGCAGCGCGGCACGGCGAACGCTCTCGTGAACAGCATCAACAGCATGAAAATGCAGATGGTGGACCTGAATGGGAAAGCGGTGCAGCAAGATGCATTGGAGCGCACGGAAAAAGCAGACGCGGCGAATTACCTGCTATATCTGAACAAGCGCGAGGAAGAGCGGTCGTCCGACGTTCTCGACAAGATGCGGATCGCGGATGTGGCAATCGCCGTCCCGCCGATCGTGCCCTTGATACCCGCACATAGCCCTGTGCTCGTGATGATGATCGGTTTCGTCCTAGCGACCATGATGAGCATCGGCGCCGGGGTTATGGCTGAATATCTCGATCCATCATTCCGGACGCCGGCGGAAGTCGCCGAGTCGCTCGGTATGCCCGTGCTGGCCTCCGTTCCACGGCAAGTTGCCTAAAACAAATCGCGATCTCGATGATGAACTCAATCTCTGACACGACTCCGAACTTACACGCAACAGCGGACTAGGGCCTGAGCCTGCAGAGGGACACCATGAGCAAAAATTTCGAATTGATGTTACGAGCGGGCAAGTCCTGGGAAGTCGCACCCGCCGTCGAAATCGAAAAGCCGGCAAGGCCGGAACGAGTCGAAGGCCCAAAACCGGTCGAAAGAGTTCAGCCGGTCCAGCACATCGTCCCGATCCGCAAAAAGCATTGGGATGGGCGCCGGCGGCGGGGGCGCCTCGATATCGACCAACTGGCCCGGGAAGAGTCCTTCCATCTGATACAGCGCATATTCTTCTTACAGACGCAGACGCCTCCGCGGGTGGTGGTATTCGCGGGAATCGATCATGGAAACGGATGCAGCAGAATCTGTTCGCAGGCTGCGGAGGCGCTCGAAGGTAACAGCCGAGGAACCGTTTGCCTGGTAGACGCGAATTTCCGCACGCCGTCCCTCTCGCGAGTTTTCAACACCACGAACCATCACGGATTTTCGGATTCGCTGGCCGGCGAAGGTCCCATCCGGTCCTTTGCTAAACCACTCCATACGGACAGTCTGTGGCTGCTATCGTCCGGATCGCTTGCTGGAGGAGATTCGCATGGCTTGCTGAACTCGGTCCGCCTGAAGGCGCGCTTCGAGGAATTGCGGAATGAGTTCGATTATGTATTGGTGGACGCGCCGCCGTTGACGCACTACTCGGACGCGATTGCGCTCGCGCGCGTGGCGGACGGTTTTGTGCTGGTGCTCGAAGCAAATTCGACTCGACGCGAAGCGGCCGTCAGAATTTCGGAGAATTTGCGGGCCGCTCAGATCCGCGTTCTCGGAGCGGTCCTGAACAAGCGCGAATTTCCGATCCCGGATGCGCTGTACCGCAAGCTGTAGAACCGCTCTCTTTCGAGCGGCCTGAGAATCCTCTCCCAGTTCTCAAAAGTCATCTCCAATCCCGGCTCACCGGCCCGCCGTGGATTCCGTAGAGACTCTCGCCGCTTGGCAAGAGTCGCAATCAGGAGCGAGGGCCCACGTGAACGAAGTCCGACGCCGTTTCCTTCTTAGAGCACTTAAAATATTCGATCTCGTCCTACTGGTGGTTTGTTTTGCGTCCGCGACCATCCTGGTCGCGTACGCAAACCAGCGCGTTTCTCCGGCTGAGTTCCTTTCCATTCGCGTAAAGCTGTCAAATTGCTTCATCTTCGCGGCTTTTCTTGCGGTCTGGTATGGGTGTTTCTATTGGTGCGGCCTGTACCGGTCGAGAAGGCTTTCGACGCAGAAGGCGGACATCCTTGATGCAGCGAAAGCGGTCGCCTTGTCGACCGCATGCCTCGCGTTCGGGGCGACGCTCTTTCACTTCGTGATGGTGACGCCGAGGTTTCTCGTCTTCTTTTGGGCGCTCGGCACGGTTTTGGTCGCAGGGTCGCGGATTCTTTTGCGGGAGTCGTTGTATCGCGCACGGAGACACGGCCGCAATCTGCGCTATTTGCTGATTATCGGGACGAATCCGCGCGCCATTCGATTCGCGCGAAGGATTGTGTCGGCTCCGGAACGCGGATACCGATTGTTGGGCTTCGTCGACGACGATTGGCGCGGTACGGAGCATTTCAGGAAAAGCGGGTTCTCTGTGGTATGCGGTCGGGCCGGCCTGCCGGAATTCCTGCGACGCAACGTCGTCGACGAAGTGGCGCTCTATTGGCCGCTCCGTTCGTTTTACGAACGCGCCTCGCAGGTAGCCGCCCTGTGCGAGCAGCACGGAATCGTGATCCGATTCGACGGCGACGTTTTCAGTTTGAAGACCGCGCATTCTCGCGCGGAGGAGGACGACGGCGGCTCTTATGTCGCCGCATATACCGGGGTTCAGGAATGGAGGCCGCTGGCGATCAAGCGCGTGCTGGATGTGGTCATCTCCGCGCTCGCGCTCGCGGCGCTCGCTCCATTGTTTGGCGTCGTGGCCCTTCTGATTCATTTCACCTCGGAGGGACGGATCTTTTATTTCCAAGAACGAGTGGGGCTGAACAAGCGTAGATTCCTGATCTGCAAATTCCGGACCATGATTCCGCACGCTGACAAAATGTTGAGCCAGCTCGAGACGCTCAACGAGGCCTCGGGCCCCGTGTTCAAGATCAAGGATGATCCCCGAATTACGCCGGTGGGAAAATTCCTGCGCCGGACCAGCATCGATGAATTGCCGCAACTTTGGAACGTGCTGAAAGGCGATATGAGTCTCGTGGGGCCGCGGCCGCTGCCCGTGCGCGACTACGAGGGCTTCGACAAGGATTGGCAACGGCGGCGATTCAGCGTGCGGCCGGGAATCACATGCCTCTGGCAAATCAATGGACGCAGCACGATTCCCTTCGAGCAGTGGATGGAGCTGGACCTGCAGTACATGGACGAATGGTCGCTGTGGCTCGATCTGAAAATCTTGGTGCGGACGATCCCCGCCGTTTTGCGCGGTTCGGGGGCCGCGTGATTTTCTATCTGGCTTTCACGCCCGCTGTATCACGATGAAATCATTCCCACCCATGATCGAACGCTTGCGTAAAAGCGCCCTGGCACGCAATACGATCTGGATGATTGGCGGACAGGGGTTGCGGCTCGTCATTCAGGCGCTCTATTTCATCGAGATCGCGCGCTCGTTGGGCGCATCGAATTACGGAGCTTTTATCGGCGTCGTCGCGCTCGTGGGAATCGCGTATCCCTTTGGCGCGTTGGGCAGCGGCAATCTGCTCGTGAAAAACGTGGCGCGCGACCCGAGCCTCTTCGGGGCTTACTGGGGCAGAGCTCTTGCGGTTACGGCCGGCTGCAGCTCCGTGCTCCTTGTCTTGGTACTTTGCGCCTCACATTTCGCTCTACCGGCGTCGATCCCGCTGCTGCTCGTTTTGCTCGTTGCCTGCGCGGATCTCGTGGGGCTGAACGTCATCACGGTGAGCGGGCAGGCGTTTCAGGCTTTCGAGCGTCTCAATTGGACTGCAACGATCAATGCGCTGATCAGCGCGGGGCGGCTTGCAGGCGCTCTAATTCTGATTGCGATTCATCCTCGTCCATCAGCGCTCGAATGGGGATATGTATACTTCAGCGCCACAACTGCGGTCGCGATTGTAGCGTCGATGCTGGTGTGGACGAAGCTGGGCGCGCCGCGCTTCCGGTGGCCCCATTCGGCGGCCGAAATGCGCGAGGGCTTCTACTTTTCGTCGAGCCTGAGCGCGCAGACGATTTATAACGACATCGACAAGACAATGCTCGCGCGGCTCGCGACGCTGGACGCGACCGGTATATACGGCGCCGCTTACCGGTTGATCGATGTGTCGTTCGCCCCTATTTCCGCGCTTGTCTATTCCGCATATCCCAATTTTTTTCGCGCTGGCGCCAAGGGGATTACTGCGAGCTTTCGTTACGCCAAACCGCTCTTGCTGCGGGCGTTCGGATATTCGAGTTGCGCGTGCCTGGCGATATTGCTGGGTGCGGGGATCGTGCCGCACATTCTGGGCCCGGAATACGCGCGCACCACGGAGGCGCTTCGCTGGCTCGCACCTCTGCCCATACTAAGAGGACTCCACTATTTTCTTTCCGACTCGTTGACCGGAGCAGGCCACCAGGGGCTTCGAACAGCAATCCAGGCCGGCGTGGCGGCATTTAATGTGCTGATCAATCTCTGGATTATTCCGCTTTATTCATGGCGCGGGGCGGCATGGTCGAGCATTGCGTCGGATGCGCTGCTCGTTTGCGGCACAGCCGTGGCGGTTTTTATTCTTTCGCGACGCGCGAAGGCTGTCGTCGCGGAGGCCGTCGCGACCGCCGAATACAGCTGACAATCGCTTTCCAATGACACTGAGCCGAAAATTCATCGAGGGATTGATTCTAGGCGGCGGGGCGTTCCTGCTTTCCGGCGGGCTGCAGGTCGTGTTTGCCAGCGGACGCGACGTGGCAGCCGACGGCGACAAGCGCTTCGAGGCAATACTCGCAGTCCTCTACTTTGCGGTGTTCCTGATCGGGCTAATCCATTTCAGGCGGTCGTGCTGGGCGGCCCTGCATACCCCTGCACTGATCGGATTGCTGATACTGGCGTGCACTTCGGCGGCCTGGGCGACGTTTCCCGGAGTCGTGCTGCGGCGGACAATCGGCGTCGCAGGCACGACCCTCTTTGGCATCGTGATGGGCGCGGGACTAAATGCTTCCGAACAACTGCGGTTGCTCCGATGGGTTTTTCGAATCGCGGCAGCGCTGAGCCTGGCCATGGTGATTCTTTCGCCGCGCCACGGAATCTCCACCAGCTTGGAAGGTGGCGGATGGCGCGGCATTTTCAACCACAAAAACGGCTTGGGCGGAGCGATGGCGCTGGCACTCCTGATTGAATGGCTTGTTCCGACGCGCGCTCTGCTGTCACGGATATCGAAGGCGGTTTTCCTGTGCCTCTACTGCGTGCTGCTCGTGTTCTCGGATTCAATCACCGCGTTAATTGCCGGTATTCTCACCTTTGCGATTCTGTACGCGTTTCGGATCTTCCGCCGGCAATACAAGATTCCGCTCCCCGCTCTTCTCGGCGCGGCGCTCGTGATCGGGGGATTCTTCCTGGCAAACCCGGGCGCGGTGACAGGAGCGTTCGGCCGCTCCTCGGACATAACGGGCCGCACGGAGTTGTGGCATTGGGTGGTCCAGATGATTGGCAGGCGCCCGATGCTGGGCTACGGCTTCTCGGGTTTCTGGGGAGGCGGATCTCCGGAATACGCGATGATCGTGAGAATGATCGGGTGGAATCCGATGTATTCGCACGACGGGTATCTGGAAATTATGTTGAGCTTGGGCGTCGCGGGGTTGCTGCTTTTCGTTTGGTTCATGGCGACCGGCCTGCGGCGTGCAGTACATCAAGCGGAGACCGGCGAATCCGTCTACGATCTTTGGCCGCTCGCTTTTCTAATTTACTTCCTGATTCACAATCTCGGCGAATGCACGATTCTGTGGCAGAACTGCCTTGAATGGGCAACCTGCGTCGCAGTTGTAGTTGGCTCGGACCCGGTCCTTCGGGCGCCATACAGAGAGGCTAGTGCCGAGTCGGAATTGGAGTACGAGACGGACCCCGAGTTCGCCCCCGAAGAGGAATACGTCTAGATGAACCCATCCGAAAAGTCCGCGCTTGTGGCAGCGCGAGTGGGTATCTGCATCACGACTTACAAACGGCGCGATCTACTGCGCCAATTGCTGGCGGGGGTGGCCGCGCTGACGTTTTACAGAGTCCCGATGCCTGATATCACAGTGGTGGTTGTGGACAACGATGCCTCGCGAAGCGCTGATGAGACCTGCTCTACCGCGAATCTTCCGTGGCCCCTGAAATATGTGGTCGAACATCAGAGAGGGATTGCGCAGGCCAGGAATCGAGCCCTCCGCGAGGCGGCCGACGTCGATTTTATTGCGTTCATCGATGACGACGAGTTTCCGACGTCCGAGTGGTTGGACGAGCTGCTTTGGACGCAGAGGTGTTTCGCGGCGGACGTTGTTTGCGGTCCGGTGCTGCCGAGCTTTGCCGCGGACGTGCCCAACTGGGTGAAGACCGGCGGATTCTTCGACCGGCAAATTCACAATTCAGGCAGCTCGCCCGACGTGTGCCGGTCGGGAAACGTGCTCATTCACCGAAAAATTTTCGAAGGCGTCGAACCGTTTGACGAACGGTTCGGGCTAACCGGAGGCGAAGATACTCAGTTTTTCCTGAGGGTGCGACGGGCGGGTTACACCATCGTGTCGTCCGCTGAGGCGATCGTCTACGAAAGGGTTTCTCTATCTCGCGCGAATCTAAGGGCTGTCTTGCGACGCGGCTACCAGTCCGGGAATTCGTGGGTACTCTCTGAATCCTCGTTGGACCGGCGGCTTTGGACACGAGTCGTCCGCGCGGCCAAGGCGTGTGGATGGATTGCTGCCGGCTCCGCGTCGGCATGCATTTCGCCGCTGTTTGGCATGCCCGCGTTTGCGAAGTCGCTTCAGAACATCTGGCTCGGCGCGGGCATGTTGGCCGCTTTGGTTGGGCGCAGCTAC
>Ga0335075_10011356_pt1 | contig 13469 bp, 14 predicted proteins | sample Lox_Sample_24_FD_206723 | JGI IMG/M metagenome (GOLD analysis project Ga0335075, IMG submission 206723) | Soil microbial communities from Loxahatchee National Wildlife Refuge, Florida, United States - Lox_Sample_2.4 | ecosystem: Environmental > Terrestrial > Soil > Wetlands | place: USA...
TGTCAAGGATCATGGGAATTCCCCAGGTGTGATCATGGGGATTCCCCACCCTGTTGGGGGCCGGTGAGGGCGGGTCGGAGCGCTGCGATCGCGTCGCGGTGGCGGCGCATGCGGTAGCTATCGCCGGTCACGGAGAGCACGGTGGCGTGGTGTAGGAGCCGGTCGAGGACGGCGGTCGCGACGGTGGTGTCCTCGAAGATCTGGCCCCAGTCGGCGATCCCTCGGTTGGTAGTCAGGATGATGCTGCCGTGTTCGTAGCGGCGGCTGATGACCTGGAATAGGTGGCTGGCAGCTTCGCCGGGCATCGGGAGGTAGCCCAGCTCGTCGACGATCAGGACTTGTGGCCCGGCCCAGAATCGCATCGTGTTCGCCCACCGGCCGTCCATCGCTGCGCGGCTGGTGCGGGCGACGAGGTCGGCAGCGGTTGTGTAGTAGACGCGGTAGCCGGCGTGCACGGCGCGGTGGCCGAGCGCGATCGCGAGGTGTGTCTTGCCGACGCCGGGCGGTCCGATCAGCAGGCAGTTGGATTTCTCCTCGACGAACCTGAGTGTCGCGAGGTCCTCGACGAGCCGCCTGTCGAGGGTAGGTTGCGCGTCGAAGTCGAACTGCTCGAGCGTCTTGTGTGCGGGGAGCTTCGCGAATCGCATCCGGCCGTCGAGGCGGCGTTGCTCGCTCGCGGCGACCTCGGTTGCGAGGAAGTCGTGCAGGAACTGGGTGTAGTTGGGCTTCTCCCGCTCGGCGGCCTGCAGCGCCGGCGCGAGCGCGTCGGCCGCGGCCGCGAGCTTCAGGTAGGCGAGATGTGAGCGCAGCTGTTGGTAGATCGTGTCGGCGCTCATCAGCACGCCACCTCCGCCAGAGCGGCGTAGTCGCTCAGCGACACGACCGGCGAGACCACAGTGCTCTGGCCGTGGAGCTTGGCGAGCTCGGCGAGCGCTGTCTCGCCAGGCGGACGGTTGGTCTTGCGCCGACAGGAGGTCTGGGTCGTGAACGCGTCAAGGACGGCCCGCTCCAGCTGTGTGGCGTGCTCGCTGGTCCGGATCGTCTGCTCGGCGCCGGCCGGGGCGCGTCGGTGGGTCGCGACCTGAATCCCAGTGGCAGTCACGATCCGCAAGTGTGGCTCGCCGACGCGTGCGCGGACCGCGAGCCGCTGGCCGGCGTAGCCGGGCGGGACGCTGTAGTGGTTGGTCTCGAAAGCGATCAGCGCGGTGCGCGACGCGACACGCTCAATCACGATCTCCGCCGGGAACGCGAGCGCGGGCAGCGACCGCAACGGCTCGCTGGAGCCGAGCTCGCCGACGGTGCTCCCACGCCGGCCGCGCCGGTCGGACACGTTCGCGGTGAACACGTCGAGCGACTGCTGAGCCTCCAGCATCGAGCCGACCCTGGCGGTCCGCCACCAGCGGCCGGCGATGAACTTGATCGCCGCCTCGACCACGCCCTTGCGCTGCGGACGGTGCGCCGGGCAGACCGCGACGTCAACGCCGTAATGCTTCGCGAGCTGCGCGAACTGCGGGTTCAGCCGGTCGGTGCCTGGGATCACCGCGGTCGCCATCCGGTCGACCCGCCACACCAGGCTGCTGCCGCCCAAGCCGACCAGGATCTCGTGCGCCGCGCCGGCGAGGTGCCCGAACGTCATCTGCTCGCAGAACATCGCGCGGAACCGGCCCGAGTGCGACAGAACACCGACCAGCACATAAGCGGCCTGCCCCCACGGCGTGTCCGCCAGCTCCAGCCAGTCCCACTGGATCTCCTCACCAGGCGGATGGTCGATCTCCGTCGTCGGAGCATTCCCGCGCCGCTGCTGGCAGACCATGCACACCGGCCGCAGCCCTGTGCGGCGCAGCTCCCTGACCAACGTCGGATACGAGCGGTCGAACCCGGCCGCGGTCAGCTCGTCATGCAACGTGACCGCCGGCAGGTGCGGATCATCGACGAACCTCGCCGCGATATAGCCGCGGAACGGCTCCAAACAACTCGCCGCCCGCTCCCGCGAGGACACCCCGCCAGCGGCGAGGTACTTGCGGACCGTCTTGCGGTCCCGGCCCGTGTGACGGCTGATCGCCGACTGACTCCAGCCGCGCGCAGCCAAAGCATGTATCTCCACGTCGTTCTCCTCTGTGAGCATCCCCACCGGTCCCTCTCGCTCGTCATGGCCTCAACAACCGATGACCGTGAGAGGGACCCCAGACAGACCGCGCGCCCGCGCGCGGGGATCGACTCCGGCTCGTTCCTACAGAACTCGCCTACGTCGAACCCCGCGCGCGCAGTGCCTACGCCCTAGCCAAGGTGGGGAATTCTTGCGATCGAATCTGAGGAGCATTCCGTGATCCGGCCCAGACCCTGCGATCGTCCACGTGATGCGTGCTCGGCTCGCACTCTGCGACAACACCTGGGCCGGAACTACCGCCTGGCCGGCTGAGTAACCCGTCGGTCTACCCCGCACCGCTAAAGAGAACTAAAAGAACTAAAGACCACTAACGCGACCCGTGGCCGGCCGTCACCACCGGCGACCTTTATAACGCTCCACCCCCGAGCGCAAAAGCGTTCGCCGCCTACCAGCCGTAAGGCTTGCCGAGCTTTCCAACCGGGTCCGGGAGCTGGTTAGCCGTGTATGCCGCCGCCGAGAGCTTCTCCGTCCTGACGCGCCGCACGAAGTTGCCGAACTCGACAAGATCCACACTGGCGCTGGCGCGCAGCGCACGCAGGTAGACGTTTTGGTCGCGAGGCATGCTTGGGTCATCGACCCCGCTCACGCGCGCCGTGCAGTACACCACCCGCTCGATCGTCGCCCCGTTCGACCGCCAAGCATCACGCAGTACATCGGCCACCAAACCACGGATGTCCAGCCAGCGCCATCCAGGGGCGCCCTGCCCGCAGTGGTCGCGAGCGCCATAGTAGAGGTTGAAGCCATCGACGTACACACCGACTCTCATCCCGGACACGGTAGTCGCACGGACGGTCGGCGCCGTCGAGCAGGAACATCCTCGCTCAGAACAAGCGAGCACGACCATCTCGCGCCGCCCGACGCACTCGCCTTGGACACCACCTGCGTGGGCCCTGAGACGCCGGTGATCCGATCTGATCGCGCCGCGCTGTTCGACGCCTTCGACCTGCGCATGGTCTACGACAAGGCGAGCGACCGGCTATCGATCAGCGCCACGCCGACCGAGGCCGTCGCCGCGATGCTCCGCGATGGCCTGGAGCCGCGGTTGTTTCAAAAAGTACTCCGGGGGTGGGACTCGAACCCACAACCATTCGGTTAACAGCCGAAGACTCTGCCAATTGAGCTACCCCGGATCTGGGTTGGCCCCGGCTACCAGCCGGAACTGTCCTCCGCATTCTAAGCGGCCGGACGGCCAGTGACCACCGCGAGCCCCACCTCCACCTCCGCATGGCAGTTAGCACACAGCAACACACACTTGCGCGCCTCCTCTCTGAGCGTGTCGATCGCCAACGTCACCCCCTTCGCGTTGAGCTCCAGGCGCTTCTCTGCGGGGTCGAGATGATGGAAGTGCAGCGCGCTCATGCTCTCGGCGTATCCGCACCTGCAGCAAGCCCCACCCGCCTCTCCAACCAGGATCGCCTTCACCTTGCGCCTGCGCCGCGAAACGGCCTCAGCCCGGCAGCGCCGGCAGCGATAGTAGCCGCGCCCATCGAGCACGTAGTCGGTCTCGCCGTGACGTGCGCAGCGCATACGCGTCTCGGTGAGACCAGCGTCCCTGGCCTTCCGCGCGCCCGCAGAGCGACGCCGCCCGACAGCGTTGACCGTGTGCAGCCCGTGCCGCTTGAGCCAGTGTCTCACGGTGGCCTTGCTGCGATCCACGCGGTCCGCGATCTCGGCGATCGACTTGCCTTCTTGCACGAGCGCCTCCAGCTGGCTGCGGGTCAGCCCGCCGCGCGCCGTGTGCTGATGGCGGTTGACAGCCTCCAACCCATGCTTCTTCACCCAGTAGCCGACCGTCGCTTCATGCAGCCCCACGCGCCTGCCGATCTCCGCCAGCGACAGGCCCTGGCCCAGAAACTGCTCCAACATGGCGCGCTCCATGCACCGTATTGTCGTCAGCGCATCGGACGGAACTGCACGAACACACGTTCGCTTTTGTCTACCCCTCCCTGTCCCCCGTCTGCTCCAGCACGCTCCCGTAAGCGCGGTCGAACTCGCGTTTGACCGCCGCGCGGCGGCCCGCCAGCTCGCTCACGTCGCCGCTCTCTCGCGCGCGCGCCCGCTGGATCTGGCGGTCCACGTTCGCCAGCTCCAGCTGCAGCCGCTGCACCTCCAGCATGCCGGGGCTGGCCTGCTCGCGCCCGGCTTCCACCACCAGCTCCGCCAGCAGTCGCATCAGCTGCGGGTCTGCCTGCGCCTCGCCTTGCGCGGCGATCGGCTCACGCAGACCGCCGTCGCGCAGCTGCCTGGCCGCGCGCCGCGTGAGCTCGTTGGAGAAATGCTCGTCGAGGTCCAGCGCCGCCAGCGCCGCCTCGCCCTGCTCGGGCGCGGCGATGCACAGCGCAAGGAACGCCCGCTCCGCGTCTTCGCCACCTGACAGGCCCGCGTGCGCACCCGGCTGCGACGCCGGCACCGCGCCGTTGGCGCCGCCGCGACCCCCGGCGCCGCCATCGCCGCGCCGATCGCCCGCATCAGCGCGAGCGCCCGCGCCGCGCGTCCCCCCGTCCGCGAGCAGTTGCCCGGCCACGCTCTCCGGCAGCGCCAGGCGCTCGGAGACCACGCGCGTGAGCTCCATGCGCATCGCCGACGGCGCCAGCGTGGCGAACACCGGGCGCAGCTCTGCCAGCATGCGGTCGCGGCCCTCCGGCGTGGAGTCCTCGCCGCGCGCGAGCACCCGCTCGACGCGAAAGCGCACGAACGCAATCGAGCGTGCCACCGCCGCGCGCATCGCCTCCGGCCCCTCGCCCGCGATCACTTCCGCCGGGTCCCTGCCCGCCGGCAGCGGCACCACTCGCAGCTCCAGCTTGCGACTCGCCGCGAGCTTCGACGCGCGCAGCATCGCCTCCTGCCCCGCGCTGTCCGCGTCCAGCGCCAGCAGCACCGTGTGCGCCATGCGCGCCAGCTCGCCCACCTGCTCGCCCGTCAGCGCCGTGCCCATCAGGCCGACAGCGTTCTTCATCCCCGCCTGGTGCAGCGCGATCGTGTCCGTGTAGCCCTCGCACACGATCACCTCGCCCGCGCGCGTCGCGTGCGCGCGCGCCAGGTCCGCCCCGTACAGGTGCAACCCCTTGTGGTAGATGTCGTTGTCGGCCGTGTTCAAGTACTTCGGGCGCTGCTCCTCGCGCATCGCCCGCGCGCCGAAGCCCAGCACCCGTCCGCGCACGTCCGCCAGCGGGAACATGATCCGCGAGCGGAAGCGGTCGTACGGGCGCCCGTTCTCCTTCGAGCGCTGCGCCAGGCCCGTCGCGTACAGCTCCTGCTCGGAGAACCCGCCCCGTCGTGAGGCCGTGAGCACCCGGTCCCACGCGCTCGGCGCGTAGCCCACGCGGAACTCCCGCAGGATCTCCTCGCCCAGGCCCCTGCCCTGCAGGTACTCGCGCGCCCGCGCCGCCTCCTGGGACTCCCACAGGTAGCGCTGGTAGTAGCCGGCCGTGCGCTCCAGCAGCTCCAGCAGCCGCTCGCGCCCCCTGCGCCGCTCGGCCTCGCGCGGGTCCTCCGCCTCGCGCTGCAGCTCCACGCCGTAGCGTTCCGCCAACAGCTCCAGCGCGCCCTTGAAGTCCACGCCCTCCGTCTCCTGCACGAACGTGAACAAGTCACCCGCCGCCTGGCAGCCGAAGCAGTAGTACACCTTCTGCACCGGGTCGATCCCAAACGACGGCGTGCGCTCGTCGTGGAACGGGCACAAGCCCTCGTAGCGGGCCGGCCCCGCGCGGCGCAGCTCCGTGCGCGCGGACACCAGCTCGAGGAAGTCGACCGCGTCGCGCACGCGATCCTTGGACTCCTTCGTGTACAGCGCCACAGCCGCTAGCGTATCCCCACCGCGCGAACCCCCGCGGGACCTAGCGCGCGAACGCCCGCGGGACCTGCAGCTCCGTGTACGCCCTGATGCAGTAGCGGTCGGTCATCCCCGCCAGGTAGTCGGTCACGCGCTGCGCCAGCTCGCCCTCGCCGCCCAGCTGCCCCGCGGCGGCCGGCTCGCCCTCGCCGCACGGGCCCCCCGGCAGCAGCTCCGGGTGCGCGACGTAGTGCTCGAACAGCCTGCGTACCACCTCCGCGATCTTCGCGTGTTCCGAGCGCACCCCCGGGCCCATGTACACGCGCTCGAACATGAACGCGCGCAGCTCCGCCATCGCCGGGCCCGCCTGCGGCCCCTGGACGATGTCCCCCGCGCGCTGCGAGTGCTCCACCATGTCGTGCACCAGCGCGTCGATCCGCGCCGAGCCGCTGCTCCCCAGCACAGCGATCGGCTCGCTCGGCAGCTCCCCCTCGTGCAAGAGCCCCGCCCGCAGCGCGTCGTCGATGTCGTGGTTAATGTACGCCACCCGGTCGATCACCCGCACGATCCGCCCCTCCAGCGTGCGCGGCTCGGGGGTGCGGCTCGAGTGGTGGGCGATGCCGTCGCGCACCTGGTCGGTCAGGTTCAAGCCCAGGCCCACCGACGAGCCGTCGCTCGTCGGCGCCGGCTCCAGCACGTCGACCACCCGCAGCGAGTGCTCGTAGTGGCGGAAGTCGAGTCCGAAGCGCTCTTTCAGGCAGCCGTCCAGCACCTCCTCACCGATGTGGCCGAACGGCGGGTGGCCGAGGTCGTGGCCGAGGCCTATCGCCTCCACCAGATCCTCGTTCAGGCGCAGCGCCCGCGCCACCGTGCGCGAGATGCTCGTCACCTCCAGCGTGTGCGTCAGCCGCGTGCGGTAATGGTCGCCCTGCGGCGCCACAAACACCTGCGTCTTGTGCGTCAAGCGCCTGAACGCCTTGCAGTGCACGATCCGGTCGCGGTCGCGCTGAAACGGCGTGCGCAGCGAGCAGTCGCGCTCCTCGCGCGCCCGCACCGCCGGATAGGAGCGCGCCGCCAGCGCCGACAGCGTCAGCTCCTCCTGCTCAGCCATCCGCGCGGCAAAACCAGCCGCCACCGTCTCCTGCTCGCTTGCAACGCTCACCGTTCGATTGTGCCAACCAGCGCGGCCGTCTCCGCCGCGCGGCGCTCAGCGCTCGCCGCCGGCGCGACAGCGCTCGCCACCGGCCCGACAGCGCTCGCCACCGGCCCGACAGCGCTCGCCGCCGGCCCGACGCCGGCCCCGTCGGCGGCGCTCAGCGCTGGCGATCCCAGTCGCCGCGCCCCGTGATCTTGTCCACCCAGTGTCGCCACTTCCCCTGATGGGACGGGTCCTCGCTGAAGACCGGCGCCCGGTGCTCCGGCGCCGGCAGGCTGCGCGCGGCGGCAGCGTCGATGCGCAGGTCCACGCCGTGCTCGTGCAGCGACGCGATCGACGCCGCCTCCACGAAGCGCACGCCGTGCCCCGGCGTGTTGATCAACAGCCCGTGGAAGATGTCCTCTTCCGGCGCGCTCAACACCGCGCCCACCGTCCCCACCTGCTCGCCGTCAGCCGCCAGCACCGGCACGCCCGCGTCGAGCAGCGCATAGGAGATCGGCAGGCCCTCGTCCACAGCCGCCCACCATACGCGATCGCGCCCTCCGCGCGCCCTCAGGACCGCAGCGCTCAGTGCCCTCCCGGCGCCGTCAGGCCGCGGCGCTCAGCGCCCTGCCCGCGCCGGCCCTCAGCGCCGTGCCCGCGCCCTCAGGACCACGGCGCTCAGCGCCCTGCCCGCGCCCTCAGGACCACGGCCCTCAGCGCCCGCCGGCGGGCATCAGGCGCACGTGCGCGTGGTGCTCCAGCGTCGCCGCAATCGCGCGCTCCACCTGCCCCAGCGCCGGCGCGTCCGCCTGCGGCACCTCGCTCAGCGAGCGCCCCAGCGCCTGCGTCATGAAGCCGTGCGCCTCCCGCGCCAGCGCAAACGAGCCCGCCTCGCACGACGCGCACACCACGCCCCCCGCCGCACCCGAGAAGCCCACCAGGTGCTCGCGCTCGCCACAGCTCGCGCACGCGCCCAGCTGCGGCGCCAGCCCCGCCGCCACCAGCAGCTTCAGGCGGAACGCCAGCGCGCCGGCGCGTGCACCCGCCGCGCCCGCCGCCTCACCCAACGCGGGCGCGCGCTCGTCCAGCAAGGCCAGCTGGCGGCACAGCAGGTTGAACACGCCGGGATGCGGCTCCGAGGTCTCAAACAGCCGCGACACCGCGTCGCACGCCCGCGCCGCCGCGTCCAGCGCGCGCGCGCTCGCCCGCAGGCGCACGTGCGCGTCGATCGTCTGCGCGCCAGTCACCGTCAGCAGCTCGCCGCGGCCCTCGTGCAGCTCGATGTGCAGGCGAAAGAACGGCTCCAAGCGCCCGCCAAAGCGGCTGCGCGCGCGGCGCACCCCCTTCGCGATCGCCCCCACCCGACCACGGTCGGGCGTGTACAGGTGCACGATGCGATCCGCCTCGCCGTAGCGCATCGAGCGCAGCACCACCGCTTCCGTCTTCACCGCCCTGCCAGCCACGGCCTTCATAGTGATCGATACACGCGACGGTCACCACGACAACACCTACTATATTTAATGAAGTAATGAGTGTGGTAACGGTATACACGACTGAGCCCTGCTCCTTCTGCGCCCGCGTCAAGGGGCTGTTGAAGGCGCGCGGCGTGCAGTTCTCCGAGATCAACCTGTCAAAGGACCCCGCCGGTCGCGTGGAGCTCGCGCAGCAGACCGGCATGATGACCTTCCCCCAGGTGATCGTCGACGGGCAGCTGCTCGGCGGCTTCACCGAGGTCCAGGCCGCCGTGCAGAGCGGGCACCTGGACGAGCTGCTCGCGAGCTGAGCCGCGGACGCGGCTGGCAGCGCTCGCACACGTACGTCCCGCGGCCCGCCACCACCATCTTTACGACCGGCGCGCCACAGTGCACGCACGGCTCGCCCGCGCGCAGGTGCACCAGGAAGCGATCCTGGAAGGAGCCGCGCACCCCCTCCACGTCGCGGAAGTCATCGATGCTCGCGCCGCGTGCGTCGATGCCCGCGCTCAGCGCCTCAATCACGCCCTCGCGCACGCGCTCCAGCTGTGCGCGCGTCAGCGTCCCCGCCGCGCGGCGCGGGTGCACGCCCGCCCGGAACAGCGCCTCGTCCGCGTAGATGTTGCCCACGCCCGCCACCCTGTGCTGATCGAGCAGCAGTGCCTTGATCGGCCCCCTGCGCCCGCGCGCCAGCTCGCGCAGGTGCTCGCCCGTGAAGCGCGCGTCAAACGGCTCCAACCCCAGGCGCGCCGCGAAGAACGCCTCCAGCGCATCCGCGCCCACCAGCAGCTCGCCCGTGCCAAAGCGGCGCGGGTCGTCGAACGCCAGGCGCACGCCGCCGCGGTCGGCGGCGCCCGCCGCACCCACCGCACCCGCCTTTGCCGCGCCACGCCGGGGCGCGCCGGACCGCGCCGCGCCGGCCTTTGCCGCGCCTGGGCTCGCTCGGCGCGCGCCCAGGCGCATGCGCACGCGCGTGTGCGCCGGCTCGGGCTGCGGGTCCGCCAGCACGGCGCCCGTCATGCGCAGGTGCTGGGCCAGGTGCACGTCGCCGTCGAAGCTCCACAGCAGGTACTTACCGCGCCTGCCCAAGCGCTCCACGCGCCTGCCCTCGATCGCCTGCCGCACCTCCGCCGGCGCCAGCGGGCGCGACCAGCGCGGGTCGAGGATCTGCAGCTCCAGCACACGCCGACGCTCCACCAGCGGCGCCAGCTGGCGTCTGATCGTCTCCACCTCCGGCAGCTCAGGCATCGCAACCAGCTTACGCGCGGCGCACGAACGGCTCCCCCGGCAGGCCCGGCGCCTCGCGTCCGGTCAGCCACGCGAGCGCCGTCGCGCCCACGTCCGCCAGCGGCCCGTCGTGGCGGGCGCCGCCGAAGCCCCGCCGCCCGGCCGCGCGGGCGGCGAGCATCGCGCCGCTCACCGCCAGCAGCGGCGCGTACTCGCGCGTGTGGTCGGTGCCCGGATGCGACATGTCCACGCCGTGGTCGGCCGTCAGCACCAGCAGATCGTCCGCACGCATGCGCCCCAGCAGGGCGCCCACGCGCGCGTCGATCTTGCGCAGCGCAGCGGCGAAGCCAGCGGTGTCCTTGCGGTGGCCGAACACCTGGTCTGTCTCGATCAGGTTCGCCAGCACCAGCCCCGCCGGCAGCTCAGCCGCGAGCTCGTCCACCGCGTCCAGCGCCTGCGCGTTGCTCGCGCCCGCGTGCGTCACGCTCACCCCCACGCCCGCGAACAGGTCGTCGATCTTGCCCACCGCGTGCACCTGCACGCCCGCGTCCTGCAGCTCCTGCAGGTAGCTGCGCGCCGGCGGCGCCAGCGCGAAGTCGCGGCGGCCGGGCGTGCGCACGAACGCGCCCACCGGCCCCGTGAACGGGCGCGCGATCACCCGCCCGACCGCGTGCTCCCCACACATCGCCGCGCGCGCCGCCGCGCACGCGCGGTACAGCTCCGCTTCCGGCACGCGCTCCACGTGCGCCGCCAGCTGCGCCACCGAGTCCTGCGAGGTGTACAAGATCAGCGCGCCCGTGCGCAGGTGCTCGGCGCCGAACTCCTCGATCGCCGCCAGCCCGTTGTCCGGGCGGTTACAGATCAGCTCACAGCCGGTCGCCTCGCGCAGGCGCGCCAGCACATCCGGTGGAAAGCCGTGCGGGTAGGTGGGCAGCAGCCGTTCGTGCACCACGCCCATCAGCTCCCAGTGGCCGGCGATCGAGTCCTTGCCCGGCCCCAGCGCGTGCAGGCGCCCGTACACCGCCGGATCCGCGCTCGGCGCCACGCCCGCGATCGGCACGATCGCGCCGAGCCCCAGCGCCTGCAAAGTCGGCAGCCGCAGGCCCCCCACCGCCTGCGCCAGATGCGCCAGCGTGTTCGCGCCCTCATCGCCGTACGCCGCCGCGTCCGGCAGCGCCCCCACGCCACACGCGTCGGCCACCAGCACGAACGCCCGGCCGGCGGACAGGTCGGCGCTGTCGCCCATGCTCACATTGTCTAGCGCGTGAGCTGCGCGCGCGGGTGGGCGCTGAAGTACGCGTCCTTCAAGCGGTCAGCCGACAGGTGCGTGTACACCTGGGTGGTCGCCAGGTCGGCGTGGCCCAGCATCTCCTGCAGCGAACGCAGGTCGCAGCCGCCGGCCAGCAGATGGGTGGCGAAGCTGTGGCGCAGCGTATGCGGGCTCATGCGCTCCTGCAGGCCCGCGCTGCGCGCGTGCGCCTGCACAATCTTGTACAGCCCCTGACGCGTCAGCGGCGCGCCGCGACTGTTCAGGAACAGCCGTGTCTGTGCGCCCGCCGCGCCCATCAGCGCCGGGCGCCCGTTACGGCAGTACACGCGCAGCGCGCCCACCGCCTGGCGCCCAATCGGCACGATCCGCTCCTTCGCGCCCTTCCCGCGCGCACGCAACAGCGCCTCCTCCAGGTCCACGTCCGCGAGCTCCAGGCCCACCGCCTCCGAGGCGCGCAGCCCGCACGCGTACATCAGCTCCAGCAGCGCACGGTCGCGCAGCGCCAGCGCCCGCGTGCCCTTTGGCTGTTCCAGCAGCCGCGCGACCTCCTGGCGCGAGAGCACGCGCGGCAGGCGCTGGGGCTTGCGTGGGCCGCGCAGCTCCGCCGTCGGGTCGTGCTCGATCGTGCCCTCGCGGCGCAGATAGCGGTAGAACGAGCGCAGGCACGCCACCTTGCGCGCCAGCGTGCTCGCCGCCACCGGCGCGCGTCGGGTGTTCGCCGCTGCGCCCGCCGCGCCGTTGCCCGCCGCGCCGCCGTCGGCGAGCTGCGAGAGGAACGCCGCCAGCTCGCGGTGGCTGGCCTGCGTGGCCGTCAGCCCACGGGCCTGCAGAAACTCGCCGAACTGCAGCAGGTCCGAGCGGTAGGCCTCGAGCGTGTTGCGCGACAGCCCGCGCTCCAGCTCCAGGTACGCAAGGAAGTCGAGCATCAGCGGCTCGATCGTGTTCGCCGCGCGGGCGGGCGCAGACGCAGGCGCAGCTTCACGCGTGGGCGTCGGTTCGGGCGCGGGTGCGCGGACGGTCGCGCTGGCGGTTGGCGTCATGACGTCAGCTTCGCTGAGGACGGTGGCGCTCCTGGGCGCTGCAAGCCGGCGCCCAGCCGCCGCGTCGTCAGCGTTGGGCGCTCACACGGCCAACCGGCGCGCGAGCCACAGCAGCCCGATGAGCGTCTTCGCGTCCTCGCACGCGGCGATCGCGCCGTCGAGCTCCGCGAGCGGCCAGCGCACCACCTCGATGCGCTCGTGCTCGTCGGCGTGGGCGTGCGCCGGGTACAGGTCGCTGGCGTGGAACAGGTGCACGCGCTCGTCGGTGATGCCCGCGCTCACGTAGTAGGAGAGGATCGGCTGCCAGGCGCGCGCGCCGCACGCGATCTCCTCCGCGAGCTCGCGCTGGGCGGCCTGCAACGGCTGCTCGCCCTCCACGTCCAGGCGCCCCGCGGGGATCTCCAGCAGCGCCGTCTCCGCCACCGCCTCACGCGGCTGGCGCACGAGCCACACGTGCTCCCCGTCGTGCGCGACGATCGCCACGGCGCCCTTGTGCCGGACCACTTCGCGCGTGACCACTTCGCCGTCGGCGTGGCGGAAGCGCTCGATGCGCACGTCCACCAGCCGCCCGTGATAGACGGTCTCACCGTCCAGCGGCGCGAACGGCGCGCTCATCACGCCTCCTGCGCGACGGCCTCGGACAGCTCGGCGGCCAGCTCCGCGAGCACGCTGCCGCCGGCGAGCGCCGCGGCGAAGAACAGCGGATCGTCGGCCAGCGTGCGTCCCATCGTCTGCGCCGGCAGGCCGCTGCTCGCGTATGCGGGCAGGTCCACGCGCGCACGACGCCAGTCGTGGCGGGCGATGCGCGCTGGTCGCGCGGGGCCTGTCTGCTCAACCTGGAGCGCCAGCGCCTGCTGGCCATCGGAGCTCTCGCTGGGCATCGTCCCGCCGGAGCGGAACGCCGACTGCAGGCCCGCGCGCAGGTCGGCGCCAACCGGCGAGCGCATGCCCGCGGGGAGCGCCACGGTCACCGGCTCGAGCAGCAGATCGAGCACCGTCAGCGAATGGTGGGAGAGGCCGCGGTGGCGGCTGCGCTCGTCGCCGGAGGACATGCGCGCGACCAGCAGCGTCGGGCAGCCGAGCGCGAGCGCGACGTGCGCGGAGTCCAGCGCGACCATCCCGCCGTGCCCGAGCGGGGTGCCCGAGCCGACGATCCCCGGACCGGGCCCGCACACGGCGGCATCCCAGCCGAGCACGCCCAGGCCGTGCTGCAGCGCGCCGGCGGTCGTCATCGCCTCCCCCTCGCCGCCAAAGGCAGCGCCCGCGGTGAGGTGGCCGGCGAGCAGCCCGCGCTCGCGCAGCGCGCGCACCGTGCGCGAGTGCCCGCCGGGCAGCGCGCCGCCCTCAGTCTGCACGAAGCCCAGGCGCGCGCCGGGCGCCCCC
>Ga0335075_10011357_pt1 | contig 13469 bp, 5 predicted proteins | sample Lox_Sample_24_FD_206723 | JGI IMG/M metagenome (GOLD analysis project Ga0335075, IMG submission 206723) | Soil microbial communities from Loxahatchee National Wildlife Refuge, Florida, United States - Lox_Sample_2.4 | ecosystem: Environmental > Terrestrial > Soil > Wetlands | place: USA: Florida...
CAGGGCGCGGCCTTGAGATAGGCGTCGCGCTCCTCGGTGGTGGCGCTGAAGCCCTTGAGAATGGAGAGCGAGATCACCTCGTCATCGCCGATCATCCGGGCGCCGCGCACGCCGGCGGCGGTGCGGCTCTGGAATTCGCGCACATCGGTGGCGGCGAAGCGGATCGCCTTGCCGTTGCGCGTCGCGAGCAGCACGTCGTCCTCCTCGGTGAGCAGGGAGACGCCGATCAGCCGGTCCTCCGAGCCCTCGTCGAAGCGCATCGCGATCTTGCCGTTGGACGGCACGTTGGTGAACGCATCCATCGAGTTGCGCCGGACCGTGCCCTTGGCGGTCGCGAACATGACGTGGAGCTTGCCCCATTCAGCCTCGTCCTCGGGCAGGGGCAGCACGGTCGAAATGGTCTCGCCCGGGCCGAGCGGCAGCAGGTTGACCATCGGCCGGCCGCGGGCCTGCGGCGCGCCCTCGGGCAGGCGCCAGACCTTCATCCGATAGACCTTGCCCGCGGTGGAGAAGAACAGGACCGGATTGTGGGTCGAGGTCACGAACAATTCGGTGACCGCATCCTCCTCCTTCGTCGCCATGCCGGCGCGGCCCTTGCCGCCGCGCGCCTGGGTGCGGAAGGCTTCGAGCGGGGTGCGCTTGATATAGCCGCCGAGGGTGACGGTGACGACCATCTCCTCGCGCTCGATCAGGTCCTCGTCGTCGACCCCGTCCCAGGACGGCGCGATCTCGGTGATCCGCGGCGTCGCGTAGAGGGAAGCGATCTCGTCGAACTCCTCGCGCATCACGGCGTAGAGCTTCACCCGGTCGCCCAATATTTCGAGCAGCTCGGCGATCGAGGCGGCGAGCTGGCGGAGCTCGCCGCCGATCTCGTCGCGGCCCAGAGCGGTCAGCCGGTGCAGGCGCAGATCGAGGATCGCGCGGACCTGCGCCTCGGAAAGGTGATAGGTGTCGCCGCTGATCTCGGTCTCGACCGCCTCGACGAGGCGGATATAGGCGGCGATCTCGGCGATCGGCCAGGCGCAGGCGAGCAGGGCGGCGCGGGCCTCGGCCGGAGAGGCGGAGCCGCGGATGATCCGCACGACCTCGTCGAGATTGGTGACCGCGATGACCAGGCCGAGCAGGAGATGGGCGCGGTCGCGGGCCTTGGCCAGCTCGAACTTGGCGCGCCGGGTGATCACCTCCTCGCGGAAGCGGACGAAGGCCTCGATGAAGTCGCGCAGGGTCAGCGTCTCGGGCCGGCCGCCGCGGATGGCGAGCATGTTGGCCGGGAAGCTCGACTGGGCGGGGGTGTGCCGCCAGAGCTGGTTCAACACCACGTCCGGCGTCGCGTCGCGCTTCAGGTCGATGACGACGCGCACGCCCTCGCGGTTGGATTCGTCGCGAATGTCGGAAATGCCCTCGACGCGCTTGTCCTTCGCCGCCTCGGCGATCTTCTCGACCAGGTTGTTCTTGCCGACCTGGTAGGGGATGGAGGTGAGCACGATCGAACGGCGGTCGCCCCGGCCTTCTTCGATCTCGTGGCGGCAGCGCATGATGATCGAGCCGCGTCCGGTGAGGTAGGCGCTGCGCGCGCCCGCCGTTCCGAGGATCAGCGGCCGGGTCGGGAAGTCCGGCGCGGGGATATGCGCCATCAGATCCTCGGCGCTGATCGCGGGATCGTCCATATAGGCCTTGCAGGCGCTGATCACCTCGCCGAGATTGTGCGGCGGGATGTTGGTCGCCATGCCGACCGCGATGCCGCCGGCGCCGTTGACCAGCAGATTTGGGAAGCGTGCGGGCAGAACCTGCGGCTCCTCGCGCGACGCGTCATAGTTGGGCGTGAAGTCGACCGTGTCCTTGTCGAGATCGTCGAGCAGGGTCATCGCCACCTTGGCGAGCCGTGCCTCGGTGTAGCGCATCGACGCCGGCGGATCCGGGTCCATCGAGCCGAAATTGCCTTGGCCGTCGATCAGCGGCACGCGCATCGACCAGTCCTGGGTCATGCGCGCGAGCGCGTCGTAGATCGCGCTGTCGCCATGCGGATGGTAATTGCCCATCACGTCGCCGACGATCTTGGCCGATTTGCGATAGGCCCGGCCGGGGACCATGCCGCCTTCCAGCGCCGAATAGAGGATGCGCCGGTGTACCGGCTTCAGCCCGTCGCGCACGTCCGGCAAAGCGCGGGCGACGATCACCGACATGGCGTAGTCGAGATAGGAGGTCTTCATCTCCTCGACGATGGAAATGGGGGAGATGTCGCTGGACTCGATGGTCGGCGGTACGCTGGCCAATGGATTTTCCTGGTTGTTGTCGGTGTGAGGAGCGCGCAACGCGCTGGCGAAGCGGGACCCTAGACGATGCGAAGGCCCCTGACCACCCCCGCGCGCCCACGCGTACGCGCGCGCGCGAGGGAACTCGGAGAGAAAAGCGCGGAAAAGCGCCTGTTATCAGATATATTCACGGTACCCCGCAGTTCAACGACGGTTCATTGGGCCGGGCCTAGAAAGCGGCACTGAGACACGTTAGAAGCCACGGCCCGATTGCCGGGGCAGGGCTGGATTCGCCAGGCTCGGCATTTGCGACAGGAGGCTTCCCGATGAAAGCTCTGACGGCCCTCACAGCCGCGCTGCTCGCCACGGGGGCGTTTTCCGCCGCCGTCGCGCAGGCGCAGCCCCAGGCGCCGCTGACGCCGCGCTCGCTCAATCTCAGCCGCGAGGAGCGCGACGCCATCGCCGCCTTGCAGGCCGCCGCGAACGGCGCGGACCGGGCGGCGCAGGATGCCGCGCTGGCGACGGCGCGCGGGCGGGCGCAGGGCATGTCGGCCCGCTATGCGGTCGCCCATTACCAGTTCCTGATCGGCCGGCAGCGCAACGACAATGCGATGCAGACCCAGGGCGCCGAGGCGATGATCGAGAGCGGCCTCGCCACGCCCGAGGAGGCGCCGGGCCTGGTCGCCTATCTGGCCGGCCGCTCGCTCACCGGCCGCGACGCCTCGAAGACCGACCGGCTGATCGCCCGTCTGGTCGAATTGCAGCCGACCAACGGCCCGGTGCTCGCCGATTACGGCCAGTTCACCGCCAGCCAATTGTCCTTCGCCCGCGGTCCCGCCGCGATCACCATCCGCACCAATGCGGTCAGCCTGTTTCAGCGGGCGGTCGCGGCAGAGCAGGGCGCCGGCCGGACGGCCCCGGAAAGCTGGTATCTGCGCGGCCTTGCGGTCGCCTATGACGGAACCCGTCCGCCGACCAGCAACGCGACCTTCGCGCCCGCCGCCCTGGCGTTCGGCCGCGGCCTCGTCGCCGCTTATCCCACTCCGTCCAATTGGCGGGATGCGCTGGGCGCCTATCGCGACGTCGCCGGCGATCCGGCGATCGAGCTCGATGTCCGCCGCCTGATGCGCGCCGCCGGCGTGCTCGCCGGGGAACGGGACTATATGGAATTCGCCGGCGCCCTCGCCGACGCCCGCCTGATCGGCGAGGCGCGCGCGGTGATCGACGAGGGCGTGCAGCGCAACATGGTCGAGACCGCGCGCATCGCGCCGGCGCTCGCCACCCGGATCGCGCCCCGCGCGGTGACCGCGGACCGCGCCGCGCTGGCGGGTCTCAGGGCCCGCGCCCAGGCGGGCACCGGCGCCCAGGCGCGCGCGGCGGCCGACAATTTCTACGCTTTTGGCCAATATGCCGATGCGGCGACCCTCTATGCCCTCGCCCTGCAGAAGGGCGGCGAGGATCCCAATCTCGTCAATCTTCGCCTCGGCGCCGCGCTCGGCCTCGCCGGCCGCCGGCCCGAGGCTGAGGCGGCGTTGCGGTTGGTCACCGGATCCCGCGCCGATCTCGCCGGTTTCTGGTTGACCTGGCTGGCCCGCCGCCCGGCCTGATGTTTCGATCCCCCTTCGTCCGTACAGGAGATGCTTCGATGACCTTCACCAAGGCCGCTCTCGCCGCCACCCTGATGTTCGGTGCGGCCGCGCCCGCGTTGGCGCAGGGCCAGGCCGCTCAGCCGCCGGCCGCCGCTCCGGGCACTCCGGCCGCACCCGCCGCGCCGGCCCAGCCGCAGCGCGAATATAATCTGAGCCGCGCCGAGCGGACCGCGTTCGCGCCGGTGATCACCGCGCTCACCGCCGGCGACTGGGCGACCGCGACCACGGCGCTCGCCACCGCCGCGCCCGCCGCGCGCGGCAATGATGCCAAATATCTGATCGGCCAGATCCGCCTGCAGATCGGCGTCGGCACGCAGAATCGCGCGCTGCAGTCGCAGGGGATCGACGAAATGATCGCCTCGGGCGGCGCGCAGCCGAGCGAGATGCGCGCGCTCTATGAGAACCAGCTCGATTTCGCGACCGCGGCCGGCGACACCGCCAAGGCCCAGCGGGCCATCGCCGAGCTCCAGCGGCTCAATCCGAACGATCCCACGCTCTTCATTCGCCAGGCCCGCGCCATGGCGACGAGCAATCCCGCTGGCGCGATCGCCCTCTACCAGCAGGCGATCGAGGCCCAGCAGCGGGCCGGCCAGCCGATCCCGCCCGAATGGCGTCAGAATATCGCCGGCATCGCCGTGCGCGCCCGTCTTCCGGACACGATGCGCTACATGCGCGAGCTGCTCGCCGTGTCGCCGACCCCGGCTTACTGGCACGACGCGCTCGCCATCTATGCGGAGACGGGCAATGCCGACAGCGCGATGAAGCTCGACATTTATCGCCTGATGCGCGCCGCCGGGGCGATGAACAGCGAGCGCGACTTCATCGAGCTGTCCCAGGCCGCCAACGAGGTGCGCGCCTTCGGCGAGGTGCAGGCGGTGCTGCAGGACGGCCTGCGGCGCAACCTGATCACCCAGAATGCCGCTTATGCCCGGGAGCGGCTCGAGCTGGCGACGCGCCGCGCGACGGATGATCGCGGCTCGCTCGCCGACAGCCGCCGGACCGCTCTGGCCGGCAACGACGCGGCCGCCGCGCTCGGCATGGGCGACGCTTATTACGGCTATGGCCAATATGCCGAGGCCGCGGAACTCTATCGCGCGGCGATGCAGAAAGGCACCGATGCGGGTGTCGGCAATATCCGGCTCGGCGCCGCGCTCGCCATGGCGGGGCAGCGGCCGCAGGCCGAGGCGGCGTTCCGCGCCGTCACCGGCCCGCGCGCCGAGCTTGCCCAGCTCTGGCTGCTCTGGCTCTCCACCCGCCCGGCGGCCTGACGAAGCCGGGCCCGCGCGTCCCGATTTGAGGCGTGCGAAAGAAGGCGCTTCCGCACGGCCTGCCAGCGGGTTAGGCCGTGCGCATGCGTTTCGACGACATGATCGCGACCGTCTTCGCCCAGGCCGCGGACCGGCCTGACCGGCAGGCCGCGCGCTGGCGCCAGCTCGTCGACCTGCTCGCCCAGCGCCGCCCGGAGGCGGCCGGCACGATCGAGGGGGAGGCGACCGCTTATGCCTGGCTCCGCGAGGCCCGGCGCGCGGTCGATCCCCAGGTCCGCCGCCAGTCCGCGCAATCGCTCGCCGGGCGCGCCGTCGATCCCGCACTGGTCGCTTTCTTCGCCGAGGATACGCCCTCGGTCGCCGCGCCCCTACTCGGGAATGTGAGGTTCGGGACCGATATCTGGCTCGCCTTGCTGCCGCGGCTCGGCCCCGCCGCGCGCTCGCTGCTGCGCAACCGCGAGGATCTCGCGCCCGAGGTGAAGGCCGCTTTGGCCGCCTTCGGCCCGAGCGACTTCCGGATCGAAGGGGCCGTGACCGAGGTCGCGGCCCCGTCGGCGCCCGGGCCCGCGGGCGGCGAATCCCAGATTCGCGAGCTGGTCGACCGGATCGAAGCCTATCGCCAGCGCCGCGAGGCCGCCCCCTCGGCGCCGCGCCCGCCGGCCGACGAGGGCGCGCAGGGCTTCCGCTGGGAGACCGGCACGGACGGCGTCCTGCTCTGGGTCGAGGGCGCGCCGCGCGGGCCCCTGGTCGGGCAGAGCATCGCCTGGATCGCCGGCCCTGGCCAGCACGGCGTCGACGGCCAGGCCGCCGGCGGCTTCGAGAAGCGCAGCCCGTTCCGCGACGCCCGCTTCACCGTGGCGGGGGAGGGGCCCGCCTCCGGCGACTGGCGCATCTCCGGAATCCCTTATTTCGACAGCGCCAGCGGCACCTTCCAGGGCTATCGCGGCACCGCCCGGCGGCCGCGTCCCGACGAGATCGCCCGAACCGCCGTCAATGACGCGCCGCCTGGCGTGTTCGGCACCCAGTTCCCGGCCGACTCGCTGCGCCAGCTGATCCACGAACTGCGTACGCCGCTCAACGCCATCCTCGGCTTCGCGGAGATGATCGAGGGGCAATATATGGGGCCGGCGGCTCTTCCCTATCGCGGCCGGGCGGCGACGATCATGGAGCAGGCGCGCGGCCTGCTCGGCGCGGTCGACGATCTCGACACCGCCGCCCGTCTCGAATCCCGCCGGCTCGAGCTGGACGAAGGCGCCGCCGATGCGGTCGCCCTGCTGGTCCGCCTGCACGACAGCTACGAGCGGGTGGCCGCCCAGCGCGGCGCGGCGATCCTGATGCGGATCGAGGAGGGCCTGCCGCGCGCCCGCGTCGAGCCCGGCGCCGCCGAACGAATGTTCGGCCGGCTGCTCGCCGCCACGATCGGCCTGGCCGGCGAAGGGGAGACGATCGGCCTCGCGCTCGGCCGCGCCACCGAGGCCGGCCGCCCAACATTGCGCCTCGCCATCGGCCGCCCCCAAGCGATCGCCGGCCTCGGCGAGCGCGACCTGCTCGATCCCGGCTACAGCCCGGATGGCGACTGGCCCGGCGCGCCGGCACTCGGCCTCGGCTTCGCGCTCCGCCTCGTCCGCAACCTCGCCGACGCGGTCGGCGGCACGCTCGACGTCACCCCCGACGGCTTCGTCCTCACCCTCCCGGCGGAAGCCGGCGAGGCCTCGCAGGCCGGCCTGGGCTGAGGCGCGCTTGCCATTGCCGCGGCCGGCATGGCATGGGCGCGCATTGTGGGGCCTGTAGCTCAACGGTAGAGCCGGCCGCTCATAACGGCTTGGTTGCAGGTTCGAATCCTGCCGGGCCCACCAGGACGGGGAGTAGCGCAGCCTGGTAGCGCATCTGCTTTGGGAGCAGAGGGTCGCAGGTTCGAATCCTGTCTCCCCGACCATCACCTTTTTGCCAAGGGGTTCCAGGGCCCCTCAGAACGCCTCTCGCGTCTCATAACATCGCAGTTAAATCAGCCACTTAGCGTCTCATGACGTCCAAGGGGGTGGACTTGCAGCCCACGCCAATTTTGGTCAGATTCTTGGAACCAACCAAGCTGGTCCCAAGAAAATACCAAGATCGGTTCCAAGACCGGTGCGCAGGAGATTCCCGCAATGCTGACCGATGTCGCGCTCAAAGCCCTGAAAACCAGTTCCAAGCCTTACAAGCGCTCGGACGGCGGAGGTCTGTTCATCTGGGTAAAGCCATGCGGCGGGAAATTCTGGGGCCTAGCCTGCCAGGTTCGGGGAAAGCAGCGATTCTTTTCCGGCGGATCATATCCTTCCGTGACCTTGCGCGAGGCGCGCGACTGGCGCGCCGCCATCAAGGCGCAGATCGTGCTCGGAATGGAACCGACGGCCAAGCCGAAGACGCGGCGGGAGGCCGGGACGCGGGTCGCGGGTGCCCCTCCCCCCGACAGTTTCGAAGCCGTTGCGCGCGAATGGTACGAGACGCGCCTGCTGAGCTGGTCACCGCGATATGCCGGTGTGATCATGCGGCGGATGGTCGCGGACATCTTTCCGGTCGTGGGGCACGAGCCGATCGGGAGCATCACGCCGAGGCAGATGCTCGAAGCACTGCGGGCGATCGAGCGGCGCGGATCGATCGAAATGGCGCACCGCATCAAGAATCACTGCAGCGAGGTCTTCCGCTACGCCATCCCGGACGGGCGGTGCCTTAGCGACCCGTGCCGCGATCTCGCGCCGGCCATGGCGACGCCGAAACCGGTCAGGCACCATCCCAAGGTGGCGAGCAAGGATCTGCCCGCCTTCTTTGCCAAGCTGAACGCGGACGGGGGCGACCGGATGAGCCACCTCGCCTTGCGCTGGACGATCCTCACCATGGTGCGTACCCAGGAGACGCGCTTCGCCGAATGGTCGGAGTTCGAGGGGCTCGATACGCCGGAACCGGTCTGGCGCATCGCGCCGGAACGCATGAAGATGCGGTCGGAGCATATCGTGCCGCTCCCACCTCAGGCAGTGGCGTTGCTGGACGAGATTCGTCGCTCGAACATTTACCTGGCCGCTGGCAACATGAAGTTCGGGCGGTTCCTCTTCCCCGTCGTCTCGTCAAAGTCGGGAGTGATCAGCGAGAACCGGATGCTCGACATCATGTATCGGGTCGGGCTTCGCGGCAAAGCCACTGTCCATGGCTTTCGGGGGCTGGCCAGCACGGTGCTTAACGAGTGCGGACTGTTCGAGCCGGACTGGATCGAGAACCAACTTGCTCATGTCCCTCGGGGCGTGCGGGCGGCCTATAATTCCGCACGCTATCTCAGCCATCGGCGAAGGATGATGGAATGGTGGGCCGATTATCTCGACCGGGCCGAGCGGATCGGGTGAGTGCCGCGGGCGCACAGTGTCTTCGTCCTGAGTCTGCGGCTCGAGGGGCTGTGATCGCCAAGGCACCTCGGCTCCACCATTCAAGTAAATTATTTGCTTATCTTTCAGCGTGTTAGTCAGGAGCGGTCGAGTAGTCCCACACAGAAGTCCCACACTTCAGGTGGGCCGAAACGGGAGGGTTTGGGACGAATTTAGCTCGTCACCTCGTTTGATGCCCAACGAGACCAATCTGGCGGCGCTGCTATCTCCAGCAACAGCCGGTGTCGCATGCCGGGATCCGCGAACCTAGACCGCCTGCTCTCGGTGGAATTGAAAGGAGAGCCGCCGCGCGCCGCTAGGAGTTGCTGGACGCCAACCGGTTCATAGCGGCGCATGCTACTTCAAACGCTTCCTGACAGTCGAAGGCCAGCTGCACAAAATGGTCCTTGAGGCTTCCATGATCTGCGCGGGCCTCTGCGATTAGGCCTCGCCTTTCCGCATCACCGGAGTGACCTTTGATTTTGGAACGTAGCATGTGCAGTCGACGCAGCGGCTCAATCGCATCCGTTGCGTCCGAAGGCGCCCAGCCCTGAGCGATCAGAAGTTCTTGCAACAGGCGTAAGCTACCCCACTCTTTCTCAAACGCGCGAGACAACGCGTGTAACCGCGCTCTCACTGGCTGCGGTCCAAAGCCTTCGACGAGCATCTGGTCGAGCGCAAGGAGAGAGTTCCCCCACTCGTCCGGCGAGGTGGTGACAGGGTAATGTACTACCTTGCGCAGGCCTTCGCCACGTACCAGCCACCAATCAGGCTTCTTGTCGTCTAGTTCGCGGACCTTTGAGATAAGCTCAATAAGCGGGTCGGGAATGTCGGTCCATTCGCCCTGGATGTCGGTGAGATATGCACGCTTGGATATTCCGGCCTTTGGCCACTCGTTGAAAGATTGCCAGTAAAGCTGCTCCTGATGGGGGAGGTCGCCAAGATAGTGCAAATAAGTGTGCACCTGCCCGGCCTCGTTGATATCGTAGGTCTTTAGCGACCATCCTGCCCTCGAATTAACGGAGCGGTGCTCAAGAGTATATTTCTCAGGGTCGGCTTTGTAGCGCTGAAGCACGTCCGGCCGGAAAAACGCCGGAGTGATTTGGAACGGGAGAGGCGATTCCGGTTCGAAATAGCTGGCAAGAGCCGTCGGTGCGCAGGATATTTCCGCCAGCTTCCTATTTTTCCAGTCGTAGGCTTTGAAGGTGGCGTATTGCTTCGCACTGGGGTCCCACCGCTCCCGGTACTCATCAACGATATCCTGGTAGGTTAGGCGGGTCCGGCTGACGACGATGCCATTAGCGTAGCTCGCTCCACCTTGCGAGGTGGCGTTGTAAAACAGGTCAGGCCCGCGGACCCTGAACTCGGCATGGCTTCCCCAAGTCCCAAAGCGGCCGGGTTCGAACCGGGTGAAGTCGAACTTCCAAACGAGCGCTGTGTTCGTGACAACCATGTATCGCGCAAGATCGCGCGCCTTGATCGTCACCACGATGTCTCCGTCCCGGCCGGTGTGCTTCTGGAGGTGAACGACACAAAGTACGGGTTCCACATCGCCCTGCTCGTCCAAGCGGCAGTAAGCGCTTACCTCTTCGAGCCAATAAAGCCCCAAAGAATGCACTAGCTTCTGGCTGACTTCGGTGCGGGGATTTCCCTTGTCCACGGAATTGAAATAGCGCCGGAAGACCAAGGCCTCGCCCCCGAGAAGCGACTTGCAGCCAGGGTGGTCGAGAGGGTCCGCGAGATAGACGCGATCTGCTTCGCCGCCGCCCGATTCATGAGCGATCGACCACGTACGGTCCTGGAAAAAGGTGGTCCCAATGAGATCACCCTGGTCCGCTGGTGTTACTTGGTCTCGCGGCGCTAGCACGGCCTGAATCAATGTGGCTCGAAGCGCCGCGAAGATGATTGTTTCGTCCTCCGCGAGTTGGGAGATAAGGTAATCAATCCCCTCCTCTGCACCGGAGAGCCACTTAGCGTCGTCGTCGGCGGGCTGCGACACAGCGATCAATTTTGCGAGGTTGATCATGATATTTCGCTCGGCGGCCGACCTGGTTCAATGTGGTTAGTATCCCGACACTAGCGGAACATATCGAAAACGGCTAGTCTTCCTATCGATCCTCCGCCCAGATGACGTGAAATTTCGCCGTGCAGCCACCCGACATCGACTTCACCAGCATCCGGCCTCATGACGGCAGCCGTCACACGGGTTTCGAAGAGCTGTGTTCTCAACTCGCTTCTCTAGAGGGTCAGCCCGTCGGCGCCGTTTTCACACGGAAGGGACGTGGAGGCGATGCAGGCCTGGAATGCTTTTTTAGACTGACCAATGGTGACGAGATTGGTTGGCAAGCCAAGTACGTTTTTGATTGGGATTCCAGCCTCAGTGCCCAGCTAACGAAATCGGTCGAGGCTGCCCTCAGCAAGCATCCGAAACTGACCCGGCTTGTGGTGTGCTTACCCTTCGACCTGTCAGACTCGCGGCCCAAAAGGGGGCAGAGTGCCCGGCAGAAGTGGGAAGCGTGGAAGGGCAAGTGGGAAGAGGCCGCGAAGAAGCAGGGGCGAACGTTTGCCATATCTCTATGGGGGAAAGGCGAGTTGGGCGGCAAGCTCGCGATCGACAGGCCGGAATATACAGGTCGCCTGCTCTACTGGTTCGGGAAAGAAACGCTGACCGCTGCGTGGTTTTCCGAACAGTTCGGAAAAGCCAGAGCGTCGTTGGGCTCCCGGTATACACCCGACACCAATGTCGAATTACCGATCCGTAAGGATTTCCTCGCCTTCGCTCGCGACCCCTCCCTTGAGGCGACCGTTCAAGAGTGGGCTTTGAACGTGGCGGAAAAAGGAGTGGCAACCCTGCGCTCGGTCTCGCGAGCTAACAACTATTCGGCAGCCACTGAAACCACGGCTCTCAGCCAAGCGATAGAAGCGCTAAACAAGGCCTTGGAAGGCGACGCAATCGGCCCTGAAGCACCGTATCCTTTGGAGTTATGGAAAACGGCGGTGCGCGACTGCTACTCTGCCGTCCGCACCACTCTAACATGGGTATATTCGCTTCCCGAAGGCAAAGCTGAGCATGGCGTAACTGATCAAGCATGGGCTCGCGATAACCTCTTTCGGTTTGGCGACATGCTTGATGGTATCGCTGTTGCGCTCAATTCCGATCAATGGCGACTTGCCAATGCGCGCGCCGTTCTACTGAAGGGGGCGGCCGGCACTGGTAAGTCCCATTTGTTGGCCGATGTGGTCGAGCACCAAGTTCACGCCCATCGCCCGGCCGTGTTGATACTCGGCAGCGCCATGGTCGAAGGTGAACCCTGGCCCCAGATTATGGCCCAGCTAGACCTTTCGCCCGATCTCCAAGCCAAACAGTTTCTGGGAATGCTCGACGCTGCCGCGCAAGCCTCTGGTGTGCGGGCCGTCGTGTGCGTTGATGCCATCAACGAGCGGCACGGCCCGGACATCTGGCCCGAGCGCCTGGCGGCGTTCCTTAAGACCGCAGAGCCATTCCCGCGGGTGGGAGTCGTGCTGTCCTGCCGGACCACTTATGTCGCCCACGTCGTTCCAGACGCGATTGAGGAAAATCAGCTTTCAACTGTGGTGCATCAAGGATTTTTTGGACGGGGGGGAGAGGCGGCGATCCTTTACCTCGCGAAACGGGGGATCGTGCGACCTGGAGCGCCGAACCTCGTCCCGGAGTTTCTCAATCCTCTCTTCCTAAAGACCTGTTGCGACTTCTTGGATCGCGAGGGAAAGAATGAGCTACCGCGTGGTCTGCGCGGCGTGAGTGCTATTTTTGGCTTCTACAACCACGCCGTAGCCCGGGCCGTCACACGGCGCATGAAGCTCGACCCCAATCAAGAGTTGGTGGAGTCCGCACTAAGGCGCTTTGCGGACATTCTTGTCGCTCGCGGAGAAAGTTATGCTCCGAAGGATGAAGTAATATCTGCATTGGAATCGGTGCTTTCATCCAATGGCAGCCTCGATAGAAGCTTGCTCGCGCAATTGGAGAGCGAGGGCATCTTAGCGGTCGAACCGGTTCGGCAGGAAGATGGCTCGGTGAGCTCCATGGTTCGCTTCACATTCGAGCGCTACAGCGATCACGCCATCGCCGCGCGCCTGCTCCAAGAGCATCTGGATAAAGCGGACGTGACGGCGTCCTTTGCGGTGGGGACACGCTTGGGGGAGCTGACATTCGGTAGTGAGAACTATCGATTCTCCGGTGTGATCGAGGCGATCGCGATCCAGCTGCCGGAGAACACGGGTGTAGAGATTGTAGACCTCCGGTCGGCCCATGATTGGACGGTCCAGCGCGCCTTTACCGAGAGCCTACTGTGGCGCGAACAGGCCTACTTTACTGATCGAACGTTCAAGCTGGCTAAGCACTTCAATGACGAAGACGGGATAGGGGACCTTCTTGTTTCGATTGCCACCGAGCCCACGAACAAATTCAATGCGGACTATTTGCACCATCGCCTACTTGCTAGTCCAACCCCCGACCGAGATGCGCACTGGTCAGTTTATCTGAATGGGCGCGGCGATGAGACCGACGCGGTAGGCGTTCTCATCGGCTGGGCGATGCAAAACGGCGTCGGCTCGATCGAGGACGAGCGTGCCCGGTTAACCGCACTCGTGCTTGGCTGGTTCCTGTCCAGTTCCAATCGCATGGTACGGGACAGAGCCACAAAAGCGTTGGCCTGTATTTTCGCCAATCGACTCGCGCTTGCTGCTGCCACGTTGCGCGCATTCGAGAAGGTGGATGATCTCTACGTTCAGGAGCGGCTCTTCGGCGCGGCTTACGGAGCGGCATTGCAGGGAAAATCGACGGACGGCTTGGCCGAACTCGCGGCCATGACCTATGAACTTGTTTTCGCGAGCGGATCGCCACCGCTCAATGAGTTGCTCCGGGACAAT
>Ga0335075_10011358_pt1 | contig 13468 bp, 11 predicted proteins | sample Lox_Sample_24_FD_206723 | JGI IMG/M metagenome (GOLD analysis project Ga0335075, IMG submission 206723) | Soil microbial communities from Loxahatchee National Wildlife Refuge, Florida, United States - Lox_Sample_2.4 | ecosystem: Environmental > Terrestrial > Soil > Wetlands | place: USA...
CCAGTTAGGCAGCGGCGCCACCCGCCAGTCGCCCTTGGTGGAGGCGGCGTTGGTGATCAGGGTGTTCTCTCCCCAGACCGCGGTCGGCCAGGTCAGCAGCGTCCCGTCGGACAGGTCCTTGTACCACGTCGTGGTGAAGTCCTGGTCGATCTTGACCAGGTGATCGCTGATCAGCTGCTGCCAGTAGCTCGCGACCTGCTGTGAGGCAGCGTCGTCGATGCCGGCGACCCAGGTGTCGCCCGAGGTGCTGAACCACTGCGCGCCGGCCTGCCACGCGAGGCCGGAGAACCACTGCGCGTCGTTGGACGGGAACGCGGTGATGTAGACGTTCGGGTGGGCGGCGTGCACCTTCTCGGCGTCGCTCAGGTACTGCGCCCAGGTCGTCGGCACGGTGAGCCCGTACTTCTTGAACAGGTCGGCGCGGTAGAACAGCCCCATCGGGCCGGTGTCCTGCGGGATCGCGTAGACGGCGCCGCCCTGGGTGACCTGGGCCCAGGTCCAGGGGACGAAGTCCTGCTTGACGTTGTCGGCGCCGTACTGCGAAAGGTCGACCAGGCCGCCGACGTGCTCGAAGTTCGGCAGCGTCGCGTACTCAACCTGGCCGAGGTCGGGGGCGTTCCCCGCCTGGAGGGCGCTGAACATCTTGGCGTACGTTCCGGCGTTGCCCGAGGTGGTCTCGTCCAGGTTCACCTGGATGTCGGGATGGCTCTTGTTCCAGAGGTTGACCGACTGGGAAATGCCAGGCACCCACGACCAGAAGGTCAGCGTGACCTTGGAACTGCCGGAACTGGTGGAACTGGTGGCGCCGGTAGACGACGAGCCACCGCTGCTGCAGGCCGCGAGCGTGAGCACGGCCGCCGCGGCGGCGATCGCCAGCAGGCGACCGGCCCGGTGCCTGACCCGGCTCCTGGTGCTGCGGATCGAAGACGACATGGCTGCTACCTCCTGATCCCTTCCTGCCGCGCGCCCCCTCGCTGCCAGTGACCCATCGTCAATGACCTATTTGGGAGCGTTCCCAAATAGCGGTTTCCGTCAAGCTAACAGCGATGTCTGGTCGTGACAACGCCCAATTTGGGAGCGAGCACAAGCTCGGCTTGGTCAACCAATAAAATGCGCTGGTGGCCACCTCCGCACCGCGTAGCACAAGTCCGGCACAGCACAGCACAGCCCCGGCCCGCCGCCGGCCGACGATCGAGGACGTCGCCCGCCTGGCCGGCGTGTCCCGCGGCACCGTGTCCCGGGCGATCAACGGGGGCCGCAACGTCCGCCCCGCCGTCCTCGACAAGGTGAACGCCGCGATCGACGCGCTCGGCTACTCGGTCAACCAGGCCGCGAGGAACCTCGCGCAGGGCCGGACCGGCTCGATCGCGTTCGTCATCTCCGACCGGGAAGAGAGCCTGTTCGAGGATCCCAACTTCGGGCTGTTCGCCCGCGTGTTCTCCCGCGAGCTGCGCAAGACCGGCCGCCACCTGCTGATCACGACCGCGCAGGGCGAGCAGGAGGAGAACCTGCTCGGCGACTACCTGACGCTTGGCCACGTGGACGGCGCGCTCCTCGCGCTGACCCACGAGGAGGAGCCGCTGCTCGGGCGGCTGCTGCCGTACCGGCTGCCGCTGGTCGTGCTCGGCAAGCCGCTCGGCTTCGAGGACGCGTTCTCCTGGGTGGCGATCGACGACGAGAAGGCGGCCTGCACCGTGGCCCGCTACCTGGCGGGCCGGGTTGACGGCCCGGTCGGGACCGTCACCGGGCCGCTGCACACCAGCAGCGGCCGCGAGCGCCTGGACGGCTGCAAGCGCGCGCTCGGCGGCCGGTTCCGCCCGGACCTCGTGGCCACCGGAGACTGGTCGCTGCGCAGCGGGCATCTCGGCGCCGAGCGACTGCTCGCCCGCGAGCCCGGGCTGCGCGGGCTCTTCGTGGCCTCCGACCTGATGGCCGTGGGCGCCATCGGCGCGCTGCGCAAGGCCGGACGGCGCGTGCCGGAAGACGTGGCCGTGGTCGGGTTCGACAACTCGGCGGCGGCCACCATGGTCGAGCCGGCCCTGACCACCATGCGCAACCCGATCGAGCAGACCGCCCTCGAGGCGCTGCGGATTCTGGACGGCCAGATCGCCGGGCGGGCGCGGCGGCCGGTCCACGTGCTGCTGAGCAGCGAACTGGTTGAGCGCGGTTCCTGCTGAGCGGCGGGCACCGCCCCAATGAAGCCGGTGACCCGGAACAGTCACCTCAACCCGTTTAGACCAAACTAAGGACGCGAGTTTCTTAGGAGGCGTTACTTGACTGGTATCTGGCACGATGACGCCGCGGGCGCGTGGCTGGTCGAGATGCGCTCGACCGCCTACGCCTTCGGGCTGGCGGACGACGGGACGGCGCTGCGCCACCTGCACTGGGGCGCCCCGGTGGCGCGCGCGGCGCTGGCCGACCTGGCGGCCGCGGCCGCGGAGCCGATGCCGCGCCAGGAGCGGCGGCTGCTCGGCAAGACCGGCGAGCGGCCCGACGAGTACGTCCCGTGGGGCGGGCTGCGCTACGACGAGCCGTCGCTGCGGGCCGAGTTCGGCGACGGCACCAGGAGCGTCGAGTGGCGGTTCGCCGGCCACCGGGTCAGCAGGCAAGGGCCCGCCACGACGCTGGAGGTCGACCTCGCCGACACCGGCCACCCGCTGCGCGTCACCCTCGCCTACCGTGCCTATGACGGCTTCGACGTGCTCGACCGGTGGGCCACGCTGCGGCATGCGGGCGACGGGCCGCCTGTCGTCATCGGGCAAGCCCACTCCGCCAACTGGTGGCTGCCGCCTGGTGGCGGGTGGCGGCTGCGCTACCTGCACGGCGGGTGGGGCGGGGAGACCCAGCTCGCGCAGACCCACCTCACCCCGGGCAAGTTCGTGCTCGAGAGCCGCCGCGGCCTCACCAGCCAGCAGCTCAACCCGTGGTTCACGCTGGACCAGGAGGAGGCGGCGGCCACCGAGGAAGCGGGCGAGGTGTGGAGCGGGGCGCTGGCCTGGAGCGGCTCGTGGAAGCTCGTCTTCGAGGCCAACCCGGGCGGGCGGGTCCACGCCTGCGGCGGGGTGAACGACTTCGACTGGGCCTACCGCCTTGAGCCGGGCGACGAGCTTGTCCTGCCGCGGTTCGCCGGCCTGTACACGGCCGGGGGATTCGGCGCGGCCAGCCGCGAGTGGCACGCCTGGCAGCTCGCCCACGTCCTCGGGCGCGGCGACGACCGCTCCCGCCTGTCCGCGCACGTGCCGCCGCCGTCCTTCCGCACCGCCCCGCGGACCGATCCGGCCTCGCCGGACCGGCCGGCGCGTGGCGAGCCCGCGCTGCGCCCGGTGCTGTACAACTCCTGGGAGGCCACGACGTTCGACGTGACCGAGGCCGGGCAGGCGCGGCTGGCCGAGCTGGCCGCGCGGCTCGGCATCGAGTGCTTCGTGGTGGACGACGGCTGGTTCGGCCAACGGAACAACGACCGGGCCGGCCTGGGCGACTGGACGCCCAGCCGGGAGAAGTTCCCCCGCGGCCTGCGCCCCCTCATCGGCCGCGTCAACGACCTCGGCATGCGGTTCGGGCTATGGGTCGAGCCGGAGATGGTCAACCCGGACAGCGACCTGTACCGGGCCCATCCCGACTGGGTGTACCACTTCGACGGCCGCACCCGCTCCCTGCAGCGCAACCAGCTGGTGCTGAACCTGGCCAGGCCCGACGTGGCGCAGTGGATGCTCGCCACCCTCGACCGGCTGCTGACCGAGAACCACATCGAGTTCGTCAAGTGGGACATGAACCGGCCGCTGTCCGAGCCGGGCTGGCCCGCCCAGGCCGGCATTGACCCGGAGCGCGTCTGGACCGACCACGTGGGCAACCTCTACGCGGTCATCGACGCGCTGCGCGCCGCGCACCCGGGTGTCGAGTTCGAGTCCTGCGCCAGCGGCGGCGGGCGGGTTGACCTGGGCATCTTGCGCCGGGTGGAGCAGGTGTGGACCTCGGACAACACCGACGCCTGGGACCGGGTCAAGATCCAGGAGGGCTTCACCCAGGCCTACCCGGCCCAGGCGATGATGGCCTGGGTGACCGACAGCCCCAACTTCCTGACCGGCCGGGAGCTGCCGCTGTCGTTCCGGTTCCACGTCGCCATGGCCGGCGCGCTCGGCGTCGGCGGCGACCTGCTGCGCTGGTCCGACGCCGAACTCGCCGAGGCGGCGGAGCTGATCGCGGCCTACAAGGGCATCCGCCCGGTCATCCAGCGGGGCCGGCTGTACCGGCTCGCCTCGGTGCTCCGCGGGCCGTTCGGCGCCAGCCAGTACGTCGCGGGGGACGACGTCGTGCTGCTCGGCTGGTGGGGGCCGGAACCGTGCGCCGCCCGGCCTGCCCGGATACGGCTGGCCGGGCTGGACGCCGACACCCGTTACCGTGACGTCGGCTCGGGCGAGCGGCACTGGGGCTCGGCGCTGATGGCGGAGGGCCTCGCGCTGCCCGAGGAGAAGGCGAGCACCTTCGGCAGCACGCTGGTCCACCTCGTCCGGGACTAGCGCCTCAGCAGGTCCAACGGCTCGCACCGGGGAAGGGCACCTGCCGCAGGGTGCGCTTTGACGGGTGGAATGATGAACGAAGACACCGCGGTCGCATTGCCTTCGCTACAGCCCGCACACAGGAAGCCGGAAGCTTGATGACTGAGGACCAGCTGCCCACCGCGATCCAGGACTTCATCGCGGCGACCAACCGGGCAGATTCCGACGCGTTCGTCTCCGCGTTCACCGATGACGCCTACCTGAACGACTGGGGCCGCGAGTTTCACGGCCACGACGGCGTCCGCTCATGGAACCGCACGGACAACATCGGCGTCCGATCGCACTTCAAGCTCGTCAGCGCCGAGCCCGGCGACGCGCCCGACAGCTACACCGTCACCCTCACGGTCACCGGCAACGGCTACAACGGAACCGGCCCGATGAGCTTCGAGCTGCGCGACGGGCGGATCGCGCGCCTCCAGATCAGCTGACCGCGCCGGCCGCCTTCATAACCGGCCGCGATTCGACCGCCTTGACCACCGAAACACGGCGCTTACTCGTTCAAAGTGCCCCGCACGGGGCAGCTTGGCACGCATGCTCGCGCTTCACCCGCCGCTGCCGGCCGGCGAGTCCGCACTCATCGGCTTGGTCGTCGCGGTCGTGATCATGGTTCCCCTGCTGTGGGCGCCGGTCGAGCACTTCTCGACGATGACCCACGAGGGGGCCCACGCCCTGCTGGCCGTCATCCTCGGCCTCACCGTGACCGAGATCGTTCTCGACCGGCATTCCCAGGGCAAGACCAGCGTCGTCGGCGAGGGGCTGCGCGTCGTACTCGTGCTGCTCATCGGTTACCTGGGACCCAGCCTGTTCGGCCTGGGGGCGGCGCGGCTTATCTCGCTCGGCTACCCGGTGGCGGTGCTGTGGCTGCTCGTTCTCCTCCTGGTCCTCGTGCTGTTCCTGCTCGGCCGGTCCTTCGGCTTGCTGTCGGTGGCCGCAGCGATCGCGCTGCTCTACGTGATCCTCCGCTACGCTCACGCCGGGACGGAGGTAGTGGCCGCCTACGCTGTGGCGTGGCTGCTCCTGCTGGCCGGGCTGCGGACCGCGGTCGGCCACGCCATCCACTCTGCCTCCGAGGACGCGGGCGTGCTGCGCAGCCGCACCCACCTGCCCCGCCACCTGTTCTCGCTGCTGTGGCTGGCGGGGACGGCGGCCGCGCTGCTCGTCGGCGGAAAGCTCCTGGTCCTCGGCTAGCGGGACCGGTTCAAACGCGCCGCCGGCGAGGCCAACGGCCGGTTCCGTCCGCGGGAAATTACCCTGAGAAAGCGGAAGCGGGATGAGCGCGCCTTGGCCCGGCCGGGCCGATTCGGTGGAAGGATGGCTGCCGTGCTTGACCATGTAAGCATTCAGTGCACCGACCTGGTCGCGAGCGCGGCCTTCTACGACGTGGTGCTCCAACCGCTCGGCGCGCAACGAGTCTTCGACCTGGGTAACGCGATCGGCTACGGGTCTCCGCCCCGGCCGGATTTCTGGATCGGCGCGCAGTCGACCGGGGAAGGGTTCCGCGAGTCGCACCTCGCGTTCATCGCCCCGAGCCGGGCCGCGGTGCGGGCGTTCTTCGACGTGGCGACGGCGGAAGGGGCGCTGCCACTGCACGCGCCCCGGCTCTGGCCGGAGTACCACGCGACGTACTTCGCCGCGTACGTCCGCGATCCCGACGGCAACAACATCGAGGCCGTCTGCCACCTGTCCGAGTAAGTCCCTAGGCGCTCGACGAGCTAGCCTGCAATTTCTCCGTGATCGCGGTGGCGAGCGGGTTCCGCGGCACCGGCTGCCCGGTGCGCTGCGACCACCGGTCGAGTGCCCGTGCGTACAGCTGCGCCGTGGCGCGCAGGGAACGGCGCAGCTCTGCGGGATCAGCCGAGGTCGGCGCGGCGCGGTGGACGCGGTCGATGTCGGCGGCATCGAGGCCATGATGTGCGGAATGACCTGCCGTTCCCAGCAGCGGCAGTACGCGGTTGTTGAGCGTATCCATGACACCGTAGCGCACCATCCATGCCTCGCCGTGCCGCAGCTTCCCGTGCAGGTAGTTCAGCCAGAGCCAGGTGCCGCCGTCGAACGCGGGCGCGTCGTACTCGGGTGGCTTCCAGACGGCGAGATCGGACCGCAGCCGCGCCGCGACCTCTGCCTTGTCCACGAAAGGCAGGAATCCCCGGGTAAGCGCCGCCCAGGGGCGGGCGTGCCCCTCGTCCAGGGTGAGGTCGAGTTCGGTGAGCTTCTCATCCCAGCTTTGGTACCGGTAAGGCCGCTGCCACAGCGGTTCCTGGTGCCATATGGCACGGCGGCCATCGTGGATCAGGTCGCTGATCTGCTCCCGCCGGTCCCACAGCGCGTCGCGCTGCCCGGGTTCGGCAACGATGATCACGTCGAGGTCGGAGTCCTCATCGGCGGTTCCCTGCGCGAGCGAGCCATATACGATCATCGCGCGCACGGCGGCGTCCGACTCCGCCCACGCCGCCGCTTTCTCGGCCAGGAGTTCAGCGGGAATGGTCATCAGCACTTCCTTTCCTTGGCTTCCTGGGCTGGTGCACGCCGGGGATCCGTTGTCTGTCAGGAACCGCGGGCTGGTCGCGGCGGACCTGGCCAGTGGCGGATGCGAGCGCGATCACGCCGGTGTGAGGATCGATGACATGCAACAGGACGGTTCCGTGGTGGTCAGGGCCACCGCGACGGATTCTCACACGATCACGTCCATCCTCTCCGTCGGGTTCATGCAAGACCCCATGCACCGGTGGTTGTTCCCCGACGAGACCGAGCGGGCCAGGCTGCACCCGGCTTTCTTCGCGCCGCTTGCGGCCATGGCACTGAAAGACGGCGAGGTGTGGACCACCGAAGACCGCAGTGGCACCGCGCTCTGGCTGCCCTTCGACGCCGCCGCGGCGGACCACGGACCAGGGTTCCGCGAGCTGTTCGAGCCGACGCTCGGCACCGAGTACGCGGCCAGGCTCGGCGAGTTCGACCGGCAATCCGCCGGGTTCCATCCCGCGAACCGGGACCACTGGTACCTCGCGTTCATCGTGGTCTGCCCCGCGGTGAGGGGACGCGGGATCGGCACGGCCCTCCTGCGACGCCGGCTGGAGGTCCTCGACCGCGAGGGCACGCCCGCCTACCTGGAGGCGACCAACCTCGACAGCGAGCGCCTCTACCGGCGCTTCGGCTTCACTCGCGGCGACCGGACGATCGACATGCCCGACGGGCCCAGCCTTTACCCCATGTGGCGGGAACCGCGTCGGCCCGCCACCTAACGACGGGCGGCCCGGCGGCGTCCCGCTGATTCAGGGCCCTCCATTGCCCGACAGGCCGGCCGCCGACGGCATCGGAGGCCGTGACGTGGTCCACGTGAGGCAGGAGGGAGTAGCGGCTACGGGTAGCGGCTACGGGTAAAGGAAGTGCCCGGCGAGGTACGTGATCAGCATCGACAGGCCGCCGATGCTTGCCGTGCGGATCATCGGGACAATCGGACTGACGTGCGCCATCCGCGCGGAGACCCATCCCGCCAGCGCCAGCGCCACCAGCACGATCGCGAAGGTGACGGACGCCCTGGTCACCCCGGGGAGCAGCACGATCGCCAGCCACGGCAGCAAGGCGCCGGCCGCGAAGGCGATGCTCACCGCCAGTGAGTCGCTCAGCGGTGCCGTGAGCGACCCGGAGTGGATGCCGTACTCCGCCTCCGCGTGGGCCGTCAGCGCGTCGTGGGCGGTGAGTTCGACGGCGACCTGCCTGGCCAGGCCGGGTGAAAGGCCGCGGGACACGTAGAGCCCGGTCAGCTCCTCAAGTTCGGCGTCCGGCGCGGTCGCGAGCAGCACCTGCTCGGCGGCAAGCTGGGCCTCCGCGTGGTCGTACTCGGCGCGCAGCTTGGAGTACTCGACGGCCCCCACGGCCAGCGTGCCGGCCACGAGCCCGGCGAATCCGGCGAACACAAGCACCCCCTGGCTGACGCCGGCGCCGGCGAACCCCTCGCAGATCCCCGCTGACGTCAAGATGCCGTCGCTGGCCTCGGGGACATGCGGGCGCACCCATCCGACGACCCTGCTCGCCACCTTCAGCGGACTCGCCCCCCGTACCGACCGGCGACGGCGAGGAAATCACCATCCGGCGACGCCGCCGCCTGGTCCCCTTGGTTGTCTACCCACATCACGGCCTGCTGAGACGATGCCTGGCGGCGGGCCAGGCAGCCGCCGGAGCGAGCGTAGGCCCCCGCACCTGGTCCTACGTGTCGGCTGACGAGGAGCGCGCCGCACGAGGCGGCAGGCCTGTGGCTGAGCGGGTGAGGTTAGCATGGGCCGGTGCCAGCCGACTCGCCGCCCAGCCCGGGGAACTCCGGGTTCATGCTCGCCACCGCGCACTGGCCGGACGTCGAGGCGGCTGCGCGGCGGGTGCTCGTCGTGCCGGTCGGCTCGCTTGAGCAGCACGGGGCGCACCTGCCGCTCGACACCGACACGCGGATCGCGGTGGCGGTCGCGGAGCGCGCGTGCGCCGGCCAGGACGGGGTGGGGCTCGCGCCCGCGATCGCGATCGGTGCGAGCGGCGAGCACGCCGACTTCCCCGGCACGCTGTCGGTCGGCCATGTCGCCATGTCGACTCTGCTGGTGGAGCTTGGCCGCCACGCGTCCCTCCACTGGCCGGTGCTGCTGCTCGTCAACGGGCACGGCGGGAACGTGGGCGCGATCAGCGACGCGCTCGGGAAGCTGCGGGCCGAGGGACGGGACTGCCACGTCTGGCACGCCGGGGTGCGGCCCGCGATGCTGGCGGCCGCGGGCCTCACGCTGGTACCCGACGCCCATGCGGGACGAGTGGAGACGTCACTGATGCTCACGCTGGCGCCCGGGGACGTCCGGCTCGGCGACGCCACGGCCGGCGAGACCAGGCCGCTGGCGGAGATCATGGCCGGCCTGCGGGCCGGCGGCGTCCGCCGGGTCAGCCCGAACGGCGTGCTCGGCGACCCGGCCGGCGCGTCCGCCGCCGAGGGCGAGAGGCTGCTCGGCCTGCTGGTCGCGGACCTGGCGGCGGTTCTCTGGCGGCTGACGAGCCGGGCCGGCGACCCGGCCTAGCCGGGATGCGCGCGGCGGGCCCCTTGGGGCCGGCCCCCTTGAGGTCGGCCCTTGAGGTCGGCCCTTGTGGTCGGGCGCCGCTCAGGCGACGGCTTCCGTGCGGGTGAAGACGTGGGAGCGGCCGATGGGGGTGAAGCCGCGGCGGGCGTACCAGGTGCGGGGCCAGTCGTCCGCGTCGGCGAGCAGGAAGACGAGGCCGCAACCGGCCGCCTCGCGCAGGGCCGTCGCGAGCACGGCGTCCCCGTGGCCGCGCCGGGTGCGCTCGTCGGCGGTCATGACGTCCTCGATCTGCGCGATTCCCTGGCTGGGGTCCAGGTAGAGGTCGGCCCAGGCGGCGATGGCGCCGTCCTCGTCGCGGACGGCGAGGAACGTGACCCGGTCGGCGGCGTGCAGCCGGGCAGTCCTGCGGCCCGCGAGCTGGTCGATGACGGCGTCGCTGGCCTGGGGCATCCAGGCGCACAGCTGGCGGATCAGCGCGGGCCGCAGTTCGGCGACGGTGACCGGCTCCGCCGAGCGGCCGCGGTAAGGCGCGGTTCCCGCGTGGGTCATGACGAGCTCGGTGTCGTGCAGGTAGCCGTCCGCGGTGAGCGCGGGTGCGCAGGCGGTCGCGCTGGCGTCGTCAAGCACGGTGATCCGGCGGTACGGAAGGTGGCCGAGGAACTTCTCTGCCAGCGCGATGAGCTCGCCGGGCGCCGGCGCGCGGTCGATCATGAGCTGGTTGTGCTCGTGTGACGCGGCGTAGCGCGGGTCGAGGACCGCCAGGCCGCCGGGGAGCTCGGTCACCACGACGGCCTGACGCCGGGCGAAGGACAGGCGGAAGGCCGTGACGCGCTGGAGGTCGGTGGCTGGCATGTCTCAAGTATGGGTCGCGCGGCCAGCAACCGGCGCGCGGCCGGCGGCGTCTACTAGAGGACAGCGCTTGACGAGGTCTGGGGGCTGGACGAGGTCTGAGGGCTGGACGAGGTCGAGGAGGCCGTGATGTTCGGCAGCGGATGGCGGCGTGGCGCGTTTGTGGGGCTTGCGGCGGCCGGGGCCGCGCTCGTGATCGGCGCGGGGGCCGGCCTGACCCTGGCCAGCGGCGCCCTGCGGCCGCACGCGGCGCCGAACCCGCCGGTGTCGAACCAGGCGGCGTCGAACCAGGCGGCGTCGAACCAGGCGGCGTCGAACCAGGCGGGACAGCAGCGAGCGGGGGCGCGCGTGGTGGCGCAGCGGTCCGGTGCGGCGCCCACGGTGACGCCGCCGCCCGCGTCGGAACAGGCGGTCAGGCGGACGGCGGCGCCGCCGTCCGCGGTCCCCTGGGGATCGGTCGGGCCCGGCTGGGTCCTCGATACCTACTCGGCGGGCACCAGGGCCAGGCCCGCGCCGACCACCCTGTGCCTCGTCAGCCCGGGCGGCGCGAAGTACCCGCTGCTGACGTGGCCGGTGTCGGCCACGCCGACGCCGACGCTTGAGGCGTGGGCAGGGAACAAGACCGAGGCCCTGTTCCAGCTCTACTCGGCGAACGGCCTCTCCGACGGCTACGGCGAGCTGAACCTCGTGACTCAGGCGATGACCCGGGTGGCGTTCGCCAGCTCGGCGACCACGCCGGTCGGCTACACCCTGCCAGCCGGCGAGCAGGTCCTCGGCGTCACCCAAAGCGGGCCCGACGCCACGTTCGCCCGCTACAGCCAGGCCGGCGCGCTGGTGAAGACGCTGGTCACAGAGGCACACGGGCTCGGCGCGAGCTACTCACCGGACGGAATGAGCCTGGCCGTCACGGCCGAAGGCGGTCTGCTGCTGGTCAGCAACGCGACCGGCGCGAGCACGAGCCTCCCGGTGCCCGGGGCCGGCGCGAAGGACCTCTGCCAGCCCGTGCGCTGGTGGAACCCGACCACGATCCTCGCGAACTGCGGCAGGCTCTGGCTCGTCCCCGACACGGGCGCCGCACCGTCCGCCTTGACCCCGGTGCGCGACACCGGGCAGGCGCGGTACGACCTCGGTGACATCGACGCCTGGCAGCTCCCGTCGGGCCTGTACCTGCAGTCCCTCGGCGCCTGCGGCACGCTTGAGCTGAACCGGCAGGCGGCGAACGGCTCCGTCAGCCCGGTCAACGTCCCCGGCATGACCGACAGCCCCGTCGTGGTGACCGCCGCCGGCCCGCGGCTCCTGATCGAGCAGCACGGGTGCGACGGCAGCGGCGGCCAGCTCGCCTGGTACGACCCGGCCACCGGGGCCGAGGACTGGATCTTCACGACCGGCGCGGGTGCGTCCGCGGTCGCCTACGACAGCCCCGAGAACGGATCAATCCTCTAGCGGTCACACCGCGCGGGTGCCCTTGCCAACCGGGCCCGCGAGCGGCGCCCAGTGGCCGGGGATGAGGACCCGCGCCTGTGCCGGTGCCGTCGAGCGCGGTGCCAGCGGGCGGGCCGGCGTCAGCCGGCCAGGTCGGCCGCGGCCCGGACGATGCTGTCCGCGTCGATGCCGTGGTAGCGGTACACGTCGGGGACGGAGCCGGACTGGCCGAACCGGGTCACGCCCAGGTTGATGCTCGGCACCTGGTTGATGGTGGCAAGGAACGCCAGGGTGTGTGGGTGGCCGTCAAGCACGGTGACGAGCGGGGTGGCATGGCTGGCGGGGAAGGCCTGGTTCAGGATCCAGTCCGGTGCCTCCGCCCGGCCCTGCCTGGCCAGCAGGGCCCGGAAGAGCAGGCCGGGACTGGTCACGCACACCACGTCGGCCGGCGTGCCCGCCGCGTCGAGGCGATCGGCGGCGGCGAGCGCCTCCGGGGTGACCGCGCCCATCGCGGCGATCGTCACCCGCGGGCGCTCCGTGCGGCGCAGCCGGTACGCGCCGGACACCGCCTGGCGGCGGCGGGCCTCGCGCGCGGCCGGGTCCGTGGGCACGCCGGCGAGCGCCTGGTCAACGGGCCGGGTGGACAGCCGCAGGTACGCGGAGGTGCCGTCGGGCTTGCCGAGCTGGGCGAGGCAGGCCAGCAGTGTCCATTCCACGTCGATCGCGAAGGCGGGCTCGTAGGTGACGCAGCCCGGCTGCTCTATCCCGAGTGACGGCGTGGTGATCGACTGGTGCGCGCCGCCCTCGGGGGCGAGCGTCACCCCGGAGGGGGTGCCGACGAGGATGGACTGGCCGCCCGCGTAGATGCCGAACGACCAGGGCTCGAGCGCCCGCTCGACGAACGGGTCGTACAGGGTGCCGATCGGCAGCAGGGGCTGTCCCCAGCGGCTCCAGGTCGCGCCCAGCTCGCCGAGCAGGCCCGCCAGGTTGGTCTCCGCGATGCCCAGCTCGATGTGCTGGCCGGTCGGCTTCTCCCGCCAGTGCAGCGGCGACTCACGGTCGTCGGCGAACCAGTCGGTCCGGTCGACGGGTGACCAGACGCCGACCTTGTTGATCCAGCCGCCTAGATTGGTGCTTGAGCTGACGTCCGGGCTGACGGTCACGATGCGCCGGGCCGCTTCCGGTGCCTCTCTGCCCAGGTCGAGGAGCACGCGGCCGAGCGCGGCCTGGGTGGACGCGCTCCCGGTCGGGGTGCGGCCGATGTCCCGCGGGATCTCGGCCACCACGTGCGGCGGGTACTCGGGCCGCTTCAGCCGGCGAGCGGCCTCGGCGCACAGCCGTCCCGCGTCGCTGGCGGGGTCGAACCTGCTCCAGGGGCGGTCGAGGTCCATCCCGACCCGGCTCGCCAGCTCCCTCATCTGACCGGAGGTCAGCAACGCGGAGTGGTTCCGCGGGTGGCCCTGGGTGGGCAGCCCGTGTCCTTTGATCGTGTAGGCGAAGATCACGGTCGGCCGGGTGTCGTCGATGGACGCGTAGGCCTGGTCAAGCGCGGCGAGGTCGTGGCCGCCGAGGTTCCTGATCGCCGCCATCAGCGTC
>Ga0335075_10011359_pt1 | contig 13468 bp, 12 predicted proteins | sample Lox_Sample_24_FD_206723 | JGI IMG/M metagenome (GOLD analysis project Ga0335075, IMG submission 206723) | Soil microbial communities from Loxahatchee National Wildlife Refuge, Florida, United States - Lox_Sample_2.4 | ecosystem: Environmental > Terrestrial > Soil > Wetlands | place: USA...
TTAAAATGGCCGTTGCTAAGTCCCTCTCCGGAGTGAAGATCACCGTATGATCCAACGGCAAACAGCTGAAAGAATACAAGAACAAGATAAGATCCATTGGTGGCCCTGTCGTCAAATGGTTTGCTAAGTTCACCAAGGCTAATACCGATACAGAATTCTCATTCAAAATCTGGGTCTCCAGCTCCTTCCAGCTTGATTGTCCCAATCTTCTCTTTAGTATGTATGTTGACGGCGTATCGGTTAGTGGAACACTCCACGGTGAGTACGCTCATTCAAGGAAATTAGACGAAGGAAGTGGAAGGAATCAAAAAACCGACTGAGAAATTCTACACTTCAGAAATTTAGGTTCTCAGCTGGTTACTGGTAAGTGCCTTTACTGAGCCTACTGTAACGCTCTGGCTGTAACAGAGAAAGTTACCGATCTGGCCAAGCTTGCTGAAGATAGACAGTGTGAGAGGAAAAGCCTCAGTGACAGGAAATCCTTAATAAGAGGAAACATCTCTACGTCAGGAAGAATCTTAATGACAGGAATAGGCTTAAAGACGACAGTACTCTTAACGCGGATCCTACGAGTTATGCAACGAAACCCAACACCACAAGGGCCACCAAGCGAAAAGTCGAACACCCTACCAGTGGTTTTCTTGCAATAAACTAAGAAAGGAAGGAAAGTAATGCAAACGACATCAAACTTATGCCACCGTTGTGAAACCCAATATCATTTCCCCAAAGGAAATTACCATTAGAATTTGACATATAAGGATTTTTCCATTGACAAGGACTGTTTACAAATCCGGTTCATTATTCTATACATATCAGAGTAGGACCTTTGTGGCAACACTCAGCAGCCACGCTGCATCATGCCATCCACCTTCATCAGCTCCAGGAAGAGGCAGCTTTTCCTCACTAGCAACATCAATCGTTCCATCAAATCTGTTCTTTTGAGTGCAATCACTCTTGCTTGCTGCATCAGAGGCATCTGTCTTCTCTTCACTCGTTTCAATATCCGTATCTTCCCCATCTTCTTCCACAGCAAATAAAGACCACCCCATAAGCTTCTCAACCCATACACCCAGACCTGTACTACCTTTCTTCGCCAAGCGCTTCACAATGATTTCATCCTCTGCAGCTTGGTCCTCTTCATAAGCTTCTTCATCCACATCCACGAAATCCGGCTCTGCAATAAATTCTTCTCCTCTACCAAAGTAGGACTCTCTCTCCCTTTCCGATTTGGGTAATGGAGTAAATAGATTCACCTTGCTGCCTCTCCGACTCTGTGCACGGCTATGTGCCTGGCTTGTTGGGCGACTGCCATATCTACTGGCTGGCCTGCTGCCACCACCAAGGCTCATCCTAGTGGTAACCGGCGAAAATTCATCATCCGCATCCGCAGCACTCCCTCTTCTACTTGTCCGTCGTGATTCCCGCTCTCTAGCCAGCTGCCTTTCTAGTGCCTCCTCATCCTCGTCTAATTGTCCCGTCAGACTCGTAGAACTGGCTCTTGACACGAGCCAGGCCTGCCCCTTCGATTCCCTCGTCTCGGAAGAGATTAATGCCCCAGCGCGGAGCAGCCAATCTGAATCATTGCGATCCGCCGCTGTGAATGTATTAAGACCAGAGTCATCTTTGCCCGCTAATCTTTTCGATTTCCCGCCTAATGGTGTTACACTAGGCTTGGGCAGGGGGGCAAGACGAGGACTTGTGACGTTCGTGCTGGACTTGCTCTTTGTTAAACCACCGGCTGTAGGCTTGCGCAGGCTCACACGAGAGGAGGATCTAGAGAGTATCCCAGGTGTTGTAGGGGCAGATTTCCCTTCGAGGTATGATATTGAGCGCCCATGAAAGGAGTGAGGGTGTGAGACCGTATCGGGGAGTTCGTCTGGGTCTGTGAGGGGCAGTCTGGATGTGAGAGGGGCGAGCGAGAGATGGTTCAGGTTTATGTTCGAGCGATTATTCCGCCGAGAATGCGGAGAGTGTTGATTATATGCTACATCCATGATCGTGATCAATTAAGTTGGGAGGGAATTTCTGGTGGATATCAACCTATGAGATTGTGGTTGGCAAAATGATGATCCGTTGCAACTCGCTTGTGATTGTTGCTGGTTAGAACTTTGCACGTGCATTTTATTTTTGGGGAGAAAGCTCAAAGAAATGATGCTGCAAGTTGACAGCTGTACAGGAGACCTTTATGATGCGGAATCTGAGGAATATACGGTACTCGACCTGGAGATCAGCTATTGAGCACAAGGAGAGACAAATTACCGCGGCAGCATGGGATACCGGCAATGACTCGGTGATATGTGCATATGGGCCTAGCGAAAGTGATACGTTGATCGAGTTGGTCAGAGTTGATTTTCAAAAAGGCTCAAGTTCTATGTAAGTTGCCCGCTTCCACGACTTGGTTTGGGCAATCATTAAGCATATCACAGAGAATATAAATTCATCACGTCTTGGGATGCTCCTTGCCCAAATCCAGATCTTCCATGTGACCAAATATTGAGTTTACAGTATTTTGCAGACACTCTTACAGCATGTGTTGTTCTTGCTGGCGGCGACATCGTCGTCACAAGGGAGGAACCGCAGACTGGAGAAGATCGAATAGAAATTGTGGGCTCCGTTGATGCGGGCATTTCTGCAGCGAAATGGTCACCTGATGAGGACCTCCTCGCAATCTGTACCAAAGCAGATACCTTTATTTTCATGAGTCGATCTTTTGACGGAATAATGAATATAGCCATGACTTCGGAGGACCTGAAGGCTTCGAATCACGTCTCTGTTGGGTGGGGTAAGAAGGAAACTCAATTCAAAGGGAAAGGGGCAAAAGCACTACGGGATCCGACAATGCCAGAAAAGGTTGACGAAGGAGTCCTTAGCCACGAAGATGATGGTAGGACAACCATTTCTTGGAGAGGTGATGGAGCCTTTGTTGCTGTATGCACTATTGAGGCAGCGTCAAGGCGTATCATTCGCGTGTACTCAAGAGAAGGAGTACTCGACAGCGTCAGCGAACCGGTTGATGGCCTGGAGGCAGCACTAAGCTGGAGACCTGCAGGAAACCTTATTGCTGGGATCCAACGCTTCTTCGATCGTATTGACGTGGTATTCTTTGAGCGAAATGGTTTAAGACATGGCCAATTCAGTCTTCGACTGACTCTGCAGGAGTTGGCAACATCGGGGAGGCACATTCAATTGTGGTGGAACAATGATTCTTCTGTGCTAGCAGTCATATTGGCAAACAGTGTACAGCTGTGGACTATGGGAAATTACCACTGGTATTTGAAGCAAGAAATTTTCACTTCTCAAGAGAATGTGATGAGCCCTCTGGGGCTCATATGGCACCCAGAGACTCCTCTCCGATTTCTGGTCGCCAATACCGGTACTGACTCCATGAAGAATTTGCGAGAATCTGTTAGCTAACGGTCATTGCAGACAAGATCATTGTCACTGAATATGTGTTTTCAGTTGCGCATAGCTCAACCGCTCAGCCAAACGACTATGGTGCAGTGGCTGTTATAGATGGTAGAGACCTCAAACTGACCCCACTTCGATCCGCCAATATTCCCCCTCCTATGGCGTTGTATGAAATCACCGTATCACATAACATTTCTGATGTGGCGTTCAGCTCTGACACATCATCAATTGCTATTTTGCATCAAGGTGGTATTGCCATATATAATTGGGAGATAAATTCGACGTCGTCTTCTCCACCGACCCTAAGTGGCCGCGTCACGTTCAAGAATACTTTGGAAGGTGCTACTCCACAGCAAATTTGTTTCAATGAAGAGGGAGATATCCTAACATTGGATCAAATGGAGGCCAGTACACCGTCCTTGCAAAGGTATGGTTTTAGCAAAGAGATAGGAAGAGTTGAAGAAAATATCGTCGAAGCGGTAGCCTTCTCTTCACCATTAATGATTTCATCATTTGGTCAAGATGGTTTTACATATCCATATGTTCAAGGGGCATCCGGCAGTCTGCTAAGCCTAAGTCTCCCATTGTTGGGGCAGCCCCTTGTCACCACCTCTTTCCCCATGTTCTTGCCATGGGTTGAAATCTTTACGTTCGCTGATGACAAGATTGCTTTTGGAATGTCGAAAAATGGCCACCTCTATGCAAACTCCCGATTGCTGGTCAAAAATTGTACATCATTCCTAGTTACACCTCTCCATCTCATTTTCACGACCACAAATCACCTCCTTAAATTTGTGCATATCGCCAAAGTAGAAGGTTAGCTCCCTTTACATGAAGATAAGAGAAACCTACTAACTGCCTTAGACCTTGAGATCCCGCCGGATGATCCAGAAGTGGATGAGAGATGTCGGAGCATTGAGCGTGGGGCACGTCTCATTACAGCAATGCCGACTTCTTTAAGTCTCGTACTTCAAATGCCTAGAGGCAATCTTGAAACTATTTGGCCTCGTGCGATGGTTCTTGCTGGCATCAGGAAGCTCATCGACGAGAAGAACTACAGAAATGCTTTCTTGCATTGCCGTACGCAGAGGGTTGATATGAACATCCTTTACGACCATGCGCCAGAGCAATTCATAGCGAATGTGGGGGTATTCGTAGACCAGATAAAGAAGGTGACCTACATAGACCTCTTTCTGTCCTCTTTACGGTTTGTCCTCTGAAACCTAAATCTTAACCTGACGAAACTAATTTCTGTCGTATAGTGAGGAGGATGTCTCAAAGACTATGTATAGAGAGACCCGCCGTGAACCCAAGCTTCAGAATGGAATAATCGCCGCAAATTTAGTGAACGGTGCTCACTTTGATCCTCAAGCCCGGAACCCTTCTAAAGTCAATCGCATATGCGATTCTTTCCTGGAAGTGCTTAAGGCCCGCACAGCCACGAATTTACAAAACGTTATCACCGCAAATGTATGCAAATCACCACCTGCTTTAGAAGATGGCCTCCTGGTTGTTGCAGGACTTATGAATGAGAGTGAGGCATTAGCGGAGAAGGCCGTGGAGCACATTTGCTTCCTTGCAGATGCGAACAAGCTTTATGATACCGCCCTTGGATTATATAACCTTGATTTGGCTCTTCTGGTGGCCCAACAGTCACAGAGAGATCCTCGAGAATACCTTCCATTTCTTCAAAAGCTTCAGGAGATGGCCATCCTCCGCCGCCACTTCTCAATTGACGACTACCTTGGCCGGTACTCAAAAGCACTTTCGCATCTATATAAGCTCTCTAAGGATGATCATTCAGAACTTGAAGCTTATCTTGTGAAGCATGCACTGTACAAAGATGCTCTCACCCTCTATCGTTATCAACCCTCCCGGGTCGACTCCATCATGGGCCTCTACGCCAGCTATCTGGAGTCACATTCCCAATTTCACGAAGCCGCAATCGCATACGAGTACTTGCACCTTTATGGCCATGCCAGTACCTGCTACCAACGTGCCTCTCCGTCCTACTGGCGCGAATCCATCTTCTGCGCATCTCAACAATCCCCTCTACTATCTCAGGAAGCATTCAATTCTCTTGCTACCTCACTGGCGGAGTCTCTTACTGAGGCAAAAGACTACGAATCTGCAGCCCATATCCACATGACCTACCTTTCCTCAATACCCACAGCCGTCACCCTATTATGCAAAGGCTATCACTTCGCCTCAGCCTTACAACTCGCCTCCCTGCACTCCACAACACATCCCGAGCTCCTCTCCGCCGGCGGACCAATCGACACCGGCCTAACCGAAACCCACTCAGCCTCGACCGAGCTGCTCGCCGAATGCAAAGCCCAACTCCTCGCCCAAGTACCCCGAATCCGAGAGCTACGCTTAAAAGCTGCCGCCGACCCACTTGCATTCTACGAAGGCGAAGTCAACGAGGACCTCCCTGATGATATCAGCGTAGCGCCTAGTAGTCGACTAAGCACCAGCGCGAGTTTGTTCACGCGGTATACAGGACGCCAGAGTCTAGGCACGGCAGCGACGGGGGTGAGCAGAGTGACATCTAAGAACCGGCGGAGAGAAGAGAGGAAGCGGGCGAGAGGGAAGAAGGGGACAGTGTATGAGGAGGAGTATCTTGTTGCGAGTGTACAGCGGTTGGTGGAGAGGATTGAGAGTGTTAGGGGGGATATGGAGCGGCTTGTGGCGGGGTTAGTGAGGAGGAGGATGAGGGAACAGGCCCGTGCTGTGGAGGGCTTGTTTGGAGAGGTATTGGAGATGTGTAGGGAGGCAGTGAAAGATATATTCGAAGAGGAAGGAAAGGGGGAAGAACAGGGGACGGGTACTGGTGAAGAGGAGTATAGGCCTGTTGGAGGGGATGCTGTCTTGGCAGAAAGTATTGAAGCTGTAGGGAAAAGGAAGGCAGCGCCGCATATCGGGGCTTTTGAGAGATTAAAATTACTCGGTGCTTAATAACAGCAATCATTACGCGCAGCCGTACCAATCCTTACGTCAATATCCTGCATTAATTTGACATGTGATTTTCAGAAATCAATGAATCACGAATTTCACCTCACCACAATATAGAAGATAAAATCATGGTAGCTACGCCTATTGCTATTACACCGTGGAAAATGCACGTCAACAGACAGGAGGGAATAGCCGTATGGAAAGGACATCTTGAGCCTGTTGCATTGCATTAATCACAGAGAAAAAAATAGCACCCCTATGCCGAAGATCCGAGACACAAAAAGGGCCAGAGAGAAGAACCGCAAATGGTCGTGGCTTTCCTAATAGCAGCCAAGGGACAGACCAGATTTAGGACAGGCGTAAAGCAATCGAGCCACCGAAGATGATAGAGATCCCAATTGAGCAATCCAGAATGAATTTGTCAGAAAGACAGATCACCACCAATCTGGAGAGCGCGATCCATGATCCGTTTCTTCCAGCAGCAGTCCATCACTTTATCAGCCGCAAAGTTCGAGAGCAGAAGATCGATTGTGTACAGAGGTCGATATCGATAGGATTATAGGATTAAGCACTTCTTCTCCTTCTTCTTCTTGGTCAAAAGAGCCGCACGCGTGGCATGCTCGAAGACTTCACGGACACCTTCGTTGGTTTTTGCGGAACACTCGAGATACTTGTAGGCACCAATCTTCTTGCGCACTTCCTCACCCTGCAAACCCCCATATCAGCCATGTGTCAAAAGAGTGCTTGGCAAGGTCATAATATATACACAAGATGAATTGGGTTATAGGGGAAGCAAAGGAAATTTAAAGAAGCCTACCTGCTCGGGGGTCACGGGCTTCTGGCTGGTCTTGTGAAGCTCCTCGATAGTCTTAGGATCATAGCGAAGATCTTTCTTGCAACCGACGAGAATAATAGGAAGACCCTGGCAGAAGTGGAGGACTTCAGAAATCCACTGGAGGTTGGCACGTGTCAGCAATCTCTTTTTGTGTAGGCAGCAATGCCAGATATAATAAGGTCTGCCTTACCTTCTCCTGAACGTTGTCGAGCGAATCCGGTGAGTCAACAGCAAAACAGATGAGAATAACATGTGAATCTGGGTATGATAGAGGTCGGAGACGGTCGTAATCTTCTTGTCCAGCCGTATCCCATAGAGCTAGCTCTACGTGCTTTCCATCAACCTCGACATCGGCGACATAATTCTCGAAAACAGTGGGAACATAGACCTATAGAGCATAGCCATTAGCATATTAATATAACTGTTCCATTTTCCTTGTGAGCTTCATCACGATGTTGTTAACCTCCCCGTGGTGGCGATGCCGACGAGCCCGCACCGAATGAGTTTCGCAATATTACACAAGAGTCTTACCTCTGGGAAAGTGCCTTTAGAAAAGACACTGCCAATCATTAGCTTGAATTTTATCCATCGACTGCAGTTGAGGCAAGAGAGCGATGAGTGCCGGGCACTTACATCAACAAGCACGTCTTACCGCAGGCACCATCGCCTACAATGACCAGCTTTCGACGGATCTCCGCCATATCGACGGTTGAAGATAAAGAGACTTTAAAGGACTGCCTACTGCAGAAGAGAAGACCGTCGTTGGTTGGGGAAAGGCGCTCTAAAGGTGTAGGATTTAGGAGATGCGGAGCTGAAGTTGGTTGTTGAGGTTGACGATTGATGGATGCGAGGTTGCGAGATGCTCTGCTCCCTGTCCTGCCACAGCCAAACACGGCTAAGTAGTAACGCGGCTCTTGGCCTAAGGCTGGTTCCAGCTGAAACTCTCAAAGATGTGGATATGACGAGGACACGACTCAGCTACACTCATGCAGTGTGCTGTGATGCTCAGATCAGGCTATGGAAGGAGTATGTATCCTTCATGTATGACAATGGACAACAAGCCCCAATTTGTATCTCTTCGAGCTACTTTTACCTGCTGAATTTCGTGGGTGCCTTATCAGGCGCTTATCCTAGCGATTCAAAAGGAGAAAAGATATCACTAAGCAAATGCTGATTGTGCTACGCCTGTGATCTGCATGACATTGACCTTTATAGAACTGTCACGGACTACGTCGTGCAAAGCCTATGGAAGGATTTGTTTTCCCGGGTAATTGAGCACGTGAGGGCTGCACTGAGTTCCTTCATCCTTCAGCCCTTCAGTCCTTCAGTCCGGCCAGCCTAGTCCTGCATAACAAAGTGGCCTAGTCGTGCAACGTGTCTCAACTAGTGAAAGAAAACATAGCATTCATGCTGTAGAGACAGGGGCATAGTAAGCCATAACTACCCTCGTATCATGCATCGGAGAAGCCGCCATGAAGGAAAGGCGTAAGGTTGGCATAGAGACCCAATTATCGAAACGGCGATTTAAGGCCCCCCCGGCAGTAGCAACCTAAACACCATCACATATTGGGCCTAGCGTCCTGAATATCACGATCCGAGCTCCAACCTAACTTGTGAAACTTATCACTTCATCGACCTACAGCCCATTGTCCCCCAGTATCATTTCTGCAAAATGCAGAAAGTCATTCGGCGGAGTGCGCTTGCTGAGGCCCAAGCAGCGCGGCGTCTTGCCCGGCGAAAAGAGCGTGATATCCGAATAACGAACAGGTCCAAGAGGGAGCAAGAAAATTATGTGAAGAAGGAGGTGGCCGCAGATATCAAAGCTGCGAGGCTAGCCCGACGAGAAGACTGGGAATTGGGTCCATTGGCACCGAGAAGAGATGTGGGACTCAAAAAGGAGACATATGGCACTGTCAGCACAATGCGGTTGAGGGGAAAGGAGTTAACAATGGAGGAAAGACTTGAGCTGAATCCTGATGGTGGAAGATATCCAACTATCGTGGCCGGCGACAGAGTTGTCTTATTACATGGGCGGGACAAGGGGAAGATTGGCAAAGTTGTGGCTCTAGATGCTGCTAGGCAGGAAGTCACTGTCGAAGGATTGAACATGGTACGGTTTCTAGGCACAATGTGCAACTGTACCCATTGACAAAGTAATGACCATGTTGAGCTGACTATTGCCCTATAATAGGTTGACGTAGCTATTCCAAAATGGATGCAAAGAGCGGAAGGACAAGACAATCGACCAGTCCGTTCAATCGAGCAGCCCATCTCACTCGCCTCTGTGAAACTCGTCGTCCCTCTACCCGACCCAGAAACGGGAATAACACGCGACGTTATCGTGAAAAGAGTGGTCAACGGTAATATCTTTCATGATCGACACACTGGCCGCAAAAATTGGACTCGGTTCATTGCTGGCCTCAATATAGTCATCCCATGGCCTAAGATAGAGGCGAAGCAACATAAGGACTACCACTGCGATACGCTCCGTATTGATGTTGAGGCGAAAACTTTTGTGCCTACATTGCTGAAACCGCCAATGCCGTCAACCGTGATAGACGAGTTGAGAAACAAATATTCTATATTCCGGACTAGGCATACTGAGGAATATATTCAAGAAAAAATGCGGGAGGACGAAGAGAAGGAAGCGAAAAAGAGGATGGTGAAGGAGATGATGACACCACTGAAGGAGAGACGGAGGGAGGAAAGAAAACTCCTGAAGGCAAAAGGCCGGCCGAAGCTGACTGAGGAGATGCTCGCCAAGATTGGAGAAGTGATGGCGAGAAACAGGTCACTCTCCTTACCCCCAACAGACATTTCGACGGGGCAGACTGCCACCATGGAACAGATGGCATAGGAAAGCTGTGCCGAAAGTGGAAATGACATGTTCGAGGTAACTGGAAACAGAGTGGATACAGGATGTCTGCGAGAGCAACCGAAGAGGAGGCAACGAACTTGTAATTGCCTTAGAGATATGTAAAATATGTAAGCATAGGCATCGCGTACAGCATAGAGGAGCATTGTTGGCGTTTCATAAATATTTAGTTTTGGCAGAGAGGCTACTTCCAGCTGTCGGAATTCAACTCCTGTTTCTACACCTTCATATGGACCAGCATCATCTGCTGGAACATCCCTTACGTGTCCATCGAGGGTCCAAGAGTCCCTCTTCGAGATGGTACCTCAAATTTAACTCCGAATCTCGCCTCAGGGTGCGAAATGCCATGATATACGCTCTTGAGTGGGGAGATTTGGTCATTCCCGTCCTCGGTTCACTAGACCAGCGGACCCCTATACTCCGCTCTTCCCTTCGCCAAACCCTTCCACTGCACCAAGAATCTATCCGTCAATCCAAGATTATAAAGGATCTTCCCACTCAAACTGAAAGTCTTAACTCTTGCCCAACTCTCAACATAAATGCTTCTCATGTCCCCTTTCTTCTGCAGCCCAAAGAACCTCACAATTAGAGATGCTAGGATGATTATCACGCCAGTTCCTGGGCCATTGGTGAGAATTAAGTCCGGAGACGTTGTGATTGGTGAATTGTATGTAGCTTTGCTTTGCCGGATGAGCAGCATTATACATGCTAGGAGACATCGCAGGGAGGAAAATGGCGTTGTGTATAGAGGTTGATGTATTTTCCTTGCTCGGGGAACAGTGATAATTTCGAATTCTTCACCGGAGCTCTTCTTCTCGGATTGGCCATCTGCATCCGCACTTGTACCCTGGTCGCCTCTGAGGTCGTTCTCGAACTCGATCGCCTTGGAGCTGCTGAAGTCGTCTCCTGATGAAACGACGTACGTGCGAGGGCTATACTTTTTGGTGTCGAGATTGCGAAGCATGGAGAGCATTTCTGCAGTGTGCCCGCCGGAGCCAATGACTATGAGGAGGTGGCTAGGTGCTTTGCGGGGCCGAGAGTGATCCGGGCGGGGTCGGGTGAGCGGTAGAATGTAGAGGAGGCGCAGCTGTCCATGGCAAGAGTTAGTTGTGAGAGATAATGAGTTTATTTGGGTACTTACAAATGCGCTGGTGAGGAGAATGAGCAGGGCTGAGACAGTGAGCCGCAAGGCTGTGAGTTCAGCCGCCATGGTGATTTACAAGGCTAAGCTTGTGGAAGGACTTGGAAGAACACAGGTTGGCAGGCTGCTATGAAGGTATCGCAGACATTGTGTGCAGGTCATAATACAAAACATGCATCATCGTGTAGTTGGGAAAACCAAAAATGTAAAGCATTGCTCCATAGCTGATTGTATTGAAGTGAAGTTTAATTTCTCTCCGCCTCGCGGAACCCCAGTCGGACAAGACGTGTGCAGTTCAGACGTTTGGAAAACTTCTACGATTTGAAATACTTATAAGCGTTCTCACTTTGGTAAATATTGTACTCTAAATCGTTCTATCTCGTCTCATATTCTCTTTTGATTTCTGCGTATTCACTATAAAAGCAAGGCTCGAAATGCGAGTGGGCTTCACAACAAAGCTAAGATCCAGTCAGTAAACCAAAGAGGCATAAGAGACATACATTATGTCCTGAATATACTTCATCGGCGCACAATTACTATATTCATTAATCCTTATTATTGTGTGAGATGTTCAATAGTATCTCTTCCTATTGTCACGGTAGTAGTTTCTGTCTTGATCGTTGACAATATACGTTCTACTCCGCCCCGTGGTGAGACAAAACTCATTCTGCTATATCTCTCCCACAAATTCCTTTTCTGTCCAAACAGCAAGAAAGGAAACTTTCACTTTGCTGGAAGCTTTTGAAAACAATAAAAACAACAGCTTCCAACTCTTTCAAGAATCTAGACGTTTTGCTCCACACTAGGATTCGAATCTTGCCGAATCAGATCTCACCGCCGCGGATTCTGCCCCATTGCGGCCAAATTGTCTTTCGCCTGTTAACAACAGTCCATTATTAGGAGGGCAGCAATTCCGTTTCATGCGAAAGGCCGGCGGTCCTGTCCTGCCATCTCTTTCCCTTCGAATCAATGTAGTGATTCTATGGCTCCTTCGTTAGGCTCTAGGAGATTAATTTGCTTCTACTGTGGTCGCAAATCAGCCATAAGACAAGATGGGTCTGTCAGAGAATGGGAGTGCGGAAACTGCGAGGCTGTGAATTATCTTGATGAGGCAAGTGGATCATCTCAGTTCCGACGATTTAATGCTTATTTTTGTGACAGAATGGTGAAATCGCTGATCCACCTGTCGCTACGGTTGAGGAAGTTCCCAGTACAGTACAATATGCACGGAGATCTGAATCGCCATCCTATTCGCCACACTCCTCGGACCCTGATAATACGCTATTCTGTAACGACTGCCTCAAGAATCAGCATCTTGTCAGATCATCTCTCGCGCAGTACGTCCCGGAGGAAAAGGACACCATAGCGGTTGATCGGAATTACCTGAAGTTCAAGGAGTCTTTGGAGAAAAGATACCCTCAAGTCTGTGAGGACTGTCTACCACGAGTTGCTGAACGGCTGAAGCAAAGCAGCTACACAGCAAAGACAGATCATTTACGGAGGCTGTTAGACAAGACTAGACAGAATGTGGTACCTGGGAAATCGAGGAAAACGTGGTTGGACGTTTTTGATATACTGGGACAAATTTCCTGGATCCTAGGCATATTTGGACAGCTTCTTTGGGGTTTTGTGGGGATATCTGAGCATCTAATACGGCGTTTCTTGGACATTTCAATTTCTGACATATTATCTCCAGAACCACTAATCGACCCTGACTCGGATATTGCCCTGTCGCCTCTGGCTTCCTGGATGCAGGCCGTGCTAAATATTCTGGATTATGACGGAAACTCAATACGGTCTTCAGGCTATTATGGCATTACTGTCGGTAATCTGGCTAAATGGAGCCTGTTGCTCAGTATCATATCAATTTGGTGGAACCCAAAATTTAAAGAGGGCTACAGAGGTTACCACAGACATATCAAAGGGTTTCAAGACTGGTACAAGTATCAAGCCCTACTGCTCATAGCACGAGTAGTATTTTGGTTCTTGATGAAGTATGAATTACTTGATAGGATTGACCCGTCAGCTACAATTGGGGCACACATATTCGTGCTGGGTTTTACAATCTCGGTATACACTTTGACCCTCAAATCAAGTCAGCAGCCTATTAATTTTTCACAGGTTACTATTGCAGCACGGAAGTGTTTCAAGATTGATTTTGGTCCCCTTTTCGCTCCAACATCCCCTGAGCGACTTCTTCCCTATGTTGGTCGAAAGGAGAAGTCGAAGTATGACGGGAATGACATGTCTCAGG
>Ga0335075_10011360_pt1 | contig 13468 bp, 8 predicted proteins | sample Lox_Sample_24_FD_206723 | JGI IMG/M metagenome (GOLD analysis project Ga0335075, IMG submission 206723) | Soil microbial communities from Loxahatchee National Wildlife Refuge, Florida, United States - Lox_Sample_2.4 | ecosystem: Environmental > Terrestrial > Soil > Wetlands | place: USA: Florida...
GTTCAAAAATCAGAAGGTATAACGTGCTTCATAATGAGGCTCCTCCATGCCAAGTCGCGGACCCTCGAATCCTTCCAGGGTTCAAAAACTCCTCCCTATGTTATCCTGTCCCACATCTCGGGCGATGGAGAGGTTTCGTTCCAGCATATATCAGGATCGGAAACTCTTTTCCACCTTAAAGGTTACCAGAAATCACTCGCCGTTGCTAACAAGCCATCTCTGATAGATATGAGTACGTTTGGATTGATACTTGCTGTATCGATAAGACGAGTAGTGCAGAGCTTTCTGAAGCCATTAATTCAATGTTTCAATGGTATAAAGTGGCCGAAATTTGCTACGCTTACTTATGTGATGTCAATACCGATGCAGATCCGATAGTAGGAGATTCGCAATTGGTAAAATGCAGATGGTTCACCCGCGACTAGACTTTGCAAGAACTGATAGCTCCCTCAGCAATGATCTTCTACGATTCAAAGTAGCTCGAAATTGGAACGAAAATCAGCCTCCGCCAGACTTTGTCAACAATCACTGGCATCAACACTCGAATTCTTGATGGAGGCAGGTGCAATGAGTGCAATGTCGCATGTCGCATGCTTTGGGCCTTAAAGAGGGTAACGACTAGACTCGAAGGCGAAGCTTACTGCTTAATGGGTATCTTCGGGGTGAATATGCCGTTGATGTACGGCGAAGGCAGGAACTCGTTTCTTAGACTTCAAAAAGAGATCATGAAACGCTCCGATGATCATTCTCTATTTGCATGGACGGTAAGAGAGATGTGGACCGGATTGCTAGCACCTTCATTCAGCGAATTCTCGGAATCCGGTAATATTGAACAGCATGAGTCCGAATCTTTAAGCCCACCATACTCCATCACCAATAAAAGTGTACAAATTACCTTACCGCTTGTACAATCTTCTTATGTATTAATAGCGTAGAGCAAGCTTGTAGCTGAGCAACTTACTGCCTTCGAATGTCGAATAGCTGAAAATTACAAAACTCCTCCGCCAATTGACATCAAAAATTCGACTATGAGATTTGCCTTACTGAACTGTCAGATGTCTGATCGACCAGGTCAGCCTATGGGAATTGTGTTGGAGAAGTCTAGTCATACAAGCCAATATTTTCGAAATCATCCTGATTTCCACCTCATTAGTCCACTACACTTTGATAAGCAGGGAAAGGCAGAAATGGAGATGATATTTGTCAATCCTCCACGTCATCTAGTCACCGACTCTGACATTTGCTTTCTTCTATGTGATTCTTGGTGTGTGATTAGAACACTTCCTTCGCCAACCCATGGCTTCTTTCCTTTGGAGACATATCCAAGCAATGCGTGGACTTTGTCCAATTGGGTCTTATTCCTTGAATTGGGCTCTCAAACGAATATCAGTAACCCTGCCGTGCTCCTGCTCGAAGGCAGCGACGGATGCCTGTTTGCGGTGCTTTTCCAAAAAAGAAATCGTAGCTTCTATGCAAACATCGTATGGTGCTGGGGAGGAGAGCATGCGAAGGACGTTCTTGCGCTATATAGAAAGAATTTAGAGCCGCAAGATCATGTCACCTACAAGATCAGTCAGAAGAAAGTGTTGTCGGTGAACGTAAGAAAGTGTCCAGGGGGCCATATGGCTGGCATATTGATCTACTTGGACGAATCGCCTCCATAGCTGGAGTTGGGATGAACAGTTTGTATACTTATTGATGTCTACAGGGGCACATATGTATGCGGTGCGTAATCAAGTTTGTTTTGCAATCCAACTCTATGTTCAGGATAAATGTGGTGTCGGGAAAGAGCTCAAAGGATTTGCTCCACAGAATTGCGCGGGGACGGTGCTTGAGCTCGACTATAGAATTTCTAACATGTTCTGCATCAAGTAGATAAAGCAAGCGAGCCTCATTCTTCGCTGACTTGAGTAGTTGGTACTGCATGGCTTAAAAAGACCCAGGTCATGGCGAGTATTATTTGAATCCTTTAAATATTATCCAGCTCTTCGATATTGGACCGTGTTGCCAGCTATCTACCTACTCTGCTATTCTCAAGGGAGCTATAGGGGTCACTGGCTTTTGAATTCACTCTTTGAAAAGCACAAATGTTAACTTATGCGGGAAGTTATATCAATTAGAAAAAGGTGAAGTCAAGTGGCAGGGGATCAAGCAGATCGAGCACTTGACTATTGGGAATAGCTGCAGTCTAAGATAGTTAGAAAACGAGTGAAGTAGAAGAAAATGGCCAAGACAATAGTAGAGTGATTGATAATATCTATGATGTATCAAATTTCGGTGAAGTACGAGGTCCGAAGTGCAGCTACCTCCCACTTTCAGGCAAAAAGATTCATGCCTGAAAATAAGAACTAGCGACTCGTGACCATTCTGAATTGTTACAGCTAAATTTAGAACGCCGTTATATGGAGAGATGGAGATCTTCGTATTCGAGTGGTTTCATACTCTTTGGTACCATTTTGGTAAGGACCTAGTCGTAATTCACCTCTAGGGACGCCGCGTGATGACCAATACCAGGTAGGCATTCTTGCGATTAGACAGTGCATCCGACATTCCGGACATGTTGCATTACGTCCAACTTTACATGCCATGTGCTAGCCAGATTCAACACAGTGTTGGCAATGGAGACCTTAAGAATAGCGTGGCGGGGGCAAGCGTCATGGAGATAAGGTACTGGGAGGTTCCAGATGACATGCCAATAGGAATTGGCCACAGCCACGAATATTGGAGATATGCATAGTGGAGGGACGGGGACATGGGAAAGTTTGCTTAGGCTATCTGAGCTGGCTACATCATTTGACAGTTCGGTGCGGTGCGGCGACGCATTGCATCAATCCACGAGGTGGATCGGCAGATCGCCCAGTAGCAGTGAGAGCCGTTAGTGCCAGGCATGCCATCATACGAGAACGGCAGAGTTACTTTCCCAAGGACACTCTCGGTATTGTCAAATGATCAAAAGATACATAGAAAGTATAAATAAACAAAAATAATTCAATGTGTTACGTGGTGGCGGAGAAGATAGGCTGGGACTAACGGTCGAGAAAAGAAGGCCCAGCCACCCTCACGAGTTCTCCAGCCCTTCACTCGCCACACCCCAGCCATCCAAGGCACACACCGTGAAACACCAGCCATTAAGCTGTGCCAAGCATACACGACGTCAAACAATCAAGGAATGTACAGTGAAATGCAAATGGCTAGGATGTGGTTGGTTAGCGGTGCGGGTGTGGTGTGTTGGGTTGCGTTGTGCAGCTATGCAAGCCATGATGAAAGTATAGCTGGTCATGACGATAGCAGAACAATCAAGTCCTATCTACAACCTCACTTCTACCTGCCCATTACTCCTAATTGTCAATTACTTGCGGAATGCACGACGGGTTAATTGAAGGGAAGCCTCGCAGCTCTGTAAGGTATCTCATTTCAACGGTCGCTCGCTTACCATACCCTTTCGCGCCTAAGCCATCCAACCGGTCATTGCCCTTTGCCTACGCCGAAGATGCTCCAGCGAGAAGGAGAATCTTTCACCACCACATTCTTTTGTATCCCACCGACAAAGGCGGCTACAATAGCCCCTGAGCTCACTGAGCATCAGTACAGTCCTTATCATTTTTACTATTGTCCATCTTTCGATCACGATTCTATCTACGACTTCGACGCCGAACCCAAAGTTGATCGCGCCGAGATTATTCCTTCGTCAGGGGCAGCGGCTTATTCTATTCGAAACGACAGCAAGAGCAACGTCAACGTCTATAAACCCGTCGTACGCAGATCACTCACTCATCCACTCACTATCTCGACCGAAGATGCAATGACACTTTCCATGATTGAGGATGCCCAGGCGACAATGCCTGGCTCTCCGCCCGATCTGACGGGATCCAAGTCGTCAAAGTCTTCCTCCTTTCATTCCTCCTACCAATCCGATGAAGGCAGTATCCTGGCGGATGTCAATCATTTCGAGGACATTGGCCTTGATGATGATGCGCGATCAGAGCGTGAGATTGGCGATTTCGACTTGAGGTCTCCCAATCCATACACCACCACATATGTCAACGACTTGCGCGCAATCAAGCGCCCACCAGTTAGGATGGCTAAGATGCATACGGCAGTATCGCAAAGGGAACTAACAAGTTCAAAATCGAGACCTGCCTACCCGAGTTTGAGGGGTCACATCCTCAGTGCGACGGGAGATCCGCAAGGATTAGGATTATTATCATCCACGTCAGCGTCGCGAAGAGGATTCACCAGTACTTCTACACCTACACTCGCTACAATGGGCAAGCGATATCGAAGCCCAAGTCCAATTAATTCCAGTAGCCCGCACAGTTTACCCAATTCCCGCTATTCATCAGCCGCATCTCCAAACCCGAGAAGGGGCAGCTGGCAGTCGAATCGCGAAAGGAAATCACAGAAAGAGCTCGAACAAGAATGCGATGAGGAGGATGGCGATGACGTGCCAGATGAATGCCTCCTTGAAAACGTGCCAATCTCGCCTCGACCTCTGCAAGAGCGAACAAATAGCCTACCACCCAGTCCAGACCCTGTCGAGAAGAAGCAGAAGGTCAAAAGTGTTGGAAATGGTACACCACCAGTCCCGATCGCACAAGGGAGTCTGAAAAGCCCCGTAAGTCCTGCGAAACCAGGAAGTGGAAACCGTGGGATGAGCATGGGCCAGTTTCCGATCCACCATGATGGATTTGCGATGAAAACTCGCGCCAAGAGCTGGGGAGCAGCCTTATCAGAATTAAGTGAAGAGGCGAAGGCCTTGACGGAAGCTCTGGAACTGCATGCAGACGAGCAGAAGGATAAACCTAAGCAAAAGCGCAGTCAAAGTTCCATTCGAGCACGAAGCCTAGAACGATCCAGGGTGAAGTCGCTTGCGGAGCTTCCTCCTTTGAGGAGAACGAACATTATGATTGACCCACTACCCATATCTAAGGAGAAAGAAGCTGTTCTGTCCAGGACGAGACCAAGTTGGCTTCCTCCAAAGAACCCCAGTGAGGAAAGGCGACATCTCCGAGAATACCAGCGAATGATGGCCTCCTCCCTTGAGGCTGATCGCAGAAAGCAGGCCGAGTCGCAGGCAAGAATGACTTGTAAAGACGACACAGCTAGTTCACTGCTCAGAATCTGGGAAGAGCATGTTTTGCCGAACTGGGACGCAGCAACGAGCCAGAAGCGCACAAGAGAATTATGGTGGCGAGGAATTGCCCCGCGATCTAGAGGAGCTGTTTGGCAACGAGCTGTAGGTAATGAACTCGAATTGACTGATACGAGTTATTATGCAGCTTTGTCTCGCGCCAAGGCATTGGAGCGTAAGCTCGCCAAGGGAGAAGGTAGTTGGGAAGAGAAGAAGAAGGGAGAGTGGTTCGCGGCCATACGAAGAGATGTTCCAGGGACATATCCTGAATTGAGAATCTTTCAAGCAGGAGGCCCATTGTGCGAGCCCCTGGTAGACGTCCTGATGGCATATGCAATGTACAGATCTGACGTTGGGTATGTGACTGGGACGAATGTAAGTCAAATTCCAAGGTAGGCCTTGCGATTCATCCGCTGACATGAGAATTAACAGACAATAACCGCTCTCCTCCTCCTAAACCTTCCGACTCCCCAATCAACCTTCATCACACTTTCGAACATTCTCAACCGCCCTCTTCCACTCTCCTTTCACACGCACGATCATGGTGCAACTGCTCGTGTTCATGGTCTTGCTCTCTCTACACTCGCTTCTAAACTACCCACACTTTACAATCACCTCTGTTCCTCTGATGCACGCTTCCACGATAATCCAGAGCCATACCTCTATCCTATCTTCTCATCTCTCTTCACACAATCAGTAGATCTTGATTCTGTTACTCGTCTCTGGGACGTCTGGGTCTTTGAAGGCGATGCAGTCCTGGTCCGGGCCGCTGTTGCTGTATTCACTTGTCTAGAGAGCAAAATTTATGGTGCAAGCAGCAAGGAGGAGCTATTAAGAATAATGAGGAATGGCGTCGAAAGTGGACAGGAGGAAAAGTGGATGCGGGCTGTGAGGGGAGCTGGACGCAATCAAATTTCCACAACGGATGGACAGTGAAGCCACTCTTTTTAAAAGAGCTTGATTTCCCCCTATCACGGTTGGCTATCTGATTTCGGTGCTACTGGCTTAAGAGATGACTTGATTGAATGACGACATGGATGAATGGAGATAAAGAATGGTTGGCGCTCGGGATGCCCGTACTATGCATGCGATACTGTACACAGGCTTGCTTCTTTGTTCATTACTTTACTGTTCGGTGGTTTTATAATTCTTCCTCCTCCCTCACAGTATGGCCTTTGAAAGACTGTCGGCTAGAGGGCTGGAGTCCGGCATTGGAGCCGGCTGGATGTTTGTATTCTTCCACCCTTTCGTCTCCAGACCTGCGTGTATTGCAGACGGATAGATGGGTTGTATGTACTTAGTCTAAATTATTATTAGTGTCTCAAATTCAGGTTCTTGGATACACCGCCTGCTAGAAATCAATACCTGTTGCAGAGCTACCGTGCCATAACATGTGATTGAGAAGGATGCCATACGACAATAACTCGGAATAAAGAAACGACATGGATATTGATTTCATAAAGTGAACAAATCAATTCAATAAAGCGATAATCGAATATAAGTTCCATTCCTTATTTTGGATCAATATGGAAAGCGCCATCAATGAGGCTAGTTCGTATTGCTACATTCTTGACGCGTCGCGTCAACTTCACCACTGCTCAACGCCACCGTTGCACAATTTATTTGGATACTGTAAATGCAGTAATCTCAAGCAGTTGGGGCTGAATCACCAAGTCCTGTCTCACCCACACTGATTCACCGACTAAAATTACCAGTGAGGTTTCATGGTAGCCTCATGCCCACAATCCACCATACAGGGAGCTGATTGGCTATATAGACTGACATAGTTGGCAACGGCACGCTGGCAAAGACATCACTAGTGCAACGACCAAGATCTTTGCGCGGGTCATTGCGAAAAAATAATGGCTCCGGAAAAGGCGGCAGCAGCTTCTGTCAAGAAGAACAATACAGCTGCTCCAGCTTCACGAGTGAAAAAGAAGGCCGGCAAGGCGTCCGCCAAGCGTCAGGTAGCTAAGAAGTCCACCCCAACTCCTTGTAAGTGAGAAGAGTGTTTGGAATAGGACACCGCAATGCTAACAAAGTATTCTAGCCTCTAAGGATGTCATGAGCAATGCTTATAAATCCAAGGTAGTCCAAGAACCTTCAACAGCTCCAATCAAAAAGCGCAAAATAGAGAGCGAGCCTGCTCCAGCTCCACGTGCACCAAAAAGGCAGAGAACAGAAGAACCACTCAATACAGCTCCGTCACAAAAGCTTGATATTTACGTCTTCGGTTCCGGTGAGAGCGGCGAGCTGGGACTAGGTCACGTGGCTCGCAATGGGAAGAAACCTATAGACGTCAAGCGGCCGCGTCTCAATGATCTACTTGACGCCAGCAATGTTGGAGTTGTTCAGATGGCCGTGGGTGGTATGCATTGCGTCGCTCTAACTTATGATGGGAAGATTCTAACGTGGGGCGTGAATGACAATGGCGCGCTAGGAAGGGATACGACATGGGAAGCACCAACGAGGGATATGGACGCGGAGTCTGATAATGACGAGGATAGTGATGACGGCGAGTCAGGCTTGAACCCTAGGGAGAGCACGCCAACTGCTATTCCACCAGAGTTTTTCAGCAAAGATGATGGAGACCTGGTTCAAGTCGCTGCAACCGACAGCGCTAGTTTCGTGCTCACTTCTAAAGGCCTTGTCTATGGCTGGGGAACGTTCTCCGTAAGTACTTTTTCGTCGCTCCCGGCATTCTATCCACTCACTTGCACCCTTAGGGCTCGGACGGCAACATCGGCTTCTCCAGAACCGTCAACAAGCAAACTAAACCAGCAACACAAACCACACCCACGCTCATTCCCCAACTCAAAAACATCACCTGCCTCGCCGCTGGCGGCAACCACATGCTAGCCCTCGACTCCCGTGGCGCCATCTATGCTTGGGGCTGCGGCCAACAATCGCAACTCGGCCGCCCAGTCATGGAAAGCTACCGCACAATTGCTCTAACGCCCAGCCTAGTCCGCATCCCTCGAGCAAAGAGCAAGAGCAAGATCACAGCCATCTCCGCCGGTCAATTCCACAGCTTCGCTCTCGCCGCCACAGGAGAGGTATACGCGTGGGGCCTGAACAACTTCGCACAGACGGGCATTGCTCCTGAGCCTGCTGGTGAAGATGGCGAGCAGGACCCGAGCTCGCTCATTGTGCCGAAACCGACACTCGTGGAGTCACTCGGTCGGTATGCTGGCGGCGAACACGGCCATATCACAGCCCTCGCGGGCGGCAATCATCACTCTGTCGCTCTCACTTCTGCAGGGCACGTCCTGAGCTGGGGCAGGTGCGACGCCTCGCAAGCTGGAGTGCCGTTGGCTTCACTCCCTAAGGAGAGCCTTGTATTCGACGACCGGGGAAAAGCGCGCATTTTAGCTCGCCCCATGCCCATTCCGGACTTGCAAAGTGTGGCTTTCATAGCCACTGGCATCGATAACAGTATGGCGGTTACGGAAGAGGGAAAGGCTCTCAGTTGGGGCTTTAGTGCCAACTATAGGACTGGATTGGGAACGGAGGATGCCGTGGAAAGGCCGACGCTGATAGATAATAGCGCGGTTAAGGGGAAGAGACTGACGTGGGCGGGGTGTGGGGGGCAGTTTAGTGTGCTGGCTGGCCCTGGTGCAAGTTAAATGTAATGAGGGCTGAATGGAGAAGAGTGAAAATATCGTGTCTCAAGCGATGAGAATATTAGGAAACGAAGAAGAAGAAACTAATTAAATGGGAAGATATCAAGGGACGAAAACGAGCCTGTTATTATAGAACGAAGATCGCTGCATTGGGGGGGGTTGTATTTCGAGCGCTCTGCATTTAGTGCCAGAGACGGAGCATGAGACACACAGGACTTCCGCCATATCCGAAACGAGACAAAAGCATTGAGTGTGCCTCATTGCAGAATGCGAATAGATCATTGCGTCTCGCCCGCGTTGTATCATACATAGAACGCTTCTCTAGATATCGTATGTGTTCTTGCACATGAAGTACCTACTACCCCGCAACCAGGAATCCATCCCTCTTTGTTTGGAAGGATTATAGTCCCGGAAAACGTTTTCGACGGCATCAGCCATGTGCAAACTGCCCGTCTTTAATGGAAGGGATTGATGCGAATGGCTGGGTGCCTGCTGCTGCGAATGACGGATGTAGTGCGTTGTTGGTATGAAAAGCCGTCATCGTCAGAGAAGCAGTCCATACTACCATAGCCCAAAGTCATATGCTTCTCTCTGGAAAATATGCAAGGGAAGAATTCGACGGAGAAGGAAGAGATCTCAATTCGAGAAGGCGGGTGTGGTGAAAAGGAACGCGAGTGTAACATTTACAAGATACACAAGTAATTACCCTCCATCTCCCCTTCAGGTTCCCTTGGTAACAGGTGCCAGCCTCACTCTCCCCCGGTAGAGCATCCAAGCCCAAAGACCAACTACAAGTGAAACATTAAAGAAATCAAAGACTAGCGCACCACCGAAGATCACAGAATCATAGTGCCATGCGTTATCAGGCGTCATGCCAACGCGTGTCACGGCGATGGCCCACGGGAGCATCCATAGGAGGTTGGAGCCGAGGGCTTGGAAGAGGTACCAGCGGGGGACGGTGGCGAGGAGGATCGCTGCCAATTGGTAGTTGAGGGCGTAGAAGATGTAGCACCAGTCTATTGTCTGTGGAGTGTGTTAGTATTGGTATGGTATGGTGGAGGTGAGTAGCGGAGGGTTTTGGTTAGGAGAGTCGGTGAGGGAGCTTAGTGGAAGATATCTACCTTCCACATAGTCTGGGTTATTGAGGCTACGGCCTCGGACTCGGAGAGGTAATATGCGAAATTCTTGATTCCCCATAGGGAGAGAAAGATGCAAAAGGGGACTTCGACTGCGAGGGCGATGCATGAAGATACGAATGCCGGGTGCATAATTGCTGCTATAATTTTGCAATTGTTTAAGTAATATCGAAGATGGGGACTTACCAAGAAGGTCTTTCTTTGAAGCTTTTGGCCGCTTCAACTCGGGCCCAACTTTTGCTCTCCATTGACCCCATGTATGACCAACAAATGTCAAGGCTGAAGCTTCCAGAGCTGTACAGGGACCATCACGATGCCCCATCGTATAGTATTGAAAACACCCCAGGCAGTTGCGTAATCAGACCCCATAGAGACGATTCCGCTTATGAGCCACAGATAGATAGAATTTCGCAATGCAGAGTGCAAGACCTAGCATTGCATCGCTGAAAATCTTTGCAAGACCAGCCATCTACACTTTTGCGGAGTCTGTCCTAATCCTCTAGATTCGCCTTGCAATTTGGTGGCGATATACAAGAAATAAAGTAGTCCACAGACAGCAGAAGTTAAATCGCAAGCCATCCTGACGAGGGCCTGGCTATTGACAGTAGGTGTCCAAGTTGATGACCCCACATGGAATTTGGATATGATGAGCATATCCAATATGATGTTGACAATGAAATCCGTTGAGCTGATCAATAGTGGCACATCGGGATGGTCGAGAGCTCGAGTGGAGCAAGCTGCTGCCACTTGCGTGGCAGATGATAATGCCTCCACCGATGAGATAGGTACATATGTGAGCGATGTCTCCCGTACACTCGCAGGCACAAACGCTGCCAGCTAGTTTGTCGGCGCTCGCAATGAAGATTACCGTCAGGATAGCTCCGAGAGTCACTTGAAAGGCAATCATGGTATATGCAAAGCTAATTCGCGAGTTTTGTACTCCGAGTTGTTTTGTCCAATGATGAGCCAAGCAGTTCTTGGCAGGCCGTCATTGAGAACATTGGCTATAACGCCAATGTAAGTGTAGACATCTGTTGTGACCACTTGACTTGAATCAATGTTCGCCACCCAGAGCTTGGAAAGAGTGCTATAGAGGGCGGGGAGGAGGAAAGCGCCCAAATTGAATAGTAAAGAGCCATAGTAGCTAAACGATTTAGTATGCTTAAGAATTAGAATAGCAAGAAAGTTGGCTCGTACGTTTTACGGTCAAAAATAGCAAGTATCTTTAATCGATGACATGTTGGAATGGGAAGTTCCTCTCGGATTGCTTATATGGACATAATGAACGGATTCCGAAGATGAGTCAACCGCTAGCAATGAGAATGATAAATACACTCCGCATAGAAACATAAGAAGAGAGTACTATGAACTAACCGGGAGCATCTTAACATATAACTCTTTCACGTGTAAATTGAGTCTAAACCAGCCTTGCTGCGCTCTCATCCAAGTCCATGTATAATCTCCACGAATGACTCTTCAGCGGGATGTTGTTGGTTATTATGATCCTGGGCAACAGTCAACTCGCCATGCATCCTGCCCAAAAGAGTAGCCACTGCTATAGAATGTCTCAAGCCAGACACCAATGGTGTGCCATCGCTGCAGGAGGTCTGAAGTTGTCCCAAAATTTTGATCCTGGGGGGGTGTGGCAGACTTTGTTTTGACTGGAGCTGCATCTCTACTCCGTCAAGACCAAAGACTTATCCACATAGGGCAATGGAGGGGGAGTCAGCAGTAGCGATGGGAGAGACAAAATGGATTGGTTGTAATCGCCAAATTACTCTTTTCATTGAAGTCGGAAGATGTGATGTTGACTAAATAGGCACTAGATATCTTGAGGTTCAGTAGTGTACTGGGCACTTTCATCAAGGGAAGGCACTATACCTCGATTATTTCAGGAGACGGAGGTACTTTGGATATGTTAAGATCGCGTCATTACTTTCTAAACATAAGATCTTTTGTGCTTAGTCTCCCATGCTCTTGCCAGAATTAAGCACTGTTCCATCCCACCGCACCCATATCCCATAAAACCAATTTACGATGACTGTGAACTCAATAGCCCTCACTCATTGGACTCGAACTCCCTCCCATGTCATCTCTCCCGCCCATCTCTCCCCAGGCCTTCACCGGGCTCCTCTGAGGACTTCTTTCAGGACTTGTCTTAATCCGTGGTCTCGACTTAAAGACGACATCGTAATCAACCTCAACTTCACCCTCGATCAATTTTTTCCTGTCTAGACCATCAAACATAAGGTCTTCGTCCTCCACGGCTGGCTCTAGGGGTTTAGGAAAATAGCTACTTCGTGATTCACGCTTGTTCCGCGCAGCTGCTTTAATGGACCTCCTGCGGTCAATCTGAGCATTTTTCTGGACCGCGGCAAAATTGGACATTGATAGACGCGTACGGGAGATGAGATCTCCTTGGACAGTTTTGGCCTCATCTGTAGAAGTCGGCTCTACGATTTCGTTACGCTGTCCAGTTATAGATTTTGAAGACCGTTTGAGCTTATGTGGTTGTGGATTGGAGACAAGTTTGGGAAGATTGTCATCCGAATCTTCTGATTGATAACTTGCTTTCGCAACAGAAGCTCGAGACATGGATAGGCGAGTGCGTTCCGCAAGCGATAGAACATGGCGAGGCTTAGTTGGAGAAGGGGACGTCGTGAGAACCGAGGCAAGGATCTCAAATGCTAATGGGGAGGCGGTCCGAGAGGGCGGAGATGGTGGAGGCATATCTGAATGTAGTGATGTGTGTCTGGTAGTCGCAGGGATGTCAATTGGCCCGTCGACTTGCTCATTTTCGTCATCTACTGCGGAATTCACCGACTGAGTTGGAGATAATTCTTCGTCCAGATCTGCAACATGCTCAGAAGGAGGTGTTTGAGAAACAGATTTTGCATAGTTCTCAGATCTGTGTGAAGCTCCATCGGTATCAGAGTTCGATTCTGAGTGATGCTCTGGTTGAAGTGATGATGGTGTGTCCATTAGATCATCTGGGAGCAGCGCTGGCTCGTTGTTTTCATTCTTATACGCTTCAACTGTCCGATTGGGCTTCATCCCAGGTGCTCGTGGCTTCCCAACACTAGCTAGTTCTTTCTGCATATTTTCAATTAACTGGGCGTACTGGCCGAGAGATGCACGCTTTGGGGCTTCCGCTATCTTCAAAGGACTGCGGATCAGTTGCAGCGTCTCATGCGCGGGGAAACTGAGATCGATGCCTTTCGCCTTTCTTTTGAACTCCGATGTCCTCCGTTCATTTGTGTTTTTGTGTCCGTCGTTGGCTAATGTTCTCTCAAAGCTTTGCCATTGTGCCAGTCTATGACTTTGCTGCCTTATTCGAGAATCCAGCTGCTCCAACAGACCTTTTCGCTCCTGATACTCTAAGTCTCCAATGATACCATCCTCAACGTACTCCCAAACACTGTCAAATGAAGTGGACAGAAGACCTTCTTTCCGAGACCAGTTGTCCCCGTGAAGAATAGTCTCAAGCCACTCATTACTACCGGTCCAATTCTTCTCCACTCTACCTTGTAGGATTTGTGCGTCTTGATCCGATATTAAGTCCACAGGTTCTCCCTCAA
>Ga0335075_10011361_pt1 | contig 13467 bp, 12 predicted proteins | sample Lox_Sample_24_FD_206723 | JGI IMG/M metagenome (GOLD analysis project Ga0335075, IMG submission 206723) | Soil microbial communities from Loxahatchee National Wildlife Refuge, Florida, United States - Lox_Sample_2.4 | ecosystem: Environmental > Terrestrial > Soil > Wetlands | place: USA...
GTGCGCAACTGGCTGTTCGTGGAGGACTTCGCGCGCGGGATCGGCCACGCGCTGGCGCACGGAAGGCCGGGAGAGGTCTACAACTGCGGCGGCCCTGACGAGTGCGACAACCTGGCCGTCGTGCGGCGCATCATCGAGCTGACGGGCGCCGAGGAGGAACTGATCGAGTTCGTGACCGACCGGCCCGGCCATGACCGGCGCTACTCGCTCTCGAGCCAGAAGCTCGAGGGCCTCGGATGGCGGGCCCAGGTGGGCTTCGAGGAGGGGCTGGCGCGGACCGTCCAGTGGTACCGCGACAACGAGTGGTGGTGGGAACCGATCCGCAGCGGCGCCTACCGGGAGTACTACGAGCGTCATTACGGGCGCGCCCTGAAGGATTGACCATCGCGGGTCTGCCCGAGCTCGAGCGCGAGGTGATCTCCTGCCGCCGCTGCCCGCGCCTGGTCGCCTGGAGGGAGGAGGTCGCTCGGGTGAAGCGGGCGTCTTACGCCGGCGAGGAGTACTGGGGGCGGCCCCTCCCGGGTTTTGGCGATCCGGGCGCGCGCGTGCTCGTGCTCGGGCTCGCGCCGGCCGCGCACGGCGGTAACCGCACCGGGCGGATCTTCACCGGCGACCGCTCGGGCGACTGGCTGTTCGGGTCGATGTACCGCACGGGGTTCGCGTCGCAGCCGACGTCGGTGGCGCGCGACGATGGGTTGACGCTCCGGGGGGCCTGGGTCACCGCTGCCGTGCGCTGCGCGCCGCCGGCGAATCGGCCACTGCCCTCCGAACGCGACAACTGCCTGCCCTACGCGGTGCGCGAGCTGTCGCTGCTCCAGACGGTGAGCGTGATCGTGACGCTCGGGTCCTTCGCCTGGGATGCCGCGCTGCGCGTCACGCGTGCGCTCGGGGAGCCGGTGCTGCGGCCGCGGCCGAAGTTCGGCCACGGCGTGGAGAGCGAGGTCGGGCGGTTCACGCTGCTCGGCTGCTTTCACCCAAGCCAGCAGAACACGTTCACCGGCAAGCTGACCGAGCCGATGATCGACGCCGTGTTTGAGCGGGCCGCGCAGCTCGCGAATAGCGGTCAAGTTCCGACCTAAAGCGCCGGATCGGCCGGGCTCAGCTCGCTACGCTCGGGTTCGTGTCTCTTGAGCATTTCAGTACGCGCACGCGCGAGTGGTTTGCCGGCGCGTTCACCGAGCCGACGCCGGCGCAGGCCCAGGCGTGGCCGGCGATCGCGTCGGGCGAGCACGTCCTGATCTCTGCCCCGACCGGGTCGGGCAAGACGCTGGCCGCGTTCCTGTGGGCGATCGACCGGCTGGCGAGCCAGGCGGGCTCGGGTGAGAAGCGCATCGGCCTGGTCTATGTGTCGCCGCTCAAGGCGCTCTCCTACGACATCGACCGCAACCTCCGTGTCCCGCTTCGGGGGATCGGAGCCGATTTGCGTGTCGCGGTGCGGACGGGCGACACCCCACAGCGCGAGCGCCAGGCGATGCTGCGCGAGCCGCCCGACATCCTGATCACCACCCCCGAGTCGCTCTACCTGATGCTGACCGGTCGGGCCCAGGAGCTGTTCGCTGGCGCGCAGTCGGTGATCATCGACGAGATCCACGCGGTGGCGGCGACCAAGCGCGGCGCGCACCTCGCGCTCACGCTCGAGCGGCTGACGAGCGCCGCCGGCAGCGATCTGCAGCGCATCGGACTGTCGGCCACCCAAAAGCCGCTCGAGGAGATCGCGCGGTTCATGGTCGGGCCGAGTCGTACGTGCCGGATCGTCGATACCGGGGTCCGCAAGGAACTCGATCTGGAGATCAAGGTGCCGGTCGACTCGATGGTCGAACCCGGGGAGTCGCCCGGGGGGCGACTCCCTGGCGAGTTTGCTGCGCAAACTCGGGATCTCGATCCCCTGGCCGGTGGCGAGGCGACGCGCCGCTCGATCTGGCCCGCGATCTACCCCGAGCTGCTCGAGCTCATCAACGCCCATCGCTCGACGATCCTGTTCGTCAACAACCGGCGGGGCGCCGAGCGTCTCGCGCTCCGCCTGAACGAGCTGGCCGAGCACGAGATCGCCCGCGCACACCACGGTTCTCTCGCGCGCGAGGAGAGGCAGGTCGTGGAGGAGATGCTCAAGGCCGGCGAGCTGCCGTGTCTGGTGGCGACCTCGAGCCTTGAGCTGGGGATCGACATGGGGGCGGTCGACCTGGTCATCCAGGTCGAGTCGCCCAAGTCGGTGGCGCGCGGGCTGCAGCGCATCGGCCGGGCGGGCCACTCGGTGGGCGACGTGAGCCGGGGTCGCATCTTCCCCAAGTTCCGGGCCGACCTGCTCGAGTGCGCCGTGGTGGCGCAGCGGATGCGCGACGGCGAGATCGAGACCACGGTGGTCCCGCACAACGCGCTCGACGTGCTCGCCCAGCAGATCGTGGCGATCGCCGCTGCGGCTCCCGAGGACAAGCCGGTCGCGGTCGATGAGCTGCACGCGCTGGTGGGGCGCACTCACTCCTACAGCGAACTGAGCCGGGGTCAACTCGAGAACGTGCTCGACATGCTCGACGGCCGCTACCCGAGCTCGGAGTTCTCCGAGCTGCGCCCGCGGATCGTCTGGGACCGGGTGCACGGAACGATCCGGGCTCGCCCGGGTGCCCGGCAGCTGGCGGTGACCAACGCGGGCACGATCCCCGACCGTGGGCTCTACACCGTCACCCTTCCCGACGGCCGGCGCGTGGGCGAGCTCGACGAGGAGATGGTCTACGAGGCCCGTCCCGGCCAGACGTTCCTGCTCGGCGCGAGCACCTGGCGGATCGAGGAAATCGGGCGCGATCGGGTGATCGTCACGCCGGCGCCCGGACTGCCGGGCGCGGTCCCGTTCTGGAAGGGCGACGGGGTCGGCCGGCCGAAGGAGCTCGGCCAGGCGATCGGCGCCTTCTCGCGCTGGGCGGTGGAGCAGCCGGCCGAGGTGCTGGAGCGTTCGTATGACCTGGAGCCGCGCGCCGCGACCAACCTGCTCGAGTTCCTCCGCGAGCAGCAGAACGCCACGCGGGTGGTGCCGTCCGACCGCGCCGTGGTCGTAGAGCGGTTCCGTGACGAGATCGGGGACTGGCGGCTGTGTGTCCTGTCCCCGTTCGGTGGCCGTGTCCATGCCGCGTGGGGGCTCGCGCTGAGCGCGCGGATCCGTGATCAGCTCGGCCTCGAGTCCGACGCGATCTGGTCCGACGACGGCATCATCGTCCACCTCCCCGACGCCGAGGAGCCGCCCGGCGCTGACCTGGTCATGCTCGAGCCCGACGAGGTCGAGGACCAGGTCGTGGCCGAGCTTTCAGCCTCGGCGCTGTTCGGCGCGCGCTTCCGCGAGAACGCCGCCCGCGCGCTCCTGATCCCGCGCGCCCGTCCGGGCAAGCGCACGCCGCTCTGGCAGCAGCGGCTGAAGGCCCAGTCGCTGCTCGAGGTGGCCAAGAAGTACGGCGAGTTCCCGATCATCCTCGAGACCTACCGCGAGTGCCTGCGCGACGTGCTCGACGTCCCGGGCCTGGTGGAGCTGCTGACGGCTCTTCATCGCCGTGAGATCTCGCTGGTCGAGGTGGAGACGCCAACGGCGTCGCCGTTCGCCTCCTCGCTGCTGTTCGACTACGTGGCGACGTACATGTACGAGGGCGACACGCCGAACGCCGAGCGCCGGGCGGCGGCGCTGTCGCTCGATCGCGAGCTGCTGCGCGAGTTGCTCGGCCAGGAGGAGCTGCGCGACCTGATCGACCCGGACGCCCTGCAGCAGGTCGAGGACGATCTGCAGTTCATCTCGCAGATGCGGCGCGCGACCTCTCGCGACCAGCTGCACGACGTGCTCCGCGGGATTGGCGACCTGACCGCGCAGGAGGCGCAGCTACGGGTGGTCGAGGGTCTCGACGCGCCGGCGATGCTCGAGGAGCTCCGCGGCGAGCGCCGCGCGATCAAGGTCCGGCTGGCGGGCGAGAGCCGCTGGATCGATGCCGCCGACGCCGGTCTGTACCGCGATGCGCTTGGCGCCGCACCACCCGGAGGTTTGCCGGCGGCGTTCCTCGAGGACGTGCCCGACGCCCTGACCAAGCTGGTCCGGCGCTACGGCGCCACGCACGGCCCGTTCACGACCGAGGATCTGCGTGCCCGCTACGGGGTGGACGCCGCCGCTTCTCTCGGCGCGCTCGAACGCGACGGGGCGCTCGTGCGCGGGGAGCTGCGTCCCGGTGGCAGCGGACGCGAGTGGTGTGATCCCGAGGTGCTGCGCCGGCTGCGCCGAGCCTCGCTGGCCGTGCTGCGCAGGGAGGTCGAGCCCGTCGATCAGCGCGCACTGGCGAAGTTCCTGCCAGCGTGGCAGGGCGTCGACCGGCATCCGGCCACGGGTGCTGGCGTCGATCGGCTGCGCGAGGTGCTCGTGCCGCTCCAGGGGCTGGCGCTCCCGCCGGACGTGTGGGAGCGCGATGTCCTGCCGCGGCGGGCCGGTGCCTACTCGCCGGCCTGGATCGACCAGCTGTGCGCCGCGGGCGAGTTGGTGTGGATCGGCGCCGGTGCACTCGGGCGCAATTCCGGCCGAGTCGTCCTTTACTTTCGCGAGGATCTGGGAGTGCTTGGCCCGCCGGCGCAGCGGGGGGCCGGGGGCGCTCCCGTCGTCGACTCCCCGGCCCATGAGGCGGTCCGGACTCGATTGGCGGCCGGCGCCTGTTTCTTCACCGACCTGCTCGTGGACGTCGACCTCGCGCCCGAGGAGCTCCAGGAAGCACTATGGGATCTCGCCTGGGCGGGCGAGGCGACCAACGACGCCTTCTCGCCGCTGCGCGCCCCGCGGTTGACCCTGGCTCGCGCGCAACGCGAGCGGAGTAGGACCGGTGCGGCCCGGCCTGGTCGATTCGCCGCGCGGCGACGCGGAGCTGGAGCCTCGGCCCAGGTGCAGGGCCGCTGGTCGCTGACCGAATCACTCTTCCGCGCGCAGGTCGACCCGGCGGCGCGTCGCCGCGCGATCGCGGAGTTGATGCTCGAGCGCTACGGGATCCTCACCCGCGAGCAGGTGCGCGCCGAGGGCGTGGCTGGCGGCTTCACGGCCGTCTACCCCGAGCTCTCCCAGCTCGAGACACTGGGCATCGCCCGGCGTGGCTACTTCGTCGAGGGCCTGGGCGGCGCTCAGTTCGCGCTTCCCGGGGCGGTCGAGCGGGTCAGGGCGCAGAACGATGACGAGGCTCCGGTCGTACTGGCGGCGGTCGATCCCGCCCAGCCCTACGGGGCGGCGCTCGCCTGGCCAGAGCGCTCGGGGCACCGCGACGATGCGCGCCGGCCGATGCGGGTGGCCGGTGCCTACGTGGTGCTGGCGGGCGGCGAACCGATCCTCTACCTCGAGCGCGGCGGCCGCGCGCTCCAGACGCTCGTCGGCTCCGACGATCCCCGGCTCGAGGTTGCGCTGCACGCGCTGATCGACTATGTGCGGGGCGGGCGCATCAAGCGCGTCGCGCTCGAGAAGGTCGACGGCGAGCCGGCGATCGATTCCCCGCTCGGCCCGGCCCTGGTGGCACTCGGCTTCCAGCAGGGACCGCGGCGGCTGACCCTGACCGCCTGAGAGAACTGGGCCGGCCCGGCCGTTAGGCTTAGGCTTACCAAAACCTCGGCGCCTGGGACCGAGCGCCGACCAATCTCTGGGGGTACACGAATGAAGCGGTGGCTTGCGCGCCGAACTGGGCGCGTGGTCTTCGGTGCGGCTCTGCTGTGCCTGATTGTCGGCGGTGTCGCCTACGCGGCGATCCCGTATCGATCCGTCGCTGGGTGATTCGACGTTGCTTGGGCACTGCACGCAGCTCGAGACGCAGATCACGTGGAATCAGCAGGGTCCGGCGGGCAAGGACGGAGCAGACGGCACGAACGGGGTCACCCCGAGGTGACGCAACTCGCGGCCGGCGACTCCAACTGCCCGACGGGGGGAGCGGCGATCACCGACGCGAACGGGAACACGGCCTACGTCTGCAACGGCACCAACGGGACCGACGGCACTAACGGAACCGATGGTCAGTCGTTCGATGGCACGTTCACCAGCCCTGACGGCCTGTACTCGATCAGCGTGACCGATACCGGGATCAAGCTGTCGGACACGGTTGGCGACCAGATCAGTCTCGCCGGCGGGACCGTCTCGCTCACTGGGGTGAGCACCGTGTCGGAAAAGGCGCTGCAGCTCTCGATGAGTGGGACCGCTTCGGCGTCTATCACTCGCCGCTCCTCCAGTTGGAGGGGACGACCACGCGGATCGGCACCGGTGCCTGCCTCCCGGTGGCCAGGGTGGGCGATCCGGTCAATCCGGTCGCGATCCTCGCCGGTTCGCCGTTGGTCTGCTCGAGCTGAACGCACTCTCCGGGCGTGGCCGCCGTCGATGCGGCGACCACGCCCGAGTTCGCGGGGGCGGCACACTGAGGGCACATGCCTGAAGGCGACACGATTGCGTACGCGGCCAACCGCATTCGCCCGGTGCTCGAAGGTCGCGTCCCCGACGAGATCGAGACTCCGCACCCCCGGCACGCGCTCGACCGCTGGCCGGACCGGCTCGCGGGGCGGGTGCTCAGCAGCGTGGACACCCACGGCAAGCACCTGTTCCTGCGCTTCGAGGGCGACCTCGTGCTGCACTCGCATCTGGGCATGGTCGGGGTATGGGGCGTGTACGGATCCGGTCGCCGGTGGGGGCGGTCGCCGCGCCGCGCCTGGATCGTGTTCCGGGCCGACGACCAGGAGGTGGTGGAGTTCGATGGGCCGACGCTCGAGCTCATGACCGACTCGCGGACGCGGTTCGACCAGCGGCTGGCCGCGCTTGGCCCGGACGTGCTGGCGGCCGAGTTCGATCGCGAGCGGTTCCTGCGCCGCCTCCGGCAGGACGACCCGACGCGCTTTCTCGGTGACGCGCTACTCGACCAGCGCAACGTCGCCGGCATCGGCAACATCTGGAAGGCCGAGGGCTGCTGGGAGGCGCGCGTCGATCCATGGCGTCGGGTCTCCGAGGTCACAGATGACGAGGCGGGGGCAATCATCGAGGGGATGAGGCCGCGAATGCAGCGCTCGGCGACGCTCGGTCATCGGGCCATCCAGGCCCGGGTGTACGGGCACGCCGGCCGGCCGTGTCCGAGATGCGGGACGGCGATCGTCGCCCGCGGACAGGGGGACGCTAACCGCACGACTTACTGGTGCCCGGGATGTCAGAGGTAGATCGCCTGCGCCGGGTGGGACACAAGGGCGCCGATCACATCGCGCCCGGCAACACGTTCGCCAGCTTCGACGCGGCCGTCGAGGTCGGCGTCGACATGATCGAGTTCGACGTGCTCCGTGAGGAGCGCGGCGAGGGGCTGATCCTCGCGCACGACTGGGCGGACGCGGCCGAGCGCGGGGCGCCGCACACGCTCGAGGAGGCGCTCGCGTACTTCTGCTCGGAGCGCTTTGCGGGTATCGACCTGGACGTCGACCTCAAGCTGCCCGGGTACGAGTTGCGCGTGCTCGAGGCGCTGCGCGCCAGCGGCGTGCTCGAGCGGGCATTGATCTCGACCCAATACGAGGAGAGCCTCGCGCTGCTCCGCGCCGCCGAGCCCAGGGTCAGGCTCGGGTGGTCGGTGCCGAAGCTGACCCGCGATCCGTTTCGGTCACCGGTCACGCGCGTGCCCGCCTATCTGGGCCTCCAGGTCTTGCGCTCGATCTTGCCCGGGCGCGCCGCTGCGGCCATCAGGGCACGTCGGTGCGACGCGGTGATGGCGCACTGGCGGCTCGTGACGCCCCGGCTCGTGCGTGCCATCCGGGCGGCGGGCGGCGAGCTGTACGTGTGGACGGTCGACGAGCTTGCGCGGATGCAAGCGCTCGAGGCGCTCGGCGTGACCGGGGTGATCACGAACGACCCGCGATTGTTCGGAATGGTCGGCGGCGCCTGACGGCGGCGCCTTAGTGACCAGCTCGGGACGTGATGGATCATCCGCTCGTGCGTAGTGTGGGTGTGACCGAGACAGACACCCTGTTTCGCACGGGGAGCGGGACCGGCTCGTGGGAGCGGTTCGAGGAGCTCTACCGCTCCAGCCGCGACGACGTGTACGCGTACGTGCTGACGCTGCTGCGCGATCCGGCCGCCGCCGAGGACGTCACGGCGCTCGCGTTCGAGCGGGCGTATCGACGTCGCCGGACATTCGACCGCCGGCGCGGCGAGGAGCGGGCATGGCTGTTCGGGATCGCCCGCAACGCTGCGCTTGACGAGCTGCGCCGTCGCCGTCGCACCGCGACGCTGGTGACCGATCCCTCCGAGGATGTCCCCGACGCGAACGAGGGCGATGGCGCCGAGGTCGCGTTGCGCCGCACGGCGGTGCAGACCGCGCTGGCGAGGCTGCCGGCGCGCGAGCGGGAGATCATCGCATTGAAGTTCCACGCCGGCATGTCCAACGCCGAGGTGGCCCGCGTTCTTGGGGTCAGCGAGTCGAACGCCGGCACGCTGCTGTACCGCACGATGGAGAAGCTCAGGAAGGCCTGCAATGCGACTGCTTGACCAAGACCCGATCGATCCGGAGATCGCCGCCACGCTGGACGCGATCGACGCCACCCTCGCCGGCGAGCCGGTCGATGCGCGTTACGCGGAGCTGGCCGAGATCGCACTGCTCCTCTCCTCCGATCGTCCGCAGCTCCCGGCCGAGTTCGCCCGCTCGATGGATGAGCGGGTGGGGCGCCGGTTCGCGCCGGCGCCCGACTCGGCGGCGGCCGTCAAGCCCCCGCGGCGCGGGCGGTTGACGAGGCGCTTCTGGGAGGCCGGCGGCGCGCTCGCGGCCGGCGTGGCGCTGGTCGTCGCGATCGTGGCCGTGGCGGGTTCGGGCGGCGGCGCATCGTCGATGTCGTCGTCAAGTTCAGCGTCCTACGGAGCGGTCGGGACCTCGAGTTCTGCGGCCAGCTCGAGTGCGGCAAGCTCCGGCGTCGCGAGCACCTCGGCCCGGGCGCCGGCCCTCGCGCCCGCAGTCGCCTCGGCCTCAAATAAGACGGTGCCGAGTGCCGTCGGCGGACCTCCCCCGTCGGTGGCGGGGTCCTCAACCGGTCAACCGCTTCAGCCTCCTACCACGGGCCGGAAGGTCGTCCAGTCCGCGCAGCTGAACCTGACCGCCGCCCCCACCCAGGTCGACGCGGTGGCGCAGGAGGTCTACAACGTGGTTGGCCAGGTCAACGGCATCGTCAACAGCTCGACCGTCACCCAGGGCGGACCCAACGGCTACGCGAGCTTCCAGCTCAGCGTCCCGAGCGGCTCACTGCCCGAGACGATGAGCCGCCTCTCCCAGCTCACTTACGCGCAGGTCACCTCGCGGACCGACAACACCCAGGACATCACCAATCAGTACAACGCGACGGCCAGCGCGCTCGCCGATGCCCGTGCGCTCAGGACCTCGCTGCTCAAGCAGCTGGCGAACGCTGTGACCACCGCGCAGGTCGAAAGCCTCACTGCGCAGATTCACGACGCGGAAGCGTCGATCTCCAGCGACCAGGCAACGCTTTCCCGCCTGAACAACCAGGTCAACTTCAGCCGGATCAACGTCGACATCAACGCCGCCACGCCGCCGCCGCCGATCGCGCACAAGAGCGGTGGGTTCGGGATCGGGCGTGCGGCGCACGACGCCGGGCGGGTGCTGACGGTGGCTGCGGGCGGCGCGCTGATCGCGATCGCCGCGCTCGTCCCCGTCGGCCTCGTCGTCGCGCTGCTCTGGTGGGTGGGCGCCGCGGTCAGGCGCCGGCGCCGCGAGCAGGCCCTCGATTCCGCCTAGCTGAACGATTCCACGGTCCCGACCCGTTTTCCCGGGTTTCGCGGGCCCCGGAGCTCGCGTGCATAACCTGCCAATTGGCGGCTGCTGCCGCGACCGTGGCATCTTGAGCACGCCGGACATGCAGGAGATGCCACGGCCCTCGATCGGACCGCCGAGCGGCAGGTTATGCACGTCAGGTTGCGACCGCGCGGGCGAACCACGGCGACCTGGGCGAACCTCGGCGAGCCGTCCGTGCCAGTGGCCAGCCCTGCGATGGGCGTCGACTCCGTCCATTGCCGATCCGCAGACCGTCTTAGCCCGTACGGTAAGGGCCACCTCCCCACCGCCGACGTGCCCGTGTGGTATGCATGGGCGACATGTCTGAAGGCAGCGAGGACACCATTGCGCTGCTCAGGCGCGTGCCGGTGTTCTCCACCCTCTCCGCCGAGGAGCTCGAGCGGGTGGCGCGCGTGGCCATGGCGCGCCGGTTCGAGCCGGGCGAGGTGGTGTTCAAGGAGGGCGACCAGGGGAGCACCTGCTACATCGTGCGCTCGGGGCGGGCGCGCGCGATCCGCGAGCATCCTGACGGCCGCTCGATCACGCTGGCGCACTTCGGTCCCGGCGACATCTTCGGGGAGATGGCAATGCTCGACGGCGAGCGGCGGTCGGCGACGGTGGAGACGACCGAGGGAACCGAGGCGATCGCGATCCTGAGCACCGACATGCACCGGCTTCTGCGCGAGTACCCCGACATATCGGTCAAGCTGATCGCGTCGCTGGGTCAGCGCCTGCGCGACACCAACGAGCGCCTGGCCCGGCAGTCGTTCCAGACCGTTCAGAGTCGCGTGGCCGCCGCGCTCTCCCAGCTCGCCGCTGCGGCTGGGCAGGGCGAAGGCGACGTGGTGATCACAGCCACCCAGGCGGAGCTCGCCCAGCTGGCCGGTTCCTCGCGCGAGTCGGCCAGCCGCTTCCTCGCCGTGCTGGAGCGGGCGGGAATAATTACCCAGGGACGGGGAAGGCTCACCGTTCATGATCAAGCGGCACTCGAGCGATACGTCTACTGATCCGGAAGGGACGATCGAGCTGTCCGCCGGTGGTGCGGTGGTCCACGACGGCAACGTGATCGTGGTCGTGCCGGTCAAGCGCGATGCCAACCGACGGCGCGTTCTGGCGCTCCCCAAGGGGCACCTCGATCAAGGCGAGACCGACGAGGCAGCGGCGATCCGCGAGGTGACCGAGGAGACCGGCGTGCGGGCCGAGCTGATCGACAAGCTGGGCGACGTCGAGTACACGTACGAGCGGCGGGGCCGGCGTCGCGCCAAACGGGTGGCCTTCTATCTGTTCGAGTACCGGTCCGGAAGCGTCGAGGACCACGACCACGAGATCGAGGCCGCGCTGTGGATGCCGCTGGAGAAGGCCGCAGAGGAGCTGACGTACGCCGGCGAGCGAGAGATCCTGCGACGCGCCGTGTCGCGTTTGTCCCCGGATCGGTAGTCTGCGCCCGTGCGCGTCCTCAATTTCTATTCGTCGGTGTTTGCCGACCAGCTGCGCCGGGGCCGTAAGACCGCCACGATCCGTCTCGGCGACAAGTCGCACAAGTACCGCAAGAACGACTGCGTGCTGGTCACCATCGGCTACCAGCACTCACCGCGGGAGAAGATCTTCAACGCCGTGATCGACCAGGTGGAGGTCAAGCGAGTGCGCGACCTCTCCCCGCGCGATATCGAGCACGACAACCCGGAGTTCCGCCGCGTGGACGAGATGATCCACTTCCTCGAACAGATCTACGGCCGGACGGTTTCCATGGATGACACTGTCACCGTCGTCCGGTTCTCGCAGATCATCGAGAACCCGCCAGAGATCCGCGAGCGCATGCACGGGCTGGGTGCGGCCCGCAACTGATCTCGCCCGCGCGTCGTCTCGTCCTGAAGCACCACCTCTAGGTCCGAGCTCCCGGCCGGGAACTGGTTCCCGGGGCTCGCTAGCCGGGTTGGGAGCTGTCCCCGGGGCTCGCTAACCGGGTTGGCTGCGCTTGATGATCCGGTCGGCCCGCCACTGCCCGCCCTCGCGCACGAGCGCGTCCGTCTCGACGGAGCTCTGGCCCTTCTCGCTCTCGGTGAAGGTCACTGTCGCCTGGTCTCCGTGGACGGAGATCGAGTCCAGCTTGTGGGTGATGCCGCTGGCCCCGTAGGCCTGGGCGATCTGGGCTTTGCTGATCCCGGCCTGCTTGAGGATCGCGTTGAACGCGTCGGTGCAGGAAGAAGCGCTCAGCCCCGCCCGGCGCGCACCGCTCACGATGTTGTTCCGCTGGCGCTGCGACAGGTCGGTGCACACCGTCGCGTAGTCGCCATTGGCGAACGCCGAATACATCCCGTTGAACAGGCTCTCGATTTGCTGGCGGTTGCTGGGGCTGCTGGCCCCGCAGGCGGCGAGGACGGAGCAGCTCAAGCACACGCAAATGATCCGAAGCCCTGCCTTCATCCTCGGGCGATGATGGCAGTAGGGGGTGGGGGGTGCGCCGCTCCGGGGCCGCCGGGCATGGATGCCCGGCGAAATGGCGGTCTCGGCTCGGCCTGCTCGGCATCCGGCCTCGCCTAGCGGCCAGCCTCGACTCATTCGGCGGACGCCGCCGCAGGCGGCCCAGAATCGTTGTCCTTGGCACTCTCTGCCGACGAGTGCCAAGAAATCCTTGAAAAGCCGGGGCGACAAGCTATATTTGCGTCTTGGCACTCTCGTGGGAGGAGTGCCAAGCTCTCACAACGGCATCATTCCCTTCCAATCGGAGGTTGCATTCCATGAAGCTCAAGCCCCTTGGCGATCGGTTGATCGTGCGGGCGATCGAGGAGGAGGAGACGACCGCCAGTGGCATCGTCCTGCCCGACACCGCGAAAGAGAAGCCCCAGAAGGGGAAGGTTCTCGCGGTTGGCGACGGCAAGGTCAACGAGGACACCGGCAAGCGCACTCCGCTCGACGTCGCAGAAGGCGACGAGGTCCTCTACAGCAAGTACGGCGGAACCGAGATCAAGGTCGACGGCGAGGAGCTCCTCGTCCTCCGCGAATCGGACGTGCTGGCCAAGGTCCAGTCCTAACCCCGTCCCCCCAGGAGAACTGAAACAGATATGGCACACAAGGAACTGAAGTACGACGCGGAAGCCCGCAAGGCGCTCGAGCAGGGCGTTGACGCGGTAGCTAACGCGGTCAAGGTCACGCTCGGCCCCAAGGGCCGGTACGTGGTCCTCGACAAGAAGTTCGGCGCGCCCACGATCACCAACGACGGTGTGACGATCGCGCGTGAGATCGAGGTCGAGGACGTCTTCCAGAATCAGGGCGCACAGCTCGTGCGCGAGGTGGCGACCGCCACCAACGACGTGGCCGGCGACGGCACGACGACCGCGACCGTTCTGGCGCAGTCGATCGTCCGCGAGGGCCTGAAGAACGTCGCGGCCGGCGCGAACCCGCTTGGTCTCAAGCGCGGCATCGAGAAGGCCGTCGATGACGTCGTGAAGAACATCGAGTCGCAGTCGACCGAGATCTCCGGCAAGGATCAGATCGCCCGCGTGGCGACCATCTCCGCCGGCGATGAGGAGATCGGCGACGTGATCGCCGACGCGATCGAGAAGGTCGGCAAGGACGGCGTGGTCAACGTCGAGGAGGGCCAGACGTTCGGCATGGACCTCGAGTTCACCGAGGGCATGCAGTTCGACAAGGGCTACATCTCGCCCTACATGGTCACCGACCAGGA
>Ga0335075_10011362_pt1 | contig 13466 bp, 9 predicted proteins | sample Lox_Sample_24_FD_206723 | JGI IMG/M metagenome (GOLD analysis project Ga0335075, IMG submission 206723) | Soil microbial communities from Loxahatchee National Wildlife Refuge, Florida, United States - Lox_Sample_2.4 | ecosystem: Environmental > Terrestrial > Soil > Wetlands | place: USA: Florida...
GCCAGCTCAGGGTGCAGGGAGTGGCGCTTGGTGATCGGGAACGGCTCCAGCGGGAAGTCGAACACGTGCGTGGGCTGGACGATCGTCGACTCGATCTTCTCGCTGTAGATGTCCGCGATCACGTCGGCCCAGCTGGCGGCCGGGTCGAGCGGTTCGTCGAGGATCTCCGCCAGCTGCTCGCGCGTGGACTCCATCATGTCCAGGCCGAAGCGCTCGAGGATCAGCTCGCGCATGCTCACCCGCCGCCAGGGCTTGGCCAGGTCGATCTCCTCGCCGTTTCGTTTGATCGCCGTGCGCCCCAACGCGGCCCGGGCCACGTCGCGGAACATTTCTTCGGTGACCGTCGCCACGTCGTTGTAGTCGGAGTAGGCGCACATGAACTCGATGATCGTGAACTCCGGCGAGTGCTTCGGGGAGATGCCCTCGTTGCGGAACACCTTGCCCATGTCGTACACGTTCTCCATGCCCCCGACGATGCAGCGGTTGAGGAACAGCTCGACGGATATGCGCAGATAGAGGTCGCGGTCCAGCGCGTTGTGGTGCGTCGTGAACGGGCGCGAGCCGGCGCCGCCCGCCAGCGATTGCAGCGCCGGCGTTTCCACCTCGATGAAGTTGCGCTCGTTCAGCCACTTGCGGATCTCGAACACGATCCGATGCCGTTTGACGAACAGGTCGCGCGTGTCCTCGTTGGCGATCAGGTCGAGCTCGCGATACCGGTAGCGGGTGCCCGTATCGCCCAGCCCGTGGTACTTGTCCGGCGGCGGCCTCAGCGCCTTGGTCAGCAGCGTGCACTTCTCCACTGCCAGCGCCAGCTGCCCGCGCTGGGTCACGTACACGTGTCCGTCGATGCCGACGATGTCCCCGATGTCGAGGCTCAGGATGCGGTCGTAGGTCTCCTGGCCGAGCGTGTCGGCCTTCACGACGGCCTGGATCTGACCGGACAGGTCGCGCACGTCCAGGAACGCCGTCTTGCCGTGCCCGCGCCTGGAGATGATCCGGCCGGCGATCTGGTACGCGAGCTCGGGATGCTCGCCGTGCTCGAGCTGCTCAGGATCGTGCTTGTGCAGCACGTCGGCGATGCGGGTCCTCGTGTTCCACAGACTCACCGGCGGATACGGATCGACCCCTTCCGCGCGCAGCCTCTCCATCTTGTGCCGGCGCTCGTCTATCTCGACCGCGCCGTCGCTTGTCTGCTCTTGCTCTTGCTCTTCCTGATCCTTCACGGGCATTGACGACTCCTCTCGGGCTCGGGTGCGCTCATCCGGCGATCGAGTGGGATGTCTTTTTGGAATTGGACCAGCGATCGACGGCTAAGCCATTGGCAACGACATGCCCGCCGGTTTTCGCTCTGGACTCGGGGTCGGGGTGGCCGGCGCCTGCGGTGTCCGAGCGCCGCCTCCCCCGTTGCCGTTGGCCCCGCCCGGGACCTGCACGATGGGCAGCGCCCCTGGTGCGCCGGTGCTCGGCAGCGTCGGCAGGCTCTGAAGCGGCATCGGCGCGGCCATCGCGATCAGTCCGCGCGCGGCGTGGCGTATGGCCTGTGACGCCGGATCGTCGGGGCGCTCGAGGACCAGCGGCACTCCGCCGTCGGCGTGTTCGCGCAGGGGCATCGTCAGCGGCACCTTGCCCAGCAGCGGCACGTCCAGCTCGTCGGCCAGTTCCTGGCCGCCGCCCTCGCCAAAGATCTGGAAGCGCTCGCCGCTCGGCGTCGTGAACCCGGACATGTTCTCGATCACCCCGGCGATCTCCAGGTCGACCTTGTGCGCCATCTCCGCCGACCTGCGCGCGACCTTCTGGGCGGTGGGTTGCGGCGTGGTGACGATCGCGAACTTGGCCTGCGGCAGCAGCTGCGCGAGCGTCATCGACACGTCCCCCGTCCCCGGCGGCAGGTCGAGCAGCAGGTGATCGAGCGCGCCCCACTCGACGTCCTGCAAAAACTGGGTCAGCGCCTTGTGCAGCATCGGCCCGCGCCACACGACCGCCGCGTCTTCGGCCACAAAGAACCCGATCGACATCACCTTCACGCCATGGGCCTGTAGCGGCACGATCTTTTTCTGCGCGCTCACCGGCGGCCGCGTGGCGCCCAGCCCGTACATGCGCGGGATCGAATACCCCCACACATCCGCGTCCAGCACCCCCACCCGCTTGCCCTCCGCCGCCAGCGCCGCCGCCAGATTCGCGGTCAGCGTCGACTTGCCCACGCCGCCCTTGCCCGATCCCACGCACAGCACGTTCGCGACCTGCGCCAACGCCCCATCCGGCAAGCCGCCGCCCATGCCCAGCTTCTGCTGCAGCGCCGCCTTCTGCTCGTCGCTGAGCACATCGAAGTAAACGTTGCAGTGCGCGACCCCCTCCAGTGCATTCACGGCATTCGCGACAGCGGTCTGGAAGTGCCCCTTGATCGGGCACCCAGGCGTGGTCAGCGACACGGTCACATCGACGACCCCATTGCCCGACATCTCGATCGAGCGGACCATGTCCAGCTCGACGATCGACCGCCGCAGCTCGGGGTCGATCACTGCCTCCAGGGCCTTCCTGATCTCCTGCTCTCCGGTCACGGAGACCATTGTGCCATGCCACCGGCTTCGTCTCGTAAACGGCCCGCTACCACACCCATGATCCTTGCCGCAAGGGCCGGCTTTGCCGGCCCGTCGCATCGCACTGCCACGGCGGGGTACCCGCCCGCCGGGGGGGCCTGACCCCCTCCCGCTCTAGCCTGACCCCCTCCCGCTTAAAGTAGCCCTCGGAGCTGGGGAGGCTCCGAGGGCTGGGGAGGAGAGGGTCCTGCTTCCACCGGCGAGGTATGAGGCCGGCAGACTGCCCCGTCTCGGTCTCTCCTTGGCCGTCCCTTAAGGCGGTCGCGAGACAGGGGAAGTCGGTGTTGGCTGCTCAGACCAGGCTCTGTATACGCTCCTGTACGCGATCGGCCAGATCGGCGCTGTGCTGACGGCGCCGGCGCAGCTCGCGCTCGACGCTCGTGCGGGCTTTGCGGACCTCGCGCTCCAAGCGCTTGCGGGCGGTGCTGCCGCGCCGTTCGAATTTGCGCAGCTGCGCCTGGGTCTTGGACGGCGAGGAATAGGTCGTGAGCGTGTCGTTCACGCTCGACACCACGCGGTCGCGCGCAATCAACGCGGCCCCGACCGGGATCAGCACGGCGCGTTCGGCGTATGCGCTTGTGGTGCTCGTCTCCGAGCCGCGCGCGCTCGTCCGCTTGGCGCTCGCCGCGGTTTTACGGGGTTTGGCTGTACGGGTGCGGGGGGAAGTGGCGGTTGCCATCGTGGGGTTCTCCTTGGGGGATGGTCTCCTCGGGGCGAGGAGCACGGGTTCGGTTCTGTTCTCGTGTCAGATGCGGTTTCGCAACCGAGCTTAGCACGAACACCTGTTTGTAACCCGCTCCCTCAACATTGTTACATGCCGCTGCGGACGTTCCGTAAAACACCTGTCATCTGGCCGGATTTTGCGGGAAACGTTTGTAACAATGGGAACATGTGTTCGGGCGCAAGGTCAGGCCGCTATGCGCATCCGGGCGATCCAGCGCTCCGGAGTCTCCAGCTCTTCGCTCGAGGGCAGCTCCAGCGGCGAGCGCCAGGCCAGCGCCAGCAGCTCCGGCCCTCCGGCCCGCACGACCGCGTCGCAGAACCGCCGGCCGACCTCGTACTGGCGCATCTTCAGCTCCAGTCCCAGCACCCGTTCGAGCACGCGCCAGGGCAGCCCGCGAGATTCCCGTCGCCTGCGCAACGCCGCGCGCAGCCGCGGCAGCGAGGCCAGCACGTCCGCGCCGACCGCGTCCATCGTGTGCTCGGCGTGCCCCTCGATCAGCGACATCGTCGCCTGCATCCGCTGCACGATCTCCCAGCGATCCTCACCCAGCCCGATCCGCAGCAGTTCGCCGCGCCGCGCGCGCTCGATGAGCACCCGCGTGTCGCCGAGACCCAGGCTCAGGTTCAGGTCGCTCAACTTCAAGCCGGTCTGCACGCCCTCGAGCAGCTCGCGCAGCATTCCCCCGAGGTGCTCGCGCAGCCACGGCGCGCCCGAGAACTGCACCGCATGGGTGATCTCGTGAATCGCCACCCACGCCACCAGCTCGTCGCGGTCGACCTCCAGGTTGCGGGCGGCGCCGGCCAGGTTCGGCGCGAGCAGCAGCAGGCGCGGCGCCGCGTGGGAGTCGAGCAGCGACACGTCGTACTGGCCGAGCACGCGCTGTGACAGCAGCCCCGTCATTGCGCCGAGCTGAACGCCGAGCAGGTGTCCGGGGGCGGCGCGCAGCGGGCCACCCAGCAGGCCGCCCTCACGCCGACCGCTCTCGCTCTCCTCACCGGTGAGACGCTGCGCGAGCGGATCGAGCAACGGGCGCATCGTGCGCAGGTTCGCGGCAATCCAGGCCGAGCGGTCGACCATCTCAAGCGGCGGCAGCTCGTCCGGGAGCTCGAGGCCGGTGTAATCGCCTACGCGCCGGGCGAAGTCGTGAGCGAGCCCTTGCGCCGAACCGGCCCCGACCGCGCCAGTCGTGGGCGAGCCCGCGATCAGCTCGCCGACCCGTTGGGCGGTGCCCCAGTCGATCCCTCGTGCGGCGTCCATGCACATATCCTAGGAGCGTGCCGACGCCGCTCGACAATGACGTTGTCGCTTGGACACGTCTGCTGGCCGATCCGGGCGACGCATCGGCGGTGGTGCGCGCGCTCGCCCGCCCGCCGATCGAGCTGCGCCAGGTCGACCTCGCGCGCGTGATTCAGATCGCCCGCCGGCGCAAGCTCGACATGATCGCCGCGCTCCGAGCCGCGATCGAGTCCCCGCAGCTGCCTCCCGAGGCCAGAACGCGGATCCAGCGCTTCCTGGAGCTGCACAGCGCCGCCGCCGCCGCGCTGGACGCCGCCCGCCCCGACCTGCTCGCCCGTGCGACGCTGGGGGCCGAGCGCGAGCCTCCCGGGCGCGGAGCGGGCTCAGATGCGTCGCAAGCGGCGCGCTCCGACGCGCACGACGAGCGTGAGGCGGCGCTGCGCGACATGCAGCGCATCGTGCGCGAGGAGTTGCTCGTCGACATCGCGCGCATCGGCGCGCGCTTGAGCGAGCTGCGCCTGGACACCGATCTCGACATCTCCCACGGTGTCGCCCGCTACCTGGAGCTGCTCAAGCTCTCCGCTCTGGCCCAGCGACCGGCCGAGCAGTCGCTCGAGGACGCGCTCGCGGACGTGAACGCGCGGCTGCTCTCGGCCGCGACATCGCTTGAGCGCGAGATCCTGCAGTCCTCACCGCTGGACACAACCCTTTTGGCGGCTTGTGGCGGGGAGGCGCCGGCCGAGCGCGTGCAGAGCGCATCGCCTCGCGGCGAGCCTTCGTTGCACCCGTTCCTGCCGCGCCGCGGCGGCGGCCTGGCGCTGTCGGCCTCGGACATCGAGACCTACCGCAGCTGTCCGCTGCGCTACAAGTACGCGCGCGTGCTGCGCATCCCGACCGAGCCGACCGTCGGGCAGCGATTCGGGATCGTCGTGCACCAGACGCTCGAGCGCTACCACGCCGCGGGCGGGGAGACGCTGAGCCAGCTCCTGGACCTGTTCGAGTCCTGTTGGCGACGCAGCGGCTTTCGCGACGGCGCCTCAGAACGCGAGCTGCGCGCCAAGGCGCGCGCCGCCCTGGAGCGCTACCACGTGCGCCTGCACGGTCAGGACGCCCAGCCGGTCTGGTTCGAGCGCCAGTTCTCGCTGCAGATCGGCCCCCACCAGCTGCGCGGACGTGTGGACCGGGTCGACCGGCTGCCGGGCGAGGGAGGGGAGGAGCAGTACGAGCTGATCGACTACAAGACCTCCCGCCCGCGCACCGCCGAGCAGCTGCAGGACGACATCCAGCTATCGCTGTACGCGCTGGCCGCGCGCGAGTCATGGCAGCTGCAGGCCGCCAGCCGCGCCTACTACTACGTGCTCGACGACCTCATCGTCAGGCTCCCGCCGGAGACCGACTCCCAGCGCGTGACCGACGCGGTGCTGGCAGTCGGCGAGGGCATCATGGGCCAGCGCTTTGAGCCCACGCCCTCGCAGCAGGCGTGCTCGATCTGCGACTTTCGGATTGTGTGTCCAGCTGCCGAGCGGTAGGCGTCAGGGCCTGGTCCCGCGCTGCTTGAGAAACCGCTGAAACTCCTGCGCGAGCGTGTCGCCGTCTGGCACCTCGCCGGGCGAGAGCTCGGCCTCGGCGTCGGCCTGGAGCTCCAGACGCTCGACGAACGTCTGCACCTCGGGATCGCTCTGCACCGCCAGTGTCACCTGGTGCTCGTACTCGGCGGCGGCGCTCTCGAGCTCCGATGCGTCGATCGACACTCCCACGAGCCCTTCGACGTGGCGCACGAGCGCGAGCGTCGCCTTGGGATTGGCGGCCGCCGCGACGTAGTGGGGCACTCCGGCCCACAGACTGGCCGACGGCAGACCCGCCTGCCGGCAGGCCGCGTGCAGGACGCCGACGATGCCAGTCGGTCCCTCATATGAGGAGGGCGTGATGCCCAGCCGGGCCACGAGCGAGGGGTCTGAGGCGTGGCCGGTCATGACGACCGGGCGCGAGTGGGCGACGTCGCTGAGCAGCGCGCCGAGCGTGACCACCACCTGCACGCCCAACGCCTCGGCGAGATCGACGACGTGCGCGCCAAACGCCTGCCAGCGCAGCGATGGCTCGGTGCCCCGCACGAGCACGAGATCGCGCATCGCGCGCGGAGCCCGCGCCTCATAGATCTCGACCGACGGCCAGCTGAGCTCCTGAAGCTCGCCGTCCTTCAGGCGGATGTGCGGGCGATTGGCCTGAAAGTCGTAGAACTCCTGTGGGTCGATGCGCGCGAACCGATCGGCGTCCAGCGCGTCGCCGATGAACGCGAGCGCGCCCGAGGCGGCCTCGCCGGCGTCGTTCCAGCCCTCGAACGCACACACCATCGCTGGCGCTCTCAGCTCGCCGGGCCGACGATCCCAGATGAGGGGTGTCATTGCTCTTCAGTGTATGGCGACTCGGTCAAGGCGGTGGCGGGGGGTGCCGATAGATCGGTGATGGCCAACTCCGTAATGTCAGCCGCTCCCGAGCGGCCCAGCACAGCTGTGGGCGATCCAGCGGACTCCGAGCGGGAGCCGTCGGCCGAGGACCGGCGCGGACGCGATCGCCACGCATCCGAGCGCGCTCAGCGCGGTCTGTATCCGCCGCACTCCAGCGGGCGCTCGAGCCGCATGATCGGACAGGTCGTCGTCGACCTTGGGTTCGCCGACCGCGACACGGTCGAGAGCGCCGTGGAGAGCGCCCGCGAACAGGGGCGCCAGACGGGAGAGGTGCTGGTCGCCCAGGGAGTGCTGCGTCACGACCAGCTCGCGCGGGTCGTGGCCGAGCGGTTCGGCCTGGACTTCGTGGACCTGTCGGAATACGAGGTGGACATGGGCGCCGTGCACCTGATCGGCGCCGACACCGCCAAGCGCTACCGAGCCGTTCCGATCGGGTTCAGCGCCGACGGTCAGCTGCTCGTGGCGATGTCCGATCCGACGAACGTGCTGACGATCGACGACGTCGCGATGGTGACCGGTCGCCGCGTGCGCGTGGCGGTCGCCTCGATCGAGGACCTCGACATGCTGCTCGCGCGGCTGGCCGGGATGAACGAGTCGATCGAAGACATCGTCGATTCCGACCGCGAGGCCGAGTCTGAGGCGGAAGCCGAGGCGGCGCTCGAACCCGGCGCGCTCGCCCAGGAAGCCGACCAGGACGCCCCGATCATCAAGCTCGTGCACTCGATCATCGCCCAGGCCGTGCAACAGGGCGCCTCGGACATCCACATCAGCCCCGAGGAGGGCGAGGCGCGGGTGCTGTTCCGCGTCGACGGAGTGCTCACGCCGACGGCGACGATCAGGCGACGGATGGTCCCGGGCGTCGTGTCGCGGATCAAGATCATGGGCGACCTGGACATCGCCGAGAAGCGCGTCCCGCAGGACGGACGCTTCGCGCTCACAGTCGAGGGCCGGCGCGTGGACATCAGGGTCGTCTCGCTGCCGCTGGTCCACGGCGAGGCCGTCGTGCTGCGGATCCTCGACAAGGGAGTCACGGTCGAGAGCCTGCAGTCGCTGGGTATGGCACCGGATGAGCTGAACCGCTTCGAACACGCGATCGCCAAGCCCAACGGGGCGATCCTCGTCACGGGCCCGACGGGCTCGGGCAAGTCCACGACGCTGTACGGGGCGCTGAACGTGCTCAACGACGGCGAGCGCTCGATCCTCACGATCGAGGACCCCGTCGAGCAGCGCATCGCCGGCGTCAAGCAGATGCAGATTGCCCCCAAGGCCGGCGTAACCTTCGACGTCGGGCTGCGCTCGATGCTGCGAGCCGACCCCGACGTGATCATGGTCGGAGAGATCCGCGATCGCGAGACCGCCCACATCGCTGTCGAGGCTGCCCTGACCGGCCACCTCGTGCTCTCGACGCTCCACACCCGCGACGCGCCCTCCGCCCTGGGACGGCTGCTGGACATGGGCATCGAGCCGTTCCTGATCTCCTCCGCGATCGACTGCATCGTCGCCCAGCGCCTGGTGCGCAAGCTGTGCACGCACTGCCGGGCGCCCCAGCAGCTCTCCGAGACGGTGCTCGCCGAGCACGGCCTGCCGGACGATGCGCAACCATTTGAGGCCGTCGGCTGCTCGCGTTGCGGCGGCAGCGGCTATCGCGGGCGGGTCGGGTTGTACGAGGTCATGTCGGTGGGCGAGCGCATCCGCGCGCTGGTGCTCGAGCACGGCTCGGTCGACGACATCGCCACGGTCGCCGAATCCGAAGGAATGGCGCGGCTGCGCGAGGACGGGCTGGCGAAGGTGCGAGCCGGGCTGACATCGATCGCCGAGATCGAACGGATGACCTCGAGTTTGCTGTCGTAGGTCGCCTTGCTCGACTGCCCGCGTTCCTCCAAAGTTGAGACGCCGACACCCGTTCGGCAGCACCGCACTAACGTGTCGGACGCGCAGGCGCTGCGCCCCGACGCGAATGCATGGAAATGACTTAGCGGGAAATAACTAAATTCCTGGTACTATCTCTCCATGTCTGGTGAGAGGCCTTTCTATGATCGGGCGTACGAGCTCGAGCGGCTGCAGCGTCGTTGGGACGGTGGCCAGGCTCAGATTTTCACGCTGTGGGGGCGCCGGCGTGTCGGCAAGAGCCTGTTGCTGCTGCATTTCGCTCAGGGCAAGCGCCACCTCTATTTCGAGGCGACGAGTGGGACCGCGGCCGATCAGCTCGCCGACTTCTCGGTGCGGCTGGCCGAGGCCACCGCTCGCGCGGCGCTTTCGGCCGTGAGCTGGCGGGACGCTCTGGATGCCGTGGCCGATTGGGCGGGGGAGGGCCCGGTCCTGGTGGTGTTGGACGAGTTTCAGCACATAGCCAGGGAGAACCCTGACATCGGTTCGATCATCAACGTGTGGTGGCGCGAGCGGGGGGCGGATCGGCCGATCTTCCTGGTCTTGTGTGGCAGTGAGGTCGGCTTCTTCGAGCGCGAGGTGGCGGGATACTCGGCCAGCGCCTACGGTCGTCGTGCTGGCCAACTGCGACTGCGTCCATTTCGCCCCAAAGACGTCGCGCTGTTCGTGGAGGACTGGACGGCGCAGGAGAAGGTCGCCGCCTATGCAGTGTTTGGCAACATGCCCTACTACCTGGCACAGATTCGTCCGGAGCATGATCTGGCCGAGAACATCCTGAACTCGATCTTGATGAGCGACGGACTGCTGCACGAGGAGGCGCGGCTCTTGCTCGAGCAGGAGCTGAGCGACGCCGCCGGCTATTTCTCGGTGCTGCGCGCGATTGCGGCCGGGCAGACACGAGTCTCGCAGATCGCCGCGCGCACAGGCGTGCCCGGGGGTGCGACGCGGGTCAGCCAGATGCTCGACACGTTGCGGGACATGTGGCTCGTGGAGCGCCTCGTTCCCGTGACAGTCAGCAATCCAGAGCGCTCCAGGCAGAGCTTCTACCGGATCGTCGACCCTTATCTGCGCTTCTGGTTTCGCTTTGTGCTGCCCTATCAGGATCGGCTCATCGACGCCGATGGCGCGGTGGGCCATCTCGCTGCTCGGGTGCTCCCCGAGCTGGACGAGTTCGTCTCTTCACCGGCATTCGAGGAGGTCTGTCAGCAATGGCTTCTGCACGAGCTCGACGATGCCGCCTCCGTCGGGCGCTGGTGGGGCAAGGTGCGCGAGATGCGAGGCCGGGACCTGCGCGACATCGACCGGGAGCTCGACGTTGTGGCAGTGGACGGTGGTGGCGGGGTGATCGCGCTGGGCTCCTGTAAGTGGACGACCGGCCCGCTGCCCCATTCCGAGAAGCGCAAGCTCGACGCGCTCGCCGCATACCTCCTACCCAACGCGGACCCTCCGCCCCTCTACTTCTTCGCGCATGGCGGCTTTGACCGGCGACTGGTCGCGGAAGCCGGGCAAAACCCTCGCATACGTCTCATCGCTCCCGACGAGCTGTTCTGAGGCTCAGCTGCTCAGCAGCAGCGAGATGCGCAGCGGCCCCGACGGGAACGCCGTGCCCGTGAACGAGTACGCCGCATATGTGCGCCCGCCGTAAGAGACCTGGCCGCGGTCGGGAACGCTTGCCGGCCCCGGCGTCAGCGTGCCCATCACCTGGCGCCCGCCGGTACGCATCAGCACCTCCGCGCCGGTGAACAGGTGCGCGAGCTTCAGATACCCGGCGTCGTCCTGGATCGCCATCTCAAACTCGCCGACGGTCTTGCCGCCGCTGCGCACCGTGCCGTTGACCGGCGCGAGCACGTACGGCCCGCCGACGTCGACCAGCAGCCCGGCATCGGTGCTCACGCGCACGCGCACGACGTGGATGTGTTCGCGGAAGAACCCCACGATCGCCGCGCGTGTGGCAGCGGCGTTGCGCGTGGCGACAGCGTGCTGGAACGCGCTCGAGCTCTCGATGTGGCGGATCGTCTTGGCCACGTCAGGGCTGTGCAGCTCCTCACCGTAGATCAGTTCGCCGACGTGCCCCAGAGTTTCTACCCGGGTCTGCGCGGCGGGGCCGGGGCAGTGGAGCGTGGCGGTCGGGACGAGCAGTGTGATGTGCAGCGTCCCCCGTGGGTATGCGCTGCCCGTGAGCGTGGTCGCCTCATAGCCGGCCGTCGCGGTGGGAGGCGCTCCAGGAATCAGCAGCACCTTCGCGCCCGTGACCTGGTGGACCACTTCCTCATAGCTGTGGGCGGCCTGGGTCGAGAGCACGTACGTCGCGTTCGTGCCGGGGATCGTCCCACGCGCGGGCGCGATCGCGGCCCCGGAGCCGGCCTGGGCGAACACATGTCCGCCGCGCAGCACCTGCACGCGCACGATCTGCCCCAGCATCAGCGCCTGCAGCGCCGAGCGGGCGGCGGCCGCGTTGCCGCTGTCGATCGCGCTCGCAAGCGCGCTCGAGCTCACCACGCGGTGCGTGGCCTGGGCGACGTCTCCGCCGGTGGCGGCCTCGTGGTAGATGCGCCCGGCGACTTCGCTGAGCGTGTCGGCCACGGTGGCGGCGCAGGTGGACGCCGCCGGGGTCGAAGCGGCTGCGCTGTGCGCGGAGAGGGGTGCGGCCGAGCTGTTCGCCGGGGCGGTGGCCACACCGTTCGCCCGGACGGATGCCGTGGTGCTCGAGTGCGTGGCGTTGGCCGAGCCACAGCCCGCCAGCAGGCCGAGGATGAGCAGCAACAGCAGGGGCCGGGTCGTGCGCCGGCCCCTGCTGGCATGTCGTGCGACTGCGGCTCGCAGGGGTGTCATCCCCTCCAGTCTAGGTCCGTCACTTGGTCTTCTTGCCGGTTCCCTGCTTGGGGTTCGACTTGCCGGCCTTCTTGTTCTTCCCGGTCTTCTTGCCATGCTTGCCGTGCTTGCTCCCCTTACCGCCGAGCTTGACCGGCCTGGGGTTCAGGCGCGTGAAGCCCGAGTTGGCGGTCGGCCGGCAGCCACTGGGGCGGCCGAGGTCGAACGGACCGGAGATCGCCTGCGTGACGACGCCCTTTTCGAGATAGGCGTAGGTCACGGTCAACAGCGGATCCACGCGCGGTTCGGCGCAGAGCTTGGAGCCGATCGCGAACTGGCCGGTGACCGTCTCGTAGCCTTCTTTGGCCAGCCCCACGCAGTTGAGCGCGTAGCCGGGGACTTCGCCCGAGCACGAGAACGTGTCGCTCAGCGGCTGGCCCGTGGCGTTGCCGGTCAGGGTCGGCTGGCCGGCGAGCCCCGTCAGCGGGATCTGCGCCTGCAGCTGGTAGCCGGTGATCGGACCGTCGCAGTAGAACTTGTACTGCACCTGCTGTTCTTCGCTGCCTTCTTCGGCGCTGCCGGCGGCGATGCTGCCGAGGCAGGAGTAGTTGTTGGGGTTGTCTTCGGCGGCATGGCCGGCCGGCGGGATCGCGAGTAGCAGGGCCAGAAAGCCCACGATTGCGGCAAGCCCCCATGTCGCTTTGCGATGGGCTGTGTGTAGTGCGTGCAACGGGTGTCTCCGTTCCTTGGTTGATTGGTCTGTCATCGCCGCAGCAGCTGTTCGAGGCTCTGCTTCGGTGAAGTTGGGTCGAACGTCACTGGGGACTTGGCGCCCGCGGCGACGAACGGTGAGATCAAGAGCGCGCCAGCGGGCGGCTGAGAGGTGAGCGTGGCTGTGGCGGCGCCTGCCGGCAGGCCGGTGGCCGTCGCGGTGACGACCGAGGCGAACGTGACGACGATCAGCCCGTTTTCCCGGTAGGAGGAGGTCGAGGTGATCGTGGGCAGCGTCGCCTTCAGGAATTCGTCGGCGGCGGTGAGTGCGCCTGGAGTGCCGGCCGCGCAGCCCACGCCCGCGGCTCCTTCCGGGCAGGGCGGCTGAACGATCGTGTTCAGCAGTTGGGGCGAGCTGCCGGCGATCAGCGCGGCGTCGCCGGCGAACGTGCTCGCGTCAAGCGCCGAGAAGCCGTCGAGCAGGGTGCCCTCGTGCACGGCCTCGGTGTCGATGTAGGGCGCGGTGGCGGCCTGACCCGTGGCCTGGGCAAAGCTCGAGCCCGTGAGCTCGATCAGCCAGACTTTGCTCACCGGCGGCAGCATCGTCTTGGTTTTGCCGGCGCCGGTCGTGGTGGTAGGTCCCGTGGGGCGGGTGGGCGTGGTGGAGGTGGGGGAGGGGGTTTCGCTCTGGGCGATGGACGTTGAGGACGTGGCGTTTGCGCCGGTGCGATGCCGTGTGCGGCGCCGTGTGTGCGTCGAGCTCGTCGCTGTCGGGATCGGTGCGGGGCTGACCGATGGAGGACCGACCGTCGCCGAGGCGGAGCCCGAACTCTCGTGCGAGACGCCGGCCAGCGCCGCGATCGTGGGCAGCAGACGCTGGATCGGCACGCCGGCCAGCGAGCTGCTCGGTCCCGGCCCGATCGCCGCGCCCAGCACGCCGCCGACCACCAGCATTACCGCCGCGAGGGCGGCGGTCACGCGTACCGAGGGAGCGATGACGCGGGTCGGGTCGCCGCCGGTCGAGGAGGCGTCGGG
>Ga0335075_10011363_pt1 | contig 13466 bp, 17 predicted proteins | sample Lox_Sample_24_FD_206723 | JGI IMG/M metagenome (GOLD analysis project Ga0335075, IMG submission 206723) | Soil microbial communities from Loxahatchee National Wildlife Refuge, Florida, United States - Lox_Sample_2.4 | ecosystem: Environmental > Terrestrial > Soil > Wetlands | place: USA...
AACGGTGGTGCAATTCCTGCTTGGAGGCATCGCCATCGTGCAGGTCTATCCGATCGTCCGTGATCTCCTGCCGGAGACGGTTCAGAAGGACTATTTCTGGGGGAGGGGCGTGCCGTTCGCTGCTTCGCTAGTGATGGCAGGTCTTTGTTATCTCGCCGCAAAATGGTGGAGTTCAAGATGAAACTCCGACGCGCTATCGAGAGCGACGTCGATCGCCTCGTCGAGGTTGAGCATGCCTGCTTCGATCCACGCCTGTACACAGCTATGTCACCGAGGCAGTTTCGCTATCACGTGACGAGTCCGAATTCGGTGCTGATCGTTGGAGTCGACAGCAACCGCTCCCCTTTAGGGTATGCACTTGGCTTCTTGCACGGACAGCGTAAGTCAATTCGATTTTACTCGCTCGCCGTCGCGCCTGACGCTCAACGCGGCGACATCGGCAAACTGCTGTTCGAAGCCATTGAGCAAGAGGCGCGCAGGCGCGGCCTGGGCGTACAATGTGAAGTTCGCGAGGATAACGAGAAGCTCAAGGCTCGGTATAGCAAAATTGGCTACCACCCCTATCGCAGGGTCGAGAATTACTATCCCGATGGCGCTGCCTGCTTAAAATACCTTAAGAATCCGCTTAGTATATGATATCGATGAAATACTTCGAATAAGCTTGCAAGGCAGTTTCGATCCCTTTCTCGGTAATATTTTTGAAGAAAGCCTGGTCGAGGGCGGCCTCATATTGACCTGTCGAGGGGTCGTAGAGCTCGCTTCCTTTGCCGCGCGGCCGGCATGCGATCCAATGATGGACGTTGGACATCGAGTACGCGCGCATGCTGCAGAGCAGCAGCATTGGCCGATGCCCGACGATCGCAAGCGCTTCCCGCATGTCCTTGCAGACACAAACGCGGCCAAGCCCGTTGGCGAATGCGAGGTGCTCCCTTTCGGCGAGACGGATTACGGCCCTGCGTTCATGGTCACGCACTGTCGAGGCAAAACTGAAGTCCGGTTTGGTACGCAGAAGGTTCGCGCTTTCGCCGAATTCCTCGGCAGCCTTGACGAGCCCAGCGGCATCACATCCAGCAGGACCCTGTCCCATGTACACGGTATTGGCTGTACGCCAGATGCGGATTTGGTTGCCAAGGTTATTAGCTATGCTAGACCCTCGCCAGTTCAGAAAACGAATGAGCGCCGCGGGCCCACACGTGAAATCGAGTGCCTGTGACATTGTCAGGTCCAGATTGGGGTCCTCAGAATAACAGCTATGGCTTCCTGGGTCATCCTTACCGGACGCACGAGCGACCTCGATCAGGTCGACACGCCACACAAGATCATCACCAACCGCGAGTATCTGGCGCATCCGGCGCTGTTTCGCGGCCAACGTCCCAAGGTGATCAACCTTTCCAACAATTACAGCTACCAGAGCCGCGGCTATTATTCCTCGCTGCTCGCGGGCTCGCGCGGCCACAAGGTGATCCCGACGGTCGAGACGATGATCGACCTCTCCGAGCGCAAGCTCTACGAGCATGCGCTGCCGGAACTCGAGCAGGCGCTGAACAAGGCGCGCAAGGATCTGGGCGGATCGTTCCCGACGCGGGTGACGATCTTCTTCGGCATCGGCCCGGCGAAAGGTTGGGACAAGTTCGCCAAACTGCTGTTCGACTGGTTCCGCGCCCCGGCGCTGGAGCTCTCGATCAAGGACAATGGCGAATGGGCGTTCATCACCAAGATCGGCTTCCTGCCACTTGCCCGCATGAAGGAGGACGACAAGGAGCGTTTCCTTGCCAGCCTCGATGTCTATACCGGGCGCGAATGGCGCGACTCCAAGGCGCGTACGCCGGCGCGCTACACCTTCGCGACGCTTGTCGACCCGAACGACCAGATGCCGCCCTCGCAGATCGAATCGCTGCGCTACTGGGCGAAGATCGCTGAAAAGATGGGCGTCGAGGTCGAGCCGATCACGAAGAAAGATCTGGCGAAACTGGCCGAGTACGACGCCCTGTTCATCCGCGAGACGACGTCTATCTCCAACCACACCTACCGTTTCGCGCGCCGCGCAGAGCAGGAAGGCATGCCGGTCATCGACGATCCGCTGTCGATGATCCGCTGCACCAACAAGGTCTATCTCAACGAGCTGATGGCCTTCAACAAGGTACCGGTGCCGCAGACGGTGATGATCGCCGGCCCGGCCGACTTCGAGGTTGCGGCACAGACGCTGGGATTCCCGCTGGTGCTGAAAATCCCGGACAGCGCGTTTTCGCGCGGCGTGAAGAAGGCGGAAAACCTGGCGGAGCTGAAGGCGCTGGCGACGCTGTGGCTGGAAGACTCCGACCTGCTGATCGCCCAAAAATTCCTGCCGACGAAGTTCGACTGGCGCATCGGCGTGCTGGGCGGCGAGCCGCTGTTTGCCGTCCACTATCTGATGGCGAAAAAGCACTGGCAGGTCGTCAATCACAAGGCGACCGGCAAACCGGACGTCGGCGGCTTCAAGACGTTCAAGCTGAAGGAGACGCCGAAGCTGGTGGTCGACACCGCCGTGCGCGCCGCGCGCTGCATCGGCAACGGGCTTTATGGCGTCGACTTGAAGGAAACGAAAGACGGCGTCTTCGTCATCGAGGTGAACGACAATCCCGACGTCGACCATGGTTGCGAGGACACGGGCGAGAAGGACGAGGTCTGGGTGAAACTGACTCAGTGGTTCCTCGACCGCCTCGAACGGCCGGGGCGATAGGCGGGCTCACGGAAAGCAAAAAGCCGGCGCATGAGCGCCGGCTTTTTTGTTGGCCGCAACGATCAGATGTCGTTCGTGCGGTTGACTTCCATCAGGAGCTTCTCGGTCTTGGCGTCCTCGACCCGGTTGATGAAGCGCTTCGATTCCTCGGCATCGCGCAGCGTCTTGGTGATCGTGATCGAGGTGTGCACCAGCATGATTGCCGACATTGCGTAGAAGCCCTTCGCGGCGAAGGTCGCATCGAGGAAGTAGATGCCGCCGGCCATCATCGCGGTGGCGATGCCAAAGCTCACCATGGTGAAGAGCTTCCAGGCGTCCGAATCCTTCGGGGTGTAGTAGTTGTTCGACATGGCAGGTCTCCTTTGAAGTTTGTGTTGGGTTACGATTGAGGTTTGAGGGTTCATGCTGGTGGTTAAGGCTCAGGCAGTCGCGGGCTGTGTGACCCGCTTCGCCAGTCTTTCGAGCACGGCATCGGCCGTGGTGGTCAAAGGTGCGCCGCAGCCGGCGGCCGCGAGCTTTTCGCTGATCGCGGAAGGGTTGCCGTTCTGCTCCATTTCGGCCAGCGCCGACGCCGTCCCGTCGATCTGCTTCTGGCGGGCACGGAGCCGAGCGAGGGTTTCCTCGGCATCCTTCAGGGTCGTCAGGCCGGAGCCGGTCTCGCGCAGCCGCTGCGTCTTGTCAGTCGCCGTCGCCAACCGCTGGCCGCGCTCCAGTTCGCGCAAACGGCTTTCCGCCGCGCGGACCACCCGCTTGAGCCGGTCGATTTCGACCGTGAAGTTCTTCTGCGCTTCCTCGGATATGGCCTTCTCCGCCTCCAGGAGCGCAATCGTCTCGGCTGCTTCGCGGGCGAGGGCGGTTTCTCCCTTCCCGAGGGCGATAACCGTGCGGCCTTCGAGATCCCCGAGCCGCTCCACCAGCCGTTTGTACTGCTGAACTTCCTGCTCGTTCTGAGCGATGGCTACCGCGACTGCCTTTCGCGCCGCGGCGATTGCGTCGGCACAGTCGCGAAGCTGCTGGCGCAAGATGACCAGCGCATTTTGATCGATCAGGCGTTCTCCCGCCTCATTGCTATGGCCCCGGACAAGGGCAAGAAACTGTTTGAACATCCCGCTGTCTCCTGTATGAACGTTGTTCACAAATGTGTTGTATCATAAATTGAACAGTGTTCAAGAAGAAAATGAACGGTGTTCAAAATTTGCTGGAGAATGGTTAATGGCCGCCGGGAGACGCGTAGAGAAGCGGGAAGATCTGAAGCGCCGTCTGATCGATGCGGCGGAAGTGCGGATCGGGAAATCGGGCTTGGCGGCTTTGCGCGCGCGCGATCTTGCCGAAGACGCCGGATGCGCGCTGGGCGCGATCTATAATGCCTTCGAGGACATGGACGACCTGATCCTGCGCGTGAATGCGCGCACGCTTGCGAGGCTAGGCCAGATGGCGAGCGGCACCGGCGCGTCTGATCCGGGCGCGCGGCTGAAGGAGCTGGCGCTGGCTTACGCGGCCTTCGCCAGCGAGAACACGAATCTCTGGGCGGCAATCTTCGAGCACCGGATGGCAGGCGACCGGCCGACGCCGGAATGGTATCTGCAGGAGAACGCGGTCCTCATCGAACAGATTGTCAAACCAGTGGCGAAGCTGCGTCCAGGCCTTGCGCAACGTGAGCTGCTGGTCAGGGCGCGGACATTGTTTTCGGCGGTGCACGGGATCGTGACGATCTCGATCGAGAACCGCTTCGTCGGAATTCCGGCTGCAAACCTAAAGGCCGAACTGGAGCGGTTCGTCGACGTGCTCGTTACCGGCATCGAAGGCACGCCGGACCGATAGCTAGGCGGCGCGCGCTTTCTCGATATCGACAAACCGTTTCAGGAAAGCCTTCTGCGCCTTGGCGGTCGGCAGGCAAGCGAGCTCTAGCGTGTCTGGCGACAGTCCGCGCGGCCGGCCGAAGAATTTCGCCGCCTCGCGTGTTGAGAAGCCGGCGAGCACCGTCGCCTCGAAATAAGCGGCGACCTGGTCGGCGCGCTTGATCGCCTTCCTGAGCGTGTCGCTCGGTTCACCGGGAAGGCTGAAGCGCAAATAGATCGCGCGCTGCAGTCGCGCCTCGACCGCCTTGTAGCCGCCGCCGACCACCGCCTTGAACGGCGAGATCATATCGCCGATCACATATTCCGGTGCATCGTGCAGCAGCGCCGCAAGCCGGTCGTCGGCGAATGCTTCGGGAGATTGGAGCGAAAAAATCGCCTCGACCAGCAGTGAATGCTGAGCGACGGAGAAGGCATGATCACCCGACGTTTGGCCGTTCCAGCGCGCGACGCGGGCAAGCCCGTGGGCAATGTCGGAAATCTCGATGTCGAGCGGAGAGGGGTCCAGCAGATCGAGCCGCCGGCCGGACAGCATGCGCTGCCAGGCGCGCGGCTTTCCCGACGCGATGTCGGGCATCAGCCTTCCTCCGTCGCCGTATCCGGGAAGCGGTACTTTGCCGTCGGCGGAATGCGAAGGTCGATGCGTACGCCGTGCGCCGTTATCGGCGTGCTGGTGTCGATGGCGTCCTTGACGCGGTCGATGCGGACAATCGCGAGGCCGGTGCCGGCGACGACGGTGCCGAGCGTGCCGACCGACTTTCCACCGGCGACGATCTCGGTGCCAGGCAGAGGGAGCGCTCCGGACGCGATCATCACCCGCCGGCGCGCCGTGCCGCGATGCTGCATGCGCGACACGACCTCCTGGCCGATGTAGCAGCCCTTCTTGAAGCCGACGCCGCCATTCTCGTCGAGCAGCACATCGTGCGGAAACGCGTCGCCGGCGGTGTAGTCGAGACCGCTCTCGGCGACACCGGATTCGATCCGCTGCGCACTCCAGGCATTTTCGTGCGCGGTCGCGGCCGGCAGAGGCAGTTTGTAGAAGCGTCTCACGTCAAGCGCCAACGGAAAGCGGGTGTCGCGAACACCTGAATCGATGTGCGAAAGCGCTGAATCATCGCCCCATGAAACGGCGACAAAGGCCTGATCCTGTTTGGAGATCGTCGCTTTGGCGCGAAGTTTATACATGGTCAGGCGGCGAACGAAATCGTCGGCCAGCGCCACGCGGATATCGAGCAGAAACCGGTCGTCGCCGTCGCGCGAAATCAGGAAATCGAACAGGATTTTACCTTGCGGTGAGAGCAGTGCACTCGGCCGCGCCTCGCCTTCGCGAAGCTGTGACAGGTCGGCCGTGATGATGTTCTGCAGGAACGTCTCGGCGTCTTCGCCCTCGACGGTAATGATCGAGCGGTCGTCCAGGTGAACTGTCGGCATGCGCTTGCCTTGCAAATCGGGAGGTCATTACGTAAGCCGCCTCGACCTGATCGACAAGGGAACGCCATGCCTGCCACATACGACCTGATCCTGAAAGGCGGCACGGTCGTCAATCATGACGGACGGGGCGTGAGGGATGTCGGCGTCAAAGACGGGCGCATCGCCGCGATCGGCAGCCTGTCCGGCGCCGATGCGGGCAAGACCATAGACTGCAAGGGCCTGCACGTACTGCCCGGCGTGATCGACAGCCAGGTGCATTTCCGCGAGCCGGGCCTGGAGCACAAGGAAGACCTGGAAAGCGGGTCGCGCGCGGCGGTGCTGGGCGGCGTCACGGCCGTCTTCGAGATGCCGAACACCAAGCCGCTGACCACCAGCACCGAGACGCTAGCGGACAAGGTGCGACGCGGCACAAACAGGATGCACTCGGACTTCGCCTTCTGGGTTGGCGGAACGCGCGAGAACGCTAAAGACGTCGGCGAACTGGAGCGCCTGCCTGGTGCTGCCGGCATCAAGGTGTTCATGGGCTCTTCGACCGGCGACCTGCTGGTCGAGGATGATGACGGCGTTTTTGCGATCCTGAAGAATACTCGTCGGCGTGCGGCTTTTCATTCGGAAGACGAGTTCCGCCTGCGCGAACGTCTTGGCGAACGCGTCGAGGGCGATGCATCCTCGCATCCGGTCTGGCGCGATGAGATCACCGCGCTTCGCTGCACGGAGCGGCTGGTGTCGGTGGCGCGGCGGGCGAGGGCGCGTATTCATGTCCTCCACATCACCACGGCTGAGGAAATCGACTTCCTCGAGCAGCACAAGGACGTCGCAACGTGCGAGGCGACGCCGCATCATCTGACCCTAGCGGCTGACGACTATGCGCGGCTGGGCACGCTGATCCAGATGAACCCTCCCGTGCGCGCGGCGCGGCATCGCGACGGCGTCTGGAAGGGTATCTCGCAGGGCATCGTCGACGTTCTCGGTTCCGACCACGCACCACATACGCTGGAGGAGAAGGCAAAGCCCTATCCGGCGTCGCCCTCAGGCATGACGGGCGTGCAGACGCTGGTGCCGATCATGCTGGATCACGTGAATGCCGGACGGCTGACGATCGAGCGCTTCGTCGACCTCGCCAGTCACGGCCCGCAGCGCATTTTTGGCATCGCGCGCAAGGGCAGGATCGCTGCCGGTTACGATGCGGACTTCACCATTGTCGATCTGAAGCGGCGCGAGACGATCACTAATGCGCAGCAGGGCTCGAAGGCCGGTTGGACGCCGTATGACGGCAAGCAAGTCACCGGCTGGCCCGTCGGCACGATCATCCGAGGCAATCGCGTCATGTGGGACGGCGAGATTGTCGGGCCGGGACTGGGGCAGCCGGTCGAGTTCCAGGAAGCGGTGATCTAGTCGCCCGCGACGAAGAAGATCCAGCGCCCTTCCGGCGAGATGCCGACGCGATAGAAAATGTAGGCGCCGTAGGACTTCATGTCTTCGTAGTCGCCCGCGGTCACGATCTTGAAGAGTTCGACGCGCTGCGGCGGTGTCAGGTTTTCCAGCGGAACGGCAAAGAAATACGGCCAGACGTACAGTTCTTCCGGCTTTCCGGCGTCGAGATGCACGAAGCCCGCGGAGAGGACCTCCTCGAGGATCGCCAGAATCTCCTGGCCCTGATCGTCGCCGGACAGTTCCTTCAGGAAATCGACCGGGTCGCCCTCGATGCCGCCAAGAGAAAGCTGGGTAATGTCGTTGCCGACGCCGATCAGCGGGCGGAGATTTTCGATGTCGCCTGTCTTGGTTGCTTCAAGAATCAGCCGGCGCATGCTCTTCACCGGCACAGGCAGGCTCTCGATGTCGTAATTGATCGGTGGCACGGGCGCATCCGGGTCCGGGCGGGTGCTTTGACCTGCGCCATCTTCGGCAGGCTCGCCTTCTTCGGGAGCGGCTTCCTCTTCGGGTGCGGGTCCCTCTGGAGCCGGCGCGGCGGGCGTTTCGGCTCCGGGTGCGGCCGGCGTTGTCTCAGCCGGCGCGGTCGGTGTCGCCTCGGGCAGCGGGGTCTTTTCGATGGTCTCCGGCGCGGGCACGCCGCCTTCTGCGGGGGCGGTCGTCTCGGGAGGCGCATCCTCGCTGGTTTCCGCTGCAGGCGCCTGCGGATCGCCGGGCTTGATTTCGCTCAGCGCGAACGCAGGGGAGACCGCGATGCCGAACGCCAAAAGCAGCGCCGCGGCCAGTCCGGTCGCCCGGCGCGGCTCAAAACTCACAACGTTTTCTGGAACTCGCGTCACCATTCACCCCGGCGCGGACTACCCGAACAGCAGCGATCTTACACGCAAAAGCGTGATAATGATGCAACGCAGCGAAGACTTATGAGATCAGTGGCGGATCGGATCCGGGCCGAATTCGCCTGCAATCACGCGATCTCGTATCTGGTCGAGCAGCGCCAGCGCGGCGGTTTCCCCAGCGGTACGCAGAATTTCAACGAAGGCGGTCTCGAGAGCGGCTTCCGCGATGATATCGGGCTCGATGCCGGCCGACAGACCGTCCGCCCAGGCTTCGTGATGGCTTTCGACCGCGGTGAGCCGCTTTTCCTCACGCACCAGCGCGTCGATCTCGGAGTGGGTCCGTTCCATGCCAGTTCACCCTTAGCCAGCCTGAACCGTTCAAATTTGGCTCAAACTCGATGCGTCCCTTTAATGTCCCGTTAAACGTTGTAGCACGGGAAAACAGGGCTGTAAGTCGCGCTTGGCCGAAAAAGTTAACGGCATGTTAATTGCCGTAGCGGGCGGCGATATCGCGTGTCAGGGCCTCGCCTTCCTTCATGTAACGGCCTATCGCGGCGGTCGCTGAGGCGGTGCAGTTCACATAGACGCCGTCGAAGGAGCGGTAGCCGCGGTTGAAGCTGGCCACGAAGCGCGCCCGCCGGTTCGGGTCTGGGTTCTCGGTCGTCAGCAGCTTTTCCATCTCGGAGCGCCAGCGATTGCCTTCCTCGCCGCAGAGATTGCGCAAATAGTGGAGCGAGCCGAGTACCTCGGCGAGCCTCAGAAGCTGCGGCTCGAACGGCGCCTCGACCGCACGCGCCGGGACCGCGAGGCCCAGCGCAACGGTGGCCAGAAGACCGGCGAGGATTACCCGTTTGCCCATCAAGTCCTTGTGACGAATGATTTTGACTGCTGCAAGGCAGCATCGCGCCGCCTTCACGGCACTGGTTAATAGCGGCGGGTCAGGATTTCGCGTGTCGCCTCGGCCATGGAGCGCGCCATCGGCAGTCGATCGAGATCGGCGAGGCCGAACCAGCCGAAGGCTTCGGCGTCGTCACCGGCAACCGGCGTGCCGGCGTGGGTCTGCGTCTCGAAAACCCGAAGCCGGTACCGCACCGAAACGCCGTCGCGCATGCCGGAGATGAACACTGTCTGATATTCGGTGAGGTTGGAGACGGTGAGGCCGGTTTCCTCGAAAACCTCGCGGGCAGCGGCTTCCTCATCGGTTTCGCCCGGTTCGACACGGCCGCCGGGAAAGGCGTATAGGCCTCGCGACGGCTCGCGTCCGCGAAGCACGAGCAACACCCGGTCGCCATCGAGCACGGCGACCGAGACGGACGGGATCGCGTCCACGGCGTTGTCGATCATGTCGTCGGGAGTTTCCACAGCCTAGCGCATAGCGCCCCGGTGTCAGTGTTTGCAATCGGCGAGTACGCCGCCTAGCTCTCATTCATGTGCGGACGGTTTGCGCTCACCCATAAAACCAAAGACGTCGAGATGCTGATGGGCGTCTTCGACCACGAAGACTTTCCGGCGCGCTACAACATAGCGCCGACCGACCCGGTCCTGATGGTTCTGGCCGGCCACCCGCGCGAGCCGGGCTCGAATCTGCCTGACAAACGTTCGATGCTGGTGCGCTGGGGATTGATCCCCGCCTGGGTGAAAGACCCGAAGGGGATGTCGCTGCTGATCAACGCCCGCTCCGAAACCGCGATCGAGAAGCCGGCTTTCAAGGCGGCGATGCGGCACCGGCGCGGGCTGATCCCAGCCAGCGGTTTTTACGAGTGGCGGCGGGAAAACGGGCGGACAGGCCAGGCCTATTGGGTGCGCCCGAGACATCGCGGGGTGGTCGCGTTCGCCGGATTGATGGAGACCTATGCGGAGCCCGGCGGCGCTGAGATCGACACCGGCGCGATCCTGACGACCTCGGCAAACGAGACGATCCGGCACATTCACGACCGGATGCCGATCGTCATTCAGCCGGAGGATTTTTCACGCTGGCTCGACTGCCGCACGCAGGAACCGCGCGACGTCGTCGACCTGATGCGGCCTGCCGATCCGGATTTCTTCGAGTTCATTCCGGTGTCGGACAAAGTGAACAAGGTCGCCAATATGGGACCGGATATCCAGAATGAGGTTGTCCCGAGCGAGCGCGAGCCGGAGCCAAAGCCGGCCAAGCCAAAGCAGGATCCCGGACAGCTCAGCCTGTTCTAGGGTGTGTTGAGATTCAGGTGATGCCGGCCTGCAAATGGCGGCTTCCTGTGCTTCCGGTGCTCACGTACCTGAATGTACGCTCCGCTCCGGTTCTCGTAAGCCACCATTTTCGGCGCGGCCTGACCTGAATCTCAGCACACCCAAACGCAATGGTAGGCGCCAAAACGACGTCGCCGCCCGGTTCGGGCGGCGTTCAACACGGCCAAACTTTCTGATCACTCTTGCCGGTCGCCCGGCGGCACGCCTTTTCAGGCGGCTTTCGGCGCGATCTGCTGCGGCTTGCGCTTCTTCACGGCGAGCAGGGCGGCCACGATGGCGGCCGGGCCGATCGCCCGATACTGCTGAGCGAGAGGTTGCGTTCGCACCCGGTCCGCTTCGCTCTTGGTCTTGGACATTTTCTCTTCCCTAAGTCTTTGTTGCCTGACGTCTCATACGTCGTATGCCGTCATGTGGTGTTTGAATTCGACCAAATCGTGACGACAGACCGTTTAGCCGGCAAGTTCCCGATCGCGCGTCCAGACATGTTTAATAAAACCTTATGCATGTCCGAGGCTTGCAGATCGCCGGACAGTCCGGCCACTTTGCGCTGGATAACGACGCCGGGTAACGATCCGATGTCGCCGCGCCGGCGCCGCGTTGCCGGCCGGATGCATTCGGTTCGCCCAACCGGCGGGCTTGACGGCGGCCGGGGCGAAAAGCGATAAAGCCGACCATGAAAACGTCGATCGCGATTATCGGCATCTGCATTATCGGCTAGCGCACGCGCTGGTCCGGACGTTTTCGCCTTCTCTCGACAGATAGAAAGAAACGCCCAGGCCAGCAGGCCCGGGTGCGGTTTTGCGCCCGAACGAGAGAATGGGGAAGTGCATGTTTGATCCCGGCCAGTCTGATCTCGGAAGGGGACTGCGGCTCTACAACACGCTGACGCGGACGAAGGAGGATTTCGTCGCGTTGGATCCCAAGAACGTGCGCATGTATGTCTGCGGGCCGACGGTCTACGACTTCGCCCATATCGGCAATGCGCGACCGGCGATCGTCTTCGACGTGCTGTTCCGGCTGCTGCGCCACCTCTACGGCGAGGATCACGTCACCTATGTCCGCAACATTACCGACGTGGACGACAAGATCAACGCGCGGGCGCTCCGCGACTTCGGCGCGGAGATCGAGGCGGGACGCCTTTCGCTGAACGAGGCGATCCGCAAGGTCACCGAAAAGACCGCCAACCAGTATCACAAGGATGTGGCGGCGCTCGGCTGCTTGCCGCCCACCTTCGAGCCGCGCGCGACGGAGTTCGTGCAGGCGAGACCCGACGGCACGACCGATATGATCGGCCTGATTCAAAGCCTGATCAAACGCGGCCATGCCTATGAAGCGGCTGGCGAAGTGCTGTTCGATACCGCATCCATGCCGGACTACGGCCAGCTGTCGAAACGCAATCTCGACGAGCAGCAGGCCGGCGCGCGCGTCGAGGTCGAGGCACACAAGAAAAACCCCGGCGACTTCGTGCTGTGGAAGCTGTCGTCACCGGAAGAGCCCGGCTGGGACAGTCCGTGGGGGAGGGGGCGTCCCGGCTGGCACATCGAGTGCTCGGCGATGAGCGACGCGCTGCTGTGGGATGCTGTGAAGGATCAGCTGTCGCCCGAGGCGCTGGCGCATCCGCACCAGTTCGACATCCACGGCGGCGGGCTCGACCTGATCTTCCCGCACCATGAGAACGAGATCGCGCAGTCGCGCTGCGCGCATGGCACCCAGGTGATGGCGCGCTACTGGATGCACAACGGTTTCCTGCAGGTCGAGGGGCAGAAGATGTCCAAGAGCCTGGGGAATTTCTACTCGATCGCGGAGCTGCTGGAGACGGAGACCTTTGGCGGACGGAAATGGCCGGGCGAGGTTTTGCGGCTGGCGATGCTCATGACGCACTATCGCGAGCCGATCGATTTCAGTCTGGCGCGTTTAATTCACGCAGCCAATGTTCTAGCAAAGCTAAAAGACGTTGCAGGCCAACGTATCAATCGCACGCTTAACTCCAAGTTGTGGGGTGACTTCCATGCGCAGCTTCGCGATGACCTTAACACCCCGATGGCATTGACCGTACTTGAACAAGCCGTCGATAGTGTTGGTACCGATTTTCAGTACACCATCTTCAAAGCCCTCGAGTTCCTTGGCTTCAAGACCGGACGCACAAAGGTAGGACTGGTGTCGGATCGCCTGCGCACTGCAGTACGCGGTTTGGCGACACTTAGTCACAATGAATTCGCAGCTATCATTCAGTCAGCAAAGCGGGCGGCCCATTTCCCAAGTGGTCGTCTTAAGCCTGAAGCTGAAATTCTTGATCTAGTGTCTCTCGTCTCCAGCATTCGAGATGAGTTCCAGCCGGCGTTTGTCGATTGGGAGAAGCAAGCTGCGGAGCTTAGAGAGCGCAAATTTCCCTTCGCTGAGTCTAAGGTGGACCGACAAATAGCTCAGCTCGTTGCGCAGCGATCCAAGTTTATTCGCGAGAAGAATTGGACGGCCGCCGACCGCATCCGCGACGAGCTTCTGGCGCAGGGCATCCAGCTGAAGGACGGCAAGGACCCGGCAACGGGCGAACGCGTGACGACCTGGGAGGTGAAGCGGTGATCGACCATACCGGCCTGAACGTCTCCAACTGGGAGGCGTCGAAGCGCTTCTACGACGCGGCGATGGCAGCACTTGGCGCGAAACTGTTGATGGTCGTGCCGAAGGAGCACACCGGCGGCGCCAATGTCGGCGGATACGGCCGCGTGAAGCCGGATTTCTGGCTGCATGAAGGCGGCGAGACCGGCCCCGGCCGCCACTATGCCTTCACCGCCAGCAACCGCGCCGAGGTCGATGCCTTCCACAAGGCCGCGATAGCAGCCGGCGGGCGCGACAACGGTCCGCCCGGCATGCGGCCGCATTATCACGAGAACTATTACGGCGCATTCGTGCTCGACCCCGACGGCAACAATGTCGAAGCGGTCTGCCATAAGCCGGAGTGACCAT
>Ga0335075_10011364_pt1 | contig 13465 bp, 14 predicted proteins | sample Lox_Sample_24_FD_206723 | JGI IMG/M metagenome (GOLD analysis project Ga0335075, IMG submission 206723) | Soil microbial communities from Loxahatchee National Wildlife Refuge, Florida, United States - Lox_Sample_2.4 | ecosystem: Environmental > Terrestrial > Soil > Wetlands | place: USA...
CGCCTCGTCCCGCAGCGGCAGCGTCACCGCTGTCGCGAAGCCCTCGGGAGGTACGCCCGTTGCGGCAAACGGCAGACGCAGCATGGGGAGTTGACCTGACCGACGGGCCAGCTCCGCGGCCACTCCGCGTATCTCCCGGACGAGGTCGCCGGCTGCGATGCGCGACCACGCAACGGCGCCCGCCAGCGATGCGATATGCGGCTCGTCGCTCACTGCAGCAGCGGCGGCGAAGCCGACGCCGAACCTGCCGACGATGGCCTCGCGGGTGTCCCGACGTGCGCCTGCGGCAGCCTCTCGCTTACTGGACGCCCGCAGGCTGGACAATGCCGCCACGCCTGCCGCGTCGAGTGGCGCGCCCGTATTAGCTGCCACGAGAGTCCCGTCGTGCAGCGTCAGCCGGAGCCGGCCGGGCACGTCCATACGGACTGCGGCGTCCGCAGCGTTCTGGGCCAGTTCCACGATGACGCGGTCCCGGTAGCCGCCGAGCGCGTAATCCTCTTCCGCGTTAGCATCCTCCCGGAACCGGGCGGGCGAGGCTGTCCAAGCCGCCAGGACCGTGCGGCGGAGTTCTGCGGTGCCAAACGGGTCTGCCTGGCTATGCTGCACCGCGCCCATCTGCCTCTCGTTCGCCCGCCACGCAGATCCGGGTATCGGCGCGGCAACGCCGGGAGCATAGCCTTGCACGAGCAGCGACAGCTGATGAGGGAGACGTAAACATGAGTATCGAGAAGCCCGAAGTCGACTTCCCGGGAGGCGAGCCGCCTGCCGAGCTGGCGATCACCGATATCTGGCAGGGTGACGGGGCCGTCGCAAAGGCTGGCGATACGGTGCAGGTGCACTACGTCGGCGTGGCTTATTCAACCGGCGAGGAGTTCGACGCGAGCTGGGGCCGCGGCGCCCCTCTTGAGTTCAGACTGGGCGCTGGGCGGGTCATCGCCGGCTGGGACCAGGGCCTGCAGGGCATGCGAGTCGGGGGCCGTCGTCAGCTGATCATTCCGCCTGGGCTTGCCTACGGCGACCGTGGCGCGGGACGTGCCATAGCACCGGGCGAGACCCTGATCTTCGTGTGTGACCTGGTCTCCGCCTGAGCAAGGCATCGGCTATGCCGGTGGCATTGCCAGGGCGGCCGGACGAGCGGCTTTGTTGCCGGCACTGGCCGCGCAGAGTTTAGCGTACCGGCCAGGTGTCATCCCGAATGCGGCTCTGAACGTCCGGGTGAAGTGGGCCTGGTCGGCGAAGCCGGCCTCAAGCGCGGCTTCTGCCAGGGGCCGGGCGTCGCGCAGCCAGCCCCTGGTCACATCCAGGCGCCGCATCAATGAGTACCGGTACGGGCTAGTCCCGTACAGAGCATGGAACTGGCGCGCGAACTGGTAGCGGTCCAGGCCTGTCACCGCTTCCACCTCGCTCGATTGCACTATCGTCAGCCGGCTCCGCAGGTAGTCGCGGCCACGCTCGATGGCGGGCTGATCGACCCGGCAGCGCAGGGTCGTCGTGAGGCTGGCAGCGCCAGACCGTAGCAGGCCCTGCGCCAGCTGGAGCACCAGTCCGTCGAGCGCTAGCGGCTCGGGTGCATGCGTGAATGCAGCGCGCACTATGCGCGCGAGGACTGGGTCATCGGTCACCGGGGGAGCGAACGGCAACGGCGTCGCTCGTCCGGTGAGGGCTGGCAGGGCGGAGGCGATCTTGTCAGGGCTGACGTAGATCTGCCGGTAGCCGAACAGGCCCGGACCCTCCGCCCTGCCATCGTGCAACTCGTCCGGATGAAGCACGACGACCTGTCCGGGCAGGCTCCGCTCGACCGTGCCCCGGTAGTCGAACGCCTGGACACCTTCCTCGGTAACACCGATCGCGTAGACGTCGTGCCGGTGACGGCTGAACGGCCGGCCCCGCAGACGAGCGCGAAACAGCTCCACTCCGTCTACCGGCCCGGTGGCGTCGACCCACTCCGCCGGGCCGCACAGATGTTCAAGACCGGGGTCGGCAGCATCACCCAGGCTGGGGGCCATAGCTCAAATCTACGGAGCGAGGCGTGGAAGTCATACATGACCCTGCCCGGCTGATCGCGTTCGTGACGTTCGCAGCGGTCGTCGCCGGAACCCCTGGCCCGAGCAACGCGCTACTGACTGCCATTGGTGCAACGGTCGGCGTCCGGCAGGGTCTCGCCAGCCTGCTTGGCCAGGTGACCGGCATGGGCACAATGCTGTTCGCCATCACTCTTGGAGCGGGCAACGTACTCCTTGCTCATCCTCTTGGCCTTCAGGTCCTGACGTGGGGCGGGGCAGTCGTGCTCTGCTGGATGGCGTGGCAGATCGCGACTGCCGGACATGCCGAAGCCGCCGCGAACGCGCCCGCCGGATTCCTCCGGATGGCGGCCTTCCAGTGGGTCAACCCCAAGGGGTGGCTAGTCAGCGTTGCCGCGGTAGCCACGTTCCTGGACCGGAGCGCCGGGAGTGCCCTGGCTCAGGCTGCCATCTTCGCGTTCCTGTTTGCGCTGGTCGCCTTCCCCAGTTGCCTGCCCTGGCTGGCGTTCGGCGCCGTGCTCAAGCGCGTCCTCCGCACATCGCGCGCCCGGCGCGTCCTCAACATTGCCATGGCCTCGCTGCTCGCCGCGTCAACGATCCTGCTGGTCTGGACCCGCCTTTGAGCACACGCCGAACCGGGGATTCGCGTGTCAGGATGTCGCGTTCGTCGTCAGGTCGTCGGAGCGGCCAGCGGCCAGGCGCGACCACTGCGCGCTCGGGCGGCCGTTCGTGCGGAACTGGCTGCCGTTGTTCACCCAGTGCCGCGGCCAGCCCTCAGGCGAGTCTTCGAACGGCTCCTGGCGACCGTAGATCGTCCGGTCGAGGATCCCGTACGCCGGGGCCATGACCTCCGTGCCGCGGCCGGTTGTCCAGTATGTCTCGAACACCCGGTCACCGTCGCGCAGGTAGGACACGAGCATGCCGAACCAGCGGCCGGCCAGCAGCGCATCCTCGGACTCCCGCGCCGAGTACCACGGCATGTCATAACCCATGAAGCGGCGGTAGGCAGCGGACTCCTCGTACTGGCCCTGCGAGAACGTCGCGTACGTGACATCGCGCGCATGCAGGTACGACAGCTCGCTGACCTGGCCGTTAAAGAACGTACATCCCTCGCACTGGTCCTCGGCCGGCTTCCCGTCGTGCCACATGTGGTAGTACACGACGAGCTGCCGCCGGCCTTCGAAAACGTCAAGCAGCGGGACGCGGCCGCGTTCGCCGATCACCGGAATCGAGCTATCGATCTCGACCATCGGGAGCCGGCGCCGGGCTGCCGCGATCGCGTCGCCTTCGCGCGTGTGCGCCTTCTCGCGGATTACGAAGTCGTCGATCTGTGCCTGCCAGCTCGCCCGATCCGTCACAGGCGGCAGCGGCGCGCCCTGCGTTGCCTCTGGTGCCCTGATCTCGTCTTCAGGCCGGTCGATCATTGTTGCCTCCTGCACCGCGCAGCTGCCCATCTCTCGCGACGTAGCGAGAGCTTCCGCTATGACGACGAAGTTCCGGGCAACTTCTGGACAACTCCGCTTCAGATTCAGCCCGGACGGTTATGTCTTGCGCAGGATCAGGTGCGCGAGCTGGGCCAGCTGCCGGTACGGGTCGGTGGCGCCCAGCCGTTCTTCGACGTCAAGCAGCGCGGCCAGGTCAGCAGGATCGGACGGCGGTGCAGGGTCGAGTTCCTGCGTGTCGACGGCGATTCGCACGCCATACCAGTTCTCCAGCACTAGCCCGTACGCGGTCGCGCACGCCGTGAGTGCGTCAATGTCGTCGGCACGTGCCGGTGCGCCGATCTCGTTGATGTACCGCATGTCACGTTCTTCGGCCAGCGCGCTGTCGTATTCGTCGAATGCCGCCAGCGCGGCCCGCCAGTCCTGGCGAGCAGCCGGACGCCAGACAGCGGAGGTTGTGGTGCGTGCCGCCAAAGCGAGGAATCCGCCAGGTGCGACATGCGCCGCGAGCTCAGCAATGACCGGCTCACTTTCCTGCAGGTACATCAGCACCCCGAGCAGCAGCACCGCATCGTAAACCTCGCCGCCGGTCAGCGCGGCGAGACCGCCGACCGAACCCTCGCGCAACGTCACACGGTCCTGCACCTCGGCAGGCTCGGCCCCAAGAGCAGCCAGGAAGACATCGCGCATCCCCGGGTCGGGCTCGACCGCGAGCACCTGATGACCGGCACGAGCCAGCCGGATCGACTGCGTTCCCTGCCCTGCGCCCACGTCGAGTATCCGCGCGGATGGCATCCGCAGTTGCCTGCCCAGCTGCCGGGAGATCATCTCCTGCCTGACCACGTTGCGGACGCTGCCCAGGCCGCCGAGCCAGGCCGGACGCGCACTGCCGAACGTGCTGTCAGCACCTGCATCGCGGCGCACTGGGTCTCCTAGGTTCGCTATTGCGCCGACACTACCTGCGAGGTCATCGCCCCGCTCTCCGTCCCTAACCGTCGAGTCTGGCTGCCAGACCGAAAGACGCGAAGACCTCGGAATCCTGAAACACCGAATTCCGGCTGATGCCCTCTGCAGTGACGGTGAAGATCTGGAGCGTGTGCAGTTCGTATCCGTCACCGACGCGCCGATAGGCGGCGAACCCGGGCTGGCCGTTGGCCGCGACCGGCTTCAGGTACCAATCCGTTCCGGCCGCCGCGAAGACCCACTCCATGAACAGGCCGTAGTTGCCGGGGCCGGTGAACCAGTTGAGCATCGGCGGCATCTCCATAAGCACGTCCTCAGTGAGCAGCTGCTTGAGACCCTCGACGTCGGCGTGCTCGAACGCCCTCATGTAGCGATCGACCCAGGCGCGCTGGTCGGCTGCGGAGGGCTCGCTGAGACGTTCCTGCCGGACCCCGACTTCCTTCACACGGGTCCGCGCCCGCTGCAGGGAACTGTTCACCGATACGACCGTAGTGCCGAGGATCTCCGCTGCCTCCGACGCGGAGAAGCTGAGCGCGTCACGCAGGATCAGCGCACCGCGCTGACGCGCCGACAGGTGCTGCAGGGCGGCGGCGAACGCCAAGCGCAGGCTGCTGCGGTCGATCACGGCTCCAGCCGGATCGCCCGCGTCCAGCAGCGAGTCGGGCAAGGGCTGGAGCCAGGTGACGTTCTCTCCCCGGACGAGCGGCCCGAGCGGGTCCGACGCGGCCACCAGACCCGCCGGCAGCGGCCGGCGGCCGCGGACCTCCAAGGCGGTCAGGCATGCGTTGGTCGCGATGCGGTAGAGCCAGGTGCGCAATGAGCTGCGAGTCTCGTCGTACTGCTCTCGCGCCCGCCATGCCCTCAGGTACGTGTCCTGGACTAGGTCCTCTGCGTCGTGGGCCGAGCCGAGCATCCGGTAGCAATACGCCAGCAACTCTCGCCGGAACGGTTCGACCAGGCGATCGAAGTCTTCGGCCTTCGTCGTCACGCCCACGCCTCTTCTCTGCTCCTGTCAAGACCACCGATGCCGAGCCGACAGCACCGCGCACGTGAAGCCCCTGCGAAGTTGATCTCTCGTCAAGACCTACTTCTACCAGGGGCTTCACGCCGTTCGACGGCAGGACTCTAACATCGGGGCCAGCGACGTCAGACCCCTGCGCCACTACACACGGTCACTGCCGATCACAGGGGCTGGTTCACTGCCCGGGCGCCAGGACGGGACTGTTGTGATAGGCGGCGATCAGCCACTGGCCGTCCCGCTTCTCGAAAACCCAGGTCGCGTTCACCTTTCCGGTGTCCGGGACCTCAGTCTGGCCGGCGAACAGGATGCCCGATTCGCTGACCACGATCGCGGCATCCCTGCCGACGAAGCGGAGGCTGAGCTGCTTGTTGTCGGTCGAGCTGCCCTTCAGCGGCCCCTCGAAGGCCAGAGCCATGTTCTCGCGGATCACGGCACGGCTGTCGCGGAGCGAGCCGGGCATGATGGCGGTCGCGTCCGCGGTGTAGTTGGCGACCATGCCCTCGGCGTCGCCAGTCTCCCACGCCTTGTAGGAGTCAGCCAGTACGGCCTGGATGGCGGCCTCGTCTTCCGCGCGACTGTGTGACATCGGATTCTCCCTTGTGATCGGTTCGCCCGGGGTATTCCGGCGAACTCGTCAATACATACCGGCGGTCGGATCGGAACTCATCGCGCCCGCGACAAAGAGGTATTAAGGCGTGCTGCTGGGACTCGAGCCCGCTGCTCGCGGCGTGGCTAGGTCTTGTCGGTGAGCGGTCTCAGGAGATCGGCGAGGGCAGGCTGACCGAAATGCCGAGCCCAGTCCAACGGGGTCGACTGGTGGTGTTTGTCGACGATGTTCGGGTCGGCGTCAAACTCGATCAGCCGCTGGGCGAGGGCGAGGTTGCCGTCTTCGGCGGCGACGTGCAGGGCGGTGTGCCAGGGCTCGTTGCTGAGGATGTCGCTGCGGCCAAGCGCGTTGACGTCGAAGCCGGCGGTCACGAGCAGGTCAACGGAATTCGGCGCGCCGTGTGCGGCCGCCCAGGTCACCAGTCCGGTTCGCCTTCGTCGTACGGAAGCGACGACCGTCGGAGGGGTGCGCTTGACTGCCTCGGCGTCGCCGCTGAGCACGGCGGACACGAAAGCATCGCTGACGCTGAGCCGGGGTGGCCGAGCCCCGAGTGCGCGTAGCTGGTCGGCGAGCTCGCGGTTGCCGTTGAGCAGTGCGAACTCGATCGGTGTGCCGCGCCTTGGGCTGCGCTGCTCGGTAAACGGGGAGACAACATCCACGCCGTGGGCGGCGAGCAGAGCCACGCGGTCGCGCTGGTCGTGGGCGATGGCCCAGGCCAGCAGGCTGCGCAGCATCTCGGCCGGCGACTCGAGGGACTCGCCGAGCAGCCGGTGCCAGGGTCCGCCGGTCTCGCGGCCGAGGCCGTACTCGAAGAGCAGGATGAGGTGGTCGTCGTTCCTGCCGAACATCCGGTTGTAGAGCAGCTGACCGTCGTTGGGGTCGGCGCCGGCGTCGAGGAGCAGCCGGGCTAGCGGGATCGCGTGCGGATGCCAGGGCTGGCGGTGCTCGCCATAGCCGAGCACCCCGGTCAGCACCGTGAACGGCGTGGGCAGAGCGTGCCAGAAGCGGCCGTCGTTCGGATCGGCTCCGGCCGCGAGCAGCAGCCGGGCCGTCTCCAGTACTGCACTGCGATCCTGGCCAGAATCGTGTCGGGCGTAGGCCTGATACAGCAGCGGCGACCACGCGTACGGGCCGCCGGTCTCGGTCGCGCCCGATGGCCGCGCGTCGAGGTGCCGGCGCACCTGGACGACATCCGCGCACGCCGCCGCTACGAACAAGTTCCGCGACGGCAGGTCGGGGTGCTCGGCCAGCATCTGGGCCGCGGCGATCCGATCCGCCGGCTGGTCGTCGCTGTAGGTCAGACATGCCAGCCGCAGGAACCGATCCGGCAACGGCTCGTCAGCGGGCGGCAGCTTGCCGGGGGTCCAGCTGCCCGCGGTCACGATCTGCACATAGCGGCGCAACCGCGCCCAGCTAGTGAACCCGTGCTCACGGGCCAGCACCAGCTGTGCCGCCGTCAGCCGGAACTCCTCCCGCGGCGGCGCTTGCGGGTGCCAACGGGTGACCCGGGCCACCGCCGTCTCGTCGCCAGCGCGCACCGCGCGCTGCAACTCACGGGCCCGGTTACGGAGCTGATCGAGATCAGGGTCTTGGGGAAGCGCGGCCGCGGCCATCGCAACCTCCTTTCGCATCACCGGTCGGTCCGCGAGGCCGGTCGAAAGGAGGATCGGAACAGGCAACGCACATCTTCACTACAGAAGGTGGGCTCAGCCCTTTCCGCGGACCCGGCGGCGCCCCACGCGCCAGGCCATGATAGCCAGTTCGGCCGCAGGGCCGCGTCGTGCAGCCCTGCATTCCCGGCGCTCGAGCTCAGTCCACCGCTGCGTCGCCGCGTAGGAACTCGATGTACCGGCTGGCTGAGGCCTCGAGGATGTCGGTGGCGCCTGTCCGCACGACGGGCTGCCACCAGCCGCCGTAGATGCGGTCGAAACGGTACGGGCGGACTGCCTCGACGACGCTCCGGACCGCCCGTTCGGGCAGCGGCAGCCGGTTTGGCGCGCTCCACACGAACGTGACCCTGTCCTCTCCCGGCGTCACGAAGATGGTGTCGCCGGTGAGGAGTACGCCCGCGCCGTCGGCGCCATCCTCCCAGTGAGCGACGGCGCTTCCAGGGAAGTGCCCGCCGCACTGGACCAGGGTGACGCCCGGGAGGACCTCAAGGGATCGGGACCAGGCGCGCACGGCCGGGTCAGGCCGAGTCAGCCAGTGCGCGTCGACCTCCGGCAGGAGGATCTCGGCGTCGAACGCATGACTCCATTCCACGATCGAGCCGTAGAAGTGCGGGTGGCTGGCAGTGACAGCCCGCAGGCCGCCGATCTTCCTGACTTCGGCGACAGCGTGCTCGTCGAAGAAACCGGGCGGATCCCACAGCAGGTTGCCCGCGGGAGTCTGGATCACCAGGGCCCGCTGGCCGATCGCCACGGGCGGATCGGTGCCGATGCCGAGCAAGCCGGGTTCTACTTCACGGACGTCGCTGCGGTGCCCGCCACTTCGCAGTTCCGCTGCTGTCGTCCACCGCTGCCCCGAAAACGGCACCCACTGCCGCTCGTCGGAGCAGATGACGCACTCTGGCGGCGGCGCCTGGAGATCGGGATAGTGATTGGCGCACGTAGCGCAGATCCACACGGGCATCGTCATCCTCCTGCGGTGGCGGGATGCAACGGTTCCGGAAGGCCGACAATCACGCCAGCTATCCTCCCATTTCCGCGCTGGTGCGCACGCCAACCAGAGGGCCGGTCGCCGGAGGCGGACCGCGTGTCGTGGTGTCTGGATCAAAGGTCGATGATCATGCCGTCGTAGGCGGCTGGCAACTCGGCGTCGCTGAGCCGGCCGAGCATGTCTGGCGACATGTGGGTGAGGACGACTTGCCGGGCGTGGATCTCGGGCAGGTGTGCGCGCAGCGTCTGGTAGTCCAGGTGGTAGCGGATCGGCCGGGCGAAGGTGTATGCCTCTGCCGCGAGTAGGTCTGCTCCGGCTGCTGCCTCCGCCAGAGCCGGGGTCCACTGGCTGTCGCCGGAGTAGGCGAAGCTAGCCTGGCCGAGGTCGACCCGCAAGGCCAGCGGCGGGGCGCCGCAGGCATGCTCAACCTCCCAGCCGCGCACGGTCGCTGCCCCCAGCTGTACTGGGGTGCCGTCGGGCGCGACCTCGGTGACATGGACGTCGAATCGCCTGCGCACCGTGCTGGAACCCGGAAACAGCGTTTCCATCGACTCGGTCAGCCGGGCTGCGGTGCCGGGCGGCCCGGCGACCAGCAGCGGTGCGACACGGCCGGAGAATTGGCCGTCCAGGATCAGGTACGGCAGCCCGCCGAAATGATCGCCGTGCAGATGAGTTATCGCTATGGCACTGATCGCGCCGGGATCCAGGCCCTGGGCTTTGAGCGCCACCAGGCTGGTGGCGCCGCAGTCGACCAGCAGCACCTGATCTTGGTCAGACACCTGAATGCAGGTCTGCGATCGCCCGCCGCTGCCGAAGGCATCACCGCTGCCCACGAACCGGATCCTCATGCCAGCATCCTCACGGGTTTGGGTTCATGCGCGGAATGGTCTTGACTCTCTCGCAGCGTGAGGGGTGCATGCTCGTGCCATGTTCAGCATCGGCGAGTTCGCCCGGCTCGGTGGCGTGTCGGTCCGCACGCTCCGGCACTACGACGAGATCGGGCTGCTGCGGCCCGCGACGGTCGACCCAGACACGGGGTACCGCGGTTACTCGGCAGCACAGCTGGGACAGATCAACCGGATCATGGCGCTGAAGGAACTCGGGCTCTCGCTTGCCCAGGTGCGACGGCTGCTGGACGGGGTCACCGTCGGCGAGCTTCGCGGCATGCTCCTCCTGCGGCGCGCCCAGCTTGAGCATGAGCTCGACCAGCACAAGAACCAGTTGTTCGGAGTCGAGTCCCGGCTCCGCTCTATCGCTAGGGAGGATGGCATGCCAGCAGATGACATTGTGGCCAAGACGATTCCCGCCACAGGCGTGGTGGCGATCGCCGGGCGGGCACCCGGATTCGGGGCTGGGAATATCGTTCCGGTTGTCAACCAGCTGGTCGCGCAGTTCGACCAGCTCGGGATACATAACCGGGTCAAGGAAGCCGGGCCCCGCATCATCTTTTACGAACGCGAGCACGACGAGGACGTGACCGTCTTCCTGGCCCTGCCAGTGGCTGAGCCGCCGGCCGAACTCCCAGCGCCCGCCCGCTACCATGTCCTGCCGGAAATCGAGGCCGCCGTCGCCGTGCGCAGCGGCCCGGCAGCGAGCATTTTCCCCATGGTCTACCAGGATCTGGTCCGGTGGATCGAGGAGCACGGCTACCGCCCCGTCGACGGCCCGGGCCGTGAAGTGTGGGTACACGACAAAGACGACCTCACCGAGCCCGGCCCGCAGGTAATCGAGATCCAGCTGCCTTTCACCCGCTTTGCAGCCACCGGCGGGAGCTGAACGCCGCCGGACGCCTGGCCGACGGCCAGGAGCCCGCGCGGCTCCTGGCCGGCCGTGCCGAGGCCGCTCAGCCGGCGGGCGGGCCCGGTATCCCGTTGTGGCCGACGTCAGGTGCTGTACCGGTCGTGGTGCTTCGGCCATGGCCCGGCCGGTGGCAGTCCCAGGGGGGCCAGGTTCAGGTACGAGCTGTCGAGCATCGACAGGTCGACTTCGTCGTCGTAGGCGGAGTAGGTGTGGTACACCGCGTCCCCGTCCCGCAGGAACACGGTCAGTGCGCCGCGCTCTTCGGTGGCACGGAAGTCGTCATAGAAGTCGCGGCCGACGGCGGTGTACCACGGGATCTGCCAGCCCATCCGCTCTCGGAAAGGCTGGATCTTCGCCTGCGGAGCTGTCGACACCGCCGCAAACGTCGTGTCCAGCGCGTTGATGTGGGCAAGGTGGGGGACGTTGTCGATGACGTGGGAGCAGTACGGGCAGCCTTGGGCCCAGCTCGGTGCGAACATGAAGTGGTAAACGATCAGCTGCCGACGGCCGTCGAACAGATCCAGCAGACTCGCCGGGCCCGACGGACCATCGAACCGGTAGTTCTTCTGCACGCGCACCGCGGGCAGCTGGCGGCGCGCCGCGTTCACGGCGTCGCGCGCCTTGGCGGCCTCGGCCTCCCGGGCGCGCACGTCATTCCGCGCGGCCTCCCACTGCTGCTGTGACACAACCTCGAACGTTGGCATTGCCTACCCCTCAGAAGTCGCAGACTGAGGCTCCCGCCGTTGCCGACGTGAGCCTTTCCGCTCACCCGACGAACGGTCCCGGCCGATATGGACAGCATGCCGTCGCCCGGTGGTCAGCGTCAGCGGGTATTGGCGATGACGTCGTCGGCGTACCTGCGCAGCCTCGCGGCCGAAATCACGCTACAGGCGGTCGACTCGGCGGATCACCTCGTGGCAGAACGCGCCGACTTCCATCGGATTGTCGGTGAACTGCGACGGCTTGATGCAGAAAGTGCTGAAGCCCGCCTCGATCTGTGGCTCGATAACGGCGAGCGCCTCGCCAAGGTCGGCCGTGCTGGTCGCGTCGCGGAACACCGCGCGCGTGCCGCCGACAAGTTCGAGGCCGGCCATGTCGCGCCCTGCTGCGGCCATGGCCGTGCGCAGCCGTTGCATCTCATCTGCCGTCGGCCGGCCGAGGGGGTTGAAGCCATCGCCGTACGTGACGATCCGCTCGGTCATCCGCCGGTGCATGCCCGCGCCGCCGAGCCAGAGTTGCGGCCCGGACGGGCGGAACGCCTTGGGCTCGAAGTAGACGTCGCGGAACGAGTAGTGCACACCCTCGAAGCTGGCTGGGGCGTCCCGCCACAGCACTGCCCACGACCGCAGATGCTCGTCCAGCAGGTCGCCACGGGAGCGGAACGGCACGCCGAGCGCCGCATACTCCTCGTCGAGCCAGGACACAGTCGGCAGCACGACCAGACGGCCGCCGCTGAGCAGGTCCAGCGAGCCGAGCTCTCGGGCGAGCACCAGCGGATGACGGAGCGGGGCGATAACGGCGCCTGCCACCAGGCGGACCCGCTCGGTCACGGCTGCGATGGCTGACAGCAGCACAAGCGAACTGGGCCAGGGCGTAGCGGGATCCTGATTGCCCGGCAGCGCGTAGTCCCGCGGGTTGCCCATGACTCCGTTAGCCCCGGCCGACGGCCCGAGCACGATGTGCTCGCTGATCATGACCGAGTCGAAGCCAGCGTCCTCCGCCTCGCGCGCCCAGCGCACCAGAGCGGGCAGGTCGCGCCCGGAGGTCATCGTCCAGTTCTCGCTGAGGATGAGGCACATCCGCGGGGGCCTGCCTTCGGGGGCGGCCGCGACCGCGCTCACCGAACTGAACTCACTCACGTCACTCACCGGCGCGGCGGCCGGATGCCGCGGAACTCCCAGTCGCCGCCGAGGGCTGTGGAGACGACTTCCTCGCTCTGCGACGGCTGCGCCCCGAGCTCAGCCGAGACCGCAAGCGGGCCCTCGACCACATGGTTGCGAAGGCGGCCGAGGCCATCGGCTTCCACTTCGACGACATCGCCCGGTTTGACCGGCCGGGAGTTCGCGGGCGTGCCGGACAGGATCACGTCACCGGGATTCAGCGTGATCGTCCTGGCGATATCTGCCACCAGGTAGTGCATGTTCCACTGCATCTCGTCGGTGGAGCCGTCCTGGACCAGCGTGCCGTTGACGTAGGTGCGCAGCCCCTTGCCGTGGAAGTCCCAGTCCGTCACCAGGCCGGGGCCAAGCGGTGCCATCGTGTCCGAGCCCTTCACCCGCAGCATCGACCCGGCGTCGGTGTCCCGGAAGTCATGCAGGCCGAAGTCGTTGGCGACGGTGTAGCCGGCCAGGTAGGCACCGACGTCCGCCTGCGCGACGTTCCGGCAGGTCCGGCCGATGACGATGGCGATCTCGCCCTCGTAGTTGAGGTACTGGCAGTTTTCCGGCCGGACGACGGCGCCACCGTGGCCGACCAGCGCTGAGGTCGGCTTCTGGAAATAGGTAGGAGCCGGCGGCAGGGTCGCGCCAAATTCGGCGACCCGGCTGCGGTGGTTCAGGTGAACCGCGATGATCTTGCTAGGCACAACCGGCGGCAGGTGCACGGCGGCCTCGGCAGAGATGGCACGGCCGTCGCCAGCTACGAGCAGGTCGCCGTCCCTGAGCACCTCGACAGCTGCGCCGTCGAGCAGGATCCGCCGGTACTCAGGCACCAGTCCAGCCTCCTTCTGGCCGGTCGAACCACAAGTGGATCTGGCCGGTCCCGATAGCGTTCTCGTAATCGCTGTAGCGCCGCCCCGGCGCCGTCACCGCGTGCTCACCAAGGGCACCGATCATCATCAGGTAGTGGGCGAACTTAGCCTCGGGCCGCACCCGCAAGAACTCCGGCATGGTATCGAGCACGCGGGTGTGGTCACCGGCCTCGAACCAGGCGATCCGCTCCAGATCGGCCGCTC
>Ga0335075_10011365_pt1 | contig 13465 bp, 9 predicted proteins | sample Lox_Sample_24_FD_206723 | JGI IMG/M metagenome (GOLD analysis project Ga0335075, IMG submission 206723) | Soil microbial communities from Loxahatchee National Wildlife Refuge, Florida, United States - Lox_Sample_2.4 | ecosystem: Environmental > Terrestrial > Soil > Wetlands | place: USA: Florida...
TACTATCTTCAACGTTTGGGCCTCGCTGCTGGGTTTATGCAAATTCTTACCGCTTATGCTATCAGGCGAGGAGCAGGCGAAGCAGTCGAAGGTATGTGATTCCCAATAAGTACTAATTCAAGTATCATACTAAGTGTTTACTAGCTGTTGCAACTCAGCCCCAGCTCCAGCAGGTCATGGGCCACAGGGATGCCGGCATCTATCAGGCATATATCAACGAAAGAGTGCAATGCAATGTACAAGCCGCCTTCCTTGGACGCCCTTCGGACGATGCTCTCTACAAAGCAGTCACGCACATGAGTCGCTATGTGGATCCGCGGGCTCCAGTACTGCCCGCTTTAACGGAAATCGATGCTCTCAAAGTGGATTCTGAGATCGTCCATCTCCGAGAGTTGAGGGATCAGTTATCTCGCGAAGTCCGCGAAGAGTCTGGAACTATCAAGAAAGCGGAGGCTGAAGGGACGAAGTTGTACCAGTTGTACAAGAAAGCGAACGATGATTTCCGTTGTGCAAAAGCGAAATCGCTCAAAAATGCTACTACATACACCCGGCAGCAGTTTTTCGACACGATTGACACAATAGAGATAAACAAGCAGCTCGACTTATCACTTCTCGACCTGAACAATGACGACTGGGAGCCCAAGAGGGTAGAGCACGATCTGGAGGAACGAAGACTAGTTGCGGGCCTCATCTGCAGAAGTACTTTCGATCTCAGCGAGCAAGCCAAACTCGACCACCGCATTCAGACGGCCAGTGCAATCCTTGCTTTGTGCCAAAGACGGGAGGCCCCGCGGCGACAGAAACCGGATCGCACATGGGGCATCCAACGGATCCAAGACGGCCATGAAGTACCGAAGCCTCCTCCGTTTCCTGAGAGCTGCGCGAAGATCCATAGATATTGCAAGCCAACCCTCTCAGGAGGGTCCCAATGCCGACCGACTTGAAACTTACTTTGTATCCGAGTTACGCGATGTTAAGTGCCAAAATCCGACGGGTCACCCTGAATTAGGCGCTCTCAAATGCCTGAAAGACCGGCTAGCACTCCAGGAACTGCCTAAATTTCAATCAGGATTGGACGGAAAACGAATCGAATTGCAGAGTATTGTCAACGCCCAGCAAATTATCGTCAGATTCCGTTCCGCCTGGTCGACCGTGTGGCCGGACTATGATCCGAGTTCTACTTTGGATTTCCTTCAAAAGTTAATAGGAACGTGCCTTGCATTACAAATCATTGATCAATGGGAATTAATAGACCACTTCGTGGCCTCCAAGCTGAGCGACGCGTCGAGGGAGGACGAATTGTCTGGCATGCTCAAACACGGTCTCAAAATTGGCGAATTCTTAGCTGCAAGACAGATGTTACAACCGCGCGATTGGGTAGACGGAGAGCATATCAAGTTCAAGGCTCTGGAGCCGCTGCCTTTCGAAGTTTACCATGACTCTAAGAAGGTTGGGGGACAGGCTGTAATCCATAAAGTGAGAGACGTTTTCAACAATCTTGAATACGCACTTAAAACCCCAAACGATGAAGAAACGGCCCAAGGTCAGTGGGAAAACGAACGGCGCTTGCTCTGTACGCTAGGGAAGCACACACATATTGTACAATACGTCAAAAGCTACGAACGGGACGCCACTTCCGATCGACCGGCCGAATTTGGACTTCTCATGGAGCCTTGGGCAATTGGTAGTCTTAAGGACTATCTTAAGAACCCCGATCTGGACACAAGTTTTCTTCTCAAGACGTTTGGCTGCTTAAGCTACACACTCGAATTCATGCACGAACGCAACATTCGCCACAAGGATATCACGCCAGGAAATATCCTTTACACAATAGATAAATTCATATTGGCCGACTTTGGAAATGCCCACAAATTCGAAAATTCTTCAAAAACACGCACACCTTTCGGTCGTAGAGTTTTCAGTCACCTTCATGCGGCCCCTGAAGAATCATCGACTTTCAGTCGTCGTGGAAGAGCTGCGGATGTCTTTTCTTTAGGCTGTGTCTTCATAGACATTCTGCGTGTGTACTCCTCGACGCAGAATACACTTCTAGCAGCGAGTTTCCCATCCAAACCAAAGAGTTATGCCAAAGAGCTTGAACAGGTTCGCTCCTCAATTACGAATTTCATTCATACTAGTGGCTGTGAAAGTGGCATTGAACTGCTGCTCGAGCTTAGTCTTGACATGATCAAGAAAAGAGCGAGTAAACGTGTAGTAATCAAGACTGTTGTAAGCAGGCTGTTTCAGAACGGCTCTGGCTCAGGTTACTTTTGTAACCAGTGCAGAGGGGAACTTGAACGTAGGGTGGTGGGAGCACAGAAGGTTCCACAGCAAAGAAGCAGGGCTCGCAATAAGCCAAGCCAAGCCGCGGCTTGGTCAAACTTGGCTTGGCTTGGTCAAGCCAAACACCAAGCCGCTTGACTTGGCTTGGCTTGGCTTGGCTTGAGCCCTAATTTCCTGGGCAACGGGCCGACCCCGCTGGAAAACCCGCAGTACCAAGCAATACTTTAGGGAGCTCAACTAATACCAAGCCAAGTCAAGCCTCAAGCCGGCTTGACTTGATCAAGCTTGGCTTGGCTTGGCTTGAATCGGCTTGGCTTATTGCGAGCCCTGGCAAGAAGTTTGATACGACGGCTACGTTCAGAAGATGATGGGTATGATAGGCATGCTTCAAAGCCAGCAGGGCATGTTCTCTGCACAGAAGGCGGCCACCAAGATAATGAGGCAGCATATGGAGGAGCAAGCTTGCAGCGATCTCGTTCACGGTCACGATCTCGCTGGCGAAGTAGGTCACGGCGCTCACGATCTCCTCACCACTCACGATCTCCTCACCACTCACGATCACCTTACTGCTCACGATCCTGCCACCGCCGCTCACAGTCTCCTTACCGCTCACGATCCTCCCGCCTACCTCCTCATCGCTCACGAAGTCCTCGTCCTCATACTCCTCTAAGCCAGGGAGAGATCTCCTCTAGCCCCTTCCCAATTGTGGACAATTTCGAATCCGAATTAATCACACAAGCCTTGAGCTGGAAAGCGGATCAGATTAGCGATCCTCAAAAGAAGCGCCGCTGGATGGCAGCCGCTGTGAAAATAACTCAGACTGACTGGAATCTCGAGGATTGCAAAGGATAGTAAATACACTAAGATGGGAAAGAAAAGAGAGAAGAGTGAAGAAAGCAACCGGTAACGCCTCTATATGCCCGTCCATAGTGTTTGCTAGAGATGTTTGCCCAGTGTGAAGTTCGTTGCCAATTTGTATGTCAATTTGTGAGATTGCTTTGTTTCCAATTTGTGAGATTGTCTATGTGATGGGCGATTTCATCACAGCTACACCACGCTCCTCTAAGAGCCAGGCCTTCATGTCATCTTGATACATTCAACTATGCTGCACCAGGATGTTAAACAACGCGTTACGGTCCTCACGTGTGAGAAAGCGAGGCCGTCCTAGTGTTGCAAGAGGAGGCCGAAAGCAACTTGTTGTATCGCACCCAGGTAAGCCTCCACCGCTGCACAGTACGCAGTTTTGCACCAGTATTCTTTATTATCTGCTGGTTGCTCTCGCCTAGTTTTATCCTGTATATGACATCATTTAAATTGCCTCCTCCAGGCAGTACAAGAATGCGTATTGAGTGGCGATGATGAATTCTGTCTGGAGACTTCCATACTGTGACTCATTCACGGTGCCACCTACTGATTAGGCAAGGCACGACCCGGGGAAGCTCCAACATAGGTGAAGAAAGCAAATTTGAATTGATTGTTGCGAGGCTGAAGTAATATAATGTCGACCTTTGAGAAATGCCATTTTAGTGCGTTCTGAGGATTTCTCAAATCGTGCCTAAAAATACTTCATACTCCGTACGGAAGTGCCACTCAAAACTTCAAAAGTTATTGTCGTCAGGAATCCGTGCCAAGATGCTCAGGCATCCGCAGAACTTTTTTCCTTTTCTCTCTGGATTTCGTTCCAATTCAAGCTTGGTTTCCACCTAGAACTAGAGCGAGGCAGGCAAAGCAGCTAGGAATTAAGCAGATCTTCCATCCTTTAAGCAAGGTCGGTCGGGTATGCGGAGGTGAACCGGCGACCATGGCTGCAGGCCACAACCACCATAGTCTATAGATTCTATTCAAATTTGATGAAAATTTGCTTGTTTCCTCGCTTTCAGACCTTAACCCCTTCAATTCGTATTACTACGAGAGCCCGCGTGAAAGACAAGAATGCACTGACATTGAAAGCATGGAAGGCGTGGAAAAGCACGAACGAGTTCAGACAGAAAGGAGGCGAGGCAAGGGGAGGCAGTTGCGTGAGCAGGTCCGGTAGACTCTAGCAGGCATAGCAGAGTGCTAAGGAAGCTCAAAATGGTTTAAATTTGCATGAAATCTAGAGAGTTTGCCCGAAGGGCAAAAATTTTGACTGGTTCCTGAGCATCTTGAAAAATCTTGACATGGATGTACACATCATCATCCACTGCATCCAGGCTTTGAAGGAGCATACACGTACGCACCTGCTGTCCTTCTCACTTTGACTTTGTCGTTGTGACTTGCGTACAAATCGGGGCTTTGATCGCAACTGAATTTCGCCGCCCGACTTGCTGCCTATAAGTTATCACATGCCCACAACGTGGGGTTGCCGATCCTCCACATTGCCACCTCCTTCACAGACTTTTCTTCCAACTCCGTCGCAGACCAACGATAGCGATTTTTTCGGATCTATTACCCTGTCCAGGTGCCATGTTTGAACCTGCTGCTGCTACTATCGCCGCTTTCGCGATAGTAAATAGCCTAATTAAGACCCACGAACTCCTCGAGAGATACATCAAAGAGCTGTCAAGCAAACGCAACCGGGTGAACAAGTATGATTACGAGCTGTATCTCAGACAGTTAGAAATGGCTTCTACACGGATAGAAACGTGGAATGAGGTCTGGAAGATCAAGGACAACACAACTGAGATATGGTTTCATGCTCTCTGGGGAGGAGATGGACAAGACCGTATTGATATGTTGTTGACGAGAATCAAGCGTAGATCGCAGAGGATTTTTGAGATGGTAAACATAATGGGCTCGAAAAAATCCAAGAGGTGGACGCTGAAGATTGACTACACATGGCGTCTGGATTCGGAACTGCACAGCGAGATCTCTACCTTAGTCGACGAAGCCGACCAGCTTGCTGACACGTCCGAAACCTACTTCTTGTTAATACACAAAGCCAGCCCGGATCCAATCAAACCTACCGAACGCACATCCAACGAGCTGAAGAACATCATGAAAACAAGAACCCATTCGCAGCAGCTGTTCAGATTGTGCTATGCTTCGTCCCCGCTCGTTGTCTTTCTACACATCGATCTTGCATCGTTCCTGATGTCTGAAGGGACGTCAACTCGACCTCATAGTGAGCCGCAGTACCATATCCTGGCCAGAAGCTGTCCAGAAACAACATGTTGGACCGAATTCAAAGTCGAAGGCTTGGAAGAGGATAGGATGAAAGACGTGTCACTGAAAGCCGAGAAAGGCATACCGATCCTACGTTCCATTCGAGAAGAACTCGGTTGCGCGCGAACAATTGACGGCGGCTTAAAAGAAACAGTCTCCACGATTTTTGGTGTCCGTGACTCTAAAACCGAAGAAACGACGTATTTTAAAGCCTGCACACTCCCGACAAACCTTGAGCTGGTTTCTCCACCGGAAAGTTTCGAGAAAATTCGCTCTTCCTTCCAAAACATGCGCTTTGAAGACCCTCGCCGTCCCACATTGACTACTCGATATAATCTAGCGTTCCAGCTGGTTAGATGCGCCTTGTACCTTCTCGGAACCAGCTGGCTATCGACCGTTGGCGGACTGAATCTTATGAAAGCGACGACAGCTGGACGGCGTGACCTTTATCTCTTGCCTGTTCCAAGTCCCGATACCAATGAAGTCAACCCAGATGCCGAAGCTCGCTCTGTATTGGAACTTCAAATCTTCCACATAGGGGTCCTTCTGATGGAAATAGGTCTAGAAAGACCTCTGCCTCCAGTCAAAGGTGATGGCGTTCTCGAGGATATGATCCCGCTCCTTGTTATGACTCGGAAACTTAAAACAAGTATGGGATCCGACTATGCTGAGGCTGCTAGATTTTGTCTGGAGCAGCGCTTTAAAACTTGTGAGGGTACCGCTTCAGCCGACTTTACAAACACACTGGCCGACTTTTATCAAAACGTCTACTCTCCGTAAGTTCCTTTCAGCACCCTTTATATCTAGGTTACTAACCACTAAATCGACAGAATTAAACGATTCCGCGAAAAATTGGAAGATCTAAATGTGGTGTGGCGATTAAATTGAATTCCAATGGTCCTCTGACTGAGCTGCTCTCCCTCTACAATTGTATTTTTTCGTGGAATCTTTACTTTTGTAAATAGCAGTCATTCACGAGCTTCTGGGTGAGGCCGGTGATAATATAAAATCGGTAGTCTGTATTAATCGTACTACTTCTCAAACGGTTCGGGACTTCAGCCAGGCATGATATAATGAATGCTTTCACTAGATTTTATGTAACATCTGGGCTCCTCAAGAGGTTACCACCTCGCGTCTTGTTCCACTTAATCGATACCGACAGCGCTTTGTAAAACCAAGAATGCAATCCTTAGAAGCCCTGCAAGAGCCGCTGCGAAGGGAATAAGCTGGTCTGTAGATCCTAGCGACGCCACGCCTGTTATCGAGTTCCAATGCAAGGTCAGTTCAATAGCAATGACAGACCAACCCAGAGCACCCACTGTAGCTACGACTATGCAGTAAAGGCTGGTATAATGTTAGCGCTCAGCTATCTCAGCTACTTGCCGGCGGGTCACTCACATAATTCTGCCATAATTTTTCATGAATGTCACCCAATAGTAAGCTCTACCGAGCTTTCTATTCGCTTCACTGAGTATGTTCAATGCGTTTTCCATTTCATTGCGATCATTATCCCTCTTATGAAGGCCTTTGTCACCCTTATCTTCCGAAGGCTCTTCTTTTCGCCCATTCGCGGCGGTTCTCATTGCGTTCACCGCGGCGATGGCCGCATTCTTCAGGTTCCGGGCCGCGGTCTCTACGTTCTGAGTTGCCGTGTAGAATTCACCCCTTGAATTCAATATCTGGTTCCATAGGTCAATGAGAGCCGACTGCGGGGAAGGATGGCCGCCTGTCACCACTTCCTCAGGTGCCTTAGACATCTCCTTCGCACACACGATGACGGCGTCGGCGAGCTGTCTGACTGCATGCCGGCCGATGATGACGTAGATTTCGCCGCTGGCGGTGGAGCGGTAATCATGGGTGGCCGCTACGTCCTCCATCGGATTTTCCTGCGCGGCTAGTTCTTTCAACGTCGAAGGCGGAGGGCTGGAGGAGGGGTTGGGCTGCGTGGCAGCTTTGTCTCTTGGGTTCAACAGATATATCAAAACCTTCCGATCGCCCATTTCTCTGTATTTCCGAAAGAAATAGTAAGTGCCGAGGACAATCATACACAACGTGTACAGAAGAACCAGTACTGATTGGACTTTAAACCATTTCCGAGCTGGGCCCAACATGTCGAGTTTAGCAAATAAGAAAAGATAAGTGCGACAGTCTTTCTGGTCAAATGAGTCGGCAAGCTTGAACCAGAAAATTACATTGAAGATTGAGATTGCCACAGCAAGGCCGGTGTGTATAACGTGCCGAATAGCTCCAAAATGAAGCTCTGCTAGTATCAGCGCAAAGGCTAATAGTAACAACAAGCACAAGGACCCGAGACAGATGTACAACAGGATAGCAAATTCTGCCAACTGTAGTGAATGATGAGCAGTAGAAACACACACTGCTATGAAGACAGAAAAGAGGAAAATCAGGCATGTAGCAATGGCAAAGGAAATCTCTGCTTCACTCTTTTCATCCCGAGTGTCGGGCGATTTGTGCCATTTCCATATCAACAGTACGATGCACGCAGTCCCCCACTGCAAGTATATGCCTACCCGAATCCCAAGCCCGTACAAAGCCGGTTGGGGCTCGAACTCGCACACGGCTTCGGGTTTGGGTGTTCCTGTCTCGACAGCGCGATGGGATCCGATGACAAAGCCGTTGCTAGCGATTGCCAAGTACGATAGAAGAAGACCAAGGGACAAAATCAGGCTTCTGCTAAACATGTTGATGATGTTGTAGATGGCCGACGCAATACCGAACGCCTGTCTTCCACTTGGGTGATTGGACACGCGTGTGAAGGCAATAGAGCGAACAACCGGGAGAACGCGTCTGGAGGGTGATGAAGTGTAGACTCGATGTAAACAAGGCTGGAGCTTGGGGTGATTTTGAGTAGTATCGGGATAGCCGCGCGATGGTAGAATGATAAAGAAACCTTCGCTAGCGATGCGAAGGGTGCTCAGATTTTCTGGCCTGTTTCTCGGGAGTTTGGTTGAGACAACAAATGGCTAGGAGAGGGAAACGCAGAAGAATCTCCAGCGTCCAGACAGTGACGTAAACGATTCAGTTAATGACGCACGACAGTGAGAGTGAGCGTTGGCTGAATTCTCTGTGTGTTGTAGAAGTTGCAGACAGAGTTTTCGTCGAAGCTGCGCTATCGACTATTTATTACAGTTATGGTCCTGGAAAATGGCCCTTCTTACCAAAATGCTTCCGGACCTTTCAAAAATGGCCCTCTCGAGCCGATGGTCCTGGCGATGGTCCTGGAAAATGGTCCTGGAAAATGGTCCTGAAAAATGGTCCTGGGAAATGGACCTGGGAGATGGACCTGGGAGATGGACCTGGAAAAACGACTTGGAAAATGGACTTAATGGGCTTGGAGATTTGCATTCAAACGATAGTAATTACAAATTTACAATGCTTCTACGGAGGATGAGGTTTGTAGAGGTGAAAGAAACCCTAGCTTCTGCCCGTGATAAGTGAAGGCATGCCCTTTGTCCGCGGTTCTTTGCAATCAAATGATCCATGATCCCGAGAGAAACAATGAGAGCAATGAGGAACGGGGCAAAGGCGGCCTTCCTGGTGTTGACCTGATCCACAAACCTTGCATCTCCACGTACTTTGATTTGACATTCCTCCGTGTCTTCCTTGGTGGCTGCGATGGCTCAGGCTCAGGCTCTTGACGGCACCGTTTACTCTTAGGCAGCTGTGGGGGTGGAGATGCCAGCGGAGATGGGTGTGGGGGTGGAGATGCTAGCGGAGATGGAGATAGGGGTGGAGATTGAGGCCTTCGGAGCATTAAGTTGAGAGAAGGAAGTGAGGACGTTTCGATGTCCTCATTGTCGCTATAATTGCTCGCCTCGTGCTCACTCGGTTCGCTCCTAGGCAGCTGTGGGGGTGGAGATGCCAGCGGAGATGGAGATGGGGGGTGAGATTGAGGCTTTCGGAGTATTGAGTTGGGAGAGGGGTGTGAGCACGTCTCAATTTCCTCACCGTCGCTATGATTGATCGTCTCGTGCTCGCTCGGTTCTTCGTTAGCTGATTGATGCTCATCAGACATAGGAGGATTTACATAATGTCTTTGTCGGCGTGCACGTTTAAATGCCCTTGAATGCGTGCCATTTACATATTCCTCTGCAGCGCATGAGATATTGAATGGAGTATGATTATCATCCACCACAACAGTAGATATAAAAAAACCGGGAAATTATTTTCTTCATACTATAAACCTACGCCACAACAATTCGTCTTGAGGTGTAATAAAGATTGGAAAGCATGGAGTAGCACATATTCATGGATACGATCACCTGACAACTTGTCACTTGGATACATGTCAACGTTCCTACTGCAACCCATCTGCGACAATTGGCCATGCCACCAAATGGTCCATCCTCGGATGGAAATACCGGGCACAAACGCAAACAGCCTCCAACAAACAATGCTCGTGCTCAGAAGAGAGCAAAAATAATCGACGTTCGCACAATCAGCAACCAAAGCACGGATAAGGCCTTCAGTAATGGGGAGCTTAACGTGGACAAATTTGTCAAGGCACGAGAATATGAGATAAAGGCGCTCGAGGAAGGTCTCAAGTCTTCGAAGCATGGCTTGGCTACAAGAGCACATCAGGAAGTGCCAAAGGAGATGCGGAGAAGGACTGCGAGTCACAATGTTAAGCGGCTGCCGAAACGTTTGCGCAAACGCGCCGCCAGGGAGGTAAGGCTTTATCAAATGTCTCACGCAGACGCTAACTATAGTAGATGATCGAAGACAATACGCCAACCGTGACAGCTCGAAGACGGAAGCCTCCCCCAAAAGTACGCCTACGACTCGAGACCGCGAAACGCTTACAGACACTGAGCGAAAAGGCAAAGCTACGAAGGGAGAAGAGGGAACAAGAGAAAGAAAAAGTTGAAGGTGATATTAGTGTGACTGTGGATTCCGACCCTACAGTACATAAATGGCCGCCGCATCCTAATGTTAAAACTCGAAAGGCCAAAGTCAAGAAAGCTACACTCAAGTCTCCTGATACACCGAAATCAAAGTTCCGCAAGCGTCAGATACATAAAGCATGGCTTCCGACGCACTTGTTTCACGCGAAGCGAGCTCATATGACGCCACCGAAAGAGCCTTTATGGAGATTCGCGATTCCTCTGTCTCCGACGAACAAGGTTTACAGAGTAACCCACAGAGCAAGTTCCATGAGAGGTGCTATAGCATGGGATACAAGTTACATGGCAACAATCGGTCTAGAGGGCCCCGAGAAGAGCGTCGAAAACCTGTTGAAAGCTTTGGGTGTGGGATTAGACGAGACCGAGAGTATGTGGAAGGCTCCTGGGTCAAAGTGGAGACAAGGCTCGCGTGTTTGGGACGGATGGTTGTATCAGCGTGAAAGCTGGCCAACGAAATCTATTGCGCCGGCCACAATCATCTGGAATCCTGTTCAAACGCAACAGGATAATAGCGGGGATGTGAGCATAGATGCTTCTGCTGAGAAGCCAAAAATGAGGCGACAGGCTTTCATACGAGTACATCCTGCGGGGTTTCTTCAGCTGTGGGAAGAGATCATCCGCCTGGCAAAGGTTCAAAAGCCATTGGTAACTGTGGAAGATTTGAGATTCGAGGTTGGCAGTATTGAAATCACAGGACCCAATGCCGCCGAAGCCTTGGTGGGGACTCTATGGCCAATCGGTCCTGATAGTCAAGAGAATGGCCTGAACGATAGTGCCAGCGCTGTTTGGCATAATTTGGCGGCTGTTGCTAATCCGTCCACACTTCCAGCCAGTGCAGTCATCTCTTTTGAAATTTCGGACCCGCGATTGCATTATCCTTCCCGGACACTCCGCCGTGTTAACGAACCGGAAGCTTTCCATGGCTGTCTCGAGCTAATGGCAACCTGGCCATTGGACAGATCACCGAAGCCCATTGCCCTTTTCGACCGCAATGCACGTCTGAAAGCCAGTCGATCTCTACCCAGTCAGAAATCCATAAACCGACGAAAGGCTGCAGCAATGCCAGGAGAGTACCCAGAAGCTCGATCAACAGACCCACGAATCCCGGTATTGCTTTTCGTTTCGCGCAGCCGAGGGGCCCAGCAAGGCTCGTGGACCATTATGCTACCTTGGAAGTGTGTGCCCCCCGCCTGGACATGTCTGATGTATTATCCTTTGTCCTGTGGCGGCAATCCTCGCTTCGGTGGGCTGGAAGAAAAGCGTCAGCTTACGTTTGAATCTGGCATGCCTTGGTTTCCTGGCGACTTCCCCGGCACCAAAGCAGGTGACGAGTGGGAGATTCGCGAATCCTCAAAGCGCAAGGATGAATGGGACAAGAAACCAAAGAGTAGGAGAGTGGAATGGAATAGTGTGAATCTAGGAAATGGCCGAAGAGGTGAAGTTGGAAAGGGCTGGTCATGCGACTGGAAGAAATTGGCGGAAACGTTGAACAACCCAACCACGACACAAACTGTGCCCCTTACCATCAAATCGACTGATGCCACGAAGGATGCGGAGGCGCAGGTTGCGGAGCTGACCCAGCCGACGCCATCCTTCTATCACCTACCTTACCTGTTTGCGATGAAAGCGTTGACTGTCCCAACCATCACCGACAAATCCCAGTCAGCTCTCGTCACAGTACGACTCACCATGCTCAATCAAGGCGTCCCCCGAACCTGTGCCCGTATCTATCGTTTTCCAATCAACGACACCGAACTTCGCCAAAATTGGCTCTCTTTGCTCCCCTCACAAAGTCACAGAAAGTCTCCTCGGCACAAACGGGCGCCAATGCTTCGAAAGCCGCCCAAGGATGCGTCGAATGTAGATTACCGGGCTTATTTGGCTGCTAGAATCCTGGACCCCGACGATGGCGCTCGCAATCCTAGCACAACAAAACATCTCCCTGTGCCGGACGAGGTGGATCTCATCGGCTTTGTCACCGCGGGAAATTTCAACCTCACTGAGGGTTTGGGAACGGGCATAGGTTCCATCGCACTGGCTAAAGTATTAGGTGGTGACTTGCGTGTTGATCGAAAAGAGCAAAGGCTGTGCATTGTAAGGGATGCAGGGCAGAGTATTGGCAGGGTGGCTAGATGGGAGCTTACGTGAGGGGGCAAGGAAAACAGAGATTTATGCTAGAACTCGTGAGAGGTGCAGAGGCCGATTTCTTGGAGCCCTTGTATTTATTAGATATTTCGTAATGGTACGTTATGGTCCCAAACAGGCCAGCTCTCAAGCCCGCACGTGCATGCCGTCGTGGTGTGGTTCTTGGGGTATTAAACTGGAGAGCGAGGAATCGCAGTGTCAACCTAGCCAAGCCTCAAGGCCCCAACTCGTAGGCATCAACGCGCGTTTAAGGTCGCTACGCTAATTTCTGGTCTTATAATTTGAAAAATAACTCCAAATCCATTGCATCTCCACGAATGTCCTGCGTATCCAGTTCACCTTCAGAATCGCTGTGCTTCACATCTCTTTCTTCGGCCCCACGAATAGAACACTCAGCTAACAACTCTACATTCCTCTTGACGTAAACCAGTGCACCCGGCCGGGTCGCCGTATACGCACAGAGGAGTACCAAGAATGCAAGCTGGAGTCGCCGCCGCTCATCTGGGAAGGTCGAAGTATCTAGGGCCCAGTGGTGGTGGAGAACAAGAAAGATGTCGTCAATGTTCATAACCGGCTTCTCCTTCGTGCTTATGTCGAGCTTGTATCGCTCAGTCAATTCGCCGTTGATATACTATCTGGAGGTCCCGCTTCTCTTGGCGCTATGCAAAAACGAGGGATCCATGGGTGCAAATGCCGCCGAAAAAGGCGGCAAAAACCTCCGAAACCAACGGTAAAGGTCCTAAGACAGAGTTACTGCGGTAAAGTAGAGTGGTTCTTGTTCGCTTTGTGGAGAATATCTGTGACGGTAATTGGTCGCTCCACTACCCATGCGCCGCTAGGCTTTAGTCTACGGTAATAGTTTTCTTCGAAATAGACCTCTTTAAAACCATGCTTCGCATACCATTGCCTTCCTTCAGTGTTCGCCTCCCAGACATGAGCGGTGATGGTTTTCACTCCGTAGTCGTCTA
>Ga0335075_10011367_pt1 | contig 13465 bp, 10 predicted proteins | sample Lox_Sample_24_FD_206723 | JGI IMG/M metagenome (GOLD analysis project Ga0335075, IMG submission 206723) | Soil microbial communities from Loxahatchee National Wildlife Refuge, Florida, United States - Lox_Sample_2.4 | ecosystem: Environmental > Terrestrial > Soil > Wetlands | place: USA...
TGGCGAGTCGCTGCGATTACGCGCTGCATCTGGGACTGACGGAAGCGGGCATGGGAATGAAAGGTATTGTCGCTTCGACCGCTGGACTAACTCCCCTGTTGCTGGCCGGCATTGGAGACACGATTCGCGTGAGTTTGACTCCGAAACCAAATGGCGACCGCACGGAAGAAGTTTTAACCGGGCAGCAGATTCTGCAATCGCTCGGCATCCGCAGCTTTACTCCGCAAGTGACAGCGTGCCCCGGCTGCGGACGAACGACCAGCACCTATTTTCAAGAGTTAGCGCTGCAGATCCAGGGCCACCTGCGCGAGTCCATGCCGGTCTGGCGCCAGAAATATCCGGGCGTGGAGGAGTTGAAGCTGGCCGTGATGGGTTGCGTCGTCAACGGACCAGGAGAATCGAAGCATGCCAACATTGGCATTTCCCTGCCGGGTACGTTTGAAGATCCGGTCGCTCCGGTGTATGTGGATGGACGTCTGCTGCTGACACTGCGTGGCGACCATATCGTGCAGGAGTTCACGAAAATTCTGGATGAATACGTGGTGAACCGGTATGGAACGGCAAAGTCGAAAGAACTAGCTGGCGTTCACTAACTCGGGAGTGGCGGCCTCAGGCTGGTCATGACTGGAGTCCGCAGCATGCTTGGCGGCTTTCTTGCCAGCCTTCTTCAACAGCTGATTCAGCGTTGTCGAATCCAGTTCTTCTTCAAGACATTTCTGCGCCTTGCGAAAGACGCTGCGCATGGTCTTTTTCAATTCTTTCGTGTCTGCGGAATCGTGTGCCGTCTGATGCAACAGATCTCCCGCATCGAGCGCACGATAAATATCCCGTAGCGTAATCTGTTTGGCATTCTTCGCCAGATGCGTGCCGCCCGAAGGGCCTTTGGCGCTTGTGACCAGGCCTGCGCGGCTCAAGGCGGAGAGCAGTCGCCGAATCACAACGGGATTCGTCGCCAGCGCAGTTGCGAGGGCCTGTGACGTGTGAAATTTCTCTGGCTCTGTCGCCATCAACGCGAGCGCTTCGATAGCTGTCGAAAATCGCAGATTGGCTGCCATGTGCCCAAAAATATCATAGTTCTTCAATGTTGACGCTAATCGGCCTTTGGGCGAATCCCAGCACATGTCTGGGACGCCGTACGCTCTTGCATCAGTGCTACCATCAAGGTTTTAGTCTGGAGTGAATTAACTTTTGAACATACTTTTTGTCGGAGATATTTTTGGTGGCGTCGGGCGCAGGATTGTTCATGCGCATTTGGGCCACCTCCTCGAGACCCATGCGGTCGACCTGGTGGTGATCAACGCGGAGAATTCGGCGGGCGGATTTGGAATCACTCCCAACATCGCGGATGAGTTGTTTAACTGGGGCGCGCATGTCCTGACCACGGGCAATCACATCTGGGACAAGCGCGAGATCATCGACTGGATGCAGTCGGTTCCTGCGGAGAGCCACGAACGGCCGCGCCGCCTGTTACGACCCGCCAACTATGTCCCTGGAGTGCCAGGCTACGGCGTCTATGAAGGTAAGTTGCCGGATGGAACTGCATACGCCGTCATCAACCTGCAGGGCCGAACCTTTATGGCGGCCAGCGACGATCCCTTTCGCGCTGCCGACGCCATCCTTGAAAAGCTGACTGCCAAAGTGATCGTGGTGGATTTTCACGCCGAAGCTACGTCAGAAAAAGTCGCGATGGGCTGGTATCTCGATGGACGGGTGACGGCCGTTCTGGGAACCCACACCCATGTACCCACGGCGGACGCGCGCATACTTCCCGGCGGCACGGCATTTCAAACCGACGTCGGCATGAGTGGTCCATACGATAGCGTGATTGGCGTCGAGGTGGAACAGGTGCTCGATCGCTTCTTGCGCGGCATGCCGGCCAAGTTTGATGCGGCCAGGAAGAACCCAAAGATGTGTGCGGCTTTAATTGAATGCGACGCCACAACGGGACGAGCTGAATCGATCCGACACTTCATGCTCGGCGAATAATTCAAACACGATCGACAAAAAAAAGAGCGGGCGTCCATTTGGATGCCCGCTCTTTCCTTCTAAGCAAGAATTAGTGCGTTGTTCTGTGGTGATGCACCGCGTGTGGTTTGGGGGTCGCAGGTGCTTCCCCGTCCTTCATGATGATCATCGGCGGATTCTGCGTATACGAGTCGAAGGTTGCGATGTAGTTGACCATGGAACCGATGGCGGGCGGCGTTTTCAGCGGGGTCTTCATGTTGATGGTGAAGTCCGCTTTGTTCGACTGCTGCGCATCGTCGGAAACGGCGAGCTGGACAGTGTCCGGAGTTGCCGAAATCACCTTTCCAGGCACCTTGGTCGTCAAGTCCTTCATGGTGTCCCATACCGCGGATGCATCCGCCTGATTGCCGTTGGCAAGAACGAATTCCTTATCCGTCAGCGCCATGGTTTTCAGATCAGGAGTCGATGTAACCGCATTGTGGGCCAGCTCCTGAGGAGACGGCGGCGGCGGCGCGGGCGTAATGGTGAAGCCGGCGGGCGGATTCAGAGACGCTTTCGCCTGGGCCTGGACCTGATCGAACCCATCCATGCCGCCGTGATACTTCTTGTACCAGTACTGAGCAGCCTTTTGAATCTCATCCTTGAAGGGCTCTGGAGCATAGGCGGCGGCGCGAGAGAGATACCAGACAGCATTCACCAGATCCTGCGGAGTCTTCTGGACATAGGCTGTTCCCAGCAGGTAAGTGTCTTCAATTCCAGAGGTGGTCTGCTGTGACTCGGGCATGGCTTTCAATTCATCCTGGAAATACTTGATGGCGTCGTTGTAATCCTTCTTCTCGAGATCGTCATCGGCAATTGCGCCATCGAACAAGGGCTTCACCGCTGTCTTCATCTTGTCAAAATTGGCGGCATCCGCACCCTCCGGCGCCGGGGCCGATAGGCCTGTCTGCGCGTCCTTCGCCGCCTCATCCAGCAGCGGTTGCGCCTCCGCTGGGTTCGTCTTCTGACCAGCCTGCGACTTCAAGATGTAGGCACTCAGAGCCAAAGCACGCAAATCCGTGGGATCAATCTGGATCACCTGCCGCGCCGCACCCAGCGCTTTGTTTGGATTTTTCGTTTGCATGTAGGAATCCATCAGGATTTCCAGCACCTGCTGCTTCACAACGCTGTCGGGATATTGCTGCAGGAATCCCTCGATCGCCGATTCCTTCGCCTGGGGCGTCGGTTGGCTGATCGCAGCATTGTAGGCATTGTATTCCGCAGGGTTCTTAATGGTGATCGTGCCCGACCCTGCACTTTGCGCCTGCATCATGGGAGCGGCACTCATAGCGGAACCGGCCAACGCCAGCACCGTGACGTACAAAAACTTTTTCTTCATCGATCACTCCTCGCGAACGAGTGTTTCATTGGGAATATAAATTATGCCACGCGCACCTCTGCCAGCGTCGCGTCAGCGATGGCCCCCGGCAGCAAGAATCGGAGACATCGTAACGAATGGCTTTGACTGAACAGACGGTACCGCATTGGTGTGGTTAGCAGGATTATAAGGCCGGATATTCCGGTTCGTGCCAGTATTCCACCCAGTATCCATCTGACGCAATAGCATTCCGCTATGTACGATGCACTCAGAGGTCCTAGCGGCATGAAAAGCTGGCCAGAAAAACTCGGCAATGTGCGACTGATGGTTCTGGGAATCGTTCTCATGCTGCTCGCGGCACTGTGGCTGGTCAGAAAGATCTCTGGTTGAACGTCAAGGAAAAGGCGCCTTTGCGGCAGCCCATCGAAGTCATTCGAAGGGAGATTGAAAACATGAAACAGACTGGCCCACTGTCTGACCAGGTTGCGATCGTCACCGGCGCCAGCCGCGGCATCGGCGCTGCGATCGCGCGCAAGCTGGCTTCGCTGGGAGCTCATGTCGTCCTCACTGCGCGGGACAAAAGTCAACTCAATAAGATTGCTGCGGAGATCGCCAATGCCGGAGGTCATGCAGAACCTCACGCCTGCGATTTGACGCAGCCGGAACAGATTGAAGCTTTCGCGCGGCTGGTGTTGCAAACACACGCGCGCTGCGACATTCTCATCAACAACGCGGGCATGGGATGGTTAGAGGGGCCGCTGCATGAAACTCCGCCTGATGTCTGGGAACATCAGTTCGCGCTGAACCTGCGAGCGCCGTACCTGATGCTGCGCGCCTTCGCACCTGCAATGATTGCGGCCAGGCGGGGACACATCATCAACATTTCTTCTCTGGCCGGCAAAAATCCAGTTCCGAATGGAGCCGCCTACGCCGCAACAAAATGGGGACTGAATGGCATGATGGTGTCGGCGGCGGAAGAGTTACGGCAATACCAGGTGCGCGTGTCTCTGGTCGAACCTGGGACCGTGCGCACAGAATTTGGATCAGGCCAATCCAGCCACAAATCTGCCCTGGGTGCGATTGCGCCGGATGACATTGCGAATATTGTGGCTCTTTTGGCGACCCAGGCGGATCAATCCTTCATCAGCGAAGTGCAAATACGACCGACCCTGAAAAAGTAGGATTTTCTGGATCGGATGAGTGAGGATTTCGGGCTGGGGCCTACCGATTTCTAGGGCTCGTTTCCATTAGACACACAACAGCTTGGGTTCAGGACTTCTTATCCACAACCCACTGTATCTTATATTGACCCGAGGCCGTTCGCAGGACTAAAGTGAAGCCATCGGCGGGTGGATTTTTGCCCCCGCAACGCTTGTCTTCAGAGGTGTCGATTGCTCGAACTTAAGCGCATTCATATTCTCGGCTTCAAGTCCTTCTGCGATCGCACGGAAGTGTTGCTCGACAGCAATGGCGTCACTGCGATTGTAGGCCCCAACGGATGCGGCAAATCCAATATTTCCGATGCCATCAGCTGGGTGCTGGGTGAGCAGTCAGCGAAGGACTTGCGTGGCATCAAGATGGAAGACGTTATCTTCTCAGGTACGCGGGAGCGGAAACCGACCGGCATGGCGGAAGTATCGCTAGTCCTGATCGATCCCGAAGTGTATCGGCCAGCGGGTTCGCATCCAGGACCGGAGATGGTTATCGACGATTGGGATGAAGCCGCCGTGCGCTCTCAGGCGGCACAGGAGACGGAAGAGATTATTGCCGAGTTGCAGCCGGGACAAATCATTGAAGGTCCAGTCGAGGTCGAACGCAAAGTTGCAGCCCAGCGGGACGAAGCGGAGGGATCGGCAAACGTCGATGCGGCGACGGGGGAAAGCAACGTGGTGCTGAAGATTCGCCGCCGAAAATTTCAACGGAAACATGCCCAGGACGGCGAAATCATTATTTCGCGACGACTGTTCCGCACCGGCGAGAGTGAATACCTGCTGAATGGAAAGCTATGCCGCCTCCGTGACATCCACGATGTGCTGATGGGCACGGGCCTCAGTTCGGACTCCTACGGAATCATCGGGCAGGAGCGGATTGGGCAGCTGTTAAGCAGCAAACCGCACGAGCGCCGAGCCATCATCGAAGAAGCTGCGGGGATCACGCGATTCAAGACCAAGAAGCATTTGGCGGAATTGCGCCTTGAGCAGGCGAAGCAGAACCTCGCACGCGTGAATGATATTTTCGACGAAGTCTCTCGCCAGATGAATTCGCTGAAGCGCCAAGCCGCGAAGGCCGAGCGTTACGGCGCTTTGCGCGATGAGCTTCGTCAGCGCCTGCGCGTAGTGATTGCGACCAGAATTTCGCTGACCGATGCGGCCACGGTCGCGGTCGAAACGGAGCTGGCGCAGTTGACGGCGGAGATTGATGGCATGACGCACTCCATCGCCGAGGTGGATCAGCAACGGGCGGCTGCCGTTGCCGAGGGCTATGCCCGCGAACAGCAGGCACGCGACGCCGCAACCAGTGCCAACAACGCATCTATCGAGCTGGAACGGACACTCGGACAACTGAAAGCGAATGAAGATCGCGCTGCGGACCTGAAAGTGCGTCTCCACGCAGCCCAGGCCGAGATGGCGCAGACTCAGCAGCAGCTGACGGGGCTGGAAGCGGAACGTACCCAACAGCACGCTTTCCTCGCGCAGGCGCAGCAAGCTGTCGATCTGGCGCGGCAAGACATGCAGGCGCGGCAGAACGCATTTCAATCAGCAACCACCGAGCTGGCCTCAGTGAATGAGCGGATGGAAACTTCTCGCCGCCAGATGCTGCATTGGATGACGCAAGCCAACCAAGTACGCAACCAGATCAGCCAGGGAGAAGCGAGTCTCGAGGGCTTCCAACGTGAGGCCGAACGCCTGGCGACGGAGCGCACCGGGGTGCATAGCGAGTTGGAGAAACTCGGCGTCGAGCGGGGACAGGTTTCGCTGAACTTCGCTTCCGCCAGCACAGCCCTGCAGGACACGGAAGCCGAGCTAACGACGTTGCGCGCTGAACTGGAAACCCAGCGCACCGAAGAAGCCTCGTCTCGCCGTCAGGCAGACCAACTGCGCGCCGAGCAGGCTACGCTGCAGGGGCGTCGAAATTCGTTGGAGTCGCTGATTCGGGAACATAGCTACTCGACCGACACGGTTCGACAGTTGCTGCGCGCCAACACCATGGAAAGCGGTCACGCACCTGTCGGTGTGCTGGCAGACTTCGTCGAAGTTTCCGATAAGTATGAAACGGTTGTGGATGAATTCCTGCGCGATGAGCTGAATTTCATCGTGGTAAAAAGCTGGAACGATGCGCAGGAAGGCATGCGGGTTCTGAAGACCGACGTAGACGGGCGCGCAACATTCCTAGTGCACCCGGATGACTCGCAGGCGAAGTTTTCTTTCGCGCCGGGAACGGTCCAGCCTCTCAGCGAATCTCGCGATGGCGTCGTGCGCTTAAAAGACTGCATTCGCGTGCTCGACGGATTTGGCAGTTCTCTGGAAGTAATTCTGCCCAAGCTGCGGAACGGCTATGTAGTACCGGACTCTGAGGTGGCGCGATCGCTCGCGTTGGAAAATCCAGAGGCATTTTTCCTCTCACCGAACGGAGAGTGTTTCCACAACGTCACAGTGACCGGTGGCAAGCCAAGCGTGGAAGGCCCACTGGCGCTGAAACGTGAACTGCGCAGCACGCAGCAATCTCTGGCCGGGGTGGAAGATTCTCTAGGCGCGGCCGAGATGGAAACCGCGAAGCTGGCCCACATGGTCGCCGAGTTGTCGCAGCGGATTGAAATCAAGTCTGACGAGCGCCGCAAGGCAGAACAAGAATCTGCTCACACCGGCGCTGCCTTGCGGCAACTGGAGGCTGAAGTCGGGCGGCTGGAACGGCGATTGAGCGAGTGGATGCTGCAGGCCGAACGTAACACAGCCGCACAAGCAGAAAAAAGTGAGTGGCTCACGCAACGGCGTGAGGAGGTTGAGCGCCATGAGCAGCAGCGGATTCAATTTGAGCAGCAATTGAATGAAGCGCAGGGCTCGCTGGAAGCACTTCGACTCGCGCGCGACGCGGCTCAACAGCAAGTGTCCGCGGCCTCGATCGAGTTGGCGGGCCTGGAAGAGCGTAGACGAGGCGCGGTCAGTTCCTCCGAACGCCTGGATCGTATGGTGGAGGGACTCGAACAGCGTGTTCGACAACTGGAACAAATGATTGCCTCAGGCGATGCCGAGCAGAAGCAGCGAGTGATCGAGCAGGAGCGCTTGCAGGTTCGCAGTCAGGAACTGCAAACGACGCGCGCGACGGCGCGGCAACAGGCGGAAGAACTCGCGCAGCAGTCGGCGGAACTTCGCCAGCAGGCGGCCGAAGTCGAACAGCAGGTGCGCGGATTGCGTGTCGAATTGGAAGCCTTCCGAGATCGCCGTGGTGAGGCCGCCGCACGGGCCGCACGCCTGTCCTCTGACCTGGTTCATCTGGAAGAAACCTGCATGCAGGATCTTTCCGTTCCTGCCGATGAATTGCGCGCGGATGAGACGCTGATTCGCCTGGAAGCCGAACCCCTGGTGGCAGAAGAAGAAGTCTGCCGCGGCATCAAGCAGAAGTTGGAGTCGATGGGGCCGGTCAACATGATGGCGCTGGACGAATATAAGGAAGCTTCCGAACGTCACGCATTCCTGGAAACGCAGCGGAAAGACCTGATCGATTCCATTGAGAACACGCAGAACAGCATTCGGGAGATTGAGGTCGTCTTGCGCAGCAAGTTCGAAGAAGCCTTCGCCGCTATCAACGAGAATTTCTCCGCGGCGTTTATCCATCTGTTTGGCGGTGGTCAGGCATTCATGAAGCTGACGGACCAGGAGAACTCGGACGACAGCGGCGTCGACATCATCGCTTCTCCTCCAGGAAAGAAATTGCAGAATATTCTTCTGCTGTCCGGTGGAGAAAAAGCGCTGACAGCGTTGTCGCTGCTGATGGCGATCTTCCAATTCCAGCCGAGCCCATTCTGCGTACTGGATGAAGTGGATGCTGCGCTGGATGAATCGAACGTGGGACGGCTTGCGAACATGCTGAAAAAGATGAGCGTGCACACTCACTTCATCGTCATTACACATAGCAAGCGCATGATGCAGGCCGCAGATGCCATCTTCGGTGTCACCATGCAGGAGCCGGGCGTTTCGAAAATTGTTTCGGTGCGGCTGCACCATGATCGTGCGCTGGAGCGAGCCACCGCTTAAAGCCTGGAAGCAACGTCGGCATGCAAACAATTCGTCTCTGTCGGCATCCTTCGAGATGTAAGCTGCTTGCCAGAGACGAATTCGCATGAAAGGCTCAAAGGTATGCCAGACGCACTGCTTCAAGCCGACCTTCCGAATCTAAAGCTCTACGCGCGCGGGAAGGTTCGAGATATTTATGCTGTGGGCGACGACCTTTTATTGATCGCCACTGACCGAATCTCCGCATTCGATCACATCTTGGCAACCGGCATTCCAGACAAAGGAAAAATCCTTACCCAGATTTCCCTCTTCTGGTTTCGCTATCTGGCTGACCTGGTGCCAACCCACTTGATCACTGCCGATGTCGACCTGTATCCGGAAGTGCTCCAGCCGTATCGCCAGATGCTGCATTTCCGTTCCATGTTGGTCAAGCCGGCGCAAATCTATCCCTTCGAATGCGTTGTCCGTGGCTATCTCACGGGCTCTGCCTGGACGGACTATCAAGAAACCGGTAGCGTATGCGGAATTGCGTTGTTGCCGGGTATGGTGGAATCCGAGAAGCTGCCGGAGCCGATTTTTACTCCCGCGACAAAAGCACCCACGGGCGAACACGACATGAACATCACCATGGAAGAGATGGGCAATCGCATCGGTCGCGCCAATGCCGAATTGCTGCGAGACCTGAGCCTGATGATCTATGATCGCGCCTCTCGCCATGTGGAGGGACAGGACTTGATTCTCGCCGACACCAAATTTGAGTTCGGCATGACTGCCCAGGGAGTGGTGCTGGCGGACGAAGCGCTGACCCCGGATTCTTCTCGTTATTGGTGGAAAAGCGGCTATCAACCCGGCGGACCGCAAATTTCTTTTGACAAGCAGTTCGTGCGCGACTATTTAGTAGAAAGCCGCTGGAACAAGCAGGCGCCGGCCCCTACGCTGCCTGACGAGGTGGTGGCACGAACCCAGGAAAAATATCTCGAAGCCTTTCGTCGCATCACCGGTCACACTTCACTACGCTAGAGCAAAGATACCCGATGTGGCTAGCGGCAACGACCTGCGACCGTTTTTTGATGAATGTTTGCGTGAACAGTAATCTTGTACTCTAGACCTTCTGTGCTCTCACTTCGCCGTCTCTCCCGTTGGTTGTTAGCAAAATTGCATTCGCCTAAAGACATCACAATTCTGCGAAATTTCCTCTGGCACTTCATCGCAATACAGGAGAGCTGGCTTTGACTGGTATGACCCTTTTCGATTGGTTCATCGTCGTCATTATTGTTCTGTCGACCATCATGGCGGCGGCGCAGGGGCTGGTGTTGGAATTGGTGTCGCTGGCCGCGCTGGTCCTGGGGCTGTGGCTGGCCTTCTGGAATTACCATCTGCTGGCAACTCCACTGTCACACGTGATTCACTCCGAAGGCGTCGCCGACGTGGTGGCATTTCTATTGATTGCTCTAGGGGTGATGCTGGTCATCGGACTGATCGGCAGGGCCATTTCCAAAGTGGCGCATACCGCGGGCCTGGGCGGGCTGGACAGTTTATTAGGCGCAATTTTTGGAGTAATTCGCGGTTGTTTTCTGGTAGTCGTTGCTATCATAGCAATTGTTGCCTTCGTTCCCCAGAAAAACTGGTTGCATGGATCCAAGCTGGCGCCGTACTTTCTGTCGGCGGCCAACGACCTGTCAGCGGGTGCGCCTGCGGAATTGCAGCACAGGATTCAAGAGGGAGTGGCTATGATTAAGCAAGGTCCAAACTGGATTCAATTCCACTTGCATCCTCCCCCAGCCACACGTTAGAACATTGAGTAGACTTTTTGAAACATTTTTCACTATCAGCAACATTGACTGCCGCAGCATTTGCAAGCCGGGTTAGAGAGGTCACAAGTGAAACGCGAATTGGATAATCTTGTCGTACAGATGTACGCCAGTGGCATCACCTACGAGGAGGCTGTCCGCGAGTTTCGTCGCCGATACATTCAGGAAGTGCTGCGCAACAACAAGGGCAACCAGTGCAAGGCTGCGCGAGAGCTGGGCGTGCACCGCAACACGCTAAGCCGCATTATGGCCGAGCTGGAGCTGGATCCAGTGCAGATCAAGCTGGGGCTGAAGCGCCCGCCTCGCGGGGAGCACGCTGTCCTTCCGGCGGTGCAACTGGTACGCTCGAAGTAGTGACTCACCTTCGGGTAAGGCAGTGTATTGGCGCGTGGCAAAGACCCCATCAACGCAAAAACGTCTTCTCCACAAACCAATATTGAGCTGCGTCCCGAATCTGCAACAACTCTTCCATCAGGGAAACCTAAGGTTCACAAGCCGCATCGGTTGCGGTCGCAGTTCTGAACGCGAATTCCCTCTTACAGCGTCTTCTTGGCAACGAAAATTCACGGCAGCCGGACTGATGCTCTCGCTGGGGATGATCACTTGTGTTCCGCAAGCGGTCGCTGACGACACCTCACATCCAGCGACTCCTCCTGTAGCGACCACACCTTTGACTTCACCCAACGAGCCGGCTTCGGTTCCGATACCAAGCGCACAACAAGTCGCCAAGGCGAGAGAGTATTTCCGCAAAGGCACACATGCGCTGCGGTCCAAGGATTCATCGCAGGCGCTCACCCTGTTTGCAAAGGCCCACTTGCTTGACCCAACCAACGGTCCTTACCTGGCTGCCTATGAACTGGCCCGCCAGCAGTGGGTGGGCCTTATGTTGCAGACTGCGAAGCAAGATCAGCAAACCGGCAAAAATACTGCGGCCAGGCAGCAATTGGAGCAGGCGTTAAACCTGGACCCGGATAACCCCTTTGTTCAGGAACATATTCAGTCGCTTGATGATGAACAAGAGCCGGCAGTCATCGAGTCGAGGCCGATGCCGAAGTTCGCCACCGGACTGATCGAACTGGCGCCAGCGCAGATTCAATCTACCTTTCACCTTCGCGGCAGCGCGCAGGACATTCTGCATCAGGTTCTCTCCGCCTACGGAATCACCGCCCTAATGGATGACTCTGTTCCTACGAAGCAAATCCAGCTGGACCTGGACCACGCCTCATTCACGCAGGCGTCTGACGCAGTGGGACTGGCGACGGGAACATTCTGGGTTGCATTGGATCCGACCCACGTGCTGGTCGCCAAAGACACGCCGCAGAATCGCAAGAAATTCGATCGACTGCTGTTGGAAACCATTTATCTCCCCGGGCAGGATAAGACGGAACTGATTAACACTGTGAACATGATCCGAAATGTATTTGGAGTTCGTCAGATTTCAAATGACTCGGACCACGGCACTGTGACGATTCGATCGACCGAGAGCACGCTGCGAGCGATTAACGCCACGGTGCAGCAACTCTATCTCGACAAGCCGGAAGTGATGCTGGATGTCCGCATTTACCAAGTCAACGATTCGCGTCAGCAAGACCTGGGAGTATCGTTTCCGCAGCAACTCAATGTGTTCAACGTCACGTCGCAGTTAACCAGCATCATCAACAGCAACCAGAGCACGATTACCGAGTTGATTGCGGCTGGGTTAGTCAATCCCGGAGACCTGGCGGGAATTGCGGCACTGCTGATTGGGCTGGGTCTGGTGAACGGAACCGTGCTGAATCAGCCGTTCGCTTTGTTTGGCAACGGTCTCACGCTCAGTGGATTGTCGTTCGGAAGCACGACCGTCAACGCTTCGCTGAGTATTTCCGACACGCGTGAAATTGATCACGTCGAGCTGCATGCCGGCGACTTGGAAAAACAAACGGTCAAGATTGGAGAGCGCTACCCGATCGTCACTCAAAGCTATTCCGCCGGGACGCAAACCGCTACGGCCAATTCGACGCTCGCCAGCTTATTAGCAGGCACCAGCACGACGCCCACCGCAACCTCGAATCCGCTGGCCCTGGCGCCCACGGTCCAGTATCAAGACCTAGGGCTCACTGTAAAAGCTCTGCCACGCATTCTGCAGAACAAAGACGTGCAGATGCAGCTGGAGGTGACCATGGCATCGCTCTCCGGAGAGACGGTGAATGGTTCGCCCATCATCAACAATCAAGACTTCATCACGACCATCCAGATTCCTGACGGCGGCACAGCGCTGGTCACCAGCGCGGTCAGCAACACGGAGTCGAAGTCTCTCTCTGGCATTCCCGGGCTAAGTGAGCTCCCAGGCTTCAGCTGGACGGCCAGTCCCGTCACCAATGTCACTGCGGGCAGGCTCTTGATTGTGATCAGCCCGCATATCATCAGCGCGACGCATACGCGCATCGCCTCCAAAATGCTGTTTCTTCCGCAGGGAGATACCGGGCAGCAGGAGTAGGCTGACCCAGAAATTCTTCTATCGCGCGACGTTCGCGGAAACATATTTTCTGAGAGTTTTGGTCGGCTGTCGCTAGCGGGCGGTTACATCCAGCTGCACCGGAAGCGTCTGCGGCGGATTGCAGGCTTTGTTATCGCAGGCCTGGTAATGTAGCTGGCCGTGCACGGCATAATGACCGGTATGCGCGTGCAGGCGGACAACTACGGCAAATTCGCCGGTATACACGCTGAGCGCATCTTTCGGTGAGAACTGGAAGTGGTAGTCCACTCCCTGCGGGTAGTCGACCTTCGCGATTTCAATACCGGGCGTTTTCTCCAGGGTCAGCGTCGTGGGGATCAGAAATTCTGAATGCGGCGTATGAGAATTGATATGCAGTCCCTGCTGAATCGTGAATTGCAGTTCAACGTCCTTGGGAGCAGCGGCGGATGAGGTCGCTTTGACGGCCACCTGCGGCGAGGAAACCATCTGCACCCACTGTTTTGACTTGGGAGCGCCAAAGCCAATGCCGCGTGGACCTGGCTGCCATCCCGACTGACCCATGGAGGCGCCGGCACACAGGATTCCTGCAGTCAATACAAGAACGATCGCTGATTTTCCTGCCCGCACGCTCATGCTCCAGTAGCTA
>Ga0335075_10011369_pt1 | contig 13463 bp, 21 predicted proteins | sample Lox_Sample_24_FD_206723 | JGI IMG/M metagenome (GOLD analysis project Ga0335075, IMG submission 206723) | Soil microbial communities from Loxahatchee National Wildlife Refuge, Florida, United States - Lox_Sample_2.4 | ecosystem: Environmental > Terrestrial > Soil > Wetlands | place: USA...
CAAGAAGTAGGCCCTTTTGATACAATTCTGGTTCACCTCTCCTCTGCGGAAGTGGCGGAACTGGCAGACGCACCATCTTGAGGGGGTGGCGCCGTAAGGCGTGGGGGTTCGAATCCCCCCTTCCGCATACCTATTCTGAAAAGAAAGGAGATTGCACTTGACTGTGCCATTTTCTTCTTGCACTGTGCCACTTCTGTGGTAGGATGGTCTTGTCAGATTGAGGAGGACACGACCATGGCACAGAAAAGAGTGAGAATCGCGGCGCGAGTCCGGCAGGCTGACGGCACGTTCAAACAAGTCGGGCTGCTCTACGACAAGCGCGGAAAAATTCAGGACGTGCCCAATGCAACATCCTACCTTGTCCGCGTCCAGCACGACGGTCACCGAGTTAACATTACCCGGAAATCCCTAGACGAGATTTTGACGGCGGCTGCGAACGCCGCGAACGGCCCCGCACTGGTAGAAGACTTAATCGCCAACGCTGAAGCCGAGCGGACACAGGATGGCACCATTGTGGCGGCGGTCGAAGCCTGGCTTGATGAAGTCCGCGCGCATCGCTCGAAGTCCACCATCGTGAAGTACACCAAAGAAATTGCCGCGTTTACTGATTTCTGCAATTCGCACAGTATCGTCCGCGTTGACCAGGTGACGCGCCAGTCCCTCCTGAAGTTCATAACGTACCTCCGTGAGCTGAAAGACGAGAACGGCGAGACGCGCTTGGGCGGCAACACTGTGGCGCAGTATTTCCTCGCCACGACTATCTTCCTGAAACACGCGGGTCGGCCTGGGCTTCTTGAGACTGACATGTGGCCAGAAGAGATCGAGCCCCCTGTCAAGTTTTATTCGGATGAGGAAGTCCAGAAGTTGCGCGCAGCGGCGAGGGAAATGAATCACGAAGGTCGTACACAGTTGCTGGTTGAATTCCTTCTCTTCACTGGGTTCCGCAAGGGCGAGGCCATGCATGTGACGTGGGCTGATTGGTCGGCGGAAGGGCAGACCATTCGCGTGACGCCAAAGCCGCAATACAACTGGAAGCCCAAGACTTCGGAGTGCCGCGAAGTGCCGATCCCAGAGTCTTTGAATGACTTGCTGATCGAAGCCAAGAAACGCGCCACCAGTGAGCTGATCTTTGCCGGATACGATGGCGGCCCGCTCGGGCGCAATACGATGACTCGTTGGCTAGGGGCGCTTGGAGAGAAGGCTGGCGTGGCCGTGGATGTCGATTGCCATACCTTCCGCCGGACAATCGGAACCAAGTGGTGCGAGAAGTCTGGGATTCAGGCGGCGAAAAAGTACTTGGGCCATTCTAGTATCGAGACGACAATGCGCTACCTTGGCGTAGCCGATGTTCGCAGCAAGGAGACTCGCAAGAAGATTGAATCAGTGGCAGCGGCATTCGAGGCCGCTTGATCGTGTGGCCCTGAGGTGGGATCAACCCCCCCTCGGGCCGCACAACCCTCCACAACCCGATTAAACTCTTGACAGTACCAGAGCCTAGTAGTACCTTGTCTTTGGCTTCAGAATTGCTGGCCGACCTCTTTGGCGTCAGGTGAATTTCAATCCTGGGGAATGTCGGAAGCAGAAGCCGCCACGAAGAAGGAACAATCCAAACGTAGCGCCCCCGGATTGTTTTGTATTTCATGTCATCTAAAAAAAGGTCACGAAACATAGTTTCGCTTCCTGAGCCTTTCCTCATCTCAACTCAAAACGCTGCACGAATGCTTGGCGTGTCAACCTGGAAAGTCAGGAGGCTAATTCGCCATAAAGAACTCTCCGTCAAAAAAATCTCGCAGACAAATTTTTTGGTGTCCGTCGAAAGCATCCGACGTTTTGCGGGGAGTGCGTCATGACTCCGGCAAAATCGCTCTTAACCCCCCAAGAAGTTTGTACCTATCTGTCCGTGTGTCGCCGTACATTGCAGCGGCTCCTCAATCGTAGGGAAATTCCTTTTATTCGCATAGGTGCGTCCCTGCGATTTCGTCCCGAAGCTGTTGAGAGTTTCTTGGCTCGGCGTGAGACAAAATCGAGGGCGGCGTGATTCCTGCCAAGCGGCATGCGCGTGCCCGTTAAGCGGAGGTCCGGCTCGAACGGGCTGCGTTTCACCATGTCGTCATCAGACTTACGAAAGCATTACGGATTTTCGAGGCAAAAAATAGCCTCTTAAATCCTTATATATGGAGACGCGCATGACGAATGAACAACCAATTCTGAAGACTACGTTTCAGGTCGAGCCGACGCTATGGAAGACGATTCGAAAGTTGGCGATTGAGAACGACACGACGGCTGGAGCACTTTTGCGGTCGGCTTTGCGTGACATTGTAGCACAGCACAAAGCAGCAAACGTGCAGAAGGCTCTCCGTTCAACTGCGGGTAAGCCGACGAGCAAAACCTCGGGGTAATCTCGGACCGGAGCTGCACCCACAGTGTAATCACGATGAGAGAGTCTTAAATCTGGAAGCCGCGATCCACAAAAAACGCGACAGGCTTACCGCGAGCCGGGAACAGGAAGTGCGGGAGAAATCAGAGGCATCAAATGCAAGGCGTTGTTACTCTTGAATCCAAAAAAGGCTGGTGGCTCGTCGAAGAGGACGAAACCCACACGCTCTACTTCATTCATCACTCCTCCGTTCACCAAAATCGTAATCTCCACGAGTTTGATATCGTGCTCTTTGAAGTCGCCCCGAACCCGCGCAAACCTGGATTTTTCCACGCGGTCGACGTTAGATGGGTCGGCAGCACTGCGCCTCGACGCGGAACCTTTGCGAATCCTCCGTTGCAAGTCGGATTGAAAAACGGAGGCCAGCAGCGATGAGCGCCTTCCGTGTTTCTGCCGTGGCCAGGGAATTCCTCAGGTTGACGGAACCAGCTGCGCCGACGCCGCGACAGCTGACACCGTTTCAACAACGGGCGAAGATTTTAATAGACCGAGGCATTCCCATCATTCCGTTGCTGCCACGCAGCAAAGCGCCCTGCACTGCGCACGCGGCATACGACGCCAGCTCGAATCCGGATCAGATCGCCAAGTGGGCCAAGCTATACAGCCCGGATAGCAACGTCGGCGCTGTTGCCCGATTTGACGGATTTTGGAAGTTGGACGATGACGCGGGAACCCTGGCCTCAAGATACAAAGCCGACACAGGACAGGACCTGCCAATCACGTTCACGGTCAAGACAGCTCGCGGATACCACTACTATTTTCTACACGACGAAGCGTCACGCTTAGTCCGCTATGACGGACATGAAAACTCGGGGGTCATCGCCATCCCCGGATACAAAGGCGAGGCTCGTTGCAACAACCAGTACGTCGTTGGCCCGATGTCGGTTCATCCGTCCGGCGCGCTCTATGAAATATGCAACGACGCTCCGATTGTAGCGGCTTCCGTCCAATTGCTTGAATGGCTGCAAAAAGCATTTGCACTCAGTGAATCGCGCAAGCCTGAAAACCAGAAGGCGAAGGACGACGACAACGGGAAACTCGAACCAGGATTCCGAAAGCTATTCGACGCCGTAGGATATCGCCCGCTGGTGAAGCGCATCAACAATCTTGAAAACGTCAGTCTGCACATCAGCGATCTCGAACTTGGTGAGGTCGTCCCTTGCCCGATGCCGCATCACAGGCACGCTGATTACAGCAATTGTTTTGGGCCGCTGAAGGACGCGCCCGAAGTATTGCACTGCCTTGGTAACTGCCAATGGAGCGGTGACATGGTTGCCGCGTGCCGCGAGCTAGACGGCGGCAAGGCAAAATACCGGACGATGTACGACTGTGCACGGGCCATCTGCAAAGAAGAGCGCCTGAAATTCGAAGACTTTTTTCCGTCGAAACCGGCAGAACAGTCCACGAAACTTCTTCATCCAAAACTATCGGACGACGCTCTTTATGGTCTAGCTGGCGACATCGTAAAAATGATTGAACCTCAAACGGAGTCGCACCCTGCGGGGCTGCTTGCGCAAATCTTACTGTATTTTGGAAACGTGCTTGGGCACACAGCTTATTTCCAAATTGAGTCAACCCGTCACTACGGCAATCTTTTTATTGTTCGCGTTGGGATTAGTTCCCGCGCCCGAAAAGGGACGGGCGGTGACCGCATCAACGCGTTATTTGAACAAGTTGATCCTGTGTGGTTTAGAACTCGGCTTCGCAGCGGCCTAAGTTCTAGCGAGGGTTTGATTGTTGCAGTTGGTGACGAAGAATTGAGCGAAGACCGTGACGGGCATCCTGTCGTACTTCACGGAGAGGTCCACGACAAGAGACTGGTTTCTTACGAGGGGGAGTTTTCACAGGTACTTGTCGTTATGCAACGCGCAGGTAACACGATTTCAACCAACCTTCGGAACGCTTGGGACGGAAAGCCCCTCCGCACAATGACGATTAAACCACGATGCGCCACGAACCATACGATTAGCATCCTTGGGGACATTACGGGTACCGAACTCAAAAGCAGAATGAGCGCTAACGATTCTGTAAACGGCTTCGGCAATCGATTTTTGTGGGTTCATGTCGAGCGAACAAAGTTGTTGCCGTTCGGTGGGGAAGAAATTGACTTCAGTCCTTACGTCGAAAAATTGAAACACGCCATCGAGTTCGGTCAGAGTCAGAATCGAGTTTTTATGGATGAAAATGCCAGGAAGATGTGGAGCCGCGCGTATACACACAGTTTTGAAGATCGCGGTGGACTTTTTGGCGCGGTCACGAGCAGGGGGGAGGCCCAAGTTCTGCGGCTGAGCTTGATATACGCGATGTTGGATCGTAGTGGTCACATCCGATCCGAACATCTGCGCGCGGCCTTGGCGTTTTGGCGATATTGCGAGGATTCGGCTCGATTCATTTTTGAGGAACTGACCGATAACCAACAACTGATAATTGAATTTGCGCGCGAGCGCAGTGGCGCAACCAAGACCGATTTCCTCAAGGTTCTGTTCGGTCGGCATCGTTCTGCTACAGACATCGCTGCGGACTTGGAACAGCTACTGCGCCTTGGTCGATTGATTTCTTCGAAGAACAAAAGAGGGGTTACGGTCTATTTTTCGCAGGGTCGCACAACATGTCCCGTTTTGCCGAAAAGCGAAGAGACCTGAAAAAGAGGGAGGTCGCAAGGTCGCCTCCCGCAGCCAAAAAGTTAAATTAAAGAATATAAAGAAGATAAGAGAAGAGAGAAGAGAAAAACAGGACATGCGGTGCGACCCAATTTTTTGACGGTTTCTTGAGCACGCGTCGGGAGGCGACCTTGCGACCTGTATGTCGATTTTCGGATGTCTCAAAACTATTTGGAGTTTCGACGGGGGTTTCAAAATGAGCGAAGAAGTCAAGCAAGAGCCGAGGGTCATTTGTCTGGCGGATGTAAAAATGCGTCCTTGGGATGGCTACGAACACGGGAGGAAGAACATGATTACCACTGGTTCGAATGACCGCTTGAGCGTCCGGGAACTGGTTCGAGTGCTTCGGAAGTGTCCAGACCAAGACGCGTTCGTGGTGTTTCCGATGGAGCCTGGACAGTTTTTTATGATCGACGGCGTCAATCCTCGCATCGGTCACGCTGTGGTTGAACTAATACGCGGGACAGAGGGGTATGAATAGGTGATCTGTGAAAAATCCAGAATTTGTTCTCAACCCGCGAAAAGGTCAGGTCGATGGTTGGTTCCCAATTGGCGACGTGTCACTAGCGTGCAGTTTCTCGCACATCGGCAAAACCCGGCTCGTTCTTGACTTACTTCGGACGCAACGTGAGGGACTTCCTTTTCTCGGGCACAAAACCAATGCACTGCCTTTCACGGTGATATTTACGGAGCGGAATGAGGACTCCCACGAGGAAACGATGGAATGCATGGGCATCGGCCCAACTGAGTTTCCGTACAGATTTATATTCAAGCAGGACGCTCAAACTCTGAAGCTCATCGATGGTTGCATTGCCGAGACTTCACCGAAGGTCTTGCTTGTGGATGGCTTGGATGTTCTGTGCAGATTTGCGAACAGCGTTCCGCATGTCGTGCGATTTATGGGCGCGCTGCAACACATTGCCGAAAAACACGAAGCCGCCATCATCGGCACTGTGATCCGCCCTGCAATCCTTCGCGGCTTGAGATCAGACCCGTGGGAGCGTTTGGCTGAAACCGTCATGGTGATGCAGCCATTGGGACTGAACACGCGAAAGCTGAAAGTGGTTCTGCGAAACGGACCTATGGAACAGTTTGACTTGGCGTTCGACAAACAAGGAATTTTGCACCAAAAAGGAAAGACGAATTAACTTTCGGAGCAAGATCCGCACTGGGCGAGGAAGCGCATGGAGTTAAGGTTGTGTCGGTTCGCTCGAAGTATTCGGAAATATGGGCGCGATTTGCCCAGCAGGAGTTGGAACGTTTGGGCTTCAATCCTGTTGTGTTTAGCGGAAGGACTCGCACAGATTTGTGGGTGCGCGCCGGATGCTATGTCCAACTCATCGGAAATTATACGTTGAGAATCTACGTGGTAGGTGATCCATGTCCGCACCCGTGATTGACCTTGTCGGGGTCCGTTTCGGATTTCTGTTGGTGATCGGTCGGTCGGAGACGCCAGGGGATTCGTCGCGTTTGATTTGGTACGACTGCGAATGTCGTTGTGGTGCCCGAGTTTCGGTGAGGTCGGATTACCTTAGAAATCACACGCGCAGGAAGTGCGGTCGTGATTGTTCATACGCAGGAGCTGATATTCTAGTTGTGAGCAAGATCATTCCGAGCCGGTACTGAGGCCGAAACAAAAAAGCCGCCTCGCTTGAAGCGGGCTCGGGGGAACGAATCGGTTGGGAATCATGCCGCGAGCAGATTGCCGAGCACTGATTCATTGGCTGCAGCGGCTTCCTCCGGCGAAAGGTTGGCGTATTTCACCGTGTTAGAAATCGCAACGTGGCCCGCATAGATTTGGGTGCGGTAGATATCACGGCACGCGCGATAAAACCACGCGATGCCGGAGTGACGGAGGGCATGCGCCCGAGCCTTCTCGGATTTTAAGCCTGCCTTCAAAGCGTAATTGCGAACGATTCTGTAAAACTGATCGCTGCAGATGCGGAAAAGAGGCTGGGCCGCATCGGTGATCTTCTCTTCGGCGACATACTGTGCCAGCAAGGCGGAGATTTCAGGAACGAGCGACTCGTATACGGGCTTCGAGCCTTTGCCGCGATTGCAAGAGATTTTGCCGTCCGAGAGATTCGCCAGCGTCAGCGAAAGCAATTCCGAACGGCGCAGAGCGTACGTCGTCGCCAAAAGAATCATGAGCGAGTCACGCGTGCTGCCAGAGGCAAGGGCACGAACGCGTGCGAATTCTTGCTTCGTCCACCAGATAGGTTGCCGTGCAGTATCGTTGCTCATTAGCGTTCCTCCGAAAGAGAATCTGTGATTGCTCGACGAATCCACTCCGCGTAAGAAATGTCGGCCTTTGCGGCGGCGGCTTCGACTTCTAGGCGCATGGACTCGTTGACCAGGACGATCAGGCGGCTGTTTTGTTTGTCGGCTGCGGCCTTCTTTTTCATGCTCAAATAGTGCCAGATTCATGCACATATGTCCATAGTATTTTTATACTATTCGGGTCGATGTTTCGGTATGTAAAAAGCGCTCGGTTAGGACGCGCGCTGGATGGAGAGCCGCGCGATAGGCGAAGGCGGTGACGAATGGTACAGGGTAGGCTAGATGATCTTGCCCTCTAATCGGTTTGCGTTCGTCTTGGGCTTCCCAACGCGTTTTGCAGTGTTCGCATATCAGCCGCGACGAGGGCGTAACGCCCCTCAAGGGAATTACCGCGCGACGCATACAATACGCTCCGCGCGAACCCGACACTTGTTGGGGGGCGTTCGCAGAGTGGAGCACTGTGCTGACACGGGGAACAGCGGGCCGAGATAGGGCTGAGACCGCCAGGACCGAGGCACTGGCGAGCATTGGATTCCCGCGCGAATGGGGTGCTGCGGTATCATCGGCGGGAAGAGTTTTTAGTCGGCGGGCTCCGGGCGACCTTGCGCTGTTGACGTTGCTGAGATCAACAGGACGCGGATGTCACTGTTAGAGACTGCGTAAGGGCAAGGCATTCACAGGCTCGGCCACAAGGGGCAGAAGAGCCACCGGGACGCGTATGGATGGCTGCGCAGTCCCACAGCGAAGCAATCGCACGGGTCGCCTTAGCTGTCGACTCGGCAGAGTGAACGCGGCCACTCCGGCGGTGGACGCGATAGGTGAGGGAGTTAGGCACGCGCCCATTTTTGGATCGCGCGATGTAATATTTTTACCAACCGGGTGGAAAAGTTACCGAATGGATAGAAACGTTACTGCACTTAGGTAGTCTCTATTGAAAACAAACAGCTTAGAGCCATAAGCTTGCGGAATTGTCATGGCGACATGTCGGAAAATATCTATTTTCAAGAGTCGAAACCGATCAGCGTGTGGAATCCGCGTTGGATCACACGCAAGTCATTGATTTCACTCGATAATCGAGCCCATCGCGGACGAGCCGGACGTGCGGACGTGGGAATCCCACCCCGATCACCCCGCTGCAACGCACTGATTTTATTGGGTTAGCAATAAGTACCGACAAGTTCCGTACGAGATGAGTAAATTATTTCTCGCGGCCAGCAGAAAGAATTGGGGGATCCTATCCCGGTCATTGTAAAGGATTTACAGCCCCCACGGAAGTTTGCGAGCCCGGCGACGTGGCTCCCACCTTTTTCCTTCGTCGTCCCAAAGCCGCACAAAAACAAGCCATTTATCGCCCATAAAAATCGCTCCGTACTGTAGGAATCTCAAGCGACATTCTCGCGCCCAAGTACCGGTTAAACCCCTGTGAAATCCGCGATCCGGCCCTCGACCCTGTCGCCCCAGCGTACCTTCGACGATATATTACCGTCTGTGCAATATATGGACGAAGTCATCTCAAAGTGCTTTCGAAGTTCGCTTACAAACAGCCTCATCCGCCCATTACTGTGGAGTGGCGCGTCTCGCGCCGGTCTCAAGGGTAAAGGGTATCGCTGCTCCCTCCGTCAGTAGTGCCCGACCCCACCTTTTGATCGTGGGTTATTCATGAACGCTCAAGACGATATTGATTTCCTGCTCGGCACAAATTCAGAAGGAGACCTCGGCACAAATTCACCAGACTTCTCAAAAAGTCTCAGCTCGGGTCGGCATAAATCCTCCGAAGCTTCGGAGCAGGCCACCAAAAAGTCGGATGGCGCACCTCGGCATAAATCGGGGAGGCCACGCGGCAGCGGAATGAAGGAGTTCGATTGGCGCAAGTATGAGCGCCTGGGGGCTGGCTTGTCGCGGGTGAACGCCGCGAAGGTCATGGGCGTGTCGCCTGGAACGCTAAAGCGCCGCCTTGCGGAGCGCGAGGCCACCGAGCATTTTTGAAAGGAGCAAGACTATGGAATTTAGCAAGTTGATCGAGACCCGCGAGTGGGACGCGCTACCCCCCGCAATCCAAAAAGCGATGCGCTATTTAATCGCCGAGGGTTCCTGGGATTTGACCGATATTCACATTGGTTTGGCGAGGTACCCGGAGCTCACTGCAGTGCTGGCCGAGGTGGCTCTCGGTGATCCGAGGATCGCTCGTATTTTGGAGCTGCGTTTTGGGGCGGGACAAAAGCTATGAGCACCAAGCTCAGGGTCCCGCCAGAATATCCGGTGCCTACCGGAGTGCCCGCGACCGACTGGGTCAAATTCTTGACCACCTCCGTTTGGACGGCTCTGTCTGACAAGCAACGGCGATTTTTCTCGATCCTGGTTTCCACAGGGAATGCGACGGTCGCTGCGCGCGAAGTCTACGGCTGTGCCAATTCTCGGAGAGTTTCGCAGACGGCGTATCAGACGATCCGCGCCCCGCGTTTTGCGAAGGCTTGGCGATTTTTCCGCCAAGAGCTCCCTCGACTCGTTCTTTTGGACTCGTTGAAGGACACAGCAGTCAATGCCACATCGGCGGTCGCGCGCGTCGAGGCTGCAGCGTTGTATTCAAAGCTGGCCGGACTTGAGTCTTCCAGCGAAGCCCTGCTGCCGGTCGAATCGACCCCGAAGCCCAAGGCTTCGAAGTCCACCGAAAAGCCAAAACATTTTTTGAACGAAATCGTGGTCCAAGACGAAGTCGAGTATCGCGTGACGAAATTGGACGCCAACGGTGAAATCGAGAACGCGGAGGAAATCAGTGTTCGACAAAAATAAACCCGTGGAATCGACTGGAAAAACTACGCCCGGTCCCGTCGTTGTGGACACCCGTGAACCGGTCAATGAGGCGACCCCCGTACCGCTCGACCGCGATGCCCTGGTCGAAGCTCTTTTTGCCCAACACGTTCAGAAGCAAAAAGCGACATTTACTTTTTGTCCCGAAATGAGTCGCGACTTTTGGTTGCAACTTTTCGCCGATGAAATCAAGTTTTTTCAGGAGGCCGATGAAGCCGTCGTGCGGCGTTTTATTCAGAAGGTGCCTTCGACCGAAGGTTATAACTTGTGGTACGACCACTACCGGGAAATCCGAAACTTTTTTGATACTCACGAAGAGGAGAAGAGATTCGCCGATCTTTTTGGTCAAGGCCAATGGGACAGTTGCGCTATGGGCAAAGGGTTAGATGAGCGCGCTTCGGCCTTGGAACAACGTCTCGTGCAATTTGATTTCTATCGGCAAATTCCGAACGACGCGCCCAAGGCGGCGCGCGTAATGCTGTACCTATCATTCCACCCGGATTATTGCCACTGGACTCCCTCGAAAAATCTCGTCGTCTCACGCGGTTCGGTTTTCGCGCGGGTCGCGTTGCGCCTGGACTCTAAGTCAGGTGAAAGCCCCGCTTTTTGGTGATCCGGTGCGCCCCCGGCCCAGCCGCACTTTTGTTTTCGAGTGAAATTCGCACAAAAATCGGGCTCCTTTCGGGCAAGAATAGCCTCAGCCGGGTCTATATTGTGGGGTCAATCGAGCAGTCAACCATCAAGGTCGGCTCCTTCACTCGACTTCGACCCCACCCGTTTTTTGGAGTTGCGCGTGAGTGTCGGATCACAAAGTCTTCTACAGGCATTGGATGTGCTGAGCGCTGAAAGGACCGAGCTCCGGGCGACTGCAGAGTCTGTGGCCGTCGCGTCCGGCGCAGAAAGCCAGGTTCCAGCGCCCAGCGAAATTACCACCGAGCAACGCGTTGCCGCATTGGACGTTATGTTGACGAATTCGACTTTGGACGGCAGGACCCGCGAGCGTTTGGAATCACGGCGTCACGAACTGCAAAAAGAGATCAACGCTAGTGCCCCCGTGGGGCCAACCCCACCACCGGCTGAGATTGTTTTGCCAAGCGAGGAAGGCAGTTTTGAATCGCGTATCGCGGAGATTGAAAACTTTCTGGAGAACGTCGCGGTTCCTGCGGGGCTTCGAACGAAATACGAAAATAGATTATTTGCGTTGCAGGACGAACTTTATCGAAGCCAAAACGTCCCTATCGAGCCAGGGCCTGCGATCACAATGACCGCCCGCGATCTTGAAATATTTCGCGCGCGAATCATTCAGGGTGTCGTTGCTGAGTTCTTGAGCATGGAGGTAAAGAAGTGAGAAATCCCATCCAAAAATCTCGACTGAGTTCGAGCCAGGTGCAGATTCTCCCGGAGTTCCAAAACTTGCCAAAAAAGCAGAAAGTGTTTTGCCTAATGGTCGCGGATGGAGTTGAAATGCGGCAGGCTTGTCTTGGAGCATTTGGTTGACGCCGCGCGGAGACGAACCGTGGCACTTTTCCCAATGCGTTACCAGCTGACGCGATAGCATGGTTGCTAGCTGACAAAAGGAGGCCGCTGGTAGACTAGTTGGCAGGGGACTGTATCCTTGACTAAACTGAGGCGCGAGAATCACTACCTTCCTGTGAGCTACCAGAGAGGCTTTGCCGATACCTCGGGAAAGGTCTGGGTCAAATTCGCCAACGAGCCGAACCCGGTCCATCGAAATCCACGAAGTGTAGGAAAGAGGCGCGATCTTTACATCTGGACACAGAAGGGCGTAGCGACCGATAACGTCGAACAATTCTTTGGGAATCAAGTTGAATCGCAATTTGCATTACTCTCGCAACGGATTAAAGAGGAAGGGAGCAAATTCTCGATTATGAGTGGAGTCGAGCAGGGTGTACTTTGTCGTTTTATCGCCGCTCAGACTACTCGAACCCTTGCGCATAAACATTGTATGGAGCAGCAGGCTGGAACATCGGTTGACACCAATACTTTTGTCAGGGTGATGCTCAGGCAGACGCACGCCTTGATTGAGAACTGGAGAAACCGGACTCCGACGATCCATTTTTTTACATCGCTACCTTTGGTTGGTGAGCATTACGTCACGGGGGACAGCCCCGTTCTCGCTATCCAAATAAACGAAAGCAGAGTGTGGATGCCGGGAGACACTCCTCAAGAGTCCATCACCAACCTCACGGACATTCTAAGCAGCCCAAAACATTGCTTCATGATCGCGCTTTCGCCATACATCTGTGTATCAGTCCAAAACTGGGGCGACGGACAGACGCACCTACCGCCTACACACGTTCCCCCGCGTGATGTCCAATGGTCAAATGACCTCGTTCGCACTCAGAGCAGGGAATTCGTAATCGCTCTCCGTAAAGAGTCTCTGCCACGCCACCTATTCACGAGATTTGTTGCCAAGGGGGCTTAGTCGGAGAAAGTGCCGCGCGTCCACTCAAGCTATAATTCTCTACCAGAGGAGTTCCACATGGTCATCGGTGACAGATTGAAGGCTCTACGCGAACAGAAAGAAATGTCGCAAGGAGACATTCAGAAGAGAACTGGCCTGCTTCGCTGCTATATCTCTCGTGTCGAGAACGGACACACGGTGCCAGCGATCGAGACCTTGGAAAAGCTCGCGAGGGCACTCGAAGTCCCGCTGTTTCACTTCTTCTACGAAGGTGAAAATCCTCCAGTAGCCCGCCCTCAGAAATCCGCCGACAACGGATGGGGATCGCAAGGCCGAGAGGCCCGAATGCTCCACCGCTTCTGTGTAGCGCTCTCCCACATGGAAACCTGAGACAGGCAGGTGCTGCTCTCAACCGCGGTGAAGATGTCCAAACGGGTGCCGCATCGGCGCGGGAAGAGAAAGAATGACGGCTAGGTAGTGCGGTGTTCCGAAATCAGAAGAGCGATCTAGTACGCGTTGGGGATGTGGGGCCCGGCAATCCGAAATGTAAGTTAGCGCGTCGGAGTCCCAGGTTGGGCTGTGCTTCCGTGACGAAGATCATTACCTGTTGATGGGTACAACCGAGAGGGCACAATTTCAACTTTCTCAGCTCTTCGGGCAATCGGGGGCGCAATGCTTATGGAGACATCGCGGTGTGAAAAGGTGGTCCTACACTCTCGAACAAGTCAACTTCATCCCCACGATAATTAGTGACGACAATAGAATAGTCATGGGCACGAGGATTTCGTGCAGCTGGGAAAGCCGAGAGTTCTGAGGAAGCTCTATATTTAGTCTAGCCATCCCTCGAATCTCC
>Ga0335075_10011371_pt1 | contig 13462 bp, 13 predicted proteins | sample Lox_Sample_24_FD_206723 | JGI IMG/M metagenome (GOLD analysis project Ga0335075, IMG submission 206723) | Soil microbial communities from Loxahatchee National Wildlife Refuge, Florida, United States - Lox_Sample_2.4 | ecosystem: Environmental > Terrestrial > Soil > Wetlands | place: USA...
TCCTCTTCTAGCTCGACGGGTGGACTCTGATGTTGCGAAATTGGCGGAGGGTGGTGGAGGGGTTGGAGAACGCCAGGGATTGTAACGACTGTGTCGGAAGCAAAAACCGACAGCTGAAAGAAAGATGATTGATCCGAACACTGCTAAGATGATCAAATACTAGGTATTAGTTTTATCGGAGTGGGGATGTACAGCAGAGACATTGAGAATCGGCGAGGGGGATGCAGCTGCAGATGTAGTGGCTGCAGACGTATTGCTAGTTGGCTGTTGTGCCAAGGTATTATTATCGTAAACTGGATATCCAGGATAAGCAGCAACTGAGACTGCTGTCAACAACAACGACGTTAGAACGATCATGTTTGCCTAGTACGGATTGTCTGATGTCCAAAAGCGAAGTGGTTCGCAAGCAGGTTTTATATTAGGCATTTCCGAGATATCGGCAGTGCCTGTGCAAGTAAGCAACCAAAGATAGACGGTCCAAATTTGGAATCATTGAGGCAGCAGGCAGTGAGTGGGGTGGCTGTGTGCCGAAAATAAGGTTGTCATAGACTGTTAAGTATGCATTTGTGAGACGGTCCGTGAAAGACCGCATTTGTCACACACATTCGTTTCAACTTCCCTTTTGCGCACTAAACCTTAACCTCCTGCTCCACAAAGGAAGACGATAAGGCACGCCATTCATCCGCTCTTCCAAACCACTCTGGATTACCAGTACATTCATTGTCCGATTGCAGTCTTGAAACACAGTGATATTCTATGGAATTCTCGAAAACGAGTACTCACAGGCACCACCTTCTACACCTTTCGACTGGTCTTAAAAATATAAATAGTCAATGCATCCACAATCACGAGTCGCAGTCGCAAAAAGAGTGAACCTGTGCAGCGGATCAAAACTTCAACATCGTGCATATCGCATACCCAATAGGAGACGACTTGATACAAAAGTTGTGTTTTTGCAAGAAAAAGTGCGAATTTCGATGACAAAAGTTGCAAATTCAGGCGAAAAATGCACACACAAACCAGACACATCCCCTACAAACTAAAACTTTAATCAATTTTCTGTCGATCACACGGACAACCTTATTTATTTACTCGACCAGATTTAGTTAGAACTATAAACTCCGAGGACCAGGATCTTGAATATCATCATGTCGTTTGAATTCGACTATTTTCCCTATGAAGTATTTGCGGAATTCGTCACCCAGTCTCTGTTCCAAGCATTTGGTCCCGTAGGACTCCCCGCAACGAAAAAACTACTCGCTACCAAATCTAATACCTCCGCAACTCCAAAAACAGTTTTCACATAATCCCAATCAATATCATCTAACTTTTTGCCATTGAAATAGGTTGCACCTGTCAACTTTGTCGCATAAAGTTTACCTAAATGGCCTTTGAAGACAGCCCATTTTTGATCGTTGACTGGATGGCCTTGTTTGTCCAGGCCCAGAAGGGTGAAGGTACTTCCTTGAGCATATGGGCGCCAAACAGGACCATTGCCTAGGAAGTCTCCTATTGCTACGATGCCAGGGACAGCTACAATAACTAATGGACCTTGTTTTGGATCACGGTTACGAGAAGCGTGACCATTTAAAGCAACCTGAAAGCACAAGTCAGTATGAACTAAGAATGGGAGGTATACATGCACAACAGCGTGAGTTTCTTCTTCCCAAGTCACTTGGTTAGGAGGATAAGTAATGAGATCTCCGTGTGCTTCAAAGCCAGCTTGTACAATAGTGAACGAATCGCCATTTCGCTTGAGTGTGATATTGTATCTTTCCAAATCACCTTGATGATATCCCAATGTCTGAAGGGCACAATCGAATTCCGACTCGACGCGTAACGCTCTACATGTTTGCCCAGACTGATCAGCGTACAATATCGGATAATGAATTGTGACCGTATCTCCCTGTTCCTGAACAGCATAATACATTGGTGCATCTGGAATAGGTTGGCCGGGAAATTGCGATTCATTGATATCAACGTAATAGGATTCATTCGAATATTTGCCGAGATCTTCCTGCGTTGGATTGTGGATAGGTTCATGGAGTGTTAAATCGCCGTTTTCGCAGGAAGTTGACCAGAGGTTTCGGTCAATGCGATAGGCCATGTAGACTATATTCTCGTAAACGGCAAGGCTAGGAACATCTCCATGTTGTCCAGGGATTTCCATTGTATCTTGCCAATGAATTCCGTCGAGAGACCGGGTAGCCCAAAATCTGGAAGAAAGTTTCGGATCCGAGTAGGTCATGAAAATCCATTCCCCAATTGTGGTGAGTACTGGAACTGAGGTTTCTTGTCCCTCAATCTGTTTTGGGTCACTCCAACCATGTTTTGAATCATAGAATGTGACGAAGAGATGATAATCGTCGATGGCAGGATGTGAGTATACCATGACAACTTTATCCTTAAATGTGACCACCGAAGCCTCCGAACTAAGCAGTCCCTCAATCTTGCGAGTATTCGTCCAGTTATATCCATCCACAGATTCGCTCATCCACAACTGATGACTCAAAGTATGGGTATAAACCATAATCAATCTGTCCTCGTAAACAGTAACACTTGTCTTCCAAGCTTCCTGTCCTTCAATCTTTTTAATGCCACTCCAAGTCAATCCATCACTAGCCTCGGCAATCCACAACTGGGATTCGAAAACTCCATGCCAAATAACCCACAACTTGTCCTTAAACACAAACAGTGTTGGCGAGCCGCCTTCGACACCCCCAATTTTCTCAGTGTTTTGCCAGGTATTACCATCATTACTACGAGTAATGTACATTTGGAATCCGTCGGAAGATTGATATGCCATGTATAACCATCCGTTGAAGGAAGCAAGAGAGGGTGTTGAAGAACTTGATTGTCCGGAAATTTGAGTTGACCATGCCCAATTGCGCCAGTAGAGAGTACTGTTCTCGAGAAGGTATTCGATGCTACATGGGAAGAGACGTTCGTTTTCGTGGAAGTGCCATGCGGGACAGTACTTTTTGATGACCTCGAGAGGGATTGGCATGGTAAAAGGCCCTGGTGAGGACGTTCACGTTGCTAAGGGGAGAATGAATGCCAGGAGCGGCAAAATGAGTTGGGTGGGCAGTAACTCTAGAAACTTGGCACATTTGAAGGGACGCATTTTAAAGTTCAGGGGCTGTTGTTGGGGAAGATCAATCAGCCTGTCAGCCATCCACGTGCATCTTGTCTTGCGATATCAGCCCGAACGCCCCGATCTGACGATATCAAATTGATTCATTGTGAAATGCTAATAGTGATGATGATTCATTGAAATATAGTGGTAATACATAATTTACATGAAGGGGATGCATCTACATCTATACTCTAGTAGCATCCAAAAGCTTTCAAATGCACCATCTCAATGACTATCCAAACTTTTCAATACTTACGACTTGGCATTCAAGCCTCTTTTTCTATTATCGTTGCGCCATCGTACGCTGGAACCAATACTGCCGTTCGACATGCAATCTTCTCCTCTGCAAACTTTGCCACAATCACTTTGGCGATCTGATCAAAGTTGTGAGTTGCAAGTGCCAAAATTGTTGGGCCAGCGCCTGATAGACAAATTCCCAATAATCCAGGATGCGACTTTGGAGTTACGGACGCCAGTATTTCTGGCAACCCGGGAATCTGAATTAGTCTAGGAGAGTCAAAGAAAGTACGAGATGTTTTCGGTAAGGTTGATGAACTCTATCTTGCATAGCAAGGTAAATCAGTTCTGGATCTGGCGGTGAACGGGTTAGAGCCGTAGTCAGTACAGCTAGTCGTTGTAAATTGAAAATCTTGGGAATCAGTAACGCAGTAGGAGTCATGTACCAGATCTTTGGCGGAGTATTGCTTGGGCAGAGCTCCTCGCGCGGTCGCCGTTGGCACCTCAAAGTCTGGTATGATAGCTATAGCTTTGATCTCTTCAGCCCAACCGTAGCGGATATAATGTCCAATTCCAAGGGGTGGCACAGGAGGTTTCAAGCCAGTGTCAATTCCTCCTGCTGGAGATGGCAACACTTCAGCCAACGGTATTTCTTTCCTCTCCATATCTTTAGGGTCGAGTTCCCGCAAATAACTTCCCACAAATCCTCCTATCATGGCAGCCGTGACATTATCAGGATGCCTTTCAATCATTAGACAAAAATCCAGCATTCGATCTTTGGAAAGTCCTAATTGTCCACAGGCATTACCCAACATCACCCCGGCGACCACTGCAGCACCACTTGATCCCAGACCGCGTCCCAGTGGAATAGGATTAATGATTTTCACAAATGTTCCCTGTTCAAACGCCCGTATATCGTGGCATTTCAATACATATAACGCCGTGCGCGTTATCAAATTGGCATCGGCTTCTAACGGGACTTCATCGGCTCCTTCACCCTCGTACGCGATTTTGCAGTTGTGCGGTGCGCCATTCGGTGTCAGAGGATCGATAACAACTTGAAGCTCTAGAAAGATAGAAAGAGCTAATCCGACTACATCGAAGCCAGGCCCAATGTTTGCCGACGAGCAGGGGACGCAGATATCGAACTTGCGCATTCTTCGAGCTCTTTTGTTTAAATCGCAAATAAATAAGTCCCAGTTTTTTTTTTCCTCAGCCTCGGATCTGCGAAAAATCGCAAAATTTCAGGGTTAGAGTCAAGACCTAGGATTTTGCTACAACATCGCTCTCTTTCATCTCAGTGATCACCACACCACGATGACGGCCAAGCTACAGCCGCCGCAAGATATCAAGTTTTCCTTCGATCCATGGCTCAAATCGAATCTGAATTTTGGGGAGCCTGATGAACATGTCTACCGGAATGGTCGTCTAGCTCGACAAGGAAGCGTTGTATGCAAGCACTGGCTGAAAGGTATGGATTTTATGAATTTCTAAGCGAATCTAACTGTTTAGGCCTATGTAAGAAAGGAGATGTCTGCGAGTTCCTTCATGAGTATAATATTCGGAAGATGCCTGAGTGTAAGTACCTGTCTTCTGCTTTTCTAATTACCTTAGGCTGGTTCTTCAATAAGCATGGATATTGCCAGAATGTGGAAGAGTGTTTGTACAGGCATATCGATCCTGTTTCTCGAATGGAAATATGTCCCTGGTACGAGAGAGGATTCTGTCCACTAGGACCAGAATGCGATAAGCGTCATGTAAAAGGAAGACGGATATGTCAAAGTTACTTGACTGGATTCTGTCCATTAGGAAAGGAATGTCCAGATGCTCAGTAAGTTCTTGTTTCTCAGCCGGAGGCTAATCATCTAGTCCTAAACACCTTCCGGAACCCAGTGATCCTCCGCGGCGGAAAGTGCGGCAGGAATGAAAAATAGGAGTATTATCATGAGATACCCTTTGGCGTTTTTGGTTTTGTATTATATCTATTGTGCTTTTAGATGCTCTCCGGCTAGTCCTGGATGCCCTTAAATGCTGGAGGACTGTTTTTGTATACGAACCGTCGAAATACCATTGCCGTCACCATTCCTGTTACAATCCCCATCATGTGTCCGTCAGCCTGTTGCCCATTAGCAAAAGTCTGTCAGTTGAACTCACCGAAGATTGAATCTTATCCCACCCACCTAACAAGAAGTACGCCAGCGTTTCGTACACCCAACATCCAATGAGTACGTGACCCATCTTTACAGGAATCATTCCCCATAGATTAACCTCCCATTTTGGCTGTAGGAAACATGCGAATCCGAGCAGACTCAAATTTGCTGCGCTCATGCCTAATGCACCATAAAACTGTCCTGGATACTTATTATTGACATTATTTCCTCCTCTTTTAGCTATATAAGTTACACTCATATAATTCCCTAGCAGGCCACCGGCAAGAAAGATAAATGTTGTAGGAATTGTTCCAACTGAAGGACATAGAGTAGTGAATAGGAGATGAGATCCTATCATGTTGAAAGCAAGGTGAAATGGCGTTTGATGAGAGAAAAGACTCGTGAAATAGGTCCAATAGCGTCCTTCATGTACGTTGAGCGGAGTCATAGTGAAGTTGTCTAGCAGCCATTCTTGACCTGGAGTAACAAAGCGTTTGTCTTCCTTTTTAGTTGGTCCCTCTACATAATGGCCCTGCTCTTCCGTAGGTGGTTTCTCGGGATCTCTAATAGCCGAAGCCGCTAAATGAGCCTGATAGACCCAAAGACAGTAGACACCAAAGGCGCTAAAGTTGACAAGGATGGTAAGGAGATAGGGTGAACGCCGCCAGTTGATGAGTTCGGCGAAGAATCCGCCAACTGGACTTAACTTTTCCTCCACTTCGAAGATCTCGTCTTCGCCAATCTCGGATTCTTGGCTGGCAGAACTCGCAGCAGCGGCAGAATTGGCATTCGTTCTCTTCCTCTTCTTAGATTGAGCTTGAAACTCCGATTGCGTTTTGAGGTATGTGGATGGAGCGCGAGGTAGGCTGGGTAGTTTGGAGGCATTGTATTTTAGGCGGATTTGGACGTCGCCAATTCTTGTCACTTGGAGGGAGAGAGGTACAAGTCGAGGGACGTCATGGCTCCGAGTCGAAATCCGCAATTGAGTGAGGACTTGCCCATACAGACGACGTTGAGGCAGAAGCAACATTGGCTGGTCTCCACCCGACAGTTGATCTCGCAAGTGTCGCAACTGGATTTGACGGAAAAAAGTCGACAAGGTGAACAGCGGCAGGGGGATCGACACCTGTAGATATTTAGATACTACTACGGCCAGATCATCTCGATTTCAATTTAATTTTTTTCGCAGGCAAAAAGCTGTCCGGGAAAAAATCTCGAGCTGACTAGTCGATCTTCAGCGCATTCCATTGTGACCATTGATCCATGGCCAGCCTGCGTAGCGTCCGAGCATCTTCTCGGCGTCTACTGGGAACAATGCAGCAATGCCATTGCCATCCTGTATCCTTTTGTATTGCAGCAATTCGTTTACCATCACGACATTTCTCGTTGTGGCCTCAATTTCTCAAGCCGAACAAGTCCCTTTCGAAGGAACAAAACCATCTAAAGGAATCCGAAGAGGGCCTCGCACAAGCTCTCGAAGCGGCCAATCGAGAACGGCAAGCAAAATTACACGCCAAGTATCAGGTTGCCTGGAATGAGCTAAGGGCATGGAACGAGCACTACCCAATATCAACCGAGCCAGCCCCACCGTTTAAAGATCCTCTCGGTCACCTCACCTTCGCGGAACAAGAGCAATTTTTCGCCAATCCCCCAGAGACATACATTGCAACATTGGAGGAGAGAGCAATTGTTCGAGAAGCATTCGACAAAGAATTGTTCCTGGCAGATCCAATAAGTCATTGGGAAACTTGCTATTCCGTAAAGCCAGATTTCCGAACAGATACGCTGCCGGAATGGATACCGTGGTCCAACGAACGACGAAAAGAAGTTATGGAAAAGTACCGGCGGTATGACAAGCGATTTCAAAATGGGATACGATCGATTTATGAGGCCTACGATTCGCCAGCGTTTCGGGCTGATAGTCGGAAGAAAATGCTCAAGAGAGTGGATAAAGAACGTAAGCAGAGGGCTATATCCGTGAAGAAATCGAAAAATAAGAATGAGGTGGAAAGTCTAGATGCATTCAAGGAAGTTCCATTAGCCGTTGTCGATACCAAAGTCTATCGAGTTACCATGAAATTCCGAAATGACGCATTGATCCAATTGTGGCACCGGCATAATAGACTAGTGAGTGTGTTTGAAGATATTGATGAGGCAGGTCTGTTGAGAACTGAGCAACAGGAGCAGAATGCGGTCGATCTGATAGAAAAGTGGGACGAGAGTGTGGAGAAGCAAGAGGAAATGCAAACTAAATGGAAAATGATGTCAACAGATGCAAAGGTCGCTCAGGTGAATTGGAGTGCCATCAATAGTGAGATGTAGCGCAGCGATTGACGAATGTTTATAAATAATACATACGGCATACCCAGCTAATACTTAATGAATGAATGCAACTACACAGCAATACGAACTTGTTTAGGTCTCCTCTGTCTGTCACCACCATCAGTGCCATTAACAACAGGCCGTCTTCGATCCTTATTCGTTCCTTGTGCATATCGTTCGCGATCCTTTCCATCTCTTTTTGTGGTAGACTTTCTTGTTCCATCCAAAGTCACGCCTTGTCCAACATTTGCTGCGTTGATCTTTTGTTCCATGAGTTTCTGGTTCTGCTCGACAAGACCAGCAGCTTTCTCGGATAGAGCAAGTGCCAAACCCTGGAGGCGAGTCGTTTCAACTCTTTGGAACAACAAGTTCTCATCTGAATGATCGAGCTGTCCTTGAAGCTCATCATTCGAGATCATCATCGTAACCAGACGACGAATCTCATTTGTAGAGAGATCAAACATCTCGGCCAATCGAGAGATTGACAGAGTGTCATAAAACGCAGAATACGTAAATAAATACGTCCGCACACCTTCTTCTTGAATCTTACGACCAAGCATGGCTTTGACACGTTCTGATTCTTCTTTACCCATCAAATCCCATACCTTGATCTTCTCAATCAGAGATCGACATTTCTTCCAGTCTCCTTGGGACAGAGCTTTCGCCGCTTGCATAACGTGGTCGCGAGTATTCTCTGGAGGTCCGATAAATACTTGACGTTCATTGTATTCCAAGAATCTGCGGAAGGTCTTTGAGATGACTTTCTTCTTAGCATCGGGTCCACTTCCAGCCTGCGCAATCGAAGGAATCTCCATTAGCATGGAGCAGACAAGGTAAATGCATTCCAACAACTCCAAGTTGATATGCATGTGGAATGGCAACTGTCGTTGACGTTCTAACTTTTCTTGTTCAGCGCTGATTTGTTGCTGATTGTATCGAGCTAACTGGACACCTTGAGCAAGAAGTTCTTTCTGTCGTTGTTGCCCACAGATCTCCTGGAGACATGCTTGTGCATCGACTATCATTCCGAGTCGGAAGGCACACATGCCGAGCTGGACCATGGCCCGATTATGACAAATCTGAGTGGTGACATCGGCTTGGTGGATGGTATCTTGGAGATGCGAAGTGAGGAACATGTCGCGGGCGCGATGGAATTGGTTTTGAAGTGCAAAGTTGTAGATGTGGTATAACATAGCTCTGGTTCGAAGCATTGCTTGGCCGTGCTTATATTGGTATACGCAGAGTACTTGGACGAGTTCAGATGCAGGTGTACTACGAGGTGCGATCGCAGAATCGAGATTGGGGGGAATTTTTTCCCACGTGACCTTTTCTAGGTTCTCGATGAGAGATATGGGCTATAATTAGCACACTTCATTGAAGGCGGTACTTTGTAATAGACATGCTCGAGACGTCGCAAGACCACACGACTTCCACTACCCTGTGTATCATGGCCCTCGTTCTCTATTCTCTCGAACCAAATGCCACCACGAACTATTACCAAATACAGACTTTGCTCATCTCGAAGTCTTTCGATATATTCCGTAGTATGAGGATCAATATTTTGGAGACTCTTGGTAAGTTCGTCATCCAATCTGTCGACGAAAGATACAAGGGATCCCTGTACTTTGACGGTTTCTCCAGGTTGAGGATCTGGTGGAGGATCGTCAAGTGAGATATCTTCGGTGTTCTCGATAATAATGAATGATTGATTCTCCTCCAAAATCTCAATGAGCGAGATCAATTCATTTTGAGCGCTGCAGTTAGCAAAACTTTCGGGGGTAACATACGCATTCCACTGGTCTACTGGCATGTAGAGAGCAACAGGATTATAGTCAAATCGAGAACTGATAAGAGCCAACAAAACACGAATCTTCTGATATGGCGTCACAGCGACGTCTCTCAACTTTTCCAAGATTCGAAGTTGTTCCGCACGATCGGTTGATCGTTTACCTCTTGCCTCTGAGATGGCCTTCAAATGTTTGAATATGCCGTCCGCAGTATATGCTATGGTTCGTCCTCCTCTTCCAACAGTAGCAAACCCTTCATCATCCTCTTCTGCAGCCAAGAAACCTCTCAATGCTCTACCATCCGGACCGACGATCTCGTCCCTGACTTCTCTCTCAGCAGGCCTTGCTTCCTCTTCACTTTCAGCATCGAACGCAGCTGGATCTTCGCGGTATTTCTTTATTTCTTCCTCATGATCGCGAACAATCTTGCGAATCCGTTGTCTGAACGTATTCAGTGCACGTGCATTTGTCGCGTTCATTTTCTTCTTTGCCTTCTCGCGTTCATAAGCTTCATTCTGCAAATCCTCCAATTGCACAATAGTCTTGATATACATCTTATGCGACTGTCTCGAGGCATCCTTTGTAACCAAACGACTTAGCTTTTCGAATTCTACCAATTAGTTTTCTTCTCCTAAGACGAAGAAGGTACCAGCGCTGACGACAACCCAATCGTTAATTTTGCCTCCATTCTCGATGGATTTTGTAGTAGCCTCGATTTCTTCCAACCGTTTATCTTTTGCACTTTTCACCACACGTTTTCCTTCCTCTTCATCACTCTCATCGCTTTCCGCCTTTTTCGAAGTTTTCAAAAAGTAATTGCGAGTTCGGTCTCCTTCGGCCTCGCTCTCACTCTCTGTCTCTGCTTCCGATTCGTCCTCTTCATCTTCGTCTAATTCAGATGCTTCGTCGAGTTGACCTTCATCTTCTTGTTCGGAATAGATATCTTCTTCTCCTGAGGAGGAGGATTCTGTATCACTATCTGAGCCTTGAAAGAAGCGAGACATTTTTTTTCCTTGTGCGATGACTCGAAAAATGAGTTGAGAAAAAGTTTTTGCTCATATTGTCGAAATTGCAGACTGATTCGAAATTTGACTGCGAACAATGGTGAAGCTTGAAATTGGACACCAAGCTGAAATCAATCGATTATCGTAACATCGTTCACTGATGCTGGAATGACACGACTGCAGGGATTATGGACCTTAAGACTATCACTACTTCTCTTATTTATCTCATCGGCGGTATCTTTACTTGAATTCCCTTCTAATGGCTTTTAGCTGGCATATAATCCTGTGTCCTTCTGTAAATGCATTTGCTTCAACAACGCAACCATCATCCCAATAACCGATCCAAAAGACAAATCAAAACCTTGTGCTGATTGTTCTTTCTCATCTATAACCTTTGCTTATGATAGGCACGCGACAATTCTGCCTCGATTACCATCTTCCTATCTGTCGAGGAGCTTCCAATGACCCTACACACGGAGATGACACTGTAATTGGGGATATTTCGACTCTCTGCTTCCGTACCTTCTTGTTGGTTAACTGGTAGTCTAACCAGGTAGAACGTGATTCACGGAAGGATCAGATAATAGTGGTGCTGTTCCTCATTATCACATCGGGACTGCTTGTTTATGCGTTAATACGGCCGTACGTACAGAAGTGGTTAGCTGTACGTTCTCGTTTCGGGCTTGGTTAACCAGTAGGCTGCACCACTATCTCGTCCGGCGCGACAAGCTGCCCCTCAGCCTCAGTCTCAGGAATATCAAGTATTACCATCATAGGCGATTATAGGAGCAGCACAAGGTCACGGGATATCGGCAGCTGTGAGTTCTTCGATTGGGAAGGTTTCATGTCAAGGGCTACAACAAAGAATGGTCAGATGGACTGAAAAGCATGCTGAATAGTTTGGAATAGGATTAAGATCTAATATCGCATTCGCCAGTAGATACTTATGTCTAATGGTATTACTGCATATGGTCATCATTTTTCAATGATGTCCGTCCAGCTCTTAGCATCTCATCAACCTAACCATTAGCACTTCCTTTTAAAGATAACATACCAATAATAAGTTGGACGCAATAACCTGACTTGCGTTCAAGAAATTCCTAATGACGCGATAGTTATCCCAAATCCCTTCCACACTGGGATCCATCGGTTCTCCAGTCATCAAGTCCACACCGACACTTCTTCCCTCAGCCTGTTCATCTTGCAGTGCTCCAATCACACTCTGCACATCAAACCCTGCATTCGCAGACAATGTTTTCGGAATAACTAATAACGCTTCTGCAAAAGCACTGATGCCCATCTTATTCTTCCCTTTCCCTGCTTTGCGAATGAACTCTGAACTAGTGAGATGTGCCGCACAAGCAATTTCGAAAGCTCCTGCCCCGGGAACAACACATCGATCTTCAATAGCATTTTTGACAGCTCGAAGGCCATCACGGACAGCGTCTTGAATTTGTGCGATGGTATGTGCATTCGGTCCTTTTATGACGAGAGTGACGGATTTGGGGTTCTTCACGTTTTCGACATAAGTGTACTTTTCTTCACCGAGAGTTTGTTCGTAAACGAGACCAGCCCAACCGAGAATATCAGGACTCAAATCATCCACACTGTTCTGGGCAACGCCCCCACAAACCAATTGAAGTCTACAGTCAGAAACCAACATGTTACAAGATATACCTCTCCATATTTCGTCTCTTTACACGTCTAAGGGCAAATATCCCATTCTTAACAAGAACATCCAAGGACAAAGGATCTATCCCTTTCTGATTGAGAACGACAAAATTCTTTTTAGGATCCGTTCCACATACTTCATTTTTCAAATCGACAATCTTTTTGAGTTTGACATCCACAAAGCTACGTTCACTCTCCACCAACTTCTCTCTCTGCTCAGCAGTAGAATAAAAGAATCCTGAATTCACTTCACTCTTTTCATATTCTAGAGATACATTTAGAGTGAGGATAAACGCATTTTCGACTCGTTTCGGCATATCTGGATGACGTGCTCCATGGTCCATGACAAGACCTTTTACAAGCTGAGTTTCGGAAGCCATACGATGTTGCATTTTGAGGATTTCGACCATGTACAAGTCGATCGGTTCGGGAGGTTGATGAATTGTGAGAATTGCGTCGACGATTGAAACGGTTAGTGACTCGGCGAGCGGTTTGGGAAGTTTTGTCGACAATGAAGTTCGTGCTACTTGGAGAAGTAAGTCTCGATCGACAGCATGTTCAACTTTGAAGGTTTCAAGGAACTATTTTTAGTTTGTATTGAGAGAGGAAAGTTACGTTCATGGCTTCAGTTTTGGCGATTTCGAAACCTTCGGTGATGACGCGAGGATGTACTCCTTCTGAGATATATCGTTCGGCTTGTTTCATGAGTTCTCCAACGAGTAATACGACAGAAGTAGTTCCATCACCTGTAATTTCGTCTTGACTCGTAGCTGATCTCGCAATCATCGCAGCAGTAGGATTCTGGATTTGCTATCAAGTCAGATTCCTTTTTCTCAAGTTATAAATACCATTTCTGATAATAAAACTTTTCCATCTTTTGTGAGTTTTATTTGTCCAGCTCCATCAACAAGCATCTTAAGTGTGCCCTTCGGTCCAAGATTTGTGCGCAGAACATCCTGTAGTCCAACTGCAGCGGTGATATTTACCTGGCACCATTAGCTGGACTGCTCGAGCTCGTGGAGCAGTATACTTGAAGCGCCTGACTACGCCGAATTGTCTCTGCCTTAGGGTTGAGAAGAGAGAGCATATTGAAAGAGACACAAACGACAAAAAGGTCTTGTGTGCAGTCGCGAACTTTTTTGAGGAAGGAAAAGG
>Ga0335075_10011372_pt1 | contig 13461 bp, 7 predicted proteins | sample Lox_Sample_24_FD_206723 | JGI IMG/M metagenome (GOLD analysis project Ga0335075, IMG submission 206723) | Soil microbial communities from Loxahatchee National Wildlife Refuge, Florida, United States - Lox_Sample_2.4 | ecosystem: Environmental > Terrestrial > Soil > Wetlands | place: USA: Florida...
TCCTGAGCAAACTCGTGGGCGTCGATAAGGCCACAGTTTGTTTTGTCGAAGGTATAACAGGGAAGCGGATAACCGACATAGAACTTCGGCGTGATGGTCTCGGCAAATCCGCGTACCAGCCGATGGACCTTAGCCTGAGTGGGCCTATCGCCGGTGGTGGCGTAAGCGCGCGCGAGCCCGGACAGGTATTGGCCAAAGGTGTGGCCGGGAATATAGCCGGTCATATTGTTCGGTGGATCGAATTCATTCGACCAACTGTACCAGCCACCCATATCGGGGCCGGGTGCGGGCAAGCCGGCCTTCTGACGGAAGGGCTTGAGCAGGGCATCCTCATCGATTGCGAGAAAGAAGTCATGGTTGGCACGAAACTGCGTGAGCATGGGGCCATCGAGCAACTGCACGTCAGAGTAGTGAAACTGACTGAGGACGGTTGAGCCCTCATGGACGGGAGACACAGCCTGAGCCATGAGGCGAGGCACGCGTGTGCTGGTGGCGGCAGCGGCGATGATACTCCTGACGAAAGTTCGCCGGGTAATGTGTTTTCTCATTTGCCCCTCCGGGCAGGAAGTTCGCGAAGTGGAACGCGAGTCTGCCGCCGATGCTACCGGTGAAAGTTTCTTCCTGTCAAAGAGACGACGAAATCGGGAAAATGTTGTCCCGTGCGCCTGCAAATGGCTTTAGCGCTCTTCGACGAGCCGCGCAACTAGGCGGAGTGCGACTGTGCAGAACTGCGTCTTCGTGCGCCAATTGGTTGAGGCGCTTAGGCACACAGACGGCGTACTGGCTGCGGATACGGGGATTCCGATTGCGGCCGCGCCAGAGGGGCTGATTGTGGCAGCCCACGCCCGGGGAGTCGCCGCTGGTCATCCCCCTGATGGCTGTTTAACTTGTGACGGTGCTTCCTTCAGAAATTGGAGCATGACTCGCTTGACAGGGCCAGAGTAATGAGCGTATCAAGAATAACGCGAAAAAGTAAACGTTATCCAAACTGCCATAATTCTGTCGTTTCGGGGGCGATCGATGAGACCGTTTAGAGTTCTGTCGGCCATTGCATTTATCGCATTGATGCTGTCGATGCGGAACGCCTGGGCTCAGTTCAGCGGAACCGTAACCGGAACCGTCGTCGACCCCAGCGGCGCGGTCGTGCCCAACGCTGAGATGAAGCTGACCAACGACGCAACCGGCGAAAACACTGTGACTGCCACGAATGCGTCGGGCATCTTCACTTTCCCCAGCCTCGCACCAGGTAACTACCACCTCACTTCGACGGCCAAAGGGTTCGGTGCAGTCACCGTGACCGTGGTTCTTCAGACTAACCAGGTCATGAATGTGCCGATCAAACTCGCGGTCAGCGGCTCGATCCAGACCGTCAACGTGACGACTCAATCGCCCCTTCTGGACACAGCCGACAACCGCATCCAGGAGACGATTTCCTCCCGTACCCTCTCGAACCTTCCCCTGGCGGGCGAGAGCATGATTTCGCTGGTGACCCTCGCACCCGGCGTGACCGGCACAGGCGTGACCTCCAACGGCAGCCCAGGCTCCGGGCGCGATAACTATTCGACCGAAACCCAGGTGGATGCCAGCGCCAACGGACAGGGTGCGGTCGGGAACATGTACATCGTCGATGGCCTCGACGTGACCAGCTCAATTCGCGCCGGCGTGCTCAACCTGACGCCCAGTCCTGACTCGATTCAGGAAACCAGCATCCAGACCAACACTTACTCCGTCCTCTACGGCCGTGCCAGTTCGGTGGAGATGACCATGACCACCAAATCCGGCACCTCCCACTACCATGGCAACGCCGAGGACTTTTATACCAACCAGGACCTGCTGGCGACAACTGAGTTTACGCACCAGTACGCCCCCTTCCACAGCAACAACATCTCGGCCTCCGTTGGCGGTCCGGTTTGGCCCGGAAAACCGAAGCTTGGCTTCTTTTTCTTCGAGATTGAGCCGCAGCTGGCCACCAACGCAGTCTCCTACTCGACCACCTTTGCCGATCCGGCGTTTGTACAGTATGCGCAGGCGAATTATCCGAATACGGTGGGAACCAAAATCCTGACGACCTATCCGGTGAGCAACATTACTGACGCGGTGGTTTCCTCCACGGCAGCCAACGTCTTCCCGGTCGGCAGCAGTGATGCCTGCGGCACACCGGCTACGGGAAATCTGCCCTGCAACCTCCCTATGATCGATACGGGCAACTACAATTCTTCGGCATATCGCAACGCCGATCAGTACTTCGTTCGTGGAGATGAGGACCTCCACAATGACCGACTCTACGGAACCGTCTACCGCACGACGCTAAAAACGAATGGCCCGAATCCGCGACCGGCCTTCAACGAAACAGACAACTACTACGAATGGGCCGTGCAGGGGAATGAGACGCACACCTTCAGCCCGAACACAATCAACGAAGCCGAATTCGGCGGAGACCGCGTTGAAGGCATCGCTCCGGCGACGGGGCTCTTCAGTGTTCCCATCGTGGATGTGACTGGCATCGGCGCCGGGTATGGCGACGGGTTCGCCCAGGGCGATTTCATCCAGCACAACTACCACTGGCGCGACATGCTGACCCATCTGGTCGGCAATCACGACCTGCAGGCCGGATTCGAAGGCCTGTTCGGCGACGATATCGAAATCTTCAACGGGCCCTACGATCAGCCAACCTTTGCGTTCAATAACCTGCTCGATCTGGCCCAGGACAATCCTTATACCGAAAGCGGCCTTGCCTATAATCCGCTCACCGGCCAGCGCGATCAATACAACTGGAACGCCGCCGGCACCACCTACGGGGCTTTTGCCCAGGATACCTGGAAAGCCGGACGAAGGCTCACGATCAACTATGGGCTGCGCTGGGACGATTTCGGGAATCCATGGTCGCGCAGCACAAACACCGCTTTCAGCGACTTTTATCTCGGGCCCGGTCAGACGCAGCAGGAGCAGATCGCGAATGGCGTCCTCATTCGCCACGATCACGCCCTTGAGCGATCCATCACCGATGTCTTCAGTCCCCGCGCCGGCGTCGCATGGGATATCGCCGGCAACGGAGACTGGCTGGTGAAGGCGGGAGTCGGCATCTTCCACAACTGGCCAACCCTCGCCAACCTCCAGGAAGAGTATCGAGGAAATCCCCCCGGCGACATCTTTCCGACATTCTATGGAGGACAAACCCCCGCGCCGGTCTTTGGTTTTGGTACTTCAAATACGAAACCCTATGGATTCCCCGCGCCCACCTTCCCTGCGGAGTCGCTCAATGCCGCCGGAGGTCTGACGGGATTGCAGTTCAGTATCGGTGCGGTCGATCCGACGCTGCAGTCTCCTGTGAGCTACGTCTATTCCGGGGGGCTCGCCCATCGGATGAGTAGCCACTATGTGGCCAGCATCGACTACTCCGGCGCAAATGGCCGCAATCTACTGTCGGGCGGCGGTCAGGTCTATAACGTCAGCTATGGGCAGGACATCAACGAGCTGCCGGGAGACCTGATCATCAACGATAGCCCCGTCCCCAAACGCCTGAACTCCAACTTTGGCGAAGTGCTGTATACGGCGAATGATCGCGTTTCGAACTACAACGCGCTGATCCTCGGTCTGCAGGGAAGGTTCAGCAGATCGTTCTTCAACGCCTCCTACACCCGCTCGTCCTCCTGGGACGACACCCAGGTCTTTCCAAGCTACATCAACGTGCACCAGTGGTACGGGCCATCCATTTGGAACGCGCCGAACCGCTTCTCCCTGACCTGGAACTACAACCTGCCGGATGTGAACGGCGCGCACGGCTTCCTGGGACACGCCGGCAGCGGATGGACCATCAGCGGAACCGCCGCCATCCAGAGCGGTTATCCGATCAACGTTTCCACCAACGCGCCGTTCGAACCCATCACGAACGGGTCGGGCCAATATGTTGGTTATGAGCCGGGCAGCGGTGACTACAACGCCGACGGCGATAACTTCGATTTTCCTGACGTGAGCGGTTACTCCCAGGGAAGCAGCCGTCACGCCTTCCTGCACGGCATCTTTGCCTCGGGGCAATTCCCGCAGCCTGCGTTCGGACAGGAGGGCAACGAGAAGTACGATCGGTTTGTCGGACCGAATTTCGACGAATGGGATTCGGCCCTGCTCAAGAACACGAAAATTGCTGAGGGCCTGAACTTCGAATTTCGCTTCGAAGTCTTCAACGTGTTCAACCGGCCGAACCTGGTCAACGTGGATACCAATTTGCCCGACGGTACTTTCGGAACGGCTACCGGACAGGACACTCCGCGCTTCGTCCAGTTCGGAGGGAACTTTACCTTCTAAACGGATTGCCTCCCATGGGCAGGACTTCACTGCTGACTCCGCGAGATTCCTGCCCCTGCGTTTTATGGAGAGAGCTTTGCGGACGCTGGTGATGTAAAAAGACCCCATGGGGTGCGTAACGAGCTTCTTTGCGGTGCACGCGGGCTCCCGTCTGTGGCGGTGGTTTGGCTTTACTGCCGCCCTCGTGGCAATCCCCGCGTTGCTCTCTGCTCAAAGCCAGCAACCGGATGCCGGGTTGGTGATTCAGATGCTGCGGGAGCACCGGTATTCGCAGGCAGTGACCAGCGCCGATCAGTTGCTGTCGCAGCATCCGCACGATTGCCGCCTGCTCTCCCTGCGGGGCATCGCACTCAACAGCATGCAGAGGCCGGCGGAGGCGGAGCGATCTTTCCAGAATGCGCTGCAGTTCTGTCCGGACGATCTGGTGGCTCTGGAAGGGGCCGCCGAGATCGCGTATGCCCTGCACCAGCCGCAGGCTCCGCTTCTTCTTCAACGCATCCTGGCGCTCCGCCCCCAGGATGTGACGACCCACGCTATGCTGGCTTCGTTCTATCGCGGCAGGGAAGACTGCCGGGCAGCGATGCCGCATTTCGAGGCCAGTCAGGCCCTCTTCGCATCGCGTCCCAAGTTCCGCGAGGCCTACGCTTTTTGCCTTGCGAAGACCGAGCAGTATGAGCAGGCGGCCGCGGCCTACAGGGCTGTTCTGGAGCAGGATCCGGACCCGGCCGCGCGGTACAACCTGGCTCTCGTGCAATGGAGAATGCACGATCCGAAGAGCGCCCTGGACACGCTGCGCCCCTTGCTCTCCGGCGATGCGAACGAGATGGTTCTGGCGCTGGGGTCGCGTGTCGCTGAAGACGCGGGGGACACGCCCCTCTCGGTGAATCTGCTGCGATCTGCGATCCTGCTGCAGCCGAAAGATATGGCGAACTATCTGGAGTTCGCGCAGATTTCCTTTAACCATCAGTCCTTTCAGGTCGGGATCGATGTGCTCAACGCCGGGCTCACGCAGTTGCCGGATGCGGCTTCCCTCTATCTGGCGCGCGGCGTGCTTGAGATGCAGCTCTCGCAGTCGGAGAAGGCCATCGCCGACTTTGAACAGGCGCACAAGCTGGAACCCCAGTTATCTCTGGCGATGGACGCGATGGGGATCGTCGAGAGTCAGCAATACAATCAAACCGCCGCTCTCGACCTGTTCGGCCGACAGGCGCGGCTGCACCCGCGAGATTCTTTGCTGCAATATCTCTACGCGGAGGCACTGTCGAACTCGGCGACCGAAACCGACGCGGCCCGGAAAGCCATCCAGGCGGCAGAAAAGTCCGTATCTATCGAGCCCGGCTATGCACCGGCGCGGGATTTGCTCGCCCTGCTGTGGCTGCGCGTGGACCAGCCGCAGAAGGCGCTCGAGCAGGCACAGGCAGCGATGAAGATTCAACCGGATGACGACGTCGCGCTCTACCACGAAATCATGGCAAGACGGCGGCTGGGCCAAACCGAGCAAGTTGAGGCGCTGGTAAAGCAGCTTGCCGAGATGCGCAGTCAAAACGCCCAAAAAGAGAAGGCCGCTCACCGCTACACGCTGCAGGAGGAGCCGGGATCGTAACCAAACCGCGGCAAGCCGGCGAGAAGCCATCCCCCTCTCTCCGCTGTAACGGATTCATGTCACTCAGTCCCACAGAGAATCGTAGAGGAACTCTCACGATGGCGTCTCATGTTTCTCGAAGGTCCCTGCTCGGTGGTTGCGCCGCCGGGCTTGCAGAATTGCTGCTGACGCGGCGGATTGTCGTCGCGGGCGTTGTCGAGCCGCTGGCTGGTGAACCGGGCCAACTGGATCTGGCCCTCTCGGCTTTGGCCCCCAGCATTCTTCGCATCGCAATCGCCCCGGTATACGCGTGGGCATCCGAGGAGGAACTCGGGGTGGTCACCCAGCCGGGAGCCGCCCTTCTGTTGCACAAGCCGGACCCAACGACAGCGGATCTGCCATGGGGAAAGTACCGAATCGCGGTGGAGGAGAAGCCCCTCCGCGTGACGGTCTCCCTGGCGAACGGAAATGTGTGCCAACGAATCCAGTTCGAACCCGACAGTACGGCGGTGCGCTTCGAGATTGGCGATGCGCCCCTCTTCGGTTTGGGGGAGGGACTGCCCAGCTACGATCTGCGCGGGGTGCGAGACGGCATGAGGAACGGAGAAGGAACGCCGCACCTCGATATCGATGGGGCGCGGCTTCCCATTCCGTGGCTGATCAGCGCGGGCGGATGGGGATTGTTCGTCGGACAGCCTTCGGGGTTCTTCGATCTGACTGGGCCGACAGGCGTATTCCAGCCGGTGGAGGCGTTTTCGAGCCGCAATGTTTATCTGGTCCTGGGCGACACGCCGGCCGAGATCCTGCGCGGATACGCCGAACTGACCGGCTATCCGCATCTGCCGCCCCTGTGGTCGCTGGGGTATCAGCAGTCGCACCGGACTCTGGCGAGCCGGGACGAAGTGATGAGCGAGGCGCAGACTTTTCGTGAGAAAAAGCTGCCGTGCGACACGCTGATTTATCTGGGAACTGGGTTCTGTCCGTCAGGCTGGAACACCGATCACGGCTCGTTCACGTACAACGCCGATGTGTTTCCCGATCCGAAGACGATGCTGGACCAACTGCACGCGGAGCACTTCAAGGTGGTGCTGCATGTGGTGCCGCCGGGGGATTTTCATGGGACGATTCGCGACACCGGTGCGGAGGCGAAGACGCCCGGCGACGCCGTGACGTATTGGCAGGAACATTTGCCGGTCGAAGAGACGGGCGTGGATGGTTGGTGGCCGGACGAAGGCGACCGGCTCTCGGTCTATGAGCGATTCCAGCGCAACCAGCTCTATTGGGATGGTCCGGTAAGCGTGCATCCGGAGCGGCGTCCGTTTGCGCTGAACCGCAACGGCTATGCGGGGCTGCAGCGTTTCGGATGGCTTTGGTCGGGAGACATCGATTCGAACTGGGCATCGCTGACGGCGCAGGTGCGGAACGGGATCAACGTGGGGCTGTGCGGGATTCCCTACTGGGGCACGGATACCGGCGGGTTCACGCCGACGCGCGAGCTGACGCCGGAATTGTACGTTCGATGGTTTCAATTCAGCGCCTTCTGTCCGCTTTTCCGCTCGCACGGGCGCGCGTGGAAACTGCGCCTGCCATGGGGATGGAATACGGGGAACCCGGGACCGCTGGAAGGCGCCGAGCGACTGGGACCGAACTGGCCGCCTGAGGACGAGTTGCGCGACGCGCGGGTGGAGGAGATTTGCCGCGAGTATCTGAACCTGCGCTATCGGCTGCTTCCTTATCTTTACTCCTCGGTGGCGCAGACGCATGAGACGGGGCTGCCGCTGATGCGGCCGCTCTGGCTCGCCTGTCCGGAAGACAAGCAGGCATTGCTGCGAGACGATGAGTATCTCTTCGGGGACAGCTTCCTGGTGGCTCCGGTGCTGCGCGCGGGGACAAGCGAACGCGCGGTGTATCTGCCGCGAGGCACCTGGTGGGAGTTCTGGAGCGGCGCCGCGGTGGCGGGCGGGCAGCAAGTGTCGCGCGCGGTGGATTTGAAAACGATGCCGCTGTATGTGAAGGCAGGCGCCGTGGTGCCTTTGGGGCCGGTGAAGCAGTACACGACGGAGCCGGTGGAAGAGCCCTTAACGCTGCGGGTCTATCCTGGCGCAGACGGCAACTTTGTACTGTACGAAGACGATGGCGAGAGCTTCCGCTACCGGCGGGGGGAATTTACTCGCATTCATTGCACCTGGCAAGACGCCGACCGTACGTTGGCGCTGCGCGTGGATCCGAAAGGAAAGCCAGCCAGCGGAAGACAAGTGCAGGTTGAGATTGCAGGCGGGCATGCTCCTGTCACGGTGACGCTGCAGGGACCCGTGACGGAAGCAAAATTCTAAGGGGATCGCCGTAGGATCCGGCAACGCAGCCGTAGGATCGGTTACGGCCCGAGGAGGGACTGCCAGTGATCGCGTCGTCGAAGTGGGTGTACAGAACGGACAGCGCGATTCGCTTTTCGGCCGAGATGCCGCCGGAGTGCGCTTCCTGCCTCGCGCGGAGCCGGTGACCCGATGGAGCGCAAATGGTATTTCGTTCTGCTGGTATCGGTAGCGATTGCGATCAGTTACTTCGATCGGCTGACGCTGCCGGTCGCGATTGCGGCGATTCAGCGCAATATTCCGCTGTCGAACGAGCAGTTCTCCTGGCTGCAGACATCGTTCCTGCTGTCGTATGCAGCCCTGTATGTGATTGGCGGGCGGCTGCTGGACTTGCTGGGCACACGACGAGGCTTCCTGCTGATCATGCTGTGGTGGTCGCTGGCCTGTGCGCTGCATGGCCTGGCGACGGGTTTCGTCCTGCTGGTGATTGCGCGCTTCCTGCTGGGTGCAGGGGAAGGCGGCGCTTTTCCCGCAGCAACCCGGGTGGTGGCGGAATGGATCGGGCCGAAGGAGCGGTCGACGGCGATGGGATTGATCAACGCCGGCACGGCGATTGGATCGCTCCTGGCCCCACCGATCGTCGGTTTCATCCTGCTGCATGGCGGCTGGCGAATGGTATTCGTGACCGCGGGAAGCGTGGGGCTATGCTGGGTTCTTTGGTGGGCCGCAAGCTATCGAACGAATGCGTCGGAAATGTCTGCGCCGCCGGAAAACGCAGAGAGAGCCAGGCCGATGGCATGGCTAGAGGTGATTCAGCTGCACAATGTGCAGGCGTTCGTATTTGCGAAATTCATGAGCGATTCGGCATGGTATTTCCTGCTTTTCTGGCTGCCCAGGTATCTTTATGACTCGCGCGGGTTTGATATCAGGCAGGTGAGCTACTACGCCTGGATTCCCTACGCGGCCTCGGGCGTGGGCAGCTTTCTGGGTGGGTGGTTCTCGTCCGCGTTGTTGCGCAGAGGCTTGTCGCTCGATGCCGCGCGCAAGATCGCGCTTGGATGCTGCGCGGCGGCGATGCCGGTGGTGACACTGGTGTCGCTGGTGCCCGTGGCGACGGCGCTGGCTCTTTTCAGCATCGCATTTTTCGCCCAGCAGGCATGGTCGGGACTGGTGATGACACTGCCCGCAGATATCTTCCCGCTCAATGGCGTGGGCACAGTCGCGGGGCTAATCGGCTTTGGTGGGGCCATGGGCGGCGCTGTCTTCGGCGTGATCGCCGGGTCTCTGCTGGGCCACGGCGTCCACTACGGTGCGCTGTTTGTTGCCGTGGGAACTTTTCACCTGATTGGCTTTGCCGCAATTCTTTTCAGGGGCGGCAGGATTCAGCCATTTTGTCCGGCTTCTGTTGAGCGGATGGAGAGCGCGCAATGAAAATCAAGGAAGTTCGCACACGTGTAGTGCAGTGGGAGGGCGAGACGGTTCCGTTGCCCCCGCACTTCTGCACGAATCCGATGGATCTGGTCGCATTTCGTACGCCGTCGATGGGGAATTTTGCCTTCCACAGCTGGCTCCTGGTAGAGATCTTCACAGACGCCGGGCTGGTCGGATTGGGGAATGCAGCGCTGTCACCAGCGGTGACAAAAACGCTGATCGATACGTATCTGCGTCCGTTGCTGATCGGAGCAGATCCGTGGGATGTCGAATTTCTGTGGCAGCAAATGTATCGGCGGACACTGGCTTTTGGGCGTAAAGGTGTGGCGCTGACGGCGATTTCAGCCGTCGACATTGCGCTGTGGGATCTGTTGGGAAAAGATGCGAAGCAACCCGTCTTTCGCCTGCTGGGCGGGCGCACCAAGGAGAACATTCCGGTTTATGCCAGCCGGTTATATGCCATGCCGACCGATGAACTGCAAGCGGAGGCGCAGAAATATAAGGATGGAGGCTACACGATGATGAAGCTGCGCTTCGGCTGGGGGCCAGTGGACGGCGCCGCCGGAATGCAGAAGAACGTCGCGCTTGTGCGAGCGGTGCGGGAAGCGGTGGGCGAGGAGGTTGACGTGATGGCAGACGCTTACATGGGGTGGACGCTCGATTACGCCAGGCGAATGCTGCCCCTGCTTGAGCCGTTTCATCTGAGGTGGCTGGAGGAGCCGGTGATCCCCGACGACACGCGAGGATACCGGGAGCTGAAAAGCTATGGGCGCATTCCTATCGCCGGGGGAGAACACGAGTTCACGATTTTTGGGTTTCGCGAACTGCTGGAGACAAATGCGCTTGACTACATCCAGTTCGATACGAACCGCGTGGGCGGCATCAGCCAGGCGAAAAAAATCTCCGCACTGGCGGAATCTTTTCAGGTCCCCGTCGTTCCGCATGCAGGGCAGATGCACAATTATCACGTCGTTATGGCGAGTCTGAATGCCCCGATCGCCGAGTTCTTTCCGCGAGTGGATGTGGAGGTGGGAAATGAATTGTTCTGGTACATCTTCGAGGGCGAGCCGGTGCCGGAAAAGGGACACATCCAGCTGAGCGACGAGCTGCCCGGGCTGGGGCTGACGGTGAACGAGGAGTCGCTGCGGCAGTTCCACATTATCGAGTAAGAGCGAAGCGGATGCATCTGGTTCAGATTGCCATGGGCAAAACAAGACGCGCGGCGGTGGTCCGGGAGCCGCACCTGACGCTGCTGCGCCAGGTGGACTCGGTTCTGGCCCTGGTGCAGCGGAGTCTGGCGGATGGCCGGGCGCTCACCGAGGTCGCAGAAATGCTCGCCTCGGATGAGGAAATCAGCTACGACGAGGTGTATGAAGGCCGCTCGGGATGGAAGCTGCTGGCTCCGATCGATTGCCCGGGTGATCCGCGGCGGGTTCTGGTCTCCGGCACGGGACTGACACACCTGGGCAGTGCGCGGGAGCGCCAGGCAATGCACGTCTCCACACCTGAAGAGCAGGAGGAAATGACGGACAGCATGCGCATGTTCGAGTGGGGCATACAGAGGGGAAAGCCTCCGGAGGGAACAATCGGCGTTGCTCCCGAGTGGTTCTATAAAGGCGACGGGAGCGTACTGCGGGGACCTTCCGCGGCGCTCGAGATACCTGGTCACGCCGAAGACGGCGGTGAAGAGGCCGAGGTCGCCGCCGTGTATTATGTCGCGGAGAACGGCATTCCCTGGCGGATTGGCATGACTGCCGGTAATGAGTTCTCCGATCATGTTTTTGAACGGCGCAATTATCTGAACCTGGCGGGATCGAAGCTGCGTCCGTGCAGCATTGGGCCGGAGCTGGTCGTAGACGCGGCGTTCGACGATGTCGCGGGACAAGTACGGATAGGCCGTGACGAAAAAGTGCTATGGGAGATGTCGCTTCAGACCGGCGAGCAGAACATGTGCCATAGTCTTGCGAACCTCGAGCATCATCACTTCAAGTTCGCGGGGCAACGCCAGCCGGGGATGTTGCACGTGCACTTTTTGGGAGCGGATCGCCTGTCCTTTGGCGAGGGTATACGCCTGCAGCCGGGAGACGTAACGGAGGTCCGGTTCGAAGGGTTCGGGCGGCCGCTGCGCAACATCATCGCACGAGAATTCCCGGTGAGCACGCCTGTTCGTGTGCGGGCGATGCGATAGGAGATAAAGATGGAATCGAAGATGGCGGTATCCCTGCTGGGACTGGGCACGATGGGGCGCGGCATGGCTCTGAATCTGTTGCACGCGAGTTTTTCGCTTACTGTCTACAACCGCACGTCGGCCAAAACAACGGAACTGGCGGCGCAGGGAGCGACTGTTGCAGAGAGCCCGGCGGAAGCGGCTGCGTCAGCGTCGGTGGTGCTGTCGATGCTGTCGGACGATGTCGCGTCGCGTGCGGCATGGCGGGGAAAAGACGGTGCGCTCGCGGCGATGCAACCTGGCAGCATTGCTGTGGAATGCAGCACCGTCAGTCCGGCCTGGATAGCGGAGCTTGCGGGCGCGGCGCGAGAGAGAGGCCTCCGATTCGTCGAAGCTCCGGTGACAGGAAGCCGTCTGCAGGCGGAGGGCGGGCAGTTGATGTTCCTTGCGGGAACAGATGAAGAGACGCTTCATGCGGTGCTGCCGGTTCTGCGTTGCATGAGCAGGGAGGTGGTACACCTCGGACCAATCGGTTGCGGCGCACAACTGAAGCTCATCAACAATTTTTTGTGCGGTGTGCAGGTGGCCTCGTTTGCTGAGGCGCTGGCATGGATCGAGCGTACAGAGTTGAAGCGCGAAACCGCGTTGGAGTTTCTGAAGAAAGGGGCGCCAGGCAGCGGCATCGTGAAGACGATGGCGGAGCGGATGACCGAGCGGAAATACGATGTGAATTTTCTCCTGCGTCTAATGACGAAGGACCTTCGCTATGCGCGTGCGGCCGCGGCGCAGTTGGGCGTGCAACTTACTACCGGAGGCCCTTCGGAGCAGTTGTTCGAAGCGGCGCAACAGGAAGGGCACGGTGAGAAGGATATGTCGGCGGTCGTGGAAATGACGCGACGCGGCGCTTAGGGTGACTCGCCGCCGGGAGACGATGTTCAGCGCGGCGCTGCGGCAGGCGAGATCCAGGCGATCGAACGGGTTTGCCCCTCATCTGTAAGATCGGCGTCGATCAAGTGTCCGGGAAGGGAGACAAGGGAGCTTCGCAACATTCCTGTGACCGACCAGCCCGCCTCGGCCGCCCTCTACATGCTGGCAGCCGCGCTCTTTCTTGCCGGTGTCGCCCGGTCCATTGTCGGAGTCCCTTCGCTGAACGCAGCGCACAATTTGCCGCTCGAGTTGTTGATCCCGTACGGCGACCGGGCCCTGTACCGCGCCACGCGGTTGGGCTGGGATCTTATGAATATTTCTATCCCTCAATTGCACCCGGTCAGCATCTGCGTCGACTTGCAGCACTCCACGGCTGAATCGCTGCGCGCCAGGAACTGGCTGTTCTCCCCGCGTGAACAACGACCACCACCGTATCGATATTCAACGAGAGCGCGCATCCCAGACCGCTTCCATCGCCCTCCGCTCCAAAAATGACGCCGCCGACTGGCAAGCCGCACACTGCGAGGCAGATGGCATAGGCTTAAACTTCAGGGTGTTCGGCGGCCTGCCGCAGCCTTCAAAATCCACGAAGAAAGCGGGATCATGATCACCCATAACCGAACACGACGCGACTTTCTCCGTGGAGCCGCAGTTACCGTGGCCGGTACGGTCGCCGCTCCGGTATGGCTTGCGGGCACCGATGGCACACGTGTGGAGCACGTGACTGCCCGGGAGCGCGA